>Ga0207684_10003989_pt1 | contig 14120 bp, 16 predicted proteins | sample KBSK5501metaG_FD_184342 | JGI IMG/M metagenome (GOLD analysis project Ga0207684, IMG submission 184342) | Corn, switchgrass and miscanthus rhizosphere microbial communities from Kellogg Biological Station, Michigan, USA - KBS K5-50-1 metaG... | ecosystem: Host-associated > Plants > Roots >...
GGTCGCCCGCGACGACGGGTAGAACCGCGCGACGTCGGCCTCGTGGACGTCGATCGTGGGAACTGTCCCCGACATCAGCTCGGCGATGGCGCGCCCGCAGCCAGGGCCTTCCTTGATCCAGCTCGCCGCCGCCGACCACAGCCCCTTCACCTCGGGGGTCTCGCCGAGCAGCGGGTGACCGTCCGGGGTCATCGAGATCAGCCCGTTGATGGCGTACCTGATGCCGGCCTTCTCATCGCCGAGCAGTTCCGGCATGAGCTCAAGGGCCTGGGCGAGCTGCGGGTCGAAGTCGTCGGCGGTGAACGGCATCTCGGTCGGCGACAGCGCGGCTTCCGCGTTGGACGGGATGAGGTCCGGCGGCACGATCATCGGCCGGTGCGCGTACGAGCCGACCTCCATGTCACCGCCGTGCTGCCGCTCGTACATGCCGGCGTCCACGTCTCGCACGATCGGGTAGGAGATCTCGCCGGTGGTCCCGGCGAACAGCTCGATCGGGCCGACGCTGATCATCTGGTGCACGATCGGGGTGAGCGCCAGCCGCGCTCCGGCCATCGCGGCGACCCGGGACGACCACACCCCGCAGCAGATGACGACGTTGCCGGTCTCGATCTCGCCGGCGGTCGTGGCGACCCCGCGCACCCGCTCGCCGCGCACCGTGATGTCCAGGACCTCCGCGCCGGAAACCACGGTGAGTGCGCCGGAAGCCTGCGCCCGCTCGCGCATCAGCGTGCCCGCCCGCAGCGAGTCCACGGCGCCGACGGTGGGGAAGGAAGCGCCGCCACCGATCACCGACTCGTCCAGATAGGGGACGAGCTTCCCGACGCCGTCCGGCTGCATCGCCAGCGGCCTCAGCGTGGTCGGGGGTGTCCTGCAGGTCGCCTGCGGTGGCGTCACGGTGAGCCGGCTGGACAAGCTCACCGGAGCGCTGCTCCCGGACCATCCAACGGTGACGTTCAAGGGCAGCGCCCTGGCCGACCTCGAATGCGATCCGGTCACGTTCAGCGGGACCAACATCGATGCGGTCTGGTCGAAGATTGCCGCCACCGAGCAGGTCCAGGCATTCCGGGTTCCGGGCGGCACGTGCGGTCTCCCGGCCACCGCTCCGGCCACCCACGAGGGGCCAAGCTCGGGAGTCATGGCTTTCCCTCCGTCTCGGAGCCGTGGGGATCTTCTGGGAGCAACCCTGACGTGAAGGTCACGCTCTGGGGGAACTCGCGGATCACTTGCCGCCCCGGGGCCGGAGACGATTCGCTACGGGGGCAACACGTCCTGTGTCGAGGTGCGGGGCGACCGGGACGGCCTCTTGGTCCTGGACGCGGGAACCGGGATTCAACGGCTGGGGGCGGCGGTGCGGGGCAGTGTAGGACGCATCGACCTCCTGCTGACACATCTCCACATGGACCATATCCAGGGGCTCGGCTTCTTCGAGCCGCTCTCCGAGCCCGCCCGTGAGATCCACATCTGGGGCCCCTCATCGCCCACGCTCGCCCAGCGCCCGCGCCTGGCCCGGTACCCGTCTCCTCCGTTGTTCCCGATTCGCCTGCGGGATCTGCCGTGCCACCTGACGTTGCACGACGTTCCTCCCGAGCGCTTCGAGGTCGGAGGGTTCGAGGTCGAGGCCGAGCTGGTTTGCCATCCCGGTTCGACGGTCGGATACCGGATCTCCGAGCGGAATCGCTCGCTCGCCTATCTGCCGGATCACGAACCCGCCCTGGGTATGCGCGCGTTCCCCGCGAAGCCGGAGTGGACGTCGGGATTCGACCTGGCCGCGGATGCGGACCTGCTGATCCATGACGCACAGTACACTGCCGAGGAGTACCAGCAGCGGATGGGGGCATGGTGCGATGCGAGACGCGCTCGCGTTCGCCGCGCTGAGCGGAACCAGACGATTCGTTCCGTTTCACCACGATCCGACTCACGACGACGCCATGCTTGACCAGATCGACGCCGCGGTCCGGGCGACCGGGGACCTGACCTTCGTGCTGATGGCGGGTACGGAAGGCTCGACCTTCGAGGTATGAGCGTGTGCTAACATTAGCGGCCTTTCCGCCCTGGCCCGGGCTGTGGCAGGAGCACGCGGGGAGGCAGGCGATGCGAAGGTTGCAGGGAGGCTGCTCGCTCCGGCTCGTGATGGCGTCGGTGCTCGTCAGTCTTTTCCTCTTGGCCGGTCCTTCGCCCGGCATTGCTCAGCAGAGCGCACCGAGCGCCGAGCTCAAGCGGGTCGTTGGGCGAGTGGAGATCCTCTCCAAGGGGCAGACCCAGTGGATCCCCGCGGTGATTGGAGCCCGGCTGGCCGAGGGTGATGACATCCGGGCCTACTCGGGGGCCACCGCCGAGCTGGTGCTGCCCGACACGAGCACCGTCGTGTTGGCCGAGAACAGCCGGCTTCTCCTGACGAAGATGGAATATGACCCGCAGAGCCAGAGCCGGCTCGTGCTCCTGCATCTTGTCGTGGGGAAGGTGCGTGCGACGGTCGCGCAGGCCGCCATCACCCTGGCCCGGGTGCGCCAGTCGAACTTTGCCATCTCCACGCCGACCGCCGTGGCGGCGGCGAGGGGGACGATCCTGTGGGTCTTCACGGACGGCCAGAAGAGCATGATGGCGGTCGAGCCCGAGTTTGGCTTCACCGAGGGCAGCTCCCAGGGAGTCTGGAGACAGTAGCCAGTGCGTCTGCCGCTCGCCATCGTGGCCCTGTCGCTACTCGGCGGCTGTGCCACGACACCGGGGCCGACGAGCCGGTCGTCTACCTTGTCGGAGCTGCTCCTGGCCCTGGACGCCTCCGAGAAGATGGGCGGTGACGCGCGCTGCCGGAGTCGCACCGTGAGCACGACGGAGGTGCTGGTCCCCGTCGAGCTCGCCGCTCAAGGCGTGTCCGGCCGCTGGACGGAGCGCTGGACGGTCGATCGGTGTGGCGTGTCGGTGCCCTACGTGGTCAAGTTCGACCGCGCCCGGGACGGAGACCTCGACGTGAGCATGCAACGGGAGGTGGCCGACGCGGAGGCCGCGACGGTTCCCGGCGACACCATCGCGGACCCCGTCCTCCAGCGCGATACACTCGCATTTCTTGCCCAGCGAGACCTGTGGGAGGCCGGCCCGGAGGCGCGCTGCCGCACCCGGAAAATCGTTGCGACCAAGGTGCTGATGCCCCTGTCCGGTGATGAGGTCGAGAATGCCCGGCCCATCGCCGGACAGTGGGTGGAGCGATGGACCCTCGATCGATGCGGAGCGTCCGTCGACTACGTGATTCGCTTCAGTACCACCCGGAAGGGCACCACGTTCCTCGCCGACCCGCAGCGATGATCCGCGGTGATCATTTCGTCGGCGTGGGTCAGGCTGGTCGGCCCGACGTGAACGCTACTCTGAAGGTTAGCGGCGAGGCCTCGAGACCGGGAGCTCGTTCCGGTCGAACATGAGCGTGTCGATCTCGCGTCCCTGGCCATCGTACTGCCACCGGATGATCGCCACACCCTGGCGCCGGTCGGCCTTCAGGCGCTGATCAGTGCCAAGGTAGCGCTCCTCGAGCGTGTTCCGGTTGTCGTCGTACTGCCAGCGCACGATCGCCACGCCTCGGTTCCGGTCCTCTCGGAGTTGCCCGTCTGGGCCGAGGTAGCTCTCTTCGACCGTCTTCCCGTTCGAGCCGTACTGCCACCGGACCGCCGCCACCCCTCGCAGCCAATCCACGGTCGGGCGTCCATCCGGTCCGAAGTAGCTCTCGGCGATGGTATTGCCGTCCCGGTCGTACTCCCAGCGAACGATGGCCACGCCCAGCCGCCGGTCCGCCTTGAGCTGCGCGTTCGCCCCGAAGTGCTGCGCCTCGACCGCCTGCCCGTGGGCATCGTACTTCCAACGGAACATGGCCAGACCCGAGTCGTTCGCTTCCTTGAGACGATCTCCGGGCCCGAGGTTCCGCCATTCGACCGGAGTGCCTTTGCTGTCGTACCGGAGCATGACGGCGGAGAGGCCGTTCTGGTTGGCGACCGGCGCGCCGGCGGCATCGAGGAAGACCCGTTTCTCGGCCCCGTCGAGATACTCGAGGCGGATCGTGGCGACGCCCGACGTCGGGTCCGGCGTCAGCGCACCTCCCCGGCGGTAGTCCACCCGAACGAGACGGCTGTTCTGGTAGGCGAAGTGGTAGCAGTTCGCGTCCGAGACCGCCCCGGAATCGCGCGAGGTGCCCTGGATCGCGTACCGGGAATCGAGGAAGATGTAGGGATAGCAGTCGGCCTGGGTGGTGGCAGTCGTCGCGCATCCCGGAAAGACAACCGCCGCCAGCCCGAGCGCGGTGAGCAGCCCGCGGTAACCGTATTCGTTTTGCACTCGCTGGCTCCGTTGGCGCCTATGATACACGGCGGCCAGCACATGCCCTAGTGCTGGGTCAGGGAAGTCGTGGCGCGCGAGTGTCGGGCCAGCTCGACGATCAAGAGGGGAAGGCCAGGCACCGCTCCCACGCTCACGACGTGGCCGCCCGCCGGTCCCTGATCTCGCCGGCCGCTTCCCCGCCGCTCCGTATCGTGGGGGGTCTGTTTCTGCCGCCGCTCAGCGTGCCGCCGGTCGACCAGCACCTCGACTTCCGAATTCGCGGCGAACTGCTCCCGGAGATCTTCGTAGAGGCGATCATGGCCGCGCGCCACGATGAAGAGCCGGTGCGCCATGTCCTGAGCCTCCCGCGGTTCCGCGGACGTTGTGTTCGGGCGGTTGGAAGGTCGGAGACTTGAGGCACTCTACGAGGCGGTGAGTCACCTTGTCAAGGCGCGCCAACTAGCGATGGAAGGCGCCTTCGGTCCGGTGTCGCTCCTCGTGCGCCACGCACGCTGCATCCTCGTCGGAGCATACGATGATGTGGCGCGTAGTGAAGCATCCGGCGACCCGTCCTGACTGGATCGTACGCCCCTCGTCGGCGGCCCACCGGCCCTCGGCGCGGGTGACATCCCCGCCGAGCGAGGCGCACAGGTTCCGGCTCACGTTCCCGCTGCGGGCCATGACGTAGAGCGTGTCGCCTTTGGCGTGGAGGCGAACGTCCTCGCCGGAGAAGCCGGCGGAGGAGCAACCGGTGGCGGCCAGGAGGAGAGGTAATGCGAAGCCGGCTTTCCGCAGGGAGATCATGAAATGGGGGTCTCCTTTCGCGGGGAGACCCTCTCGATCCCTCCTTCGGTAGCCCGGCTGTCAGGCGCCTGTGGCCTGATCCGTGGCTTTGCGTCGCCACCTCACGGTGGGTTTGCCTTTGTCGGGAAGGTCTGCCGCTCTTGTAGACTGAGAGTCGCAACCCTTGTGCCAGATAGGCCGTTCAGTTCTGGGCCCACCAGGTCATGGAAATCCAGCAGTTACGGGTCTTCGAGGCGTGCTGGGCAACCGGGTTGTGAGAGGGAGGTTCAGACGTTGACAGCAAGGCTGCCCAAAAATGGCGTCTGGCCTGGTCTGGCCGCCTGGATCGTCGGTGTCCTGGTCCTTCTCGTTTCCGGGTGCGCCAGCCTGTCGTGTCACCAGGCGTCGATCAAGGTGGCGAAGAAGGAGGAACGCGCACGCCTCGAGGCGACGCCCCGGGGCTATACCTCCGAGACGGGACGGCTCGAAGAACTCCGCCGGCCCGAGATCGTGCGGGACTACTGGGTGCTCGACGCCGACGGCACCTGGCACCGCGTGTCCATCGAGCAGTACCGGACGGCCGAGGTAGGACAGGCCCTCGACCTCTGCCGGTAGGCTCTATTTTCCGTCCGGGATCCGTTCGGTCGGCGGATACTCGGGGCAGCCACGGGAGGGGGCTAAGTGTCCGAATCGGCTCCGCATGGTCGTGTGCTGCTCGTGGCTCTCACACCCGAGACCAGGACCGCTCTCGGCGGCTCGCAGACTGAGATCGAGCGGTTCCCCTATCGGGTCGGGCGAGAGTCTCGCGCAACGCAACGGACCCCCGGGGGGTTCGTGACGGAGCGCCGGAGCCGCGGCTCGAGGCCCACCAACGATCTGTATCTGGTCGAGCACGACGAGCCGATGAACGTGAGCCGCTCGCACTTCCAGATCGACTGGGCCGACGCCAGTCACGTGCTCGTGGATCTCGAAAGCACCTGCGGCACCATCGTGGAAGGCACCCTCGTCGGCGGTGACACCCGCGGCGGCACCATCACGCTGCACGACGGCGATGTGATCATCGTCGGAACGTCGAATAGCCCGTACGTCTTCAAGTTCCGAGTCGGTTGAGCGGCCGCCTCCACGACAGTTCCCCCACGCGCGATTCGACCCGAGGCTTGTGGGATTTACACGACGGTTTTACCCGGTGTTGCGGGGCCTCGCTCGTATGCTCGCTCCGTTTCGTCAGAAGCCCTCGCGGCATGCCCGTTGCTTGTTGTGGGACGAGGACGGTCTGCCCAGCATGGGAAAGAGAGACAACCATAAGGGGACTTGTAGCTGCGGCAGTCCGTTTCTGCGTCTGTTCGACGATCTCGGCTGCGTGGGGTGTGGGCATCCATGCTGCTGGGGCTGTGCCGTTGTCATCGAATCGGCTGCCTATTGTGTCCGCTGTGCCGAGGGACTCGTCGAAGTCTCGCCGTCCTCTGCGGAAGGCGAGACCGTTGCTCGGGGTGAGCCGCGACCCCGATGGCCCGAGCGCCGAGCGTGACTCGGCGCTCGGGGTCCAATCCTATGGGAGGGGCGCCGGGATGCCCCCTCAGGCCGGCGGCAGCACCCCGAGTTGCCGGAGGAGATGGCCGGTGTCCCAGTAGATCCAGTCATGTACGGCTTTGCCGTTCTTGAGCTGACCGACGGAGCACCCGTGCGTCACGGTGCGCCGATTCGTCGGCTTGATACCCATCAATTCCCCTCGATGCGTGCCGGTCGCCGTCCAGCGGGTCGTGACGTAGTCGCCTTCCCCGAAGATCTGGTCGATATCGAAATGCAGGTCGGGGAACGCGCTCACGTACATCTGCATGAACTGGCGCCCCGCGTCCCGGCCGGTGAGCGGGGCCGGCAGCGTGTCGCTTTCGACGACATGCTTCTCATCGAGGAGTTTCCCGTACCGCTCGACATCGTGCTTGTTCCAGGCCTCGAAGATGTGACGAACGATCTGGATATTGTCCTGTTGACTCATGGCGTTCTCCGCCCGTGGGTTGGTTCAATGCGGGGGGCCCCAAGTCTAGGCTGACCCGGGGGCGGTCGACGGATCGATGTCTCGCCACCTTTCGGTCCCACGGCGGGTTGACGGTCGAGGCGATAGCGGCATGGTCGGCCCGCATCGACGGCTTGTCAACACCCGGGTTTGACTCCAGCGGAGCTGCAGGCGTCGCTGGGTTCGTCATCGGCCGACGCGGCGGTGCCGGCGCGGATCGCTCCGGATTGCTCGCAGGAAATCGTCAGCCTGGACCGACGTCTCCCATCTCGCGGCGAGGGGATCCGCGAGATCTCGTCGCCGTCGAGAACGAGCAACCCCCGGATGAACACGTCGTGATGGGTGAGGATGCCGCGTGACCTTATACTCGATCCGTGACGTGTGTTCCCCCGTGGTCGTTCCGGGCGCGCTGGGCGGCCCGGCTCGCGCTGATCGGCTACGTCGGCCTCCTGGCGACCTCGGTACTCGCGCCCGCAGGCCGCGCGGGCGTCGCCGGGGCCGGCTTCTTCGACCTCCGGACCGGCTCCCGCGTCCGCGCGGTGGTCTTGGCCTTGGCCGTGTACGTGGTGCTGGAGGCGGTGCGCTTCCTGCCGGTGGGCGCTCTCGCCGTGCTTTCCCTGCCCGGGACGCATGGCAATCGGTTCAGGATGCTCCCCGTGGCCGCAACGGCTGGCGCGGGAAGCTTCCTCATCGCCGCCTTCGTCCTCGTGCTCGAGATCGGTTCGCCGTGGCAGTGGCCTGGACCGTCGGACCTGTTTCTCCCCGCGGTCGGTGGTGTACTCGGCATCGGCGCGACGCTCGCATGGTTGGCCGGCCGCGGGGCGCGCCGCCGGCTGGTGCTCGGCCTGGGCGCGGCCCTGCTGACCGCGCCGATCGTGCTCGGCCTCGTTCTGCTCGGTGCGGCCGCGCACGAGCCGCTCGTCCGGGACAGCCCGGCCGTGACGTCCGAGGAGAAGCGTCGGTTGTATAAGACGCTCGCGGTCGGAACCACGCGCTCCCTCAGCCTCGACAGCCGCGACATCGACCTGCTTCTGGCCTGGGGGCTTCCCCTCGTGCTCGGCGAGGGGCGGGCAACGGCCCGAGTCGACCTCATGGCGTCACGGACAGTGCGGGTGTCGGTGACCCTTCCCTTTGCCACCTCCACGGGCCGTGCTCGCTACCTGAATATCGTCACCGGGGCACGCGTGCAGATCGACCAGGGACGGCTGAGCGTAGCCGACCCGACCCTGCGTCTCGGGCGGCTGGCCCTGCCGGACCGACCGTTGCGGTGGCTGGCGCCGATCATCAGTGTCCTCATCCAGGCCGAACGGCGCGTCCGCCCGGTTCTGGCCGGCGTGGAGAGCCTCGAGATCGGCCCCGGGCGCGCGACGCTCGTCTACCGCCGCATGGACCTCCCGCCGGGCTTGCTCGCCAGCTTCATCTGGGGGACCGGCTCGAACGAGGAGATGCGCCTCGCCGTCCGATCGCACGGCGAGCGCTTACTGGAGGCGGCTTCGGGCCTGCCCCGGGGCGAGCCTCGCCTCGGGGCCGCGGTGGAGGTGGCCTTTGCCCGCGCTCGGGAGCGGTCCGCGACGAGCCCGCCTGTACTCGAGAACCGGGCCGCCCTCCTCGCCCTGGGCATCCTGCTCGGGCATCGGCGCCTCGAGGACTTCGTGGGCCCGATCCTGAACGAGCGGGACTGGCGGCGGGCCACGCCCTTGGCCCGAACCACGCTCCGGGGCCGCGAGGACTGGACGAAGCACTTCTTCGTGAGCGCAGCGCTCACCGTGCTGTCGGCCCAGGCGCCGAGCGACGCCATCGGCGTGTTCAAGGAGGAGCTGGACGCCGGAGGCGGCAGCGGGTTCTCGTTCGGCGATCTTCTGGCCGACCGGGCCGGCACCACGTTCGCTCTCCTGGCCACCCGCGACGACATTGCAGCGCGGGCGCTCCAAGCGCGCCTCGCCGCGGGCTTTCGTGTCGACGACTTTTTCCCCGAGGCCGCTGATCTTCCCGAGGACATCCAGGCCGCTGAGCTCGAGGCGCGCTACGGCGGCGTGGGGGGCCGCCTGTTCCGGCAGTACGCGGCGGAGGTCGAACGGCGCCTCTGGAGTTGCCCAGCCTACCGGGCCTTGGCGCCCACCGCGGAGCGCTAGCCGCCGGGCGCCTTGGGCGCAGTGGCCTCGGAGGCGGGAAGTCCGCTGTGTCGTCAACGTCTCCAAAGCGGGAAGAAGCGTCCGGCTCGGGCGGTCGCCATGAGCCCGACGAAAGTGGACTCTTTTCGGAGGGCCTCAGGCACCGCGGTTCGCTCGGGAGCGGCGCGCGGCCTTGGTTTCCAGCCACGCGGCAGCGAATGGCCACGCGGACCGGACAATCATGGTGGCCGCAGTCGTCGTCCCTGCGCATGGCATGTCGCGTTCTTGCGGAATCCGACTCCGCGTGCAGCCAGCACCGTCGGTGCGATCCTCACAAGAGTGGACGCGACAAGACTGGGCGCGCAAGGCGGGCCGCCCCGCACACAACAAGGAGGGCTCGAGATGCTTCGTATGCGAGAAACGATTCGATGGACGACACTGATTGTGCCTCTCGTCGCGCTGAGCCTCAGCGTGACCGGCTGTGCCGCTATTCGCGCGCATCAGACTGCCGAGACCGAGCAGGTGCTGGCGGCCGCGGGCTTTCAGGTAGAGCCGGCCGACACGCCCGAGAAGCTCGCGCATCTGCAGACGCTGACACCACGGAAGGTCGTACAGGACATGCGCGACGGCCAGCCGCAGTACGTCTACGCCGATCCCGAGACGTGCAAGTGCTTGTACGTCGGCGACCAACAGGGTTACCAGAAGTACCAGGCGCTCAGCCTGCAGAAGAAGATCGCCGATGAGCAGCTGTCGGCGGCACAGAGCAACTGGGACGCATCGATGAACTGGGGGGCCTGGGGCTGGTGGGGTTGGTGATCGAGAAAAGACATTCGAGCCCGGAAGCTCTCTGCCGTGGTCCACGCCGCCCCCCCACCTGCGGGTCCGGCCGGCACACTAGAGTAGTGAGAAAAATAGTGTGCGCCCCAGTGACGCCCGACAAGTTTTCCATTCTTCTGTCGATTCGCCGCGCGGCCGCGGACGCCGGCCCCGGAGCGGGTCCGTCCTCATCGCTCTCACGCGGGTCGGCGACTCGTGGAGGCGGTAGGACGAGGCCCTGCCTGATTCGGGTCCCCGAGGTCCTCGAGTATTTGGACTAAGTCCGCGGTTGGGCCGCCGCCCTCGGGCGCGTCGTCAGGCTCTATGCCCGGCGTACCGTACGCGACTTCCCACAGATGCACCTCGATCCGGGGCGCCTCGCCCCGGATGAGGCGCTTCCGGAGGCTCCGCTGGTACTCCGCATCGTCGAGGAGGCGGCGCGCCGCTTCGCGGGTCTCGCGGCTGCCTTTATTCGGCGTCCCGGCCTTCCGGCCGCCCTGCTGTTGGTGACCTGATTCAAAGGGCCTGCGGGCCTCCTACTCACTCTCTATCGAGTCGTGGGTCATTCCGTCCGAGGACTCGCTCTGGCCAGGCCAGGGTCGGATTCAACCGTTCTGGGAACGCCAGCGACGCCGGGCCGACGACCTTATGAAGTCCGGCCGCCCTCCTTCTGTAGGAGCTGCACGGGCGGCCCTCGCCATCGGCCGCGGCGAGGAAGAACATCGGACGCCTCGCGCCGCGATACCCTTTGCGCGGGCGGCGAGCATGCACTTACAACCTAGATCGTGGCGCATCCAGCAGTTGAGTCCCGGAACTACGGTCGATTGTCGCCTGCACCGGCACCGCCCGCGTCCCCGCTGCCGGCATATGTGGCCTTCATCCGCGCCACCCGGCCGAGGTCAGCTGGTCCACGACCACGTGGCCGTCAGTTCGGGGATCGTCGTCCGATGGTGTACCGCGGCGTCGTAGCGGACCCACGGCAAATCGGCGGCTTCCCTGTACGCGCGTGTCGCTCACTTGTCGGTCCCTCGGATGATCCTCCCACGTGAACCGGGCCTGGCCCGAGCGGCGTGATCACTAGCCGAGAAAACGCAGCAACGGAACACGGGATAGAACTATCGCGCCGGCGCATGTACCGAAACGGCGACGAGCCCCTCCAATGCCCCAATCTGGGGGATTCCCCCCTCGAGTGACCTCGATGAGGCGCCCGGCGCCTAGCGGGTGATGAGCCGGGTGATCCCGCGAGGCCTACTACATCTGGCTCGGACGTCAGCCGACAGCCCCTACCCCTTGTATTTTCCGCTTGACGTGCTGCGGAGACTAGCGTAGCAATTTCCCCGACAAGGCCAGAGGAGGGCGTGAAACCGGATCGATCACGAGGAGGACCAAGGCATGTGGCCGATTGCCCTAGGTCTCGGGCTCTTGCTGCTCGGTTTCCTTGTCGCAGTGATCGTATGCTCGCGCATGAACGATCCCGTACCGCTCACCGGGGGCGACCGGCACTAAGAGATCGCTCATCCGGCTCGACGTCGAGCGCGAAGGTTTCCTGCGTCCGCCGGCGCCTCGCAATGCGGAATGCGAGTGGCCTAGGATGACTCCTCCTATTTGCGGGGCCGATATCGAGGTGGGCTTCACGCCGAACGAGTCGGAAGGGCCACGAAGGCCCTGCCCATCACGGCTAGCGTCGATCCGTTAACCTGTGGCGTCCGGGTGGTGGCCTGTACTTCTCGACTTGCGCGACCTACAGAGGGGATTCCCACGCAGAGGGGATTCCCACGCAGGTCGCGCAAGCCGACCCTGAGATCCCTAGAACGGGCTGGGTTACCGTACTTCCGAGCGCGGGGGTGCCCCGCGGGCGCGGGCCCGTCGAGTCACCACGGCGGTCTGATTCCGTTGCCCTAGCCCGACCTTCTGTAGCCTCATGGCGTCCCGAATCATCCGGACGACGACGATTGCGCGTGCGCGGTAGGACTGCCGTATGCCATCGAGGGTGGCAAGGGCTCGGCCCTGACTATTGGTGTCCACCATTGTCGAGGCGAGCGGCAGCCATTCGTCCGCGAGGCGCGCCTCGTCGGCGAGGAGGTGCACCTGCCAGCGAATCGCACTGAGCGCTTGCAACTCCACGTCTCTGAAGCCGGAGGTGGGATTGGCAAGCAGGACGTCCAAGACCGGTACCTCCACCTTAAGGGGGCGCGCTCGCTGCGCTGGCCAGAGCGTTCGTAGGATCTCCGCTGCGCCTTGATCAGATGCGCCGTGCAGATGCCTTAAGGCCTCGAGCTGGTCCGTGGTCAAATCAAGGACCCCTGTACGGAGAATTCGATCGGTCCCGATCTCCAGGAGGACCTTGAGCTCTCGGACTGCGTCTGCGACCGCGTCGGTCCCGATCGAGAGGTTTACGATGATGGAGCTCAGAACTAGTTCCGTATGCTGGAGTTCAACCACGACGGCCCGACGCGTGATGGCTTGAGTCCTCTTCCGGCGTCGGTGTTCCGTTAGCTGCAGGACGCCCCAGGCGGCCAAGAATCCGATGACGGCACCGATGATCGGAGACCACCAATCATGCACAATGGTGGGAGTCTAGCAGACGGGTTCTCGCCCCATGACGGCTTCCTCAGGGACCTCGTCCTGGCCCAGGCCTTTGTGCTCGATGGCGGTCGAGCTCGGCCTCCTTAATCTTGTAGAGCAGCGCCCGGTAACTGACGCCGAGGAGCTTAGCGGCTTGAATCCGGTTCCATTGGGTCTGATCGAGGACCTGACGAATCGCCTCGCGCTCCGCCACCTGCGCCGCGCTCCGGGAGATGTCCTTGAGCGACATGGGGGCCGCCCAGGCGGGGCCGGCGATCTTGTCGTGCGCCGCGCGACTCGTCGTTGCCGGCAGGGTGCACTTCCTGAGGTCCGGATCGCCCAGCACGACAATGCGCTTAATCACGTTCTCGAGCTCCCGGACATTACCCGGAAACCGGTGTCGCAGGAGCCGTTGCTCCGTCTCGGCGGGGAGGGTGACCCTGTTCCGCCCGAAGAGCGTCGAATATCGCTGCAGGAAGTAATCGGCCAGCAGGGGAATCTCTTCGGGACGCTCGCGGAGCGGCGGCACCGCGATCTGGATCACATTGAGCCGGTAGAAGAGGTCCTCGCGGAACTGCCCCGTGGCGACGGCGCCCTCGAGGTCTTGATTCGTTGCCGCGAGGACGCGGACATCGACCTTGATGGTCGAGCGTCCACCCACCCGCGAGAACTGCCCATCCTGGAGGACATGCATGAGCTTCCCCTGTAGGGCGGGGTGGAGGTCCCCGATCTCATCCAGGAAGATGAATCCACGATCGGCAGACTCAAACTTGCCAAACTTGAGTTGGTGGGCGCCCGTGAAGGCGCCACGCTCATGTCCGAACAGCTCGCTTTCCAATAGTTCGCGGGGCAGGGCGGCACAGTTCACCTTGACGAACGGGCCCCGGTGACGGGCCGACGCCTCGTGGATCGCCCGGGCCACAAGGTCCTTGCCGGTCCCGGTTTCGCCCGTAATCAGGACGGTGACATTTGCCCCCGCGGCTTGCTCGATGATGTCGCGCACTTCGCGCATCTTGGGGCTGCGCCAGAGCGCGAGCTCCTGCTGGAGCCTCGTGCTGGGATCGTCCACTGACCGCCGCGACGACAACCCGAGGGCGTTGTTGAGCGCCTCCTCGAGGTCTTCGACGGTAAAGGGCTTCCGAACGACATGGTCCGCGGCGAGCGAGAGCGTCCCAAGAATTTCCGCGATCCTGCTCCCCCTTGCGAGGACAATGATCGAGCCCGCGGTCCCGCCCTCGGCCTTCAGATGCTGCAAGAACGCGAGCCCGTCGGTACCATCGAGATCGACCACGCTGAACAGAAAGTGATTGTGGATCACGGCGGCCACGGCTTCCTCGAACGTGCTGGCACGGACGAGCGTATATCCGCGGGTTCTGAGGAAGTCGGCCAGGCAACGATCGATCCCCGGGTCTGTCCGGACAACGAGGGCGAGCGTATTCTTCGTGACGTCAGCTTTCATCGGGTGTCGGGTTCAGATCGTCCGCAAGGGCGCGAAGGACCTCGGCAACGCCCGCGCGCTCGGTACGAAGCTC
>Ga0207684_10003991_pt1 | contig 14116 bp, 11 predicted proteins | sample KBSK5501metaG_FD_184342 | JGI IMG/M metagenome (GOLD analysis project Ga0207684, IMG submission 184342) | Corn, switchgrass and miscanthus rhizosphere microbial communities from Kellogg Biological Station, Michigan, USA - KBS K5-50-1 metaG... | ecosystem: Host-associated > Plants > Roots >...
GGCGGATGTTGTACATCCGCTCGGCCCAGGCGCGCGGCGGGCGCACGATCTCCCGGGGGAAGGCGGCGTAGGCGGTCGGCACCTCGATGCGCTGGCCGTCCGCGATCGGCCACGGAGTGTGGAAGCGCGCGTAGTAGGGCCAGAAGGAAGCGTTGATGGCGCCGGTCACCCAGTAGATCATCACGTTGGTCAGCAGCTCGTCCTTGGTGAATCGTCGCTCCACGTCGCCGCCGCAGTCGCTCCACGTCCGGAACTTCTCCACGATCCACGCCGCGAGCCCGGCCGGGGAGTCGCTCAGACCGAAGGCCAGCGTCTGGGGCTTGGTGCCCTGGATCCACTGGTAGCCGGCCTCCTCGCGCTGCCACTGCCCGAGGTCCTCGAGGTACTGCTTCTCCTCGGGATTGGGCTCGGCGGGCGGCTTGATGTCGCGGCGGAGCGAGAGCAGGTTGACGTGGATGCCCACCAGCCGCTCCGGGTGCGTCGCGCCGAGCCGCGAGGTGATGAAGCCGCCCCAGTCCCCGCCCTGCGCGGCGAAGCGCCGGTAGCCCAGCACGTCGGTCATGAGCGCGGCGAAGGCGTCGGCGATCTCGGCCACCCCGAAGCGCGGCTGCCCGGGCGCGAAGGAGAAGCCGTAGCCGGGCAGCGACGGCGCGATCACGGTGAACGAGTCGGCCGGGTCGCCGCCGAAGCGCGCGGGGTCGGTCAGCATCGGGAGGATCTTGTGGAACTCCCACACCGAGCCGGGCCAGCCGTGGGAGAGCAGCAGCGGCAGCGGCCGGGGCCCGCGGCCCTCCTCGTGGATGAAGTGGAGATCGATACCGGCCACCTTCGCCTTGAACTGGCGGAACGCGTTCAGCCGCGCCTCGTGCGCGCGCCAGTCGTAGCGGTCCTTCCAGTGGGCGACCAGGTCCTTCATGTAGGCGAGGCTCGTGCCGAAGGCCCACTCGGCGCCCGGCGCCTGGTCGGGCCAGCGCACGCGCGCGAGGCGCTCGCGCAGGTCGGCGAGCACCGGGTCGGGCACCTGGATGCGGAAGGGCTCGGGCGGCATCAGAACACCGGCCGTTCGATGTAGGCGCCGAACACCCCGCGGAGCCGCGCGACGATCTCGCCCAGCGACGCCCGCGCCTTCACGAGCTCGACGGTGACCGGCATGAGATTGGTGGACGGCTCGCGGGCCTCCCGCTCCAGCCGATCGAGCAGGCGCGCGACGAGGGCCGGATCGCGCCGGCGCCTCACCTCGGCGAGGCGCTGGATCTGGCGCGCCTCGACGACGGGGTCCACCTTGTGGATCGGGATCGGGGGCGGGGCCGACGGTTCTACCAAGGTATTGACGCCGATTACGGGCTGCTCGCCCGCCGCCTTGCGCCGGGCGAAGTCGTAGGCGGAGTCGGCGATCTCACGCTGGAAGAAGCCCTCCTCGATCGCCTTGATGGTGCCGCCGAGGGCGTCCACCTTGGCCAGGATCGCCAGCACCTCGGCCTCCACCCGGTTGGTGAGCGCCTCCACGTAGTAGGAGCCGCCGAGCGGATCCACCACGTTGGTCACGCTGGTCTCGAGCGCGATGACCTGCTGGGTGCGGAGGGCGATCTTCATCGCCTCTTCCGACGGGATCGCGTAGGCCTCGTCCATGCCGTTGGTGTGGAGCGACTGGGCCCCGCCCAGCACCGCGGAGAGGGCCTGCAGCGTGGTGCGGATGACGTTGTTGAGCGGCTGCGCCTTGGTCAGCGTGGCCGCCGCGGTCTGGCAGTGGAAGCGCAGGCGCATCGACTCGGCCTTCGTGGCCCCGAAGCGCTCCTTCATGAGTCGAGCGTAGATCCGGCGGGCCGCGCGGAACTTGGCCACCTCCTCGAAGAAGTCGGCCTGGGCCACGAAGTAGAAGGCCAGGCGCGGGGCGAACTCGTCGACCGGGACGCCCGCGCGCGTCACCTCCTCCACGTAGGCGATCGCGTTGGCCATCGTGAAGGCCAGCTCCTGCACCGACGTGGCCCCCGCCTCCGAGATGTGATAGCCGCTGATGTTGATCGGGTTGTAGCGCGCGAGGTGGCGCGCGCTCCACACGATCATGTCGCGCATGATGCGCATCGACGGCCGGATCGGGAAGATCCACTCCTTCTGGGCCACGTACTCCTTGAGGATGTCGGCCTGCACCGTCCCGGAGAGGCGGCTCGGGTCGAAGCCACGCGACTCGGCCAGCGCCACGTACATCGCGAGCAGGATCCACGCGGTGGGATTGATGGTCATCGACACCGAGATGTGCTCGAGGTCGACGTCGGCGAAGAGGGCCTCCATGTCGTCGAGGGTGTCGATGGCCACCCCCTCGCGCCCGACCTCGCCGAGCGAGCGCGGGTCGTCGGAGTCGTAGCCCATCAACGTCGGCATGTCGAAGTCGACGCTGAGGCCGGTCTGTCCCTGCTCGATCAGGTAGCGGAAGCGGCGGTTGGTGTCCTCCCCGGTGCCGAAGCCCGCGATCTGCCGCATCGTCCAGTTGCGGCCGCGGTACATGGTGGGGTAGGGCCCGCGCGTGTACGGGTAGCGGCCGGGCAGCCCGATGTTGTCGGCGGGCGCGCCCGCGATGTCCTCCGGGGTGTAGATCCGCTGCACCGGCAGCCCCGAGCCGGTCCGGTAGGCCTGGCGCGCCTCGGGCTGGCGGGCGAGGAAGTCGGCCAGCTCCTTGGCCTCCCACGCCGCCTTCTCGGCGGCGAGACGCTCGAGCGCTGCTGGATCAAACATGGCTGGGCCTCCGGTTCATCGCTTCAGGGTCTGGCGGTAGAGGTCGCGGTCGTCGATCACGCGCCGGGCCTTGAACTCGGTGCGCGGCAGCGTGCCGGCCGGGACGAGATCCACCACCGGGTGCACGCCCAGGCGCGCCCGCAGGCGCTCGCGCATCAGGGCGCGCAGGGCGTCGAGGCGCGCGTCGTGCCCCGCGGCGTACTCCACGCGCACCAGCAGCTCGTCCATGGCCTCGCGCCGCGAGACGATCACCCGGAACTCGCCGCCGAAGCCCTCGATCGCGCGCAGGGTGTCCTCGATGGCGCTCGGGTAGATGTTCTCGCCGCGCACGATGATCATGTCGTCGAAGCGGCCGTAGAGCCCGTCGGGCAGGCGCGGGTAGGTGCGGCCGCAGGGACACGGGTCGTCCACCCACCGCGCGCGGTCGCCCGAGACCAGCCGGATCATGGGCTGCGAGGTCCGCTCGAGGTGAGTGTACACGGGCGTGCCCTCGGCCCCGTAGGGCAGGGACCGGAACGACTCCGGATCGCAGATCTGGGTGTAGACGAGGTCCTGCCAGAGGTGCATGCCGGTGCGGTGGCCGCACTCCCCGTTGGTCATCCACGGCGACATCTCGGCCATGCTCCCCATGTCCACGCAGGCGCCGCCGAAGGTCTGCTCGATGAGCGCGCGGGTGGCCGGGATGCCGGCGCCGGGCTCGCCGGAGAAGAAGAGGACACGGAAGCCCAGGCTCGCCGGATCGATGCCCTCCCGCCGCGCGGTCTCCGCGAAGTGGAGCGCGTAGGACGGCGTGCCGTAGAACGCGCTCGGGCAGAGGTCGCGCGCCCACTGCACCGCCTGGAGCGTCTGCCCCTGCGCGCCCGCCCCGAAGGGGAAGACGGTGGCGCCCAGCCGCTCGCCGCCCGCGAGAGCGCCCCACGAGCCAAGGTAGAGGCTGAAGAACGAGCAGATCAGGATGCGGTCGTCCGGGCGGATGCCCGCGCCCCACAGGACGCGGGCGTGGGCTTCCCCGATGCGCGTCCAGTCGTCCGCCCCGACGCCGAAGACGGTGGGCCGGCCGGTCGTCCCGCTGGTGCCGTGGATGCGCGCGACTTCCGCGGGCTCGATGCAGAGATAGTCGCCGAAAGGCGGCGCGGCCGCCTGCGCGGCCCGCAGCTCGGCCTTCTGGATCACCGGGAAGCGCGCGAGGTCGTCCAGGCTCCGGAGCGATTCCGGCGAGACGCCCGCCTCCTGCCACTTGCGCCGGTAGAAGGCGCTCCGCTCCCACGCGTAGCGGATCTGGCGGGCGAGCTTGGCGAAGACGAGCGCGTCTCGCGCGACGGGGTCCGCGCACTCGACCTCGGGCAGCCAGTGGGGCGCGTCCGCCGCGGGCCGGTACGCGGGATCGTATCGCGGCGGCCAGACCGTCAAGTCGACGCCGCGGCGGCCGCGGAGCGCGGCCAGGTCGAGCGACGCCATCGGATCAGCCGGCGGGGCGTGCCGCCACCAGGCCACGGATGCGCGTCACGATGGTCTCGGGCGGCGTGTCCTGCAGGAGCACCTCGGCGACGCCCATCTCGCGCAGCCGCGGCACGTCCTCGTCCGGGATCACCCCGCCCGCCACCAGGCAGATGTCGAGCGCGCCCGCCTCGCGCATGAGGGCCAGCACGCGCGGGAAGAGGGTGAGGTGGGCCCCGGAGAGGATGCTGATACCGAGCACGTCCACATCCTCCTGGACCGCGGCGGCCACGACCTCCTCGGGGGTGCGGTGGAGGCCGGTGTACACGACCTCCATCCCCGCGTCGCGCAGGCAGCGCGCCACGATCTTGGCGCCGCGGTCGTGGCCGTCGAGGCCGACCTTGGCGACGAGCACGCGGATCGGGCGCTCGGTCATCGGGAGGCGGTGGGAGTGCGCCGGGTGGAGGCGGCGCTAGCGGGAACGAGGGCCGCCCGGCGCGACGGACGCGCCGGCGCCCACCCCGTCCAGCAGCTCGCGCACCTTGAGCGCGAGCGCGTCCGGGGTGAACGGCTTGGAGAGAAACGCGATGCCCGAGGCCAGCACGCCGTGCCTGACGATGGCGTCATCCGTGTAGCCGGACATATACAGCACTTTCAAGTCCGGGCGCAAGGTCGCCAGCCGCTGGGCCAGCTCGCGGCCGCTCATCTGCGGCATCACCACGTCGGTCACCAGCAGGTGGATCGGTCCCGCGTGCCGATTGGACAGCTCGAGGGCCTCGGCCCCGTGGTGCGCCTCGAGCACCGCGTAGCCGCTCATCTCGAGGATCTCGCGCACCACCGCCCGTACCCGCGCGGCGTCCTCCACGAGCAGGATGGTCTCGCCGCGCCCGGTGACCAGGCCTTCGGCGGTGGCGGCGGGCCGGGCCGCGGGAGCCCCGCCGGTGCGCCGCGGCTCCGGCGCGATCATCGGCGCGGCCACGCGCGGCAGGTACACCCGGAAGGTCGAGCCCTGTCCCGGCTCGCTCTCGACCGCGATGTGTCCGCCGCTCTGCTGCACGGTGCCGTAGACGGTGGAGAGCCCGAGCCCGGTGCCCTTGCCCTGCTCCTTGGTGGTGAAGAAGGGCTCGAAGAGGTGCGCGCGCGTCTCGGGATCCATGCCGCCGCCGGTGTCGCTCACCTCGAGCATGACGTGGGGCCCGGGCCGGGCGTCGCTCCACTCCTTGGCCGCGTCCTCGTCGAGGTCCACGTTGGCGGTGCGGATGGTGAGGCGGCCGCCGTCCGGCATCGCGTCGCGCGCGTTCACGCAGAGGTTCAGGATCATCTGCTCCATCTGGCCGGGGTCGGCCTTGACCCCGCCCAGGTCGGGCGCGGTCACCGTCACCAGGTTGATGGTCTCGCCGAGCAGCCGCTCCAGCATCGCGTGGATGCTGGCCACGATCCCGTTGAGGTCGACGAGGCGCGGGGCCACGACCTGCTTGCGGCTGAAGGCGAGGAGCTGGCGGGTGAGGGTGGCGGCCTGGTCCGCCGCCTCGCGCACGCCCTCCGCGTTCGGGCGGAGCGGGTGGCCGGGGGGGAGGCGGCGCAGCATCAGGTCGCTGTCGCCGCGGATGACCATGAGCAGGTTGTTGAAGTCGTGCGCGATGCCGCCGGCCAGCTTGCCCACCGCGTCCATCTTCTGAGCCTGACGCAGCTGCTCCTCGCTCTGATGCAGCGCGCGCTCCGACCGCCGGAGCTCGGTGAGGTCGACGGTGAGGCCGCGCAGGGTCACCGGCTGCCCGTCCGCGTCGCGCACCACGTGCACGATGTCGCGCAGCCAGACCTCTCGCCCGTCCGCGGCCACCGCGCGGTACTCGAACTCGTGGTCGCGGCGGCCCGCGAGGGCCTCGCGGTACACGCGCATCACGCCGTCGCGATCCTCCGGATGGATGCGGCGGGCCCAGAAGTCGGGCTCCCGCAGCCAGCGATCCACCGGGTAGCCCAGCACCGTCTCTGCGCGCCCGCTCACGAAGGAGAAGGTCAGGGTGCGCGCGTCCGCCTCCCACACGATGGCGTCGAGGCCCTGGATCAGGTCGCGGTAGCGCTCCTCCGACTCCTGGCGGGCCGCCTGCAGGCGCTCCTCCGCGGTGAGGTCCTCGATGACCAGCAGCAGCTCCGGCGGGACGTCGTCGCCCATGCGGATCGGGGTCATGGCCACCCGCGCCGGCTTCGTCTCGCGCCGCGCGTACACGTAGAGATCGTAGAGGACGCCCGGCTGGGCCGCGCCGGTCTCGAGCACCCGGCCCGCGCCGCGCACGAGCCGGTCCGCGCGCACGAGCTGCTTCAGGTCGCGACCGACCACGTCGTCCTCGCCGAGGCGGAACGCCTCCAGGAAGGCGCGGTTGGCGGAGAGCACGTGCAGGTCGGCCGAGAGCAGGAGCAGGCCCGCGGGCACGCTCGCCACGATCGTGTCGGCGTAGCCCTGCAGATTGGACAGGGCCCGCTCCCGCCGCATCTGCTCCTGGAGCAGGCGCGCGCGCTCGCGCTCGCGGTGCAGCGCGACGAGGAAGCCGGCGAGGGCCAGGAGCAGGAAGGCGGCCGCCGCGCCCGCGAGCCGGCCCGAGCGCTCGAACTCGGCGAGCACCTCGCTGCGGTCCACCTTGAGCGCGAGGGTCCAGCCGGTGGGGCTCACCCGTCGCACCGCGGCCACCACCGGCACGTCGCGGTAGTCGATCGTCTCCGCGACCGGCTCGTGGCCCTGCGCGGCGGCCTGGGCGAGATCGCGCAGCGTGGCGAGCGAGCGCTGCACCACCGCCGAGTCGGCCGGGGCGGGCTGGCGTGGCGGCGAGAGGTAGACCGGCGGCGAGCTGTCCAGGTCGACGAGCAGGGTCTCCCCGGTGCGGGTGGGCTCGGCGTCGTCGGCCAGCAGGGGATAGAGCGAGGCGTCCGGCTTCATGCCCAGGGTGACCACGCCGAGCAGCGGCCGCGGGTCACCCTCGGGGCCGGCGGGCGCGCCGTCGATGAAGACCGGCACCGTGATCGCGAGCAGCCGCCCGGCGCCGGTACCGGCCAGCTCGAAACGCGGCTTCCGGCTCGCCGCGACCTCGGCCACCGCCCGCGCCGGCTCGAGCGCGGCCGCGCCCGCATCGGCGGCCGAGCGGGCCACCGGCCGGCCCTGGGCGTCGGAGACCACGATGCCCGCGTAGCCGTACGCGGAGGCGACGCGGGTCAGGTGCCGGGCGAGCGACTCCTCGTCCTTGCCCTGGCCGGCGAGGAGCGCGCGCACCGCGGGGAACGCGGCGAGCACCTCCGCGTCGGCGCGCCGGGCCGCGAGCCATCCCGAGACGAGCCGGGCCCGGTCGGCCGCGATGGTGGCGATGCGCGTCTTCCAGTGCAGCAGCGCGGTCTCGCGCTCGGTGCCGATCTGGTGGGCGGTGAAGAGGACGACCAGCACGGTGCCGGCGACGAAGGCGCCGACGTGGACCCACGGGATTCGCTCGCCACCGGAGGCCCGGCGCTCGACGCGTCCCCGCTCCCCGCGCGGGCGAGCATGAGGCACGTTTCCAGGATAGCTCAGACGTGGTTTCGGAGCATCAGCTCCTTGGGATGGGGATGGAGGTAGATCTGGTCCCGCACGTAGGCGGTGTCGAAGCGCGCGACGTAGTGGTTGATCAGGGTGATCGGCACGATCAGGGGCACGACCCCGCCCGCGTAGTCGTCGATGACCCCCTGCAGCTCGCGCTTCTCGGCCGCGACCAGGCGGCTCTTGAAGAAGCCCATGATGTGCCGGAGCACGTTGACGTGCTTCCGCGGCGTGGCCGCCACCTGGAGCGCGCGCATGAACGCGTCCGCGTAACGGTCGAGCCATGAGGCGAGCGGCTCGCTCTTGATCGCGGCCACCAGGCGGCCGAGCCGCGCGTAGGCGGCCGGGCTGTGGGCGAGCAGGAGGTACTTGTGCGCGGTGTGGAACGCGACGACGTCCCCCGGTCGCGGCGGCATGCCCCGCAGCGCGGTGAGGCGCCGGTAGGCGAAGACGCGGGTGATGAAGTTGTCGCGCCGGCGCGCGTCGTTGAGGCGGCCTTCCTCCTCCACCGGCAAGAGCGGCAGCGCGTCCATGAGCGCGCGCGCGAAGAGCCCGACCCCGGTGCGCGCGGGCGGCCCCCCTTCGTCGCGGTGGAGTCTTACCCGCTCCATGCCGCAGGAGGGCGAGGCGCGCTTGAGCACGTAGCCCGAGAGCGCGCGGCGCTCGAGCTCCTGCACGCGCCGCCGGGCGAACTCGTTCATGCGAAGCGTGTGGTCGGTGCCGCTGGTGACGCCCCGCAGGCGCGGCGCCTCGGGATCGCCCACGAGCCGGATCGGCTCCCGGGGCACGCCCATGCCCACCTCCATCTCCGGGCAGACCGGCACCCACGTGAAATGCCGCGCGAGCACGCCGGTGATGTACGGATCCTTCTGGTGGCCGCCGTCGTAGCGGACCTCCTCGCCCAGGAGGCAGGAGGAGATCCCGACCCGGATGGGCAGGTCGGGCGCGCGCCAGGTGGGGAGGGCGGCCGCCATCAGCCGGCCCGGTAGCGGACCTCGAAGCTCACGCAGCCGGTGGCGGACCGGAAGGGCCCGTGCGGCATGCCGGGCGGTCGCACCGCCACCGAGCCGGCCGGGTAGGGGCGCCCGCCGCACTCGAGCGTGCCGGAGACGATGTAGATCTCCTCCCAGAAGTCGTGGGTGACCACGCGGTCGTTGCCCGAGCCCGGCTCGAAGCGGAGCAGGCGCGTGGTCACGCCCTCGTCCTCGCCGCCGCTGATGACCTGCTCCCACACGCCGGGCGGAAAGCCCGGCGCGGGGCGCCACGGCAGCGGTGCCGGATCGAAGAACTCCCGCTCGTCTTTCGTGGTCGCCATCGCTGGGTTATTGTAGCCGACATGCCGACCATCGACCCCGTCCGGCTCGAAGCGAAGGCCACCCGCATCTTCACCGCGATGGGCGCTCCCGACGGCGACGCGGCGTGGATCGCCGCGCTGCTCGTGCGCGCGAACCTGCGCGGCCACGACTCCCACGGCGTCATCCGCATCCCGCAGTACTGGGAGTCGGTGAAGCGCAAGGAGGTGGACCCCCGGTCTCCGGTGACGGTGACCGCGGAGACCCCCGCGCTGGTGCGGCTCGACGGCGGCGGCGGCTTCGGGCAGGTGGTGGGCCGGCGCGCGATGGAGATGGCGATCGCCAAGGCCAAGACGGGCGGCCTCAGCGCGGCGTCCACCTCGCGCACCAGCCACGTGGGGCGGCTCGCCGACTACGCCGAGATGGCGGCCGGCGCGGGGCTCGTGGGCATGCTCTGGGCCAACTGCGTGCACGGGCTCAACGTGGCGCCGTGGGGCGGCGCCGCGCGGCGCCTCGGCACCAACCCGCACGCGGTCGGCATTCCCGGCAAGGGCGGGCCCGCGATGGTGCTCGACTTCGCCACCAGCGTGGTGGCCGAGGGCAAGTTGCGGGTGAAGCGCAACCGCAAGCAGCCCGCGCCGTCCGGCTGGTTCGTGGACAGCAAGGGCCGGCCCGAGACCGATCCCGAGATCTTCTACGGCGATCCGCCCGGCGCGCTGCTCACCGCGGGCGACCACAAGGGCTACGGCCTCTCGCTCGCGGTGGAGATCCTGGGCGGCATCCTCTCCGGCACCGGCCCCGCGGGCCCGCCCCCCGGAGTCTTCGCCAACGGGACGCTGATGATCTGCCTCGACGTGGAGCGTTTCCTGCCGCTGCCCGACTTCCACCGGCAGGTGGCCGCGCTCTTCGGCTGGGTGAAGGCGACGCCGCTCGCCCAGGGCGCGACCGAGATCCTGATCCCCGGCGAGCCGGAGGCACGCCTCGAGGCCGAGCGCCGCGCGAACGGCATCGCCATCGAGGATCAGACGTGGAGCCAGATCGAGACGACCGCGGCGGAGCTGGGGGTCGGCTAGACCCCGGCCTCGATCAGGGGAAGAGGCGCTCCGCGTTCCGGAAGGCGATCTTCTCGGCCACGTCGCGCGGCAGCTGACTGAGATAGCCGCGGACCTCGGTCACCGATTCGGGCAGGGCCTCCCATCGAGAGGTCATCCAGGTGTCGGTGCCGGCCAGGAATCGATCCGGATGGCGGAGGAACACTGCGCGCCAGCCCGGGTCGAGCGTGCCGCCGGGGGCCACGTCGCCGTTCCGGATGGCCAGGTCCACCCACAAGCTCGGATAGCGGTCGAGCAGCGCCCCCACCGCCTGCGGCCCCGCGCTCATGCCCGCGTGGGCCCAGATCACCCGCAGGCGTGGCTCGAGCGTGAACAGCTCGACGATGGCCAGCTCGTCCGAGTGGGCGTGGAGGTAGATGTTCTCCTGCACCGCCAGCTCGATGATCCGCTTGACCACGAAGGTGCCGGTCTGGCCGCCGAAGAGATGGAACTCCCCGATGCCCTTGTGCACGCCCTTGTTCTTCGCGAGGCGCTCCTGCACGTAGGCCAGCACCGACGGGTCCTGCCACCAGTGGCCGATGTCGTCGCGCGTGCGATAGGGTCGGAGGATCGGCACGACCCGCTTGGGATCCTTCTGGTAGAGCGTGAGCGTGCCGTCGTCCGGAGTGCTCGACACCAGCGCGCGCTTGATGCCCGCCTTCTGGAGGATGCTCAGGATGCGGTCGGGAGGGTACTCGACCCAGTCGGGCGCGCTGTAGTGGATGTGGGTGTCGAAGATCGGGAGGTCCGGGCTCTGGGCGCGGAGCGGCATCGCGCCGAGACCGACGAGCATCACCGCGAGGAGGGCGACACGCCGCACGGCGACGAGCCTAGCACGGCCACGTCGCCTTGCGCTGCCCCATCCCGTCCGCTACGCTGGGCAACGTGATGAACACGGTACGAACGGTTCTCGCGCTCGGGTTGCTCGTTCTTGCTGCGGCCGCGCCGGCCGCGGCCCAGGGCCTGCCCGGGGGCCGCCGGCCCGACGCCATCGACCAGGCGCGGGGGCTCGCGACCCAGCCCTTCCAGACCCCGGCGACGCCGGACCGCCCGGTGGACCGCTGGATCTCCCCGCGGCGCGTGTACTCGCCCGAGTTGGGCCGCGACGTCCTGGTTCCCGGCCACTACGAGCGCGACGTCAACGGGCAGCGGGTCGAGCGGCCCCCGCTCATCGTGACCACGCCGGAGGGCGGTAGCCCGACGATCCTGCCGGGCGGCGAGCGCCCGCCGGTCGAGCAGCGGACCGGCCCCTGATGCTGGAGGCGGTGGGCATGGCGGAGATCAACAAGATCTTCGCGGTCACCGACGCGCTCGGCGTCCACCGCGAGGCGCTCGTCATTCCGCTCGGTACCGGCGCCGGCCGGGTGCGTAAGCTGCCGAGCGGCAAGTTCGAGATCATCGTCGACAAGGACGTCCCGATCGACGAGTGGCTCGAGGGGTTGCCCGCGCTGATCCAAGCCGCCATGGCGTGAGCCCCCGCCGACGCGGGGAGATCGGGCTCCTTCCCCTCGTCGCCATCCTCTTCTTCAACGTGAGCGGCGGGCCGTACGGCGTCGAGGACGCGGTCGGCTCGCTCGGTCCCGGCCTGGCCCTCCTGCTGCTGGTCGTCACCCCGCTGGTGTGGAGCCTGCCCGTCTCGCTCGCCATGGCCGAGCTGGCCTCGGCGCTGCCCGAGGAGGGCGGCTACGTGGTCTGGGTGCAGCGGGCCTTCGGCCGCTTCTGGGGATTCCAGGCCGGGTGGTGGAGCTGGATCAACTCCTTCGTGGACGTGGCGGTCTACCCGGCGCTCTTCGCCGACTACCTGGCCTTCTGGCGGCCGGGCATGTCCACCCTCGAGCGCTGGGCGGTCGTCCTCGCCTTCGTCTGGATCCTCACCGCGGTGAACCTGGCCGGGGTGCGCATCACCGGCTGGACCGCGGTCGCGCTGGGCGCGGTTTCGCTGGTGCCGGTCGTCGTCCTCACCGTGGTGGCGGCCACCCGGCTCGAGGCGGCGCCGTGGCGGCCCTTCGCGGCCGGGGACGGCGGTCTCCTCTCGAGCCTCGGCCTGGGCCTCGCGGTCATGATGTGGAACTACTCCGGCTGGGACACCCCGACGACCACGCTCGGCGAGACGCACGAGCCGGGGCCCAGCTTTCGCCGCGCGGTGTGGGTCGCGCTGCCGCTGATCACGCTGGCCTACGTGCTGCCGGTCGCGGCCGGCCTCTCCGCGGCCGGCGATTGGGCCGCGTGGGACACCGGGCACTGGCCGGCGGTCGCGCTGCGCGTCGGCGGCGCGTGGCTCGCTCACCTGGTGACGCTCGGCGCGGTCGTCGCGGCGGCCGGGCTCTTCCTCTCGCTCCTGCTCACGAACTCGCGCCTGCCCTACGCGCTGGCGCGCGACGGGCAATTGCCGCCTGCGCTCGGCCGGCTCCATCCACGCTTCGGGACGCCGTGGGCCGCGGTGGCCCTCTCGAGCGTGGGCTACAGCGTCTGCGCATTCTGGAGCTTCAAGGAGCTGATCGTGCTGAACATCTGGCTGTACTCGATCGCGCTGCTGCTCGAGATGGCCGCGTTCGTGGCGCTACGCCTGCGCGAGCCCGCGCTGCCGCGACCGTGGCGCGTGGGCGGCGGCGCGGTCGGGATGTGGCTCGTGGCCGGCCTGCCCGCGCTCTGCTGCCTGCTCGCGATGGCCACCGCGGGGTGGGCCAACACGATCGTCGGCGTCCTCGCTGCGCTGACCGGCCCGCTGGCCTACCGCCTCTGGCGCGCGCCAGCCCGCCGCGAACCGGCCTAGCCGGCGCGGCTGGCCGACGCTAGAGCACGGAGCGCCAGGCCGCGGGCGTGGCGGCGGTGGCCGCCGGGGGTGTCGGCGTGACGGCCACGTCCCGCTGACGGAGCGCCCGCCAGACGCCGGCCCGGAACCGGTGGTCACCGAGCAGGCCGCCCGCCCAGCTGACCGGGATCGCGCGCCCCGGCCCGATCCGCGGCGCGGCGCGCACGACGAGATCGGCCAGGGCCCGCTGCGCGTCCGCGGCCACGCGGCGGGCCGCGCGGTCGCCCCGCCGCGCCCGCCGCAGGACCGACGGCGCGAGCGCCGCGACGCGCGCCACCGCGTCCGGCGCGGTGACGATCCCGCGGACGCGGGCGGGTGTCATCGAGCCGCCGCGGAGCCAGGCACGGCCGATCGCGAACGCCGAGCCGTCGTCGCCGAGCAGGGGACCGAGGCCGCCGGCGCGGGTGAAGCGCCCGCGGCGATCGCGGCCGAGTGCGATGGAGCCGGTGCCCGCGAGCAGGAGCACGCCCGCGGTGCCTCCGAGCGCGCCCAGGTAGGCAGCCTCGACGTCGGAGATCACCACCACGCGGCGAGCGAATCGACGCAGTCGCCGCGCGAGCGCGCGGCGCTCGCCGGTCGTCCAGATCCCGCGCGAGGCCACGCCGAGCGCGGCGACGTCACGACGCGAGAGGCGCCAGCGACGCCAGAGGCGGTCCAGCACCGCGGGCAGTCCCGCCGCGCCCGGTGTCGGGGCCCGGAACGCGCGGCGCCCCGATCCCGACGCGACCACCCGGACCCACGTCCCGCCGAGATCCACCACGACGACGGGACGGCCGGCTCCGCTCCCTGCAAGATCGCGATTCATGGGAACTATTGTCCCCCGCGGGCATCCAAAACGAAAGCACGCTATCGTGGGAATACACCCCGGCTGAACCCGTCCTATCGGACAGCAGCGTGAACTCGTAGAGACCCTGATCGAGGAGGCGTTATGCGACGTGCCCTGATGAACATGACGGCGGCCCTGCTCGTGGGCCTGATCGCGGCGACCGCCGCGCAGGCCATGACGCCGACCGAGACCGTGAAGTCCCGAGTGGACGAGGCTCTCCAGGGCCTCAGCCAGACCACGACTGCCACCCCCGAGGCCGCCGAGCGCCGTCGCACGGAGATCCGTCGCGCGGCCGACTCGCTCTTCGACTTCACCGAGATGTCCCGTCGCGCGCTCGGCCGCCACTGGGCGGACCGCACCGCCGCGGAG
>Ga0207684_10003992_pt1 | contig 14116 bp, 11 predicted proteins | sample KBSK5501metaG_FD_184342 | JGI IMG/M metagenome (GOLD analysis project Ga0207684, IMG submission 184342) | Corn, switchgrass and miscanthus rhizosphere microbial communities from Kellogg Biological Station, Michigan, USA - KBS K5-50-1 metaG... | ecosystem: Host-associated > Plants > Roots >...
AGAGACGAACTGCCGCGTGCTCGTCCGCCGACGCCCGAAGAGCGCCAGGGCGCCGCCGACCACCATATTGGCGCCCCATGTCAGCGGTGCCAGGATCATGGCCGCCAGCTCGATGACGCGGAACAGCCTCAGGATCAGCGCGGTGGCCCACTCCCGCGCCACCGCCTTGGGGATGACTTCGCCAAAGACCAGCATGATCGGCGTGAGCGCCACAGTGACGACGAGTGCCGCCGCGCCGCCCGCCAGCGGGAGCAGAGCCCAGGTCGCCACGGTCGAGGCCGTGATATGCGCGATGGTCACGCCCATCATGGCCGTCGAGAGAAGGTGCTCGGGCTGGTGAAAGGATTCCAGATACCGCGCGGCCGTGCGGTTGCCACCCTCAGCCAGATGGCGGAGGCGCACCCGGTTGGCGGCGATGAAGGCCATTTCCGCCGCGGAGAAGAGCGCGGTCACCAGCAGCGCCAGGGCGATGATCCAGACGTAGATCATACTGCCTCGCCGTGCTGCGCGCCGTCTCGAAGCGTGACCAGCACCTCCACGACCCTGGTGCGCTCGACCTTTTCCACCGCCACCGTCACGCCGTCGGTCTGCTTGCGCTCGCCCTTGTGCGGGACGCGGCCGAAGCGGTCGAGCACCCAGCCGCCCACCGTGTCGAAGGAGGCCTTGGGGATGTCGAGGCCCGCGGCCGCGTTGAGCTCGTCGATGGGGAGCTTGCCCGAGACCCGGAAGCTCCGGCGGTCTATCTTCTGGATGAGCCGTTCTTCTTCGTCGAACTCGTCGCGGATCTCGCCGACCAGCTCTTCCAGGAGGTCCTCGAGCGTCACCAACCCGGCCGTGCCGCCGTACTCGTCCACGACGATCGCCAAGTGCAGCTTCTTGGCCTGGAACTCGCGCAGGAGCGCATCGGCGCGCTTGGATTCCGGGATGAAGTAGGGCGGGTGCAGCCGGGCGCGCAGGTCGAAGTCGGGTGGCAGCCCGCGCAGGTAGGGCAGCAGGTCCTTGGTGTGGAGCACGCCCACGATCTGGTCGATGTTCTCCTCGAAGACGGGCACTCGCGAGTGCAGATTCTCCCGGAGCAGGTCGAGCAGCGCCACGGGCGGCGTGGTGACGTCGAGACAGAACATGTCGGGGCGTGGCACCATCACCGCGCGCACGAGCGTTTCCTCGAGCTCGAAGACCTTGTGGATCATCTCGCGCTCGGTGCGGTCCACGATACCTTCGCGCGCGCCCACATCCACCAGCGTGCGGAGCTCCTCCTCGGAGATCGCCGGCTCGCCCGCGCGTCGTTCGGATCCCACCAGGCGGAGCGTCAGCGCCGTGAAGGCGCCCAGCCCGACCCGGACCGGCGACAGGAGGACGGAGAGCCATCCCACCGGACGGTTGACCCAGGCCGAGAAGCGGCGCGGATGCTCGACGGCCAGGGTCATGGGTAGCACCTCGCCGATCACCGTAAGCAGGAAGATCATCGCGGGGATGGCCACGACCAGTCCCGAGGCGCCGAAGAGCCTGCCCGCGACCGACGCGGCCATCGCGGAGGCGGCGATATTGACCAGCGTGATGCCAACCAGGAGCGTCACGAGCAGCTCGTGCGGCTGTTTGAGGAGTGGCGCCAGCGGTCCCGGCTCCCTGCCCTCCTCCTCGGCCAGCTCCTTGAGCCGCGCGCGCCCCAGGGAGAAGTAGGCCGCCTCAGCCCCGGTAAGCAGGGCCGAGCAGAGGAGCAGGACGCCGAGCCCCATCAGCTCGAACGACGTCTGGTTATCCATTGCTGCCGTCGGCGCCGGCATTGAAGTGGTCGTACCCGCCGGGCATTGCCACGGGCACGCCCCCGGAGTCTACAAAGACCACACCCTCCTTGAGTCCCTCGATCTCCCCGATGACGGTGAGGCGCGTGCCGGTGGCGCGCGCGAGCCCGGCCGTGAGCGCCTCCACCGCCGCCGGATCGCAGGTCACGAGCAGCTCATAGTCCTCGCCACCCGAGACGGCCCAGCGCGTGGCGTCAGCCTTCAACGCCTTCGCCGCAGCCTGGGCCTCAGGGGCCACGGGCACGCGGTCCAGCACCACGCGCGCGCCCACGCCGCTCTCGCGACAGACATGCCCGAGGTCGGTGCTGAGCCCATCCGAGCAGTCCAGCATGGCGTGGACGCCGGGGGCCGCGCCCAGCCAGCGGCCCTCGGCGACGCGCGCTGTGGGCCTCAGGTGAGCGCTCGCGAGGGCTTCCCACTGCGGCGCGGTCACGCCGGCGGACTGGGCACGCTGGCGGCCCATCTCGAGGACCGCGAGGCCGCCGGCCGCGCGCCCGAGGCTGCCGGTGACGGCGACGGCATCGCCGGGCTTGGCCGCCGAGCGGAGGCGCGGGCTGCCGGCGTGCTCGCCCAGCAGGGTCACGTTGATCGTCCAGCCCCCGCGCGAGGCGCAGGTGTCGCCGCCCACGATGGAGACACCATGTGGAGCCGCCGCCTCCTGCATTCCCGCATAAAGCGCGTCCACCTCCGCGGGCTCCGTCTTCTCGGGCACGGCCAGCGCCACCAGCGCCCAACGCGGCGTCCCGCCCATGGCCGCGACGTCGGAGAGATTGACCGCCATGGCCTTCCAGCCGATGTCCCGCGGCGCGGCCCACTTCCGGCGGAAGTGCACGTCCTCGATGAGCAGGTCCGTGGTGGCGAGCAGCGCCGCGCCGGGTGCGACGTCCAGAACCGCGGCGTCGTCACCGATCCCCGTTTGCACGGACGCCCCTGCGGGGCCGACGCGATCCCGGATGCGGCGGATCAGGCCGAGCTCGCCCAGATGCCGCAGGGTCATTCGTCGATCTTCTCCGAGCGGTCCAACAGCGACTGGGGCAGGGTGAGCTCGATGGCGCGGGCTGCCCGAAGGTTGATGACGGGCTGGAAGCGTACAGGAAGCCGGATCGGCAGGTCGCCGGGGCTCGCGCCTTTGAGGACGTGATCCACCAGCGCCGCGGCTTGACCCTGGGCGTCCGGCATGCTCGGGCCATATGCCATGAGGCCACCCGCCTCGACAAACTCGCGGCTCGGATACAGGGCGGGGATCTGGCTTTTTGTCATGAAGTCCACGATGCGCGCGCGATACGTGACCGTGGCCGGACTCGGCAGGATGAAGACCGCGCGCACCCGCTCCGCCCGAATCTTCTCGAAGGCCATCTCCAGATCCGGCGCCGAGCGAATCTCGAACGCGCGGAAGTTCAGCCTCGCCTCCTCCTGGCTGTAGTAGGCGGCCAGGACGGCTTGGCTCATCCCGGGCGAGGTCGGATCCCACAGGATGCCCTGACGGAAGACCTGGGGCGCGACTTCATGGAGCAATCGGGGTAGCTTTGCGAACTCCGACTGCGGCAAATCGAAAGAGGACCCTGTCACGTTTCCTCCCGGCTTGGCGAAGCTCCGGATCGGCAGGATCCGGGCGGGAGAAGGCACCGCCACGAAGACGATCGGAACGGTCGCCGTCACCTGGCGCGCTGCCCGCGCAGCGTCGGCACCCAGGGGCACGAGGACGTCTACCTTGGCCTGGAGCAGCTCAGTGGCCAGAATGGCGAGGCGGTTGTACCTGTCCTGTGCGTAGCGGCGCTCGACGACGAGGTTCTGCCCCTCGACCCAGCCGAGGGCGCCCAGGGCCTCGATCAGGGACCCGCGCGCCGGTGCGGCGGGCGCCCAGCCGGATTCGAGGATGCCGATCCGGCGTGGGCCGGCCACCTGCTGGGCATCGGCCTGCGGCGCGGTCGCGAACAATCCGAGCGCGGCCAGTCCCGCGAGGAGCGCAGCGGTTGAGCTCTTCATCGCGCGATGGGCACGGGCAGCTCGAGGAAGTTCCGGAGCAGGGCTTTGCCCTGTCCCGTCAGGATGGACTCGGGGTGGAACTGCACGCCCTCGATCGGGAATCGCCGATGGCGCAGCCCCATGATCTCGCCGTCCTCGGCCCGCGCCGAGATCTCGAGTTCGGCGGGGAAGCCCGCCTCCAGCACCACGAGGGAGTGATAGCGCGTCGCCTGAAAGGCTGGCTCGAGCCCCTTGAACACCCCCTTGCCGTCGTGTGCGATGGTGGAGGTCTTCCCGTGCATCTGCTTGCGGGCCCTGTCGACGCGGCCCCCGAATGCCTGGCCGATGGCCTGGTGGCCCAGGCACACGCCGAGGATGGGGACCCGGTCGTGGAAGCGCCGGATCAGATCGAGCGAGAGGCCAGCGCCGTCCGGATTTCCGGGACCGGGCGAGATCACGATGCGCTCGAGGTCGAGCCGCTCCACGTCTTCGACCGTCAGCGCGTCGTTGCGCGCCACCTGCATGGTGGCGCCCAGCTCGCCCAGGTACTGGACGAGGTTATACGTGAACGAGTCGTAGTTGTCGAGGACCAGGATCATCCCGCACTCTCCTGGGCGGCGACGCGCAGGGCCAGGATCATCCCGCGCGCCTTGGACCCGGTCTCGAGCCACTCGGTCTTGGGATCGGAGTCGGCCACGATACCGGCGCCCACCTCGATCGAGGCGCGCCGGCCGTGGCAGACCACGGTGCGGATCGTGATGCAGGAATCCAGGTTGCCCGAATAGGAGATGTAGCCGACGGCGCCGCCGTAGGGACCGCGTCGGGTTGGCTCCAGTTCTTCGATGATCTCCATGGCCCGGATCTTGGGGGCGCCCGTCAGCGTCCCGGCCGGAAAGCAGGCCTCGAGCACATCGAATGCGTCCTTGCCGGGCTCCAGGTCGCCCCGCACGTGGCTCACCAGGTGCATGACGTGAGAGTAGCGCTCCACCACCATGAATTCGGACACCTGGACAGACCCGATGCGACTCACGCGTCCCACGTCATTGCGGCCGAGGTCCACCAGCATGACGTGCTCGGCGCGCTCCTTCGGATCCGCCTTCATCTCCTCGGCCAGTCGCGCGTCCTCCTCCTCGGTCCGGCCACGCGGGTGGGTGCCGGCGATGGGTCGCTCCTCGACGCGACCGTCCTCGAGCCTGACCAGGACCTCGGGCGATGAGCCTACGATGGTCGTCTTCCCGAGTCGCAGGAAGAAGAGATACGGAGAGGGATTGATCGTGCGCAGCGCCCGGTAGACAGTGAACGGGTCGGCCTTCAGCTCGGTGTCCAGCCGCCGCGCGACGACGATCTGATAGGCGTCACCGCAGGCGATGTATTCCTTGGCGCGGCGCACGCGCTCCATGTAGGTCGCCTGGTCCATCGTGGAAGTGAAGCCCTCCTCGCCGAGGGCGACGAGAGGCTCCACTGCCGGAACAGCGAGGGGAGCCGGCGAGCGGGCGGGCCTGCGGAGATTGGCCATCATCATGCCGATCTTGACTGCGGCCGCATCGTAGGCGCGGTCGAGAGAGGCCGTGTCCGTCTTGGTAACGTGGGCATTGGCGATGACCAGGAGGCGGTGGCGCAGATTGTCGAACGCCAGCAGGCTGTCCGTGAGCATGAACACGGCGTCCGGCAGCCGGAGATCGTCCTTGGCGAGCTGGGGCAGGCGCTCGACGTGGCGGACCATGTCGTAGGAGAGGAAGCCGACCGCTCCGCCCTGGAAGCGAGGCAGGCCTGGCACCGGCACGGGCTTGAAGCGCGCCAGCAGGGCGCGGAGTGACTCGAAGGGATTGCTGCTCGGGAGGAGCTCTGTATGCCCGTCGGCGTGGCGCAGGCTGATGCGGTTGCCCTTGGCCGTGAACACCATGAGCGGGTCGGAGCCCAGGAAGGAGTAGCGCGCCCACTTCTCGCCGCCCTCCACGGACTCGAGCAGGAAGGCGTAGGGGCCGGGGCGGAGGCGCAGGAAGGCGGAGAGCGGCGTGTCCAGGTCGGCCGCCATCTCGGTGTAGACCGGGATCACGTTGCCGCGCCCGGCAAGAGCGCGGAACTCTTCCCGCGAGGGAGAAAGCGGGGGCAGGTCGGGCCCCACGGTCGGCATCGACGACCGGCTCAGGCGATGGCGTCCAGCTTCTTCTTCAGCTGGGCCTTGGGGACAGCGCCGACGACGGTCTCCGCCACCTTGCCGCCCTTGATGAACAGGATAGTCGGAATCGAGCGGATGCCGTAGCGGGCGGCGAGGCCCGGCTGCTCGTCGACGTTGACCTTCGCGAGGCTGATCTTTCCGCCCGACTCGCGCGCCAGCTCGTCGAGCGTGGGGGCGATGGCGCGGCAGGGCGCGCACCATTCGGCCCAGAAGTCCACCATCAGGACGTTCTGGTGCTTGCCCACCTCTTCGTCGAAGGTCGCCTCCGTCAGGTGCAACGCGGTGTCAGCCATGGACGCGAGTCTCCTTAGTCGAGCAACGCTAATGAGGTTTCTTCCGGGCGCGGGCGCTGTCGAGATACCGGATCATCCAGTCGCGGGCCAGGTCCTTGCAGCCGAGTCCGAACGCCAGGGCGGCGGCCAGTGCCACGGCGCCGAAGAGGATCACGAAGGCCGAGCGGACGAGCTCCGCCGCGATACCAAGCTCTTCCAGCGTCACCGCCACCGTGAACGCGACGACGGCGTAGCGGGTGAGCGAGGACAGGGCGTCGACTTCGACGAGGCCCGCGTTGGCGGCGGCGGTCTTGATGACGCCCGCGAGCAGATTGGCGAAGAACAGGCCGAGGATCAGGGCGATCACCGCCGCGATGACTTTGGGGATGTAGAGCAGGATCTGGTTCAGCAGATCGGAAACCGAGGATAGCCCCAGCGTGTTCACGGCCGTCATCAGCACGATCAGCATGACGAGCCACTGGACGAGCACGGCCACCAGCTCCGCGGGGCTCTGGCGGATGTCGGCCCGGATGAGGACATCGTCGATGCCCGTCTTCTCGGATGCCAGGTCCAGCCTCACGGCAAGCAGAAAGCGGAAGACCAGGAGGCGGACGAACTTAGCCACCATCCAGCCCACCAGGAGGATGACCAGGGACCCGAGGAAGCTGGGGAGGAACATGGCCACCCGTGCGACGAAGGCCTTGCCCGGCTCGAGGACCGCAGGTGAGAGTTCCATAAAAACGCAGACCTACGCTAGCATACGGTCCCGGGCATGGCAAGGCGAGGCCCCGCCCGACTCCATCGGTAACATGCCCCCCCGGGCCGCTGTGGCCTCGGGGGCGAATCCACTCGTCTGGTCGCCGACAACCGTTGCTACCTCGACAGAGTCGGTCATATGCGCTGACAGGGCACGTCACCAGAGAGGCGGCTGCGAAGGTCTTTATGGATTTCGGGGCGTCAATGAGAGCAGGATAAAGGCCGTTTCGGCCCCGAAACCACGCTATGTGGTGTACCGACGTCAGGCGGACCCTAGAAGGGCCAAAAGCCTTGTGTTGGTAGGGGGTTTGCAGTAGAGTGGCCCTTCCCCGCATGCCATTTTTAGCCCCCTCTTGGCGGGCTGGGGACCCGAACCGGGGGGTGACGGGAGCGTCCAGGAGATGGGCAAGGTAATGGTCGTCGATGATGCCCTTTCCGAGCTGAAGATGATCGAAGGCATTCTCAAGTCCGCGGGTCACCAGGTCGTGACCTATGACGGTGGGGAGGCCCTGGAGGACCACATCGCCGACGAGCGTCCCGACGTGCTCCTGCTGGACATCGTGATGCCCAACCGCAACGGCTACGACGTCCTGCGCGGCATCCGCAAGGATCCGCGAACCAAGGACACGCCCGTGGTCTTCGTGAGCTCCAAGAACCAGGAGAGCGACCGGGTCTGGGGGAAGAAGCAAGGCGCCGCCGAGTATCTGCCCAAGCCTTTCACGCCCGATCAGCTCCTCAGCGTCGTCCGCCAGTTCGTCAGGTAAGCCATCGTGATCAACACCCCAGCGGTCACACCCACTGCCCTGGCCGAAGCGCAGCCGGCGATCCGGGCATGTCTGTTCCTGCTGGCGGGCTCGCCATTCGCCGTGGACGTGCGGAGCGCGCGCGAAGTGGCGGTGTTCGAGGAGATCACGGTGGTCCCGCGGGCGCCGGCGCCGCTCATCGGCGTGGCCAACCTGCGCGGCACTGTGATCCCCATCGTAGACGTCCGGCCGTTGCTGGGCCTGCCGGTTCAGCGGCTCGGCCGCAGCCTTCGTACGCTGATCGTTCGCGACGGCGCCATCCAGGTGGCGCTGGCGGTGGAGGGCGTGCTGGGGCTCGAGCCCTTCGAGGAGATTATCCCGCTCGACGGCGCCGTGGGCGGGGCGCACCGGGAGTTCGATCTGGGGCTGCTCAAGTGGGGTGAGGCGGTTGCGACCCTGCTCGATGCCGGCAAGATCATCCAGGCGCTCACTCGCCAAATGAGAGGCGACAATCAGGCCACAGGAGACTCGGTATGAAACGCAGAGAGTTCCTCCGCGTCCTGTCGGGAGGCGTTGCGGGTGGCCCGATCATCGGCGCCGGCGCGGCGGCATGGGGTCAGGCACCGCGCGGCGGCGCGCCGGCCCGGCCCGCTCCGGCGGCCGTGCCCGCCGAGCCTCCCACCGCCAGCGCTCCGGGCGTGACGGCGCGCGAGATCAGGATCGGGTCGAGCGCGGCCTTCAAGGGTGTCCAAGCCGGCCTAGGGACCGAGCTGTACCGCGGCGCGCAGGCCTACTATAACGAGGTTAATGCCCGCGGCGGCATCTTCGGTCGCACGATCAGCGTCGTCGCGCTGGACGACGACTACCAGCCGGACCCCTGTATCACCAACACCCTGACGCTGATCGAGAAGGAGAAGGTGTTCTTCCTCTCGAACTACGTCGGCACGCCCACCCTGACCCGCGCGCTGCCGGTGATCAAGCGCTACGCCGACCAGGGTGTGGTCCTCGTCGGGAATTTCACCGGCGCCCAGCCTCAGCGGGAATCGCCCTATGTCGAGCAGATCTTCAATATCCGCGCTTCGTACCGCCAGGAGATGATGTCGCTTGTGGAGCGCTTCTGGCAGGCTGGGGCGCGCAGGTTCGGCGTCTACTACCAGATCGACGCGTATGGCCGCAGTGGCACGGACGGCGTGGCCCGCGGTTTGGCCCTGCGCAATGCCAAGATCGTTTCCGAGGCGACCTATACTCGCGCGGCCAAGTTCGAGGAGGACATGAGCCCCGCCGTCAAGGCGCTGCGCGAGGCGGGCTGCGACGTCGTCCTCTGCACCGGTGCCTACCAGGGGTGCGGCGCTTTCGTGAAGTCGGCCCGCGACGCCGGCTGGAATGTTCCCATCTCCAATGTCTCCTTCGTGGGCTCGGACGCCATGCTGAGCCTGCTGCTGAAGCATGGGAAGACGACCGGGCGGGATTACACCCGCGCCCTGATCAATTCCCAGGTCGTGCCGAGTCCCGACGACGTCTCGCTGCCGGGCGTGGTCGAGTACCGGGCGCTCATGGACAAATTTAACCCGCAGTTGCCGGAAGCCGTCCGCGATGCCAAGTACGCCGTCCAGAAGTACAGCTTCATCAGCCTGGAAGGCTACGTGAACGCCCGAGTGATCGTGGAGGCGCTGCGCCGCGCCGGCGCCAATCCGACGAGGCACAGCTTCCGCCAGGCGATGGAATCGCTCCGCGGCCTGGATCTCGGCATCGGCGCTCTGCTCACGTTCTCTCCCGAGCGCCATCAGGGGCTCGATAGCGTCTACTTCACGCGGGTGGAAGGGGAGAAGTGGGTTCCCATCTCTGATTGGGCCGTGGCCCTCAGGGTCTGACCCATGACGGAGGAGAGACAGTGATGAAAAAGCGTCCCGAAGGGAAGACGGCCCGGAGCGACAAGGGGGCGGAGGGGACCGCGACTCCCAAAGTCAGGTTCAGCCTCCGAACCAAGATCGTCGTCTTCCTGCTGGCTGTGCTGGTGCCGCTGGCGGTGGCGTCGTCTTACTTCGCCTACCAGTCACTCCAGACCAACCTGACCGCGGAGTTCACGAACAAGGGCACGGCCATCGCGAACAGCCTGGCGTCGTCCAGCGTGGACCTTATCGTCAACCGCGACGCCTCCACGGTCCAGGCCCTCTTCGACCAGTTCGCCGGCATCAAGGGCGTCGCCTACGTCATGGTCTACGACGCACAGCAGAACATGATCGCCCACACCTTCGTCCCCGTGGTGCCCAAGGGCATCATCGAGCAGAACCCGGTTCCCGGCACCGCCCAGAAGGGCCAGGTGCGGGAGATCGCGTACGTCGACCCGGTGAAGGGCACGGAGCGCAAGATCATCGACGTCGGCGTTCCCATGCTGGCCGGCCAGCTCGGCACCGTGCGCGTGGGCATGGACAAGGCGATCATCCTGGACGAGGCGCGGAGCGCGGGACTGAGGCTGCTCGGATTGTTCGGCGCGATCGCGGCCCTCGCCATCATCGCGGGCGTCATCTTCGCCCGCCAGATCACCAAGCCCGTCACCGCGCTCGTGGCGGCGGCCCAGCGCGTCGGCCAGGGCGATCTCACCCACCTCGCGCCCGTCACGTCCCGCGACGAGATCGGGCAGATGACGGCCACGTTCAACGACAGCATCGTGCGCCTGCGCGCCCTGGTGCAGACCGAAACCGAGCGCGACGACGAGCGGCGCAAGCGCGAAGAGCTGCAGCAGAACATCATCAAGTTCCTCGACACCGTCGTCGAGATCGGCCAAGGCGACCTGACCAAGCGCGGCGAGGTCAGCTGGGACGTCCTCGGGAACGTCGTGGATGCCATCAACCTCATGGTCGAGGAGATCGCGGTGGTCATCGGTGACGTCCGCCAGGCCGCCGTGCGGGTGGCGTCGGGCTCGACGGAGATGATGGCCACCACGGCCCAGCTCTCGGCCGCCGCCCAGGCGCAGTCGCGCGAGGCCATGAGCGTGAACACGGCCACCGACGAGATGACGGCGACAGTGCGCCAGGTCGCGCAGTCCGCCGACCAGAGCGCGCGCGCCGCGCGCCAGGCGCTGGAGGCCGCCCAGAAGGGCGAGCAGTCGGTGCGCAACAGCCTGGCCGGCATGCAGCAGATCCGCGCCGAGGTGCAGACCATCTCGAAGAAAATCAAATCTCTCGGCGACCGCTCGCTGGAGATCTCCGAAATCGTCAACACCATTCAGGACATCGCCGGCCAGACGCATCTGCTCGCGCTCAACGCCTCGATCGAGGCGGCCGGCGCGGGCGATGCCGGCATGCGCTTCTCGGTGGTGGCCGACGAGGTGCGGAAACTGGCCGAGCGCGCGACTCAGGCCACGCGGGACATCTCGGCGCTGATCAAGAACGTTCAGGTGGAGACGCAGGAGGCCGTGGTCGCCATGGAAGAAGGCACCCGGGAGGTGGAATCGGGATACCAGGTCAGCCTCAAGGCGGAGGAAGCGCTGCAGGAGATCGCGCAGATCTCCCACAGCTCCGCCGAGCTGGCGGCCGACATCTCGCTGGCCGCGCAGAAGCAGGTGCGGAGCGCGGAGGCGACGGCCACCGCGGTCCAGTCCATCGCGGGTGTGGCCGTGCAGACGGAGCAGGGGGTGCTCACGAGCCGCAAGACGGCCGAGGAGCTGGCGCGGCTCGCCGAAGAGCTCACGGCCAAGCTGTCCCGATTCAAACTGTCGAGCTGATCGGCGCCGCGAGGGGACACCAGGGAACGTGGAGCGGCATGGCTGAGGCGCGGGATCGCGAGTTTCTGCTGGGCATTTTCCTCATGGAGGCCTGGGACACTGCCGGGACTCTCGAGGACGGGCTCGCCCTTCTCTCGCGCGCCCATCCACCGACCCTTGATGCGCTGGCGCCGCTGATCATCGTCTGCCACCGCCTCAAGGGATCCGCCGCTCTGCACGGGTTCCCGGGCGTCTCCGAGCTCGCCACCGTCATCGAGCAACTGCTGGAGCGGGCGCCGGAGGCGCGAGACGCCGAGCGGGCCGAGACCGAGCGGTTCGTCCGCGAGGCCGTCGCGCTGCTCAAAGAGCTGTTCGACCGGATCAGCAGCCAGAGCGCCGAGGACACCGAGCGCATCGAGGGCTTCAAGGCGCGCCACGCCCGGTTGTTTGCCGCGGCTCCCAAGCCTCCCGCGCCTGTCGCGCCGCCGATGGCGCCGAGGCCCCCCGCGGCGCCGGTCACCCAGCGCGCGGCTCGCCCTGTCGTCGATCCACCCGCTTTGGCGTCGCCTTCCGACGCCGCCTACCGGCTCATGCAGGAGGTTGACCGCTTTTTCGCGGACAGCGGCGAGATCCTCACCTACTTCGGCCCGGAGGCCAATGAGCATCTGGAGGCCATGACGCAGTCCCTGCTGGCTCTCGATGCCGACGGATACAGCGAGGAGGAATTCAACCGCCTGTTCCGCTCGGTCCACACGCTCAAGGGCGCCGCCTACACCGTCGGCTGCACGCCCATCGGCGACGTGGCCCATCAGGTCGAGGACCTCCTGAGCGCGGTGAGAGAGAGCCGTATTTCGTTCTCGCCGGCCGTGATCGAGTCCGTGTTCGGAGGCGTGGACGCGCTCAAGGCGGTGCTGGCGAGCGCGGGCGGCGCGCCGTCGGACCTGGGCGACGTGCTGGAGCGCGCCGTCGAAGGTCTGCGCGGCCTCCTGGCGACCGCCGAAATGGCGCCGGGCGAGATCACCGCCGAGCCCGCCGAGGCGCGATCGGCCGAGGCCGCCGCGGCCTCCCGCGAGTCGCTGTTCGCCAACCTGCCCGCCGGGATGCTCCGCCCCGAATTCCTCGCGCGTCTGGAGGCGCTGCCCCGCCCGGCGCCGGTGATGGCCCAGGAGACGGCGGGTCCGAGCATCCGCGTCAGCCTGGACCGGCTCGACGCTCTCATGAACCTGGTCGGCGAGCTCATGATCGCCCGCAGCCGGCTCGACCGCCGCCTGATGCAGCTCGACCGGGTCGGCGAGCTCCTGCTCTTCAGCCGATCGCGCATGGCCCAGGCCGTTCGCGACTTCGAGGGCAAGCACCACTACCCGCAACTGCCGGGCATGCGCGGTCGGGGCGGCGCCGGCGAGCCGGGCGGTGGCATGCGCGACATGGCGCACGTCTTCGCCGAGCTCGAGTTCGACCGGTACGACGATTTCAACATCCTCGCGCGCAGCGTGGCCGAAATGTCAGCCGACATCGCCGAGGTGCAAGCGCAGCACGCGGGCCTGCTCCGCGCGGTCCGGGACGACGTAGGCCAGATTCAGCGCCTCACCGCAGCGCTCCGGAAAGAAGTCACGCGCGCCCGGATGGTGCCCATCGGCCGCCTGTTCCCGCGCTTTACCCGCCAGGTGCGCGAGGTCGCGCGCGCGGTGGGTAAAGTCGTGAGCCTCGAGGTGCGCGGCGAATCCGCCGAGGTGGACAACAGCATCATGGAGCAGATCGCGGATCCGCTCCTGCACCTGGTGCAGAACGCCGTCACCCACGGCATCGAGCCGGAGCCCGAGCGCCTGGCCCGGGGAAAGCCCGCCCAGGGCACGATCTCGCTCCGCGCCTACCATCAGGGCGCCTTCCTCCACGTCGAAGTCGAGGACGATGGGCGCGGCATCGACACCGAGCTGATCCGGCAGGAAGCCATTGAGCGTGGGCTGCTGCGAGCCGAGGAGGCGCGCGCGCTCTCCACCCCCGACGCGCTGAATCTGATCTTCGTGCCCGGATTCAGCACGGCCTCGGAGGTGACCCGCGCCTCCGGGCGCGGCGTGGGCATGGACGTCGTGCGCACCAACGTCAGCCGGCTCAATGGCGAGATCGAGGTGGACACGGAGGTGGGCGTCCGGACCCGCTTCACGCTCAAGCTGCCGCTGACCGTGGCCATTGCCGACGCGCTCATGGCGCGCGTGGGCACCGAGGTTCTCGCGGTGCCGATGATGGCGGTGAGCGCGATGCGGAACGCGGGGTCAGAGGCCATATCCTCCGTGGGTGACCGGGAGACTGTGCGCATCGACGACCAGGTGATGGAGCTGCTGCACATGGACCGGGTGCTGGGGCTGCCGCGCTCGGAGCCGGCCGCGCGCGCGCCCGTGATCGTGATGCGCGGCGGCGGCCGGCCGTTCGCGGTCCAGGTGGACGAGCTGCTGGGCAAGGAGGAAATCGTCATCAAGAGCCTCGGCGAGTTCCTCGAGGGCGTGGGCCCGTTCGCCGGCGCCACGATCTCCGGTGAGGGCCGCGTGCTCCTCCTGGTGGATCCCACGCGCCTGCTCGAAGCAAGCCGGCGGCTGCCGGCCCCGGAAACCGCGGAGGCAGTCGAGATGCGGGCCGCGGCCGCGCACGATGCCGAGGCGGGGCGCGCGGTCATGCTCGTCGACGACTCCATCAGCATCCGG
>Ga0207684_10003993_pt1 | contig 14115 bp, 10 predicted proteins | sample KBSK5501metaG_FD_184342 | JGI IMG/M metagenome (GOLD analysis project Ga0207684, IMG submission 184342) | Corn, switchgrass and miscanthus rhizosphere microbial communities from Kellogg Biological Station, Michigan, USA - KBS K5-50-1 metaG... | ecosystem: Host-associated > Plants > Roots >...
GCACTTCAATCGCTTGTGCCACGATTTCAGCGATATCCTCGATCTGCATCTTGTCTTCAGCCTCTACACCCTTGATGCCATCGTCAAACATCGTGATGCAGAAAGGACAGGCGGCAGCGAGGACTTCAGCTCGCGTATCCAGGGCCTCGCTTACACGAGCTTGATTGACACGTTTGCCAATCTTTTCCTCCATCCAGGCACGACCACCGCCGCCGCCGCAACAGAAGCTCTTGTTGCGATTGCGCCTCATCTCCGTGACGCCATTGCTATTAAGAACGGTGAGCACATGGCGCGGCTCATCGTACACATCATTATAGCGTCCGATGTAGCATGGGTCGTGGTAGGTCAGCTTGCGCCGGTCAAAGCCGGAGGGAAGGGCAATCTTCTCCTCAGCCAGCAGCCGATCTATGAAGACCGTATGATGAACCACTTCATAGGTACCGCCAAGCTGAGGATACTCGTTCTTGATCGTGTTGAAGCAGTGCGGGCAGGCAGTAATAATTGTACGGGGCTTCATTGCTACACCCGCTACGGCACTAGCGGAAGCATGTCCATTGCTGTGGTCAACGGTGGTATTGAAGCCGTAGCTGTTGAGCGTCTCGATGTTCTGCTGTGCCATCATCTGCCACAGGTATTCGTTGCCGATACGCCGTGCGGGATCACCCGTACACCACTCTTCGGGACCGAGAATAGCAAAGTTCACCTCTGCTGCCTTCAGAATCTTCGCCACGGCGGTAGCCACTTGCTTGTTGCGCTGATCGAAGGAACCCATGCAGCCAACCCAGTAGAGCACTTCAGCATCTGGATTCTCAGACATGAGCGGTACGCCAAGCCCGGAGGCCCATGCAGCGCGCGTATCGTTATTGATCTCCCAGGGATTGAAGTTACGCTCGATATTGTTGAAGAGCGAGGTCACCTCCTGGGGAAAATCGCTCTCTTCCATCACGAGGTGGCGGCGCATATCCACAATCTTTGGCACATGCTCGATGGCGACGGGACATATCTCCATGCAGGCTTGACAGGTGGTGCAAGCCCACAAGGCATCGGTAGAGATGATGCCACCGACCATTGGCTCGTGATGGGCTTTTTTCTCTTCAGCGGTTTCGTCAGCAGGAAGCCCAGCTACACCAATCTTGCTCCACAGTGTATTCTCGCCGAGGATCTCTCTGCTTTGCACAAAGAGCGCTTCCTTGACCCCCAGGATGATTTCCTTGGGGAAGAGCGGCTTGCCCGTATTGGACGCAGGGCACACGATGTTGCAGCGTCCGCATTCTGTGCAGGCATACCCATCAAGCAACTGCTTCCATGTGAACTGTTCCGGCTTCGAGACGCCATAGTCTTCGCGTTCTTCAAGGTTCTCCATCAGCGGTAGCGCCCCTTTAGGAGCGTAGTTTTCGAAGAAGACATTAAAAGGCGTTGCCATTAAATGCAGGTGCTTCGAGCGTGGTAAATAGCTCAAGAAGGCGAATACGACGATGACATGGATCCAGAAGAGGACGCGGAGCAAGACGGTGTTGGTAGCTGTACCCAGTCCACTGAAGACTGGATTGAGCCACACGCCTATGAGCGACCAGACCGCGCCGTTGCTTGCTGCATACTGAAAGCCTTCAACGAGTGCCAGGGTGAGGAGCACCGCAAAAATCAGGCCAAGGATAATGTAGCCATCCCACGGCCCGTGCAAAAAGCTCCTCAGTTGCTGGGGACGGATGACAGCCCGCCGGTAAGCAAAGAAGAGCAGGGCAATCGTGACCAGGATGATAAAAACATCCAGGATGGCCGCAAAGACGCGGCTATCGCCAATCAACGGTAAGGAGAGATTGAAAGCTCCAAGCATCAGGTTGAGCAGGCCTAACTGGATAATAATGAAGCCCCAGAAGGTAAAGAAATGCGCAATGCCAGGGATAGGATCACGTAGCACGCCACTCTGTCCAAGTACGACCAGGAAAAACTGACCAATCCGATCGTCGATGTGGTCGGTGCGGTTCTCGCGGCGAGCCTTTACAAGGAGAGCGATTAACTCTCCTGCACGTATGGCGAAGAGGATAACCGCTACTAAGGCAAGCAGTACGAAGAGTAATGTGCCGATCCAATTCCCGGTGGGTGAGATCGCAGGGGGAGCCATACTAACCTCCATTTATAGGGGCGCAATGCATTGCGCCCCTACGCTTACTGGGACTTACGCTGCTTCACTTCTTGTGTGAGTTGTGGAAGAATGGTCAGCACATCACCTACAACGCCCAGGTCAGCAATCGCAAAGATAGGCGCATGCTCATCTTTGTTGATCGCTACAATGTATTTGGAGCCTTTCATGCCCGAAATGTGCTGAATAGCGCCGCTAATGCCACACGCAATATACAGGTCTGGTTTCACGGTCTTGCCCGTTTGACCAATCTGATAGCTGTACGGCACCCAACCAGCATCGACGATTGCACGCGTAGCACCGGCCGCTCCCTCTAAAGCAGCGGCCAGGTCCTCCACCAACTGGAAATGGTCGGCCTTGCCCAACCCGCGACCTCCACCGACGATGACGCTAGCATCCTCCAGGGATGGACCTTCAATTGGCAACTCGATGCGATCAACGATCTTCATTTTCTGCGCTTCGGCACGCAACGTGATGTTGAGTGTCTCAATTTCCGCGGCCTTGCCCGCGTGATGCTCCACCGCAAACGCTTTCGGCAGCGTCAGCACAATGCCTGTTCCTGCACTGGGCAGGGTTACGGTCACCACGTTCTGGCCGCCCCAGGGCACGGTTACCTGCAAGGTCTCGCCCTCAAAGTGCAGGTCAGCGGCATCCGTAATCAGGCCCATGTTGTGGCGTACATTGAGACGAGCCGCAAGGTCGCGCAGCTCATAAGTGTAGGCAAGCATCAACAGCCTGGGTTGGTGCTGCTTGAGCAGTTCACTGATCGTGTCTACGGCAGGAAGCGTTAAATACTGGTCGTAGATGGCATCCGCATGCACATAAACCTTATCTGCTCCATATTCGCCGAGCGTGGGAGCGACGGTTGCTGCGGCAGAACCCAGTACGATCGCTTCGGCCCGACCCAGCTGGGCAGCTTTCCCCAGTACCTCCAAAGAGGAACGCGCAGGCTGACCTTGTTCCAATTCAACCAGGACCCAAATCGTGTTTGCCATCATCTCCCTCCTTCTAGAGCAACTGGTAGCGCTGCAAAAAGTCCGCGATTGCCTGGGCTGCGTCACCCTCATCTTTCAGCACTTGTCCCGCTGCACGGGCTGCAACTTTGCCAATGGTCAGGACGCGTTCGCGTGCGCCTGCTTCACCCACCTGTGAGGGATCAATCCCCAGGTCGGCCAGGCTCAACTGGGTAAAGGGTTTCTTCTTGGCCCCCATAATACCTTTCATGGTGGGGTAGATCGCTTCAAACGAGCCGCTGGCGATGGACACCACAGCCGGTACGGGGCTTTCGACGATCAGATAGCCGGTTGGCGTGACACGCTTGACGACAGCTTTTTGACCCTCGATCTTCACCTCGCGCGCAAAGGTCAGTTGGGGTAGCCCCAGAAACTCTGCGATGCCGCCGGGCACCATGCCAGTGTAGCCATCGGTGCTCTCGGTGGAGCACAAGATGAGATCAGCGTTTTCCCGTTTCAGGACCGCGGCAAGGACACGAGCGGTACCCAGTGTATCGGACCCAGCCAAGGCTGGATCGGTGACGAGGATGGCACGGTCTACCCCCATGGCCAGGGCGCGACGCATGGCCTCCTGGGCGCTTGCCGGTCCCATGCTCACCGCGGTCACTTCACTGTTGCCCATGGTATCCCGCAGATTGATCGCTGCTGCGATGGTGACTTCGTCACCGGGATCGAGCACCAGCGAGACACCGCTGCGCACGAGCCGTTTCGTGTTGGGATCGAGCTGGCTCACGACGGTGTTAGGATCCGGAATCTGTTTGATACAGACATATATCTTCATTGGTGTATTGCCTCATCCTTCTGTGTTCAGGACGTAGGAGTGCAGGCAGCTTAGCCGTGCGCGAGATGCTCACAGCACAACGCGAGGGTCTGACTGGCTATTTCAGCAAATCACGTGCGACTACGAGTCGCTGGATCTGGTTCGTCCCCTCATAGATCTGTGTGATCTTCGCGTCACGCAGCATGCGCTCAGCCGGATACTCCTTCATGTACCCATAACCGCCCATGATCTGGATCGTATCATTGGTGACTTCCATCGCAACATCCGAAGCGAATGTTTTGGCCATCGCTGAGTATTTGCTGAAATTTTTCTCGCCGCGATCGATCAGCTCAGCCACGTTGTACACCAGCAGACGTGCCGCCTCGATCTTCGTGACCATATCGGCCAGCATAAACTGAATGCCCTCGTTGTCGGCAATCGGCCGACCGAACTGGATGCGCTGCTTGCTGTAGGAGACCGCCAGGTCGAGAGCACCCTGGGCAATGCCGAGTGCCTGCGCAGCAATGCCAGGGCGGGTACGATCCAGCGTCATCATCGCAATTTTAAAGCCATCGCCTTCGCGCCCCAGCAGGTTCTCTGCCGGTACTTCGCAGTCCGTGAAGATCAGTTCAGCGGTCTGTGAGCCTTTGATACCCATCTTATCTTCGACACGACCCACCGAGAAGCCGGGAAAATCCTTCTCGACGATAAACGCGCTGATACCATGCGTCCCTTTCTCCCGATCAGTCATGGCAAAGACGGAGTTGACCTGCGCGAGACCTCCATTGGTAATGAAGCGTTTGGAGCCATTGAGAATGTACGTATCTCCTATGCGGACAGCTACCGTCTGCATAGCTGCTGCATCCGAGCCAGAAGCTGATTCAGTGAGCCCGTAGGCTGCCAACCACTCACCACCGGCCAAAGGTGGCAAATATTTGCGCTTTTGCTCTTCGGTACCGGCCAACAAGATGGGAATTGACCCAAGTTGCTGCACACAGAGGATGAGGGCAGTCGTCGCACAGTGGCGCGACAATTCTTCAATGGCCATCAAGATTGCCAGCTCGCTCGCTCCAATACCGCCATATTCGGTGGGAAACGGCATGGCCAGAATATCTTGCTGTGCTAGCAGTTCTTTCATATCCCAGGGAAATTCCGCGCTATGGTCGATCTCGGCTGCGCGTGGGGCGACTTTCTCCAGGGCGATCTCACGAAGTACTTCAATCAGTGTCTGTTCGTCCTCTGACAGGTGGGACACGGCCATGTGAATGCTCCTTTCCTGAATTGGTGTTTAGATTAATTCATCCATTTTCGGGACCGAAAAGGAGGATGAATGATGCTTGCAAGGACAAGGCGCGAACCCAGCCTCGCATTATGTACATGTTGGGAAAGTTCCTCCCGTTGCCCCAAGAGACCATAATGTAGCCAGATATGCACAAGGTTGCCCTTATGACTAACTTCATTCTTGCCAGAGCGTACCATAGTGGTATCACAACTCCCTCTCTGAACAAGTAAGGAAGATCACAAAGAGAACACAAAGAAGAGCGCTAAACGTCCTTTGCTGAACATTTCCTGTTCTTGCACTACCACGCGAAACGCTGTCTGCCTTTGTGATGGATTTGTGTAGGTACAGTGACACCACGTGATGGAATCGTGAGGACAGTGTTCTACTCTATTCTCACAAAGAGTAATTGGTTATGTTTTGTTAAAGGAGTTACCAAAATGAAAGAAGTACAGGCTAAAGGACCGAGTCCTTTGCAGTCTTGGAGCGAGCTTATCGAAAAGACGATGAATGGAAATCCGGTCAGGCAAGCCGTCGCCAGTGTAGCACAGGATGGCAGGGAAGATCCCTGGCTCGCCTTGATTGACCGGCTCTGGGAGGCCAATCCGTACAGCAATTTGTTGCCCATTGATCTTGGTGAGATTCTTAGTATCTTCCAGAAAATTTGGCTGGATGCCCTCACAAATCCAGCTCGTCTCTTGATTCTCTATAGCGAATTCGTGCAAAAGTATACGCAGCTGATGGCGGCAGAAGCTCTCCAGTTGTGGGGACTTGGTCAGAGTAGTAAACCGGTCATCGAGCCAGGACAGGACGATAAGCGCTTCAGCGCCCCAGACTGGCAGCAGAATCCTGTCTTCGATGCACTTAAACAGAGCTATCTACTTGTCGCCACTACCCTGCTCAGGACGGTTTCTGGGATCGAGAGTCTGGATACAAAACAGCGCAACCAGCTGACCTTTTACCTGCGCCAATTCCTGGATGCGATCAGCCCCACCAACTTTGCCTTCACCAATCCGCAGGTGATCCACGAGACCATTGCGAGTGGTGGTCAAAACCTGGTGAAAGGGATGCAGCATCTCTTACGCGACATCAGCGCCGGGGAGATTAAGATCACCGACACCAGCGCCTTCGAAGTTGGAAAAAATCTGGCGATCACCCCTGGCCAGGTCGTCTACCAGAACGAGTTGATCGAATTGATCCAGTATGCACCGGTGACCGAGCAGGTGTACAAGATCCCCTTGCTTCTTGTCCCGCCATGGGTTAACAAATACTACATTCTGGATCTGCAGCCACAGAATAGCTTCGTGAGGTTCTTGTTGGAGCGTGGCTTCACCGTCTTTCTGATTAGTTGGAAGAATCCCGATGCCTCGATGGAGCATATCAACTTCGATGATTATGTGAGCCTGGGGCCGTTGGCCGCGCTAGATGTCATCAAAGAGATTACTGGTTCGCCCAAGGTCAATACTGTGGGTTACTGCATCGCTGGTACGATGCTCGCGTTGGTGCCCCCCTATCTTGCTGCCAAAGGCGATGAGACGGTCAATTCGGTCACCTTCGTTGTCACCCTACCCGACATGGAAGCGGAGGTGAATGATCTTACAGTGTTCCTTGGAGAGCAAGAGTTGCGGTTTGTAGAGCGACAGATGAAGGCGCGCGGTTATCTGGATAGTCAATCGATGTCGACGATGTTCAGATTCATGCGTGCCAATGACCTGGTCTGGAGCAACGTCGTAAACAATTACTTACTTGGTAAAGAGCCACCGGCCTTCGACTTGCTCTACTGGAATAATGATGGGACGCGCATGACCAGAGAGGCACATATGTTCTTCCTGCGCGATATCTGTTTGAAGAACGGCCTCACCAAGCATGGCAAGCTTGTCGTGAAGGGCGTCCCTATTGACCTCCGCAATTTGCGCCAGGACGTGTACGCAGTTGGTACGCAGCAGGATCATATTGTTCCCTGGAAAGGGGCATGGCGTATTACGCAGCTAGTAGGTGGTTCAGCGCACTTCGTCCTGGGCAGGAGCGGTCATATTGCTGGCGTAGCTTCTCCTCCTAACAAGTCTAAGGGGTATTGGACAAACGATAAGCCTATGAAGAGTGCTGATGCCTGGCTTGAGGGAGCTGAGTTCCATGAGGGTGGTTGGTGGACGGATTGGGTCGAATGGTTAAAGCCGCGCTCAGGTGAGTCGGTCGTCCCTCCATCGATCGGCAGCCAGGCACACCGGCCGATCACCCCGGCACCGGGTACTTACGTGCTGGAGAAGTGAAAGCCCACACAGCACAGTGTGTTCTGCTGCTTTCCTAGTGCAATAATCTGAACGTCAAGGATAACAGGATAACCGCCAGGCTGGTATAATAAACTCTCGGTATTATTCATGGGCAATCCGGGACTGTCCAGCCGTATAACTTCGGGGTCAAGTGGCGACAGGTGCGTGATTGGACTCGACTCGGTCATGCCATATGCCTGGACTATGCGGATACCAGTCCTTTCCTGCAACTTGCGCGCAGTTTCAAGTGGCAAGGGAGCAGCTGCAGCCATGATGTACTTGACTCATGAAACAGATTGCTCTCTGCTCATGTCATGCACTCGAGCAGGGCTAATTAACACGCTTCTCGTGTCCCTCCCACTCCTTCTCACGCAGCACGTACTTTTGTATTTTGCCTGTGGAAGTCTTAGGTAAGGTACCGAACTCTACGGCCACAGGGCACTTGAAGTGCGCCAGGCGTTCCCGGCAGAAGGCGATGATCTCCTGTTCGGTGGCACTCTGGCCTGCCTTCAAGGTCACAAACGCCTTGGGACGCTCCCCCCACTTCTCATCAGGAATCGCGACGATGGCGCATTCCATCACAGCTGCGTGCTGCGCAATGGTCTGCTCTACCTCAATGGTTGAGATGTTCTCGCCGCCCGAGATGATCACATCCTTCGCACGGTCGCGCAGTTCGATATAGCCATCGTCGTGCCAAACGCCAAGGTCGCCGGAGTGGAACCAGCCCCCCGCGAACGCTGCTGCAGTCGCAGAGGGATTTTCGTGATACCCCCTGGCAACATTATTGCCGTGCATGACGACCTCACCCATCGTTTGCCCATCGCGGGGAACATCGTTCATTTGCTCGTCGACAACGCGCACACGGTCCGCTGTCACATTGCCCACGCCCTGTCGAGCGAGCAAGCGTGCTTGCTCGGCGAAAGGAAGATGATCCCATTCTGCATGCCATTCACACACGGTGTAGGGGCCGTACGTTTCGGTGAGGCCATAGACATGGATGGGACGGATATTGAGTTCTTGCAACTGTGCGAGCAAAGTGGGTGAGGGTGGCGCTCCGGCTACGGTCACCGTCAACGGCCGATCGAGCCTGTGTGCTTTCGGATGGTTGACCAGGACAATTTGCACAGTAGGAGCGCCGTTATAGTGCGTCACGCCTTCAGACTCAAACAGGTCCCAGATAAGATCTGGATCGACCGCGCGCAGACACACATGTGTGCCTCCCACAGCAGTCACTGCCCAGGTAAAGCACCAGCCATTGCAGTGGAACATCGGCAGCGTCCACAAATACACACTGTTACTGTTCAATCCCGTCTCGATGACTTCGGAGAGCGCGTTGAGGTAAGCACCCCGATAAGTGTACATGACTCCTTTGGGGTTGCCAGTAGTACCCGAGGTATAATTGATCGAAATGGTCTCTTCCTCATCTTGTAACCAGCTCTTGACCGGTTCAGGTGATCCAGCTGCAAGGAACTCTTCATAGGGATCCTCGGGTGCGCAGGTGTCGTCGATCCGCACTACCCGCAAGCCTTGTGTGTTCAGCGGCTCGACCAGGGGAAAGAGTTCGGCATCAACGAAAAGGAACTTCACGCCAGAATGCTTGAGGATGAAGTCAATCTCCTGCGGGTTCAAACGGGTGTTCACAGCCACCAGGATACCGCCAGCAGCGGGTACCGCATAGTGTGCCTCAAGCATAGCAGGTGTGTTGGGGCACAGAAAGGCAACCCGGTCGTGCTTCTGAAGGCCGCTATTGCGCAGACCTGAGGCAAGGCGGTTCACGCGCCACGCAAACTCACGATACGTATAGCGGCGATCACCATGGACTATTGCTGTCTTTTCCGGGAATACAGAGGCACTACGCTCCAGAAAACTCACGGGCGTAAGTTCGGTTCGATAGACTTTTTCTTCCATTGTAAACTCCTCATATTGGTAGAACCACTAGGCGACCAGTTCGTTGCCGGCAGCAGAGATTGTGATGGGGACTCTCTCCGGCTCAACAAGGTCAGAAAGACCGGTCTGCGCACGTTCTAGAGCCTTCAGGTAGTCCAGGATCAACGCCGGGAACAGGAAACGCTGCCTGACGGTTTCGTGCGCGTTTTCTCCAAGTTCCCTCCAGAGTTCACGATCCTGAAGGAGCTTGAGCGTGTATGCTGCTGCTGTCTCCGTATCGTCAACCAGGTAGCCATTAGAGCCGTGGGTGATCTGCATTTGCAAGCCCGTGACGCAGGTACCGATAACTGGCTGCTTTTTCCACATGGCCTCGGTGACGGTAAAGCCAAAGCCCTCACGTATCGAGCGCTGCAGGACCACGCTGGAATAGCGCTGGAAGGCATTGACTACCTCATGGTTGATGATCGTTGGATCGGACAACAGGTGAATATCTGGATCTCCATGCACATAATGTTGCTGCAAATCGGCCAGGATCTCTATTGCTTTGATGTCATCTTTAGCCTCCAGTGCACCAACCATGGCCAGCTGCACGGATGGCATCTCCTGCTTGACCTGGCGGTAGATGTCAATCACCTGCCAGGGGTTTTTCCAGATGCCAAAGCGCGAGACCTGCGTGATCACTGGGCGTGCTGGATCAATGCCGCAACTGGCCAGGATCTCCATGCCCCTGGCCTTGGGCAGGAAGCAGTTTTTGACTCGAAACGGATCGATGCCCAGCGTGACCACCTGTGCCTGCTCTGGTGGCAGATCCTGGAAGACGGAGGCCTGCGAGTTGAAACACGCAATCGCATACGGATCCAGGAACTGCCGGATGTACTGCTGCGCTGAAAGGTTGGGGTGAGCCGTATCGACGTGACAGAACCAGATGGCTGGCCTCATCCAGGGGCAAAACTCCGCCAGGGGCACGAGTTGAAAATCGTGGATGAAGTAGATATCGGCCTGATCGACTTGTCCATAACGCACTGAGCGCCGTAACTTCTCCAAAAATACCTGTTTTTCCCGTTCGGGAAATTCCCCGGTGTCATAGCCCTGTAGCATGTCTACAAGACGAGCCGTAAAGTAGCCGGAGGCCTCATCTAACGATATAACATTCCAGTCATGCTTAAGACCAAGCTCTTCCATCAGCGGAAGAAGCTCATTGAGGATTTCGGCTACACCTCCACCCTGCGCCGTCGTATTGACATGCAACACCCGTACACCAGCTAATGAACGCGCTACTTCGTAAATCTGATCGATCAATGACTCGTCTACAATCCCTTTGTAGCGGTCTAAGAGAGATGATGTTCTCATGTTAGATACTCCTTAATAAAGAAAACCAATGTGTAAACTCATAGTGGCGGTGCGCATATCAGCAACCATCGACCACTTTCAATCAATCAAAACAAGGCGGCATGCGAAGGACTCTCTACGCCGCCTCGCTTGCAGAGCATATGTCATGTGTACATCACAGTATTCTCTCTTTGCTCGTGATATGTGCAAGCAGGATTCAACTGTGAATATCATAAGTGTATCTCTTGAATAGGAGTATGCATTGCGAACATCACATCCGTATCTCCTTACGCGCGCCTTGCATCACGAAAAGATCACATGTGCTGGAGGCTCAGATTCAGTATGCAGCAGATAAAAATAGTAATACACAAAGAGTGAACAAGAGGCAAGAGGATTCACTCCCCAGATTGTGATCGGTGTGTGATCTCTTCTGGTTCATCTGTATAGAGATCGTGAGGACGGTGTGGTAGAGTACCGGGCAAAGGGGCAACGGCGAGTTCATTCGGCGTTGAAGGAGAGGGAAGAGCTGATGTGGGGAGGCGACCGTCGCTCCCTACGCGAGGGGTATGGTTGCCTGAGCTCCACGTAACCGGCCTTATAGAACCTCGCAGTTGGAGTGTCCCTCGTTCAAACCTAAGGAGATGAGGATGGCAGCCGAACCCAGGACGATCTTGGTGGCAACAAGTGACCCGTCGTTGCTTCGACTCTTCGCTCGCGTCTTCGAGCTGGAAGGTGACCGGGCGTTCACAGCGAGCACGGGGCAGCAGGTCCTGACCCAGCTGGAGGCCTCGACCCCTGATCTACTCGTGCTCGATCTCGATCTCAGCCTCCATAGGCTGGACGGCTTCACTTTGTGCCAGCGAATCCGTCAGGTCTCCGATGTACCCATATTGCTGATAGCGGCACTATGGCAAGACCGGAAGCTGGCACGAGGACTCGAACTGGGCGCAGATGACTACGTGCTCACCCCCTTTCACGTGGACGACCTGCTCTCTTGCGCGCAAGCCGTGCTGCGTCGAGCCCGGTGGATAGCGCATGACTACCCAGTTCCCCGCTCACCACTGAGGGTCGGGGAACTGATGCTGGACATGACACAGCCGCTTGTCCGACTGGCAGATCGAACCGTCGTCCTCACGCCAGTCGAGTATGGGCTGCTCACCTGTTTAGCCAGGCAAGTTGGATCCCTCGTCCGAGCTGATGAGCTGTTAGAACAAGTCTGGGGAGCAGGGTACGCTAGAAAGCCCCTGCTCCTCCAGGCAACCATCACACGTTTACGCAAGAAGCTCGAACCCGATCCTGTTCACCCACGCTTTCTGCTGGCCCAGGCGGGGCAAGGCTACCGCCTGGCTGATCCAACAGGCAATCTCATGAACACCCGGAGGGAATAGACTATCCTGCAGTGGGGAGTAATGTAGCAATATAAGGAAGATCACAAAAAGATCACAAAGCGTGAGTTACTGCCAAATTAGTCTAACCACCAATGATATGGTCTGATATACTATATCGAGGAGCTTACTATTGATGCTGCTTCCCGCCTAGGATCTTGAATGTAGATGCGATTGCCCTGAGAGAAAGAAGGGAACAGATGGAACCAACCAAAGTGCAAGCCAAAGTACGAATACCGCGTGGAAAGTTCAATGGGATCAATGCTGTTGCCGATGAAAGTGGGATCATCGCCGCCGCAGCGATGGATCAACGTGGTTCTCTGCGCAAAGCCATTGCCAAGGAGAAGGGGAGTGAGGCCTCGGATGCCCAGGTGAGCGAGTTCAAGGTGCTGGTGACTGAGGTGCTCACGCCCTACGCCAGTGCGATTTTGCTAGACCCAGAGTACGGCTTGGAAGCGGTGAAGCATCGGGCCAAACAGGCTGGGGTATTTCTCGCTTACGAAAAAACTGGCTACGATGCCACAATCAAGGGTCGACTGCCTGATCTGTTGCCGCATTGGTCGGTGCGGCGGCTCATTGATGCAGGTGCCAACGTAATCAAAGTCTTGCTGTACTATGATCCGGATGATACGGAGCAGATCAACACGATTAAAGAGGCTTTCATTGAGCGGGTGGGGGCCGAATGCCGCGCCTACGCCGTTCCTTTTTTCTTGGAGGTGATTGCCTACAGTGACGAGGTTGGCGACGAGAACAGCCTCGCGTTCGCTCGCGTTAAACCTTTCAAGGTGAAGAAGTACATGCAGGAATTCTCTCAGCCGCAGTACGGGGTGGACGTGTTGAAAGTCGAAGTCCCCGTGAATATGCGCTACGTTGAGGGCTCGCAGGCCAACCCGGATGGGCAGGTCGCCTATAGTCGGCAAGAGGCCAAGCAGCACTTCCGCGAGGCAGCCGCCGCGACGCGCGTGCCGTTCATCTACCTCAGTGCCGGGGTGAGCGACGAGGTCTTCCGGGAGACGCTAGAGCTGGCTGCCGAAGCCGATACACCGTTCTCTGGAGTCTTGTGTGGGCGGGCGACGTGGCAGGATGGCATCCCCGTGTATGCGCGAGGTGGGGCTGCAGCATTACGAAGCTGGCTGGAAGATCAGGGGGTGCGCAACATCCAGGCTTTGAATGAGGTGCTCAGGAAGGGAGCCAAGCCCTGGTGGGACTTCTATGGGGGCAAAGCGAACATTGAGCTTGTCGACACACAGGTATAAGCGGCTCAGGAAAATTTACTGGGGCCGGCTTTGCCCAAACGATGGCGTTGAGCTTGATCCAGAATGGGGCAGTGAGCCCGGCTGATCCGAGTCACTCGGTTTTGAAGAAGTCGGCATTGATCTTGATGTACCGCCGCCATTCTTCAGGGACCGCCGACTCCTCAAAAATCGCGGTGACAGGGCAAGCCGGCTCGCAGGCCCCACAATCAATACGTTCATCGGGATTGATATAGAGCTGCTCAGCCGTCTCGAATCCTTCTTCATTTTGTGTCGCATGGATACAGTCAACTGGGCAACATCCATTTGCTGCTCGCTCAACAGGGAAAGGACGACTCCAGGATCAATCGCACCAGAGCGCGTACCCACCTTGGAGGTGGGCCAGATGGCTGCTGATCTCGATACGCTGGCTGGTGCTGCTGCTGTTCCTGAGAGGATGGCTGGTACGGCGGATATCCATTGTACTGATCGCTCCCTTCTTTCCGATCAGTAAAGGAACCAGATGGTGGTTGCTTTTCTGAAGCAGGCCCCTTGCAGTCACTCACTGGGATGTGTGTCTGGTTTGGATTTCTTTCCATGATCCTCTGATCCTTTCTTATCTCTGCCGATTCAGTTGTCACGAACGTCATACTCAACATATGAGTCTCTTTACATTCAAAGCTTAAAATACTGCCCTCACATTGCCATCACATAGTACGCCTTCAGTCTCACAAAGAGGTCAAGGAGGGGAACAAATGGTTCTAGTGTACCTGTTGCGGTAGCTCTTCCTGCTGGCGTTTCTCCTGGTACCGGTAGAGCT
>Ga0207684_10003996_pt1 | contig 14110 bp, 10 predicted proteins | sample KBSK5501metaG_FD_184342 | JGI IMG/M metagenome (GOLD analysis project Ga0207684, IMG submission 184342) | Corn, switchgrass and miscanthus rhizosphere microbial communities from Kellogg Biological Station, Michigan, USA - KBS K5-50-1 metaG... | ecosystem: Host-associated > Plants > Roots >...
GCGGTACGGGCCTCGGTCTGGCGATGGTGTACGGCACCGTGCAGCGCCACGGCGCCGACATCGAGATCCGCAGCGAGGTGGGCCGCGGCACGACGGTTGCGCTGCGCTTTGCGGTGGCCGACCCCGCGGTTGCGGCCGTGCAGGTGCCGCCCGCCGCCGAGGCTGCGACGCCCGAGCCCCAGCGCATCCTGGTCGTCGACGACGACCCCATCGTGCTCGAGACCCTGCGCCGCATGCTGGAAACGGATGGGCACGAGGTGGTCGCCGCGAACGGCGGCCAACTGGGTATCGACGCGTTCACCGCCGCGCAGGCACGCGGCGAGACCTTCTCGGTGGTGATGACGGATCTCGGCATGCCTCACATCGACGGCCGCAAGGTCGCGGCCGCCGTGAAGCAGGCGTCGCCGTCCACCCCGGTCATCATGCTCACCGGCTGGGGACGGGGCGCCGACACGCAGGGCGACACGCCCTCGCAAGTCGACGACATTCTGGGCAAGCCGCCGAAGCTGCGCGAGCTGCGCGAGGCGCTGCGCCGCCACGCGCGGCCGGTGTGACCGCCTCGCTCAGGCCGCGTCGAGCGACAACGCGCCCAGCGTCGAAGCGTTCGACGCCGTCTCGTCGAACGTGCCGTGCAGCGCGGCCTGCATCGCGTGGTCCAGCGCCATCTCCATGTAGAGATAGCTCGAGCGGATGGCCTGGCGCACTTCGGCGATCTGCCGGGGGCTGGGCGCATGGCCGAGCAGTGTCGCGACGATGTCCAGCGCTTCCCACGGATGCGTGTCGTCGTATTCGGCGTGCACCTTGAGCCAGCGCATCGCCGGCGCGCGGATCTCTTCCGGCAGCGACGCGGCATAGGTCGGCTGCGAGCAGACGAGGCACGCCCACTCGCCGGTTGCGCCCTCCACCGCGTAGTTGGTCGCGGCCACGGCCACGGCCAAGCTGGCGCGATCGCTGACGTACCAGCACCAGTGGGCGAGCGCCTGCAGGCCTTCGATCTCGGAAGCCTCCTTCAGGTCCTGCAGCGTCAGGCCGGCCGACTTGGCCCACTCGGCCCAGTGATCCGCATGTTTCTGTTCGACGCGGATGTTGTGGATCAGGTAGCGGCGGGCCATGTCTTCGCCGGCGCTGTCGCCGTAACCGGCCTTCTTCAGGTTCATCGACATGAATTGCGGGAACAGCTCGATGGTCGGCCAGACGCCGACCAGAAAGCGCTGCATCGCCGGCAGCGGCAGCATCGCGTCGCGCATCAGCGCGAACAGCTCATGCTCGACCACTCGTTGCTTGTCGCGATTTGTCTCTCGAACGACGCGTTGCAACCAAACTGGATAACTCCCGACACTTTTTAGCTCGCCGGTTCGTCGAAATTGCTCAGGCATGTGCGATCCCCAACGTGGATTGATTTGTGACAAACGTCACAAGATGCAGGATGCACAAAGAATGCCCGCCGGCCAATCGCGAGATGCGCGGTGTTGTGCGGCCCTGACACGGCCATCCGCTGCGGTGGCCCCTTAGGGGTGGGTGGCGACGCGCAGCCGATCGTCCAGCAGCGCCAGGACCCGGTGGAAGTCGACGGGCTTGGTCAGATAGTCCCGGAAGCCCTGGCGCAATGCCGCCGCGATCTGTTCCGGCAGCACGTCGGCCGACAGCGCGACGAGCTCGATGCCGCGTGTCTGCACGTGAAAGCGCAGCGCGCGCGCCAGCTCCAGGCCGGTCATGTCGCCGAGGTTCATGTCGACCAGCATCAGGTCGGGCGGCTCGGCGCGTGCCATGGCCAACGCCTCCTGGCCGCTCTGCGCGATGCGCAAGCTGATCGCCGGGCGGCTGCGCACGATCTGCCGCACGAGCTCGGCGTTGACCTCGTTGTCTTCCGCGTAGATCACGTCGAGCGCCGTCGCCGGAGCAGCCTCGCGCGCGTCGTCCGATCTCGGGGCGGCGACCAGCTTCGGCGTCGGCCGTGCCAGCGCCAGCGTCACGGTCGCGACGGTGCCTTCGGCGGGGCGGCTGGTGACGTCGAGCCGCGCGCCCATCAGCTCGCACAGGCGCCGCGACAACGCGAGCCCGATGCCCGTGCCTTCGACCCGGGAGCTCTCGGCGCCGAGCCGATTGAACGGCTCGAACAGCTGCGCGACCTTGTCGGCCGACATGCCGATGCCGGTATCGGCGACGGACAGCACGCAGACGTCGCCCTGCACCCGCCAGGACAGCGTGACGCTGCCGCCGGGCCGGTTGTACTTGACCGCGTTGCTGAGCAGGTTGACGAGCACCTGGCGCAGCCGCACCGGATCCGCACTGACCCAGACGGCGGCAGGCCCCGTGCGCAGGAACGGACCCTTGTGCAAACGCGCGCTGCCGTCGGGCGGCGCGATGACCACCAGCTCGACGCCGGCCTGCGTCACCAGCGGCGACGTCATCGTCGAGGCTTCGTCGACCGCGGCCCCGAGCTCGACCGACTCGGCGGAGACGGCCATCTCGCCGGCGTCGATCCGCGACAGGTCCAGCACGTCGTTGACCAGCGCCAGCAGATGATGGCCGGCCTTCTCGATGTGCGCGACCCGTTCCAGCTGCAGCGGCGTCAGCGAACGTGCGCCGTCGACTTGCAGCAGCTGCGAGAACCCGAGAACGGCATTGAGCGGCGTGCGCAGCTCATGGCTCATGCGCGACAGGAACTGGGTGCGGGCCCGGTTCGCCGCCTCCAGCGCCTCGCGCGCCTCGCGTTCGATCCGCGCCTGCTCGCGTTCGGTGACGTCGCGCACGACGATCGTGTTCAGGTTGCCGTCGTCGGTCTGCATCCGCGAGAACGAGGCCTCGAGCTGAAACAGCTCGCCGGTCTCGGCGCGCCGGCCGGTGAGGGCATAGACGGCACCCGGCCGGGGGTCGGCGAGCGCGCGCGGCGGCAACTCGCCTTCGAACAGGCGTTCGACCGGGCTGCCCAGTGCGGCAACCGCGGGCAGCTGGAACAGCTTCTGCGCGGCACCGTTGAAGACCAGGATGCGCCGTGCGTCGTCGAACGTGATCACGCCGTCGCTGACCTCTCCGACCAGCCGCTCCATCACGATCTGCCCGCGCCGCAATTCGCTGCGCAGGCGGATGCGCTCGGAGATGTCGAAGAAGGTCGTGACGGTTCCTTCGACTCGGCCGTCGCGCAGCATCGGGTACGACCAGTGCTCCACCGGGATGACGCTGCCGTCGCGCCGGCGGTAGAGCTCGCTGTCGGAGTAGCGGCCGGCGTCGGCCGGGGTTCCGCTCGCCTGCGCTTCGGCGGTCGAGACGCCGATCCGCTCGAGGATGGGCTGGCCGAACAGCTCCTGCTCGCGGTCGTATCCGAGCATGCGCAGGGCGGCCCGGTTGACGAACGTGCAGCGGCCATGACTGTCGACGCCGAACAAGCCCTCGGCCGCCGAATCCAGCAGGTTCTGCAGCGACTCCTGGCGGCGCACGACTTCGGCCTCGGTCCGCGCCTGAACGCTCGCGCTGCGCCGCACGAAAGCGATGCCCGACAGCGTCAGCACGAGCGCGAACAAGCCGTTCAGCAGGAGCAGGATCTTTTGCGTCTGCCTGGAGGCCTGGCCCAGCTGGTGCGAGAACTCGCTCTCGAGGTGCGTCAGCCGACGGTTCAGCTCCGGCGCCTGCAGGCGGATCTGCCGGAACGCCTCGGCGTCGGTCTGCCCGGCGCGCACCCGCTCGTGCGTGTCCTCGACGAGCAGCCGCATCTGCTCGATGGCGCGGTCGCCCTCGGTCCAGGTCGCGATCGCCGTCGACATCAGCGGCGTGCGGCCGAACCAGAGGAACACGCGGACCAGGGCGTTCACGTCCTCCGGATGATTCCCGCCGTCGAGAAACGCCTGGAGCGCCGCGCCGAGATCCGGATCCGCCTTCTGCAGCTCCTCGCGGGCGTGTCGGTCGGCGATCGGCACCGACAGCGCCCGGATCAGGTTCTGATAGTCGGACTCACGCCGGTTCTCGGCGTAGTCGACCAGGTAGATCTGGGCATCCTTCTGACCCTTCGAGTACAAGCTCTCGCCGGTCACGTACGCGCGCACGGCCGAGAGCACGTACAGGCTGAACGCCGTGAGAGAGACCTGCAGGGTCGTCATCGCGACCAGCACGGCGATGGTCGACCACGATCGGCGCCGTGCCAGGACCACCGGCTGGGCCGGCCGTGCAGGCGATAGGTCGATCCCGGGCGTGGCGGTCATGCGGCGAGGTGGTGCGGCGGAGCAGAAGACCGGTTGGATGACGACGGTCGATTTTCACCTGTTCAGGCGTCACGGCTTGAACCAATGGCGTCAACATTGTGGGGATGGTCTTTTGGGCGCTCGGTGTCGTCCGCACCCACGAACGGGTCCCGGCTCGGGTTCACGCCTGCCGGCGAACCCAAGCCGTATCGCTACGGCAGCGTCTGCGCGAAGACGCTGCCTACTGCTGCACTATTTGCTGCGCTATTGCTGCGCTACTGCTCCCAATGCCCCTTCCTCCAGACCCAGTCGCCGCTTTCGAAGGTCCAGTAGCCCGGCACCCAGTGTGCGGACGGTTCGGGGGCGGCCGGCATCGCCTCCTGCTGCGGCGGCGGCATCGCACGAACCGCGCCGGCGCGCCACTGGCCGCGTTCCCAGTCCCAGCGACCGTCGCGCCAGACGTAATGACCCGGCACCCAGCTGTAGCCCGGGGACGGTGTGGCCGGCATGGTTTCCTGCGGCGCCGGTGGCGGTTGAATCACGGTGATGCGCTCGACCGTGGGCTGCTGCTGAATCACGGGCTGCTGAATCACCGGCTCGCGCACCACTTCGCGGGTCGTGTGCGAGCAGGCGGCAAGCCCCGCTGCAATGAATGCGGCACTGCCGAGAAGAACGATAGTGGGGTGGCGCCTTGTTGTCATGCGACCTCCTTGGCCGTGGTTGCAATACACCGTTCGACCGGCGCTACACGGGCGTGTTCGAGCCACTGTGTAGGACAAGGCCGAAGCTGCGCGCCAGCCAAGCGGCGGGCTGCATGGCCGCGCGCGACGACGCGGTCGATCCGGGGATGAGCGTCAGGCCGCGGCCGACGTCGCCGAGGCTGCCGCACCGCCCTGCGCAGCGCCGGCGTTCGCATCGCCGGCACTGCCGCCGAGCAGGCCGCCGTCCAGCGTCTTCCACGGCTGCATCGCAACGAGCAGCAGCAACACCGCGCCGAGCAGCGCGATCGCGCCGAAGCTGACGGCCAGCGCGCCCTGAACCTGCGCGGCCGAGCCCCAGGATGCGAGCCACCCGGCAATCGTGTCGACGTGGTAGCGCGCATGCATCAGGAACAGCAGCGGCGCGACCCACACGGCCGCGCGCACCAGCCGCGGCGACGTCCGGCCGAGCACCGCGGCCGAGGCCAGCAGGAACAGCGCCGAGCCGACGAACATCAGCGTGAAGAAGGTGCCGGCGATCGGCTGCGCAGCACCGAGCTGCTCGTGCCAGGCGGTGTACGGCAGCCACGCCAGGCAGCCGAGCCCCAGCACCAGGGCGATCAGGCGGGCGCGCGACGCGGCGCGCTCGTCGCTCCACACCGTCGCGGCGAGTCGGCCGCGGCTCATCCACGGCATCAGCGCGAGGCAGAGCAGCCCGAAGGTCGCGTCGATCAGCATCGTCCGTGGGTAGCCCCAGGCCTCGATCGCGATGCCTTGCCAGGTCGACGAGTACGAAATGTTCAGGTTCAGCAGCGCCATGTACGCGGTGAACTGCGTCGCCGCGACGCGCGGGTTGGTCACGTCCATGAAGCTCGCCGAGCGGGTGCCGTACATCAGCCCGTTGAACGCGTTGTAGACCAGCGTCGCGACCCAGAACGCGTACAGCAGCGCCGGCGGCACCGCGGGGCGGTGCGCCTGCGTGATCTCCACCGGCATCACCCAGCCGTAGCGCGAGAGCTCGTTGGCCAGGTACAGCACCGGGATGCTCATCGCCGCGATGTAGACCGACAGCGTGCGGCGCCGGCCCCAGCGGTCGGAGAGGTAGCCGCCCAGCACGCAGAAGCCGCCGTTGATCAGCGTGGACCACACGTTCAGCCATGCGACCTCGTCGTCGTTCAGGCCCAGCTCGACCGCGAGATTGGACTGCAGCGCCAGCCCCAGGCACATCGCGCCGGCCGGCAGCAGCGCGAAGAACACGCCGATGAATGCGCCGCGCGTGCCGACGAACGAACGGAACGATTCGACCGCGAAGTCGCGCATTTCGGCCAGCGCCGAGCGCCAGCGCGGGCCGCTGACGACCGGCCGCGCCGGGCCGGCCGGCTCCTTCATCGGCAGCACGACCAGCACCGTGACCAGCAGGATGCTGCCGGCGACGAAGAAGAAGGTCGACTGGAACCCGGTGACGCCGGTCAGGAACAGCACGCCGCTGCCCCCGATCAGCTGCCCGATCGACGCGCCGCCGAACATCAGCCCGTTCGCGAGACCGCGCTCGTGCTCGGCCAGCGTGTTGACCGCGAGGGCGTCGATCGCCACGTCCTGCATCGCGCCGAACGTGTTGTGCACGAGCAGGACGATCGTGAACAGGCCGAGCTGCTGCGGCAAGGTCAGCGCCATGGTCGACAGCAGCGTCGCGGCCATCATCACCTGCGTGAAGATGATCCAGCCGCGGCGCCGGCCGAGCCGGTCGGACGCGAACACGTCGATCACCGGGCCGAATGCCCACTTGAACGCCCACGGCAGGTAGAACGAGCCGACGAACGCGCCGATCTCGGCCGGCCCGACGTTCTGGCGCCGCAGCTGCGTCGCGACGGCGGTCGCGGCGAAGCCGAGCGGGATGCCTTCGGTCATGTAGAGCAGGAAGAACGCGGTCAGGCGCCCGGTCTTGCTGGCCAGCAGATTGGGGAGGCGGAGGAAGCTCATGAGGCGGGATTGTGACGGCCTGCAACCGATTCCCCCAAACGCGGCGTCGCCACAAATGCTTTACAACTAAACGATTCGGCGCTATGGTCGGCTCATGAAAATCGTCTGCGTCGGCGGCGGCCCCTCGGGCCTGTACTTCGCGCTGCTGATGAAGCGGCAGAACCCGGCCCACGAGATCACGGTGGTCGAGCGCAACCGGCCGTACGACACCTACGGCTGGGGCGTCGTCTTCTCCGACCAGACGCTGGGCAACCTGCAGGTGGCGGACCCGACGAGCGCCGAGCAGATCCTCGGCGCGTTCAACCACTGGGACGACATCGAAGTCCACATCCGCGGCCGCACGATCCGCTCGGGCGGCCACGGCTTCTGCGGCATCGGCCGCAAGCGGCTCCTGAACATCCTGCAGCGGCGCTGCGAAGAACTCGGCGTCGAGCTCGTCTTCGAGACCGACGTGCAGGACGTGACCGAGCTGCCGGCCTGCCGCGGCGCCGACCTGATCATCGCGAGCGACGGGCTGAACAGCCGCGTCCGCACGAAGTACGCCGCGACCTACCGGCCCGACATCGACACGCGGCGCTGCCGCTTCGTCTGGCTCGGCACCAAGCGGCGCTTCGACGCGTTCACGTTCGCGTTCGAAGAGACCGAGTGGGGCTGGTTCCAGGCGCATGCCTACCGTTTCGACGAAGACACCTCGACCTTCATCGTCGAGACGCCCGAGGAGGTCTGGCGTGCGGCGGGCCTGGACCGCATGGAGAAGGAGGAGGCGATCGCGTTCTGCGAGAAGCTGTTCGCGAAGCACCTCGAGGGCAACGCGCTGATCTCGAACGCGGCGCACCTGCGCGGTTCGTCGCAGTGGATCCGCTTCCCGCGCGTCGTCTGCGAACGCTGGGTGCATGTCGGCGGGCCGGACGGCGCGACGCCGGTCGTGCTGATGGGCGACGCGGCGCACACCGCGCATTTCTCGATCGGCTCGGGCACCAAGCTCGCGCTGGAAGACGCGATCGAGCTCGAGCGCTGCGTCGCCAAGAACCCGCGCGATCTGGCGAGCGCGCTGCGCGACTACGAAGCGGTGCGCAGCGTCGAGGTGCTGCGCATCCAGAACGCGGCGCGCAACTCGACCGAGTGGTTCGAGAACGTGTCGCGCTACGTGAACCTGCCGCCGGAGCAGTTCGCCTATTCGCTGCTCACCCGCAGCCAGCGCATCAGCCACGAGAACCTGCGCCTGCGCGACCGCAACTACGTCGAGGAGTTCGAAGGCTGGATCGCCGAGCGCGCCGGCGCCGCACGCCACGTCGGCGGCGGCGCGATCCCGCCGATGTTCACGCCGTTCACGGCGCGCAGCGTCACGCTGAAGAACCGCATCGTCGTCTCGCCGATGGCGCAGTACTCGTGCGTCGCCGGGCTGCCCGCCGACTACCACCTCGTGCACCTCGGAGCGCGCGCGATGGGCGGCGCGGGCCTGGTCGTCGCCGAGATGACCTGCGTCTCGCCCGAGGCGCGCATCACGCCCGGCTGCCCGGGCCTGTGGAACGACGCGCAGCGCGCCGGCTGGCGCCGCATCGTCGAGTTCGTGCATGCGAACACCGACGCGAAGATCGCGATCCAGCTCGGCCACGCCGGCGCAAAGGGCTCGACCCGCCGCGCCTGGGACGGCATCGACCAGCCGCTGGACGACACCGACACCGAGCCGAACTGGCCGCTGATCTCGGCCTCGCCGCAGCAATACCTCGACGGCATCAGCGACTGGTCGCGCGCGATGACCCGCGCCGACATGGACCGCGTGCGCGACGATTTCGTCGCCGCGACGAAGCGCGCAGCCGAGGCCGGCTTCGACTGGCTCGAGCTGCACTGCGCGCACGGCTATCTGCTGTCGTCCTTCATCTCGCCGCTGACGAACCTGCGCACCGACGAGTACGGCGGCTCGCTCGAGAACCGCCTGCGTTATCCGCTCGAGGTGTTCGCCGCGGTGCGCGCGGCGTGGCCCGAGCCGTTGCCGATCTCGGTGCGGATCTCGGCGCACGACTGGGTCGACGGCGGCATCACGCCCGACGACGCGATCGAGATCGCGCGTGCGTTCAAGACGGCCGGCGCGGACCTGATCGACTGCTCGTCGGGCCAGGTCAGCAAGCTCGAGCAGCCGGTGTTCGGCCGCATGTTCCAGACGCCGTTCGCCGACCGCGTGCGCAACGAGGCCGGCATCGCGACGATCGCGGTCGGCGCGATCTCGGAGGCCGACCACGTCAACAGCATCATCGCGGCCGGCCGCGCGGACCTGTGCGCGATCGCGCGGCCGCATCTGGCGAACCCGGCGTGGACGCTGCTCGAATCGGCCAAGATCGGCTACACCGCGATCGACTGGCCGCGCCAGTACCGCGCCGGCAAGGCCCAGCTCGAGCGCAACCTCGAACGCGAGAGGGCAGCACGATGAAACGCGACGCTCCGGACGACGCGCTGGGCTTCGAGGCGCGCGCCGATCCCGAGGACCACGCGGTGCTGCGCCTGTGGCTGCGCCTGCTCGCCAGCACGACGCAGATCGAGGCCGAGATCCGCAAGCGGCTGCGCGAGCGCTTCGACATCTCGCTGGCGCGCTTCGACTACATGGCGCAGCTCTACCGCCACCGCGACGGCCTGAAGATGCGCGCGCTGTCGCGCTACCTGATGGTGACCGGCGGCAATGTGACCGGGCTGACCGACGAGCTCGAGCGCGACGGCCTGGTCGCGCGCGAGACCGATCCGCTCGATCAGCGCGGGCGCATCGTCACGCTCACCACGAAAGGCCGGCGCACGTTCGAGGCGATGGCGCGCGAGCACGAGGCCTGGATCCACGAGCTGTTCGCCGGGCTGGACGCACGCGCCGTCAAGCAGCTGCATGACCACCTCGGCACGTTGCGCGTGCACCTGCGCAGCACGGAGGACTCCCCATGACCACTTCCGCTTCGTCGCCGGCCGCCGCACCGCGCGTCGACCCCGCGCTCGAAGCCGGCAACCGCCGGCGTCTTGCCGACTACGCCGCGCGCCATGTCGAATGGCGCTGCACCGACGACGGCGTCGCGACGCTGACGCTCGCGCGTCCCGAGCGCAAGAACCCGCTGACCTTCGAGTCGTACGCCGAGCTGCGCGACCTGTTCGGCGCGCTGAAGTTCGCGACCGACGTGCACGCCGTGGTCCTCACCGGCGCCGGCGACAACTTCTGCTCGGGCGGCGACGTGCACGAGATCATCGGGCCGCTGGTGCGCCTGGAGGCGCCCGAGCTGCTGATGTTCACGCGCATGACCGGCGAGCTGGTGAAGGCGATGCGCGCCTGCCCGCAGCCCATCGTCGCGGCGATCGACGGCGTCTGCGCCGGCGCCGGCGCGATCCTCGCGATGGCGTCGGACCTGCGCTTCGGCACCGCGCGCAGCAAGAGCGCGTTCCTGTTCAACCGCGTCGGCCTCGCCGGCTGCGACATGGGCGCTTGCGCGATGCTGCCGCGCATCATCGGCCAGGGGCGCGCGAGCGAACTGCTGTACACCGGTCGGGTGTTGCCCGGCGACGAGGCCGAGCGCTGGGGCTTCTTCAACCGCCTGTGCGAGCCCGGCACGCTGCTGGCGGACGCGCAAGCGTTGGCGCGCGAGCTCGCCGCGGGCCCGACCTTTGCGAACGGCATCACGAAGACCATGCTGCATCAGGAATGGGCGATGACGATCGAGCAGGCGATCGAGTCCGAGGCGCAGGCGCAGGCGATCTGCATGATGACCGAGGACTTCGAGCGCGCCTACCGCGCCTTCGTCGACAAGCGCAGGCCGCAGTTCGAAGGCAACTGAAGCGCGACACGACCGAAGGCCATTGAAGCCGAACACGACAGAAGGAGACGCGAAGATGGAACACCCGCCGCACCTGGAATGGCCGTTCTTCGAAGACCGGCACCGCCTGCTCGCCGCGCAGCTCGAGACGTGGGCCGACAAGCATGTGCCGGTGCCGCGGCACCGCGATGTCGACAGCCAGTGCCGCCAGCTGGTGCACTCGCTGGGGGCGGCCGGCTGGCTGCGCCACGCGGTGGCCGGCAGCGAGTACGGCGGCATCGAGGAGACGATCGACAGCCGCTCGATCTGCCTGATCCGCGAGACGCTCGCGCGCCATTCGGGTCTCGCCGACTTCGCGTTCGCGATGCAGGGCCTGGGCTCGGGCGCGATCAGCCTGGCCGGCACGCCGGCGCAGAAATCGCGCTATCTGTCGGCGGTGGCGCGCGGCGAGGCGATCGCGGCATTCGCGCTGTCCGAGCCCGATGCCGGCTCTGATGCCGCGTCGCTGAGCTGCAGCGCGCACGTCAGCGGCGACGAGGTGATCCTCAATGGCGCGAAGACCTGGGTCTCGAACGGCGGCATCGCCGACTTCTACATCGTGTTCGCGCGCAGCGACGAGCCCACGGCGTCGTCGGGCGGCCGCTCGACGCCGGAGCGCGGCCCGCGCGGCATCTCGGCCTTCGTCGTCGAGACCGGCACGCCGGGCTTCGAAATCGCCGAGCGCATCGACGTGATCGCGCCGCACCCGATGGCGCGCCTGCGCTTCGTCGACTGCCGGATCCCGCTGACGCAGCGCATCGGCGAGGCCGGGGAGGGCTTCAAGGTCGCGATGCGTACGCTGGACGTGTTCCGCACCTCGGTCGCCGCGGCCGCGCTCGGCATGGGCCGGCGTGCGTTCGACGAGGCGCTGCAGCGCGCGGCGACACGCAAGATGTTCGGCAAGACGCTCGGTGACTTCCAGCTCACGCAGGCCAAGCTCGCGCAGATGGCGACCACGCTCGACAGCTCGGCGCTGCTGACCTACCGCGCCGCATGGAAGCGCGACTGCGGCGGCAACACGACGATGGAAGCGGCGATGGCCAAGCTCGCCGCGACCGAAGGCGCGCAGCAGGTGATCGACGCGGCGGTGCAGCTCTGGGGCGGGCAGGGCGTGGTCAGCGAGCAGCCGGTCGAGCGGCTGTACCGCGAGATCCGCGCGCTGCGCATCTACGAAGGCGCGACCGAGGTGCAGCAGCTCATCATCGCGCGCGAGCTCGTCAAGGAGATGCAGTCGTGAGCGGTGCCCGGATCCTGCAGCCGCAGGGCTGGGCGCCGCCGCGCGGTTATGCGAACGGCGTGGCCGTCGGGCGCGGGCGCCAGGTGTTCATCGCCGGGATGATCGGCTGGGACGCGCAAGGCGCGTTCCACAGCGACGACTTCGCCGCGCAGGCGCGGCAGGCGCTCGCGAACATCGTCGAGGTGCTGCGCGAGGCCGGCGGCGAGCCCCAGCACATCGTGCGCATGACCTGGTACGTGACCGACAAGCGCGAATATCTCGCGGCCGGCCGTGAGGTCGGGCGCGCGTTCCGAGAGCTGATCGGCCACTACGGTACGGCGATGACGGCGGTGCAGGTCGCCGCGTTGATCGAGGACCGCGCGAAGGTCGAGATCGAGGCGACCGCGGTGATTCCGGAGTGACGTGAGTGAGGTGACGGTCATCATGGCAGCGACGACGGAGTTGGCAGTGACGACGAACCCGACCGATCCGGCCGACTCGGCCAGCGCACATGTCGATCGTTTTGCCGCCGAGCGGCTCCCGCCGCGCGAGCAATGGCCCGAGTTCGTGTTCGAACTGCCCGAGCTGCAGTTCCCGGCGCGGCTGAACTGCGCGACCGAGCTGCTGGATGCGCAGGTCGCCGGTGGCCTCGGCGATCGGGCGTGCGTGCGTGCGCCGGACGGGCCGGCCTGGAGCTATGCCAAGCTGCAGCGCGAAGCGAACCGGATCGCCAATGTGCTGGTGCACGAGCTCGGCATCGTGCCGGGCAACCGCGTGCTGCTGCGCAGTGCGAACAAGCCGATGCTGGTCGCCTGCTGGTTCGCGGTGATGAAGGCCGGCGCGATCGCCGTCGCGACGATGCCGCTGCTGCGCGCGAAGGAGCTGGTGCAGATCATCGAGAAGGCGCAGGTCAGCCATGCGCTGTGCGACCACGCGCTGCGCGCCGAGCTCGATCTCGCCGCGGCGCAGACGGCCACGGTGCTGACGCAGCGCTGCCTGTTCGGCGACCCGGCCGCAGCCGATGGGCTCGAAGCCCGTGCGGCGCGCCAGCGCGACACCTTCGCGAATGTCGACACCGCGGCCGACGACATCTGCCTGCTCGCGTTCACCTCCGGCACGACCGGCCAGCCGAAGGCGACGATGCATTTCCACCGCGACGTGATGGCGGCCTGCGCCTGCTTCCCGGCGCACGTGCTGCGGGCGAATGCCGACGACGTCTTCATCGGCAGCCCGCCGCTCGCGTTCACGTTCGGGCTCGGCGGCTTGACGCTGTTCCCGATGAGCGTCGGCGCCTCGACCGTGCTGCTCGAGAAGGCGGCGCCGGCCGACCTCGTTGCCGCGACGAAAGCGTTCGGCGCGACCGTGATGTTCACCGCGCCGACCTCGTACCGCGCGATGGCCGATGCGGCGCGCGATCAGCGCATCGCGGCGCCGCACGGCGGCAGCCTGCGCAAATGCGTGTCGGCCGGCGAGGCGCTGCCGGCGGCGACGCGCACGCTGTGGCGCGACGCGACGGGCCTCGAGCTGATCGACGGCATCGGCGCGACCGAGATGCTGCACATCTTCATCGCGGCCGACGAAGCGCACGCGCGCGGCGGCGCGACCGGCGTGGCCGTGCCCGGCTACCAGGCCTGCGTGATGGACGACGAAGGCCGGCCCGTCGCGCCGGGCCAAGTCGGCAAGCTCGCGGTCAAGGGCCCGACCGGCTGCCGCTACCTCGACGATCCGCGCCAGGCGCAGTACGTGCGCGACGGCTGGAACTACACCGGAGACGCCTATCTCGTCGATGCCGACGGCTACTTCGTCTACCAGTCGCGCACCGACGACATGATCGTCTCGGCCGGCTACAACATCGCGGCGCCCGATGTCGAGCAGGCACTCCTGCAGCATGCCGCGGTGGCCGAGTGCGCCGTGGTGGGCGCCGCCGACGCCGAGCGCGGCCAGATCGTCAAGGCCTACGTGGTGCTGCGCGACCGCGGCGCAGCCGGCGATGCGCTGGTGCGCGAGCTGCAGGACTTTGTCAAGGCGACGATCGCGCCGTACAAGTACCCGCGGGCGATCGAGTTCCGCGACGCGCTGCCGCGCACCGAGACTGGCAAGCTGCAGCGCTTCAAGCTGCGCGAGGGCGGCTGATCAAGGTAAAGATAAAAGAAGATAAAAGACAAAGGGAACCGGCTTCGTAGGTGCATTCCGACACCCGAATCGGCACGCGACGACTGC
>Ga0207684_10003997_pt1 | contig 14106 bp, 12 predicted proteins | sample KBSK5501metaG_FD_184342 | JGI IMG/M metagenome (GOLD analysis project Ga0207684, IMG submission 184342) | Corn, switchgrass and miscanthus rhizosphere microbial communities from Kellogg Biological Station, Michigan, USA - KBS K5-50-1 metaG... | ecosystem: Host-associated > Plants > Roots >...
TCCTTTCTCAGCTACCCCTCACCAACTACGGGTGCCACTGGAGTAGGGGCTAGTCCCCATGTCTCCGGCAACCGCTTACATAGGGATGGCAGAAGCCGCAGGGATTTATCCCTCGCGGAGTGTCACTAGCACAAAAGTGGGCTTGAACAGTGTGGGTGTACGGTTTTCACATAGGCGCTAACGGTACAATCTACCCATACTGTAGAATTGCTTGACAAAAGGCTCTGCTTGTGGCATAGTGGTATTGGAAGCGGTACCGGTACCGCTTCCAATACCACTATGCCGGCTTAGTAGCCTGCGCTCATCTGGAAATAGCTCTATCGTAGTTGACAGCAGAAGCAAGGCCATAATCACCGGCGAGCGTGCTGACAAACTCCGCTTGCAGGAGTTCATGCCAGGTACGCAAAGTATCCTCGCGAAATAAGTAAGTAGCTGCCCCTGGGGATCTTCTTGCGGAAAGGAGGTAAACAAGAGCGGATTTCCTCGTCCCCGTTGAACTCATTGGCTGTATCTCCGTCTGCGGCTTTGCTGAGTTGTGGGGGAGCGCTTGCTACCGTGACTGATTCCTGCGGTCCGCTGACCGCACTGTAGCACCAGGATTCATATCTCTCGAGGAGGAAAGACCATGAATGCTCATCCGGTCACTTATCCGGGTCGTCGTTTTGTCATTACCTCTATCGTACGCATCGCCACGGTCATCGTGGTTGCTGGAGCCCTGGCTCTGACGTTGGCACCCCTGCTAGCCAAGGGTCAAAGCGGCTCGGCCTTTGTCCGCGTCAACCAGGTAGGGTATGCAGCCACTGCGTCGAAGCGGGCGTATCTCATGGCTTCGGGCGCTGAGGCGGGCGCAACGTTCAGCGTCAAGAATGCAAGCGGAGCCATCGTCTACGCGGCCCCGATTGGGGCGAACCTTGGTAAGTGGAGTACCAGCTACCCCGATGTCTATGCCCTGGATTTCAACTCGGTGACAACGCCTGGTACCTATACGATCGTGACAAGCGGACCGATCGCAGGTTCCTCACCAGGCTTTCCCATCGACACAGCTGCGAACGTGTACTCGGGGGCGGTGTCCAACGCGCTGTCTTTCTACCAGAATGAACGCGACGGCCCCAACTATATCCCCTCGGCGTTGCGCACCGCCCCGGGGCATCTCAATGATGCGAGTGCGATGACCTACCTCACGCCCAGTATGAACAGCAGTGGCCGCTTCTCTGGTGATCTTACACCGCTCGGCGTCAAGATCGACGCATCGGGTGGCTGGTGGGATGCTGGCGATTACCTGAAGTTCGTTGAGACCATCAGCTACACGGTCGATATGATGCAGCTCGGCGTGCGTGACTTCCCCAATCAGCTGGGAACTGGCTCAACCACTGCGAACTTCACTGCTGAGGCGAAGTTCGGTCTCGATTGGCTCCAGCACATGTGGGATGACTCTACCCAGACACTCTACTACCAGGTGGGCATCGGGACGGGGAATGCCAAGACTATTGGGGATCACGATATCTGGCGCTTGCCGCAGGCGGACGACAACTATGGCGGGACCAACTCGCTGTACCGCTACATCCGTAACCGCCCAGTGTTTCGCGCTGGCCCCGCCGGATCGCTCATCAGCCCCAACCTTGCCGGGCGCCTGGCGGCCGACTTCGCGCTCTGTTTCCAGGTCTTCAAGTCCAGCAACCCGACCTACGCGAACCAGTGCCTGCTCTCGGCAGAGCACATTTTCGCCCTGGCGAACACCAACCCCAGTGGCAATTTGCTCACAGTCGCCCCTTACAGCTTTTATCCTGAGACTGAGTGGCGGGACGACCTGGAGTTTGGGGCGACGGAGTTGTACTTTGCTCTGGCGAGTGGCAACCTGCCTGCAGGTTTACCACAAACCGATCCTCTGTTCTATCTCCAATCCGCTGCACACTGGGCTCACGCCTACATCACCGGACCAAACGATGCGGCTGACACCTTGAACCTCTATGATGTGAGCGGGGTCGCCCATTACGAGCTCTATCATGCGCTCGCGCAGGCGGGGAATCCGGGTGGGCTCGAAGTGACCCAGGCGGATCTCCTCAGCGATCTGAAGAAGCAGTTGGACAAGGCGGTCGCGCAAGCCGGGACCGACCCCTTCGGGTTTGGATTTCCCTGGGCGACCTTCGACACGACGTCCCACGGGGCCGGTCTGGTTGTCATGGCGGGCGAGTACGATCATCTCACTGGCACCACTACTTATGCGAGCTACGGTGTCCAATGGCTGGCCAATATCCTGGGGGCGAACGCCTGGGGGACATCACTCATTGTCGGTGACGGCTCGACCTTTCCGCACTGTATGCAGCACCAGGTCGCGAATCTCGCCGGTTCACTTGACGGATCGCCGCCAGTGCTCGCGGGTGCCGCAGTCGAGGGACCCAATAAGTTCGCCGCGAAGGGCCTCGTCTCTGGCATGGTGACCTGCCCGGCAAACGGAGTCGATCAGTTTGCACCTTTCAATGGGAGCTCAGCGGTGTATCAGGATAACGTCCAATCCTGGTCAACCGACGAGCCAGCCGTCGACCTCACTGCCACCTCACCGTTAGCATTCGCATGGCAGATAGCTGCCTGAAGGGGGACAAGATGCAGACACAGGTTACTCGTAGCATAGCCAGGTACACAAGCATGATCCTTGTGGCAGCCCTCATCGCCGGGGGCCTGTTCCTGGTGCTCTATCACGCGAAGGCCTCGGCTGTAGTACAAACGGTTGTGACTATTGAGTTTGACGATGGCAATGCCGACGCATACCAGGCTCTGGCTATGCTGAACGCGGATGGGAAAGCTTGACAACAAGGCATAAGAGCAGTACACTGGAGGCGCTAAGAACTTTTGTTCTCAAAAGGAGCACCACCCGATGGGCCAGGCCACGCGCACCACGAAACTGTTCCTCCACCTGGGCAAGCGAGACCAGGGAGGAGCCAATACGGACAAACAGGCCGCTCTCACCGCGACGGTCGAGGTACTGAATAGTGCACGCTCCTTCTACATCAACTTCTTTCTGGCCCATGCCGACAAGCTGGCTGAGCGGGTTTCCTACTACTCGGAGAAGCACCTGGAGATGCGCGAGCGGGCCATCTCCGCCCATGAACTGCTCACCTGGGCCGAAGCCTGCACCGTGGAAACGAAAGACCACCCTCACCCCTGGGAGGGGTGGAACTTTAGCCAGGCCTTTCCAGGCATGCCTTTCACCTACCGCAGAAGTGTGATCAAGGATGCCATCGGCAAGGTGAGGTCATTTTTGGCGCATCGAGCGACTTGGGAAAAGAGTGGCAAAAAGAAGGGTCGGCCAGGATGGCCTGGATCAGCCAACCACCCGACACTCTATGAGGGGACGTTTTCCCTCGAACTGGATGCGCTGGATCAGCGCGAAAGCTTTGTCCGGCTCAAGGTCTACACTGGGCAAAGCTGGATGTGGGTGCATTACCCGGTCAAGTACAGCCGCTATTTTGAGCAGCGCAGAGCCGAGCCGGGATGGGAGCAGCACAGCCCCAAGTTGGTGCTGGGCAAGCACACGACGCAACTGCACTTTTCCCAAACCAAAGAGATCACCGCGAAGAAAATCAAAGAGAGCAAGCTTGACCCAGAGCTGGTCACGGTCGCGGTCGACTTAAACGTCAAGAATCTCGCTGTCATCACGGTTCGCCAACACAGTCAGATCATCGAGACGGTCTTTGTCACCGATCATGGACTGGATGCCCACCGCTATCGCCATCTCAAGCGCATCGCCAAAAAGCAGTGGCTTTCAGGCAAACCGGTGGCAGGTGAGCGGAGCAATCAGCAGCTGTGGCAGCATGTGCGTCGCATGAATGCCGATGCCGCCCACCAGGTGGCCCACCGCATCGCGGCTGTGTGCGCGAAGTACCCCGGCTGTGTGTTGCTTTTTGAGCGCTTGCGCAAGATCAAGCCGAAAGGGGCGAGCAAATCACGGCGCATGAACCGCAAGCAGGCCAACCAGGTGCGCGGCAAAATCAACCAGGCTGCGCGGGAGCAGGCCTATGCGCTGGAGGTCGTGACTGCAGAAGTCAATCCGCATGGAACATCACGCTATTGTTCCCGCTGCGGAGCCAGGGGGGAGAGGTTCTCCATCCGTGGCGGAAGGTACATCCCAGAAAAAGGGGGCAAGCTCTTCAGATGCCCCGTGTGTCACTACGAAGCCAATGCTGACTTCAATGGGTCAGCGAATGTGCATCACTCCTTCTATCGGGAGTGGCACTGGCAGCCGCGGCTCATACGTAGCGGCTGACCAGTCGGAAACGCCCTGTCCGGCTACAGGTCGGACGGGAGAAGCCTGTCTGAGGGACACCCCGCTAAAGACTGGCAGGCCAGGCCCGCAGGCGGATGAGCCTGCACGAAAGGTGGTGGGGCTATCGTTGGTCCAACGGGGGCACGTTCCAACCTGCATGCTCTCGCGGACATGACCTGAGTCGATAGCGTCCTGGAATGCGGCAGGAACGCCGGGAACGCTGGACTGACTCAGGGCGGCGAGAACGCTGTGTCCAGGTTTGGAAGACGAATTTGGGCTACAGTTGATACCACGTTCTATGTCAATACCGGCTTCATCGGGGACTCGACCCATATGTCATGGTCGCAGCTGCAAGACCTGTTTGCGGCTGGCAACGAGATCGGGGGGCATACCCTGATGCACGCCAACCTGAAGCATCTCAAGTATGCTGACGCCCATTACCAGGTCTGCCAGGATCGCGACAACCTGCTTGCGAACAACCTCCAGCCTACATCGTTCGCCTACCCGTATGGGTCGTTCGATGCCGGCACGAAACAGATTGTCGCGGCCTGTGGCTACAACAGTGGACGTGGTGTCTCTGGTGTGGATGATCACAAGGTCTTTGCCGAGACCATCCCGCCCGCCGATCCGTATGCGACTCGGACTCCACCCAATCCCAAGCAGGGAACAACCGTCGCCACCATTGAGGGCTATGTGACGGCGGCTGAGCAAAATGGTGGTGGCTGGGTGCAGCTGGTGTTCCACCACATCTGCAATAGCTGTGACGCCTACTCCATCACTGCCGCGAACTTCCAATCACTGCTGAATTGGTTGCAGTCGAGTGCTACAAACGGGGTTATGGTGGAGACAACTGCGCAGGTTATCGGTGGCCCGGTAAATCCGCCAGTACCGGCCTGATGACCTTAGCGCAGATGGTTCAACATCGGTTGTTTCGACCGCGTCTGGGAGAACAACTACGGAACCTGCTAGTGTAGTTCGCTCAGCAGAGATTGGTACGACGGCGAGTCCAGGGGAATCAAGTCGTAGCGCTGCGGATCGAAGTGGCGTGTCCTGCGCCGGAACTCAAAGGTGAACCCGGGCCAGAGCGTCGTGTTGCGCCCGCCCGCATCGAGGTACCAGCTGGAGCATCCGGAGGTCCAGACGGTGTCCTGCATCCGCTGCTGCAGCTCTGCGTTGAATGTCTCCTGGGCCTCGGGCCGTACCTCGACGGCCCGCAGGTTCCGCCGTTTCATCGTGCGCAAGCAGTCCAGGATGTAGGTGATCTGAGACTCGGTCATATAGACCATGGAGTTGTGACCCAGGCCAGTGTTCGGGCCGATGAGCAAGAACAAATTGGGAAACCCCGCGACGGCCGTCCCGAGGTAGGCGCTGGGGCCGGCGTGCCAGCTGTCGGCTAGTGATCGGCCACCACGTCCATGTACATGCTGGGGAAGGTGCGCATCGGTCACGTGAAAGCCTGTCGCGCAAATGATCGTGTCGATCTCGCGCTCTCTGCCATCCTCGGTCACGATGCTATTCGCCCGCACCTCGCGAATCCGTTCGGTGATGACCTCGACATTGGGCCGGGTAATCGCCGGATAGAAGTCATCGGACAGCAGGATGCGCTTGCAGCCCATGGCATACTGAGGCGTGAGCTTTGCCCGCAGTTCAGGGTCGGGTATCCGCTTCGCCAGGTGCCGCAGAGCGAGCTGTTCGCCACGTTTCAAGATGTTAGACTGGTGGACAAACCCGGGTACCAATAACTCGCGTTGCCAGTAGATCTTGATGCGCACAAAGCGTTGGGTGATGGGTAGGATACGAAACATCGCACGCTGCCAGGCGGGGATCGGGTGATCTTGACGGGGGAGAATCCAGGGTGGCGTCCGCTGGAACAGGGAGAGGTGGCCGACGTGCGGCTGAACCTGCGGGACAAACTGGATAGCCGATGCCCCGGTCCCGATCACGGCCACGCGCTTCCCCGTGAGGTCGTAGTCGTGCTTCCACCGCGCCGAATGGAACAGGACCCCCTCGAAGCGTTCGATACCCGGGATAGGTGGAAGCGACGGTTCGCTGAGTGGTCCGTTGCCGAGGATGAGGATGTCGGCAGTGAACTGACCCTGTGTGGTGGTAATGTGCCAGTGTTGGCCGTCTTCATTCCACGAAGCGTCCAGCAGTTCGCTGTTCCACTGAATGTAGGGAAGGACACCAAAGCGCTCCGCGCAGTGGCGCAAATAGTCCCAGATCTCGCGCTGGGAAGAGTACATGCGGCTCCAGCGCGGATTGAGCGCGAAGGAGAAGGAGTACAGGTGCGAGGGGATGTCGCAGGCGCAGCCCGGGTATGTGTTGTCGCGCCAGGTCCCCCCGATATCTGCCGCACGCTCGAGCACCACAAAGTCCTGTTGGCCGTGTTGCTTGAGTCGAATAGCCATCCCAAGGCCGGAGAACCCCGCCCCCACAATGGCCACATAGACATGACGGGCATGTGCTTCACCGTTGGACGACCCACTTGGAAAGGCTGTGCGCTGGTGATCGCCGGAATGCGCCTTGCGGCTGCTCGCAAAAACCTGGAACATGATTGCTTCCTCCGAGGATGCCAGGTGGTCAGATATGTGTCAGCAGTATGCGCCATTTGCAGGCTGAGATTGTTCCGTGTCTGCATGATAGCACGCCTTCGGCCAGTTCCGCAACCAGGGTCGGATGCAAGCCCTAAAAGTTTTCAAGAGATCATAAGTGAACGAATAAGCGGGGCGATGCGCTTATTCGCTCCGGCGTTCCACTGACGGTAGGCGTTGATCGTGGCAGACATTGCGCTCAGCTGGTCAGCATTGCGGATGAGTGTGGTCAGCAGGGAGTGCTGCTCTTCCTGTTGGAGGGCGACCCAGCCAAGGCCGTGGCGTTGAATAAATGACAAGTTTGCGTGTTCCTGACCAGGGATGTAGGCCGTGGCAATAAAGGGTTTGCCCAGCATTACTGACTCGAATAGCGTGTTGGGTCCGGCCTTGCCCATGATTACATCGGCGAGAGCCATGAACGGCGCAATTTCTTTTGTGTAGGGCAGAGTAGCGAGATTAGGCACGGTTTTATAGCGTTCGAGCAAGGTACGATTGGTCCCCGTCGCCAGGATCACCTGCAAATCGCCCGTGAGGTCACTACTGGCAAGTACGTTTTCTAAAGTGCGATTGACGTGCGCTGCACCGTCGTTGCCGCCTTGCAGGAAGACGGTAAAGCGATTGGGCGCGAGGTTGAGATAGGCAATCTGCTCTGTTTGCGCATCCCGACTCGATGGATAAGCACGGGAGAATTGAGCACGCACAGGCCAGCCGACAAGATGCACGCGTTCAGGTGCGAAGCCCGTGGCAAGTGCCTGCTCGTATGTCTCGCGAGTGGTGGCGAAGGTCGCGGCCGCCTGCCGTTCAGTGAGCCACGCGGCATGCACGCTATGCGCGTCAGAGAAGAGCAAGACCAGGGGCACTGCAGACGAGCGTTGCTCCAGCGCGCGCATGACTTCATAGGAGAGAAATGGGTAGGTAGTGAGAATGAGGTCGGGCTGCACATTGTCAAGCAGGGAGTTGAGTTGACGGCGAACCAGGTGTGTGAATACACGATGCGCCAGAAGCGCTCGCCTGGGCGTATCGAAGAATCGGAACTCCGCCGCCCATAACCAGAGCGCGTAGCGGCTCACAACGCGATAGTGTAAGTCGAAGAAGCCCGGTTGGGGGTCGACGATCGTGATGGCTGAAGCTCTTGTGTCCTTCGTATCTTTCTCGTTCTCTCCTGTTTGCGTATCCTTTTCGATCAGGTCGCATAGGGCTTCGGCCAGGCTAATATGGCCTCCGCCGGTTTTTGAGGTGAGGATCAGGATATTCTTCTGGCTGAGCATCAAAACTCCTATCTTTATAGCATATACGATAGCCCTATGATACAATAAAGATAAACTCACCCATAAAAGATCTGTTTGTTCGCCGATACTGGTAAATCAGTAGAGAGTTGTTAATGAGCACTATGCTGCCTTTTCGAGTAGAAGGGAGTGGTCATCCCTTGCTTCTCATTCATGGGTGGGGTGTGACCTACACGGTGTGGCAAAAACTGGTTCCGCTGCTCGCGCCGCACTTTCAACTGATTCTAGTCGAGCTTCCCGGCGTAGGTGCAGCGAGCGAAGTTATGCCTGATAAGCCGTATTACCAGGCTTGCTCCGAGGCGCTAGAAGAGCTTCGCATGACCATGGGCATTGAGCGGTGGGCGATCCTGGCCTATTCGACGGGCACGCGGGTCGGTGAGTCCTATGCGCAGCAGTATCCGCAGCGGGTGTCACGCGTTGTTTTCCTCTGTCCCATCTACCTGCACAGCTGTTGGAAAATGGCTCTGCAGGCAGAGCAATGGATCGATGCGAAGCGTTCGGAACTGGCGAACTGGTTTCTATCGGGCTGGCGGCTCTACGGGCTGCTGCTGGTACTCGGCTTCAATCTACGCCAGCGTGATTGCGCCAACGAGTGGATGAGCGAAATTGAACTGCAACCTCTGGATAATCTCAAACGTATGCTCCTTGAATTGCCTGGCAAAGGCCGCGCCCCGTTTATGTTACCAACCTCACCGCGAGTGCCTACGCTCTTCGTTTGGGGATGTCGCGATGCTCTGACTGCTCGCCCGCCCGATTTGCGCCCAAATGATGTCTTTATTTTCGCTAATCACGGTGCCCCTGTGCTTACCCCGGACAAGGTGGCCGCAGTCGTGTTGCCGTTTCTCAAAGAGGAGTAATAGGCCTTTCAGCGCTCCGCTCGAGCCAGCAGCTTCTGGTGGTAGCGATACTGGTGCCAAATAAACCACGCGAAACCCGTCAGAGGCGCGAGCGCGATGAGCCAACCTAGCCATATGGGGATTGCCCCTGGGCCTGCCACTAGGATGGGGAAGCTTGCTTCCCCGCTTCCCTGTGGCCCGTTGAGCTGGATCACGATGTTCCAGGCTCCTCGCACAGGCATGCGAATGGTACCAACCAGTGTACTGGTCTGACCCATTGGTGACAATGGAGCATGTAATACTACAGCGTCGGTACCCAAACCGGGTGCCATGACGATGCGACCGGTAAGGCGTAAACGGCTATCGTGAGGTACAACTGTTACTTCTACCGATTGATCGGTGAACGGAGGGTCCTGGTAGAGATTGACATCAACGACATAGGGGCCGGCGGCCAATGTTTCAGTATGGGCAGGACCTCCACCAGCCAGGGCAACTGCCGGGTTGATTACAAGGAGGGCTATGCAAGCCAGTGTGAAACAGGTGCCGGTGAGCAGTTTTTTGCTCCTGCGCATAGATGCTCTCCTTCCCCTATCGAGCCTTGTTTAGCGTGTATTCCAGTGCCAGATATCGCCAAAATTGGCCCCCAGGAATGCTCCTAGCGCTCCGGACGCGAGGATAACCGGCACGGCGATAAGCGCTGCCTGCACTTTCAACTCCGGCGGAGTATTGGCACCTGGCTGTTCCAGGAACACGCGTGGTAGATCCCATGTACCCAGGATCAGGCAAGGTGCAATCAGCAATTGAGGTATGGTGATGAGAACACCCAGCAACCAGGTGCTGCTCAATGAACCACCCAGTTTATGGTCACGCTGGAGCCGCCAGAGAGCCACACCATCAATGATCAGGGCAGAGACAATGAAGATGAGGGGTAACAAGGCGTCGGTCAGGTTGAAAGACGGTATGATCCCGGGGATACGATACGACAAGTCTTGCTGAACGACAGCTGTACGAATGGCCCAAGGGACAAACAACCCCTCCGATACTGTGTGGAGTGACAGGAGGAGAATGGTAAGCGTCGCCGTACCAGGTCTCTGTGTGAAACGAACTGCGCCTATCAGGACCAAAGCACTTATGATTGCTATTGGTAGGGGATAGCTAGGGATGCGAAGCAGGCCAAACGTGGCAATAGGAAACTGTAAAAACCCTATCAAGGTGAAATTGATCATTCCTGCGAGAATGATGAGCGTGCCCCATTCGAGCAAACTCAATCCCAGAAAGCGACGGTATGGATACCCTGATTCGCGTTCGATTGCTGCTTCTGAGGCAAAAATGTAGACCATACCAATGTTGCCAATCATGCCACCTGTGACGCCCATCATGTGGAAAGGTGCCCACAACGCGATGTCAATACCGTACAAATTATGCCAGTAGTTATCAAGCGGAGCAGCAGCCAGCGTCTGGAGAGCGCCAAAGCCCGCAATGATGAAACCCAGGGGCGCATGGAATATCTTGAAAATGCATACAGTCGAAGTATCATTCACCCCGGGCACACCTTTGAGGTAACGTATGGTATCCGTCAGTATTACAGCAAGTGCGATCAGTCCGGCACCAGCCACACTGGAGTAGATCAGCGTATGTGGTGGCGTCCAGAACCAATCACGTCCAACAAAGTAGTGCCATTCTCTATCCCATATCGAACCAAGTTGTCCCTGGAGGAGAAAGAAGAGCAGGATCCAGGCGGCTGTACGTCGTAGATAGCGCTCTGCTCTGTCCGGCCGCATGGAGGCCTTTGCACCTGAAGATAGCCGTCCAGTAGCCTGAGCTTCTGTTTGTGCCATACGAATATCACTCCTTATGCATAGGGAGTTTTTTGAGCCTGGTGTCTTTCCAATCAGGTTTGTGTCAATTGTATCACTTGTATCTGTTGTAGCGTTTGTTACCCGCTGTAGCAAAAGGAGAGGTTTTTAGGGGATACCTCTCCTTCCCGAACTGTTCTCTTGAGTGTGCACTGGCATCCCGCATGGAAGAGGGACAGCGTCTCTATCTCAGCCGCTCTTTCACCGCGCCGTCCGGCGTCCATACTCCCATACTGCAAGCGGGATGAACACGACGAGGATGCCGACGCACCAGGCGAGCGCCTGCAAAATGGTCGAGGTATCAGGATGGTTGAGCAGCAGTCCGCGCACCGCGTTGACGATTAGCGAGACCGGCTGATGCTCCGCGAAGGCGCGCAGCCAACCGGGCATACTCTGTGTCGGCACGAACGCGCTGCTGGCGAAGGTCAGCGGAAAGAGCCAGATGAAGCCGGCGGATTGCGCCGCCTCTACACTGTGCACTGCCATCCCTATGGTTGCCGAAATCCACGAGAAAGCGAAGCTTGTGAGCAAGAGAATGCCGGCTGCTGCCAACCAGAAAATGAAAGGGCCTTGTGGCCGGAAGCCGACTAGCAGGCCGACCGTCCACATCACGATCACAACGAATGTGTTGCGTACAAGGTCAGAGATGGTGCGACCGGTGAGTACCGCCGATTTTGCCATCGGCAGTGAGCGAAATCGATCGACCAGGCCGCGCTGCAGGTCGGTGGCGAGGCCGATGCCGGTACTCGTCGAGCCGAAGATGACGGTCTGAGCAAAGATACCGGCCATCAAGAAATTGACATAGCTGGTGCCAGTAACGGCGATTGCTCCGCCAAACACGTAGCGGAAGAGCAGGACGAACATGATTGGCTGGATCGTCGCGAAGATCAGTTCGTCGGGAATGCGTGGAATCTGGGTCAGGTGGCGCTTCGCCAGGACGAGCGCATCGGCAAGTGTCCAGTAGATTCTGGAACGCGCCTGTGGCTTCAATGATTGCGAAGTAGTGCGGATATCAATGGTACTCATCGCGTGCTCCTTGCTAGAGGCCGGGTGGCCAATGTATCTTCATCTGCGGGCAGTTCTGCTGAGGTAGCGGTGCGCCCGGTCAGTGTGAGGAAGACGTCATCTAGAGTCGGTCGGCGCAGCGCCAGGTCGTCCAAGGGGACCTGTGCGGCATCGAGGTCGCGCACGACGGAGGCGAGCAGTTGCGCGCCTTGCGTCACCGGCACGACGAGATGGCGGTTGTCCGCGTTCACCTGGATTTCGCCCGAACTGTAGGGGCGCAGCGCCTGGGCAGCGGCATCCAGATTCCCCCGGCGTGCCACCGTTAGTTCGATGCGCTCGCCACCGACCTGAGCTTTCAGTTCGTCGGACGTGCCCCTGGCAATCACACGTCCCAGGTCAACGACGGCGATCTGGTCGGCGAGTTGATCGGCCTCCTCCAGGTACTGGGTGGTGAGTAAGACGGTAGTTCCTTCGGCGACGAGGCCGCTGATGATCTCCCACATCGCCAGGCGCCCGCGTATATCGAGGCCGGTCGTCGGCTCATCCAGGAAGAGCACCGGAGGCGCGATGATCAAGCTGGCCGCCAGATCGAGACGCCGGCGCATGCCTCCTGAATAGGTCTTAACGGTACGCCTGGCGGCGTCGACCAGGTCAAAGCGCTCGAGGAGTTCTTTTGCCCGTTGCCGCGCTACTCCTCCTGCTAAGTGGTAGAGTCGCCCGAACATCTCCAGGTTTTCGAAGCCGGTGAGGTTTTCATCGACGGCAGCATATTGGCCGGCCAGGCCTATGTGCGCCCGGAGCGCGTCGGCGTCTTTGATGACATCGAGTCCGGCAACCTCTGCTCGCCCGGCATCGGGACGCAAGAGTGTCGTCAGGATGCGCACGGCGGTGGTCTTGCCAGCGCCATTGGGTCCGAGTACTGCGAGCACGCTTCCCTCCTCGGCGGCAAGGTCTAGCCCTGCCAGGGCGCGCGTCTTTCCGTAATTTTTTTCGAGTCCTTCGGCCAGAATAGCCAGTTTATGCGACAAAGTGCACTTCCTTTATTGATACCGCTCACACCGGCGAGGCGATCGAGTCGAGTGCCATCGGCAGGTAGGCGGACTGGTAAGGTAACGGGACGGCGCAGTATTGACCGGCACGCCGCGATGTGCTACACTTATATGGACAATTGTCCACATGTGATATTGTAGCGGACAATTGTCCACTTGTCAAGAGGTGAGGGCTGTTATGGAAGAATCATGTGATTTCCCCTGGCTTGCCGTCCTGCCGAAGCCATTCGGCCCGCGTGGGCGGCACCGGCACGAACGGCGCGATGCAACGGAGCATCGCCAGCGCATCCTGGAGGTTGCGCTGCGCCTCTTCGCCGAGCAGGGGGTCGGCGCCGTCAGCATGCATCAGATTGCAGTGGCCGCTGGCATCGGGCAGGGGACACTGTACCGCAATTATGCCCATAAAGGCGAACTCTGCATGGACTTGTTGCGCGAGCGCCACGAGCAGTTCGTGGAAGAAATCGCCGCGCTGTTCGCGACAATGGCGACTTCTCCCGCGCTCGAACGGCTGGACGGCGTATTGGCGCACGTGGTCGCGTTTCTCGAAGAGCAGGGGGCTTTATTAAGCCCTATTGCCGCAGCGAATGCGCGCTACTGGCTGTGCGACGAAGAATCAGGCGACTCCGAGCGGTTTTCGTCGCGGTACGCACCCGATGCCCTGCCTGCAGAGATACCAGGGCATTACGCAGGCGGCTCCGAGCGGTTTTCGTCGCAGTACGCGCCGTACGACTGGTTGCACGAACTGTTCGCCGGTCTTCTCGCTGAAGCTGTAGCACGGGGCGAACTGGCCCCGCTCGATGTCCCCTACACGGCCGATGCCATTCTAGCCGCACTTCATCCCATGTCCTACCGCTTGCAACGGCGAGAGCGTGGCTATTCACCTGAGCGTATCTTGCAAGGGCTGCGCCGCATCTATATCGACGGCGTGAGAACCGCAAAATTTGAAAAATAGCAGGCCTTTCGGTGAGGCGTGTTTTATTATATAATAACGGTACATGGTGAGCACGGGGCAGGGGCACGTGGTATGGTCCTCGCCAGAATTGACACCGGATGAGCAGTTGACCCACTCTTGATGACGGTCCGCCTGAGGTGTACATCCATCACATCATCGCTCACCCCAGGAGCACGCATGCACGTTATTCATGGAACCTGGATCCCCGACGACGCACACGAGTTCATCCAGAAAGGGGCCTTCTACCTGTGGGTAGAAACGGATACATCA
>Ga0207684_10003999_pt1 | contig 14104 bp, 12 predicted proteins | sample KBSK5501metaG_FD_184342 | JGI IMG/M metagenome (GOLD analysis project Ga0207684, IMG submission 184342) | Corn, switchgrass and miscanthus rhizosphere microbial communities from Kellogg Biological Station, Michigan, USA - KBS K5-50-1 metaG... | ecosystem: Host-associated > Plants > Roots >...
ACCCGGACGCCCCCGGTTTAGGTCCCCACGGAGCCTGCCCGCCGTCCCTGGCTCGGGTCCCACCGGACCGACCAGCCCCGGACCCCCACGCCCTTGGCTCGGGTCTCTGGGAGCCATTCCGGCCGGTGCTACCCAAATGGCCTGATCGGGGGTTAAAGGGGTATCAAACTCCTAGCCATGGCGGGTGCTAGCAGGGTGCGGAGCAGCAGGACCGCACCTTCCTTTGCGAGCGGCTCGTTCCCGGTCCCGCACTTGGGCGACTGGATGCACGACGGGCACCCCGCCTGGCACTCACAACTGGTGATCGCCTCGGCCGTGGCCGTTAGCCACTCGCGCGCGACGGCAAAACCCCGTTCCGCGAACCCAGCACCGCCCTCGTTCCCGTCGTAGACGAACACCGTCAGCCGGCCGGTGGCCGGGTGCAGGTCGGCCGAGACGCCGCCGATGTCCATACGATCGCAGGAGGCGAACAGCGGCAGCAGGCCGATGGCGGTGTGCTCGGCGGCGTGGGCGGCACCGGGCAGGTCCACTCCCTGGCCCAGCAGCGCGCTCCGCTGGTCCGCTGAGATGGTCCACCACACGGCGCGCGTGCGCAGCGCGCGCGGCGGGAGGTCGAGATCCACCTCGTCCAGGGGCTGGCCGGTCTCCGGGTTGCGCCGGGTGAACGACGTCACCTGCCGGACCACATCGACCTCGCCGAAGTGCACCGCGCCGGGTCCCCACGCGGCTTGCTTCGTCTCCGCAACGATGTCTATCCCGGTGATCTCCCTGGCGGAGGTCGTGTAACCGGGGTCCCCCGCCTCCACGAGGGCCACGCCCGCCGCGAGGTCCAGCCGCGACACCAGGTACATCTCACCCTGGTGCATGTAGACGGCTCCGGTGTGCACGTGGATGTGCGCGGAGGGCCGGTCCACGGTGCCGACCAGACGGCCGGTCGCCTTCTCGACGATCTTGACCGGAAAGCTGCCCTCGCCGCGGAGGCCCACGCCGTTCCCCCAGCCGCGCCGGGTCCAGTACAGCCGGTGTCCGCGCCGGCGGAGCATGCCGCCGCTCACCAGGTCTTGCGCGGCCTGAGTGGCCGAAGGGCCGAACAATGCGAGATCGGCGTCGGTCAGCGGCAGCTCGGCAGCGGCCGCGCACAAGTGCGGCGTTAGCACGTACGGGTTCCCCGGGTCGAGGACGGTGGACTCCACCGGCCGGCGCAGCAGCATCTCCGGGTGGTGGACCAGATAGGTGTCGAGCGGGTCATCGCGGGCGATCAGCACCGCCACGGCGGGCTGGCCCTCCCGGCCCGCCCGTCCCGCCTGCTGCCAGAGCGCGGCCCTGCTCCCGGGCCAGCCCGCGATGAGCACGGCGTCCAGGCCACAGATGTTGACGCCGAGTTCAAGGGCGGTGGTGGCGGCGAGCCCGAGCAGCGAGCCCGTCCGCAGGGCCCGCTCCAGTTCGCGCCGGTCCTCGGCCAGGTAGCCGGAGCGGTACGCGGCGACCCGGGCCGCCCCGGCCGCCGCCCCGGCTCCCGCCCTCCCGGCCAGCGCTCGCCGGGTGGCCATCGCGACGGACTCGGCGCCGCGCCGGGACCGGGTGAAGGCCAGTCCCCGGACGTCGTGTGCCACCAGGTCGGCCAGCAGGGCGGCGGCCTCGGTGGTCGCGGGCCGGCGGACCGGGGCGCCGCCCTCGCCACGGGCGGTGGTGAGCGGAGGCTCCCAGAGCCCGAACGTGAGCGGCCCGCGCGGCGCCGCGCTCTCGGTGATCTCCTCCGCGTCCGCGCCGGTGAGCTGCCGCGCGCACCACCCGGCGTCACTGATGGTGGCGGAAGCGAGCAGGAAGACCAGCCCGCTGGGCCGCAGCGCCCCCGCGCGGGCCCTGGCCGGGTGCCGCCCTGCGTGGTGCGCCGCAACCCGCCGCAGGCGGCGCAGCACGTGCGCGATGTGGGAGCCGAACACGCCGCTGTAGCCGTGGCACTCGTCCACGATGACGTAGTCGAGGCGGCCGAAGAACTCACCCCAGCGGGCGTGCCGCGGCAACAGCACGTGGTGCAGCATGTCGGGCGTAGTGAGCAGGTAGTTCGCCCGGGTCCGCGCCCGCTCCCGCTCGCCGGCCGGGGTGTCCCCGTCCACCACGGCCGCGCTTATCCCGGGGATGCCGAGCGACTGCACCGCGCACACCTGGTCGGCCGCCAGCGCCCTGGTGGGCGCGATGTACAGGACCGTGCTCCCCCTCAGCGCCGCGGTCAGGGCGGGCAGCAGGTAGCCCAGCGACTTGCCGGACGCGGCCGGCGTGGAGATGATCACGTTCCGGCCCTGGTACGCGTGCTCGGCCATGACCGCCTGATGGGCCCAGGGCCGGGTCACGCCGGCCAGCGACAGCGCTTGGGTAACCTCGGCCGGCACCCAATCCGGCCAGGTGACGCTCTCCCCGGGGGTGGCGGGAAGCTCCTCGACGTGCACCAGCCTGCCGTTCCGCGTGCCGCGGCGCAGGATGCGCGCGGCCGGGACGGTGTCCCGTCCGCCGGATTGCCTCATGCCAGGTTCCCTGCCGGCCGCCCCCGGCGGCGAGTGAGTGCGAACGTCCGCTCCAGTGTGTCACCCGCCGACGACAACCAGCGCCATCCTTAGCCGGAGCGAACACTCCCAAACTGGGCGCGCTCTGCGTAGGCGGGATGCCGCGAAGCGTGAACTCGTGTAGACATGACGTCAGCGCGTGGTTGAATGCGCGACGGGGCGCCGGAGCCCTGGGGAAGGTCAAATGGGGCGAGGACGTGTGAACGTTCCCGCCGGACCGGAGAGAACCGCAGGTGCGGGAGGATTTGTGGACCTGAAGCTAGAGCACCACACGACGGACAGCATCGAGGTTGTCGACGTCGAGGGCGAGATCGATGTCTATACCGCCCCGAGGCTGCGTGAGCTGCTCATCGACCTGGTCAACAACGGCCACTACCAGCTGGTGGTGAACATGGAGAAGGTGGAGTTCCTGGACTCCACCGGTCTCGGCGTGCTCGTCGGCGGCCTCAAGCGCGTTCGTGCCCACGACGGCTCGCTCGACCTGGTCTGCACGCAGGAGCGGATACTCAAGATTTTCAGGATCACCGGGCTGACGAAGGTCTTCGGCATCCACGACAGCGTGGACGAGGCCATCGCGGCACGGAAGTCGGAGAAGTGATCCCGGGCCGCAGCTTAACGATGGCCACCGTTGAGATGACTTTCACGCCGCTGCCTGCGCACGTGCGCACGGCGCGGCTCGTGGCCACGGCCGTGGCCAGGCGCAGCGGCGTGGCGGAAGCGCTGCTTGACGAGGTTCGCCTCGCCGTTGGGGAGGCGTGCTCCCGCGCCGTCGAGGTGCATCAGGAACACTGCCCGGCCGAGCCGGTCCGCGTCGCCCTGACGGGGGCCGACCGGCGGTTCGAGGTGGTGGTGACCAACACCGCCGCGAGCGACGACAGCATGGAGATGCCGACGATCCCCGGCCCCGCCGCCCCGCGCTCTGCTGGCCCCGGCCCCACCACCCCGCGCTCTGCTGGCCCCGACCCCGCCACCCCACGCTCTGCTGGCCCCGACCCCGCCACCCCACCCAATGGCGGCCCGCTCGGCCTGCCCGCCGACCTGGGCCTGGCCGTCATCGCGGGCCTGGCGGACGACGTGCAGGTTTCGCGGACCGGGCACGGCCTGAGCATCCGGATGAGCTGGCCGTCCGAGGGCACCGCACGCTAGCTGCTGGTCCGCGGGCGCGGTGACGCGCCGCTGGTCTATGGTTTCCTTGGCCCCGCCTCGGCATGCGGCGGCCGTTATGCGTAGACTCCCGGAACTGTCCTGGTGGCATCCGCCTTTGTCCAGCGCCGCAATCCCTGGATGCCGTGGCAGTTACCCGGAGGGCAAATGTAGCGCGCGGCGACGCGCGCCTGTCGAGGAGGACAGATGGGTGGGACCAACCTCGCCGTAGGCGGCGGGGCGGTCAGCGTAACCGGCCACAACCTCATCTGGGTTGTGATCGTTGCGGTGGTCGCGCTGCTCGCGCTTGCCGTGGCGGGCGTCCTGGTGCGGGAGGTTCTCGCGGCCGATCAGGGAACCGCGAAGATGCGGGAGATCTCCCGGGCGGTTCAGGAGGGCGCCGCGGCGTACCTGCGGCGGCAGTTCCGCACGCTCGGCGTGTTCGTCGTGCTGATTTTCTTCGTGCTCCTGCTGCTCCCCGCCGACTCCGTCGGCCAGCGGTGGGGCCGGTCGGCCTTTTTCGTGGTCGGTGCCTTCTTCTCGGCGCTGACCGGCTTCACGGGTATGTCGCTCACGGTGCGCGGCAACGTGCGGGTGGCCGCCGCGGCGCGGGAGAGCGGTGAGAACAAGGCGATGCGGATCGCGTTCCGCACCGGCGGCGTGGCCGGCATGTTCACGGTCGGGCTTGGGCTGTTCGGCGCCGCTGTGGTGGTGCTCATCTACAAACAGAACGCCCCGAACGTGCTGGAGGGCTTCGGCTTCGGGGCCGCGCTGCTCGCGATGTTCATGCGGGTCGGCGGCGGCATCTACACCAAGGCCGCCGACGTGGGCGCGGACCTGGTCGGCAAGGTCGAGAAGGGCATCCCCGAGGACGACCCGCGCAACGCCGCCACAATCGCCGACAACGTCGGCGACAACGTGGGCGACTGCGCGGGCATGGCGGCCGACCTGTTCGAGTCCTACGCCGTCATGCTGGTGGCCTCGCTGATCCTCGGCAAGGTCGCGTTCGGCAACTACGGCCTGATCTTCCCGCTGATCGTACCGATGCTGGGCGTCATCACCGCGGTGATCGGCATCTTCGTGGTCTCCCCTCGGCAGGGCGACCGCAGCGGCATGACCGCGATCAACCGCGGCTTCTTCGTGTCCGCGGTCATCTCGCTGGTCCTCGTCGTCGGGGCCGCGTTCCTGTACCTGCCCAGCAAGTTCAGCAAGCTCACCGGCGTCACTCAGGCCGGCATCCTGCACCACGGCGGCAGCCCGCAGTGGCTCGCGATCGGCGCGGTCGTCATCGGCCTGGTGCTTGCCAGCGCCATCCAGTTGCTCACCGGCTACTTCACCGAGACGAACCGCAAGCCGGTCAAGGAGATCGGCGAAAGCTCACTCACTGGTGCCGCGACCGTGATCCTGTCCGGCGTCGCGACCGGCATGGAGTCGGCCGTCTACGCCGCACTGCTGATCGGCGGAGCGGTGTACGGCGCGTTCCTGCTCGGCACCGGCAACGCGACGCTCGCCCTGTTCGCGGTGGCGCTGGCCGGGACCGGCCTGCTCACCACGGTCGGCGTCATCGTCTCGATGGACTCGTTCGGCCCGGTGACCGACAACGCCCAGGGCATCGCGGAGATGTCCGGCGACGTCACGGGCGAGGGCGCCGTGGCGCTCACGCACCTGGACGCGGTCGGCAACACCACCAAGGCGATCACCAAGGGCATCGCGATCGCGACCGCGGTGCTGGCGGCCACGGCCCTGTTCGGCGCGTTCCGCACCGCGGTCGTAAGCGCCCTCGGCAAGGGCGGAGCCACGTTCAGCCTGTCGGTCGACCACCCGAACGTGCTCGTCGGCGTGATCATCGGCGCCTCGGTCGTGTTCATGTTCGCCAGCCTGCTCATCCGCGCGGTGGGCCGCGCGGCGCAGCGGGTGGTGCTGGAGGTGCGGGAGCAGTTCCGCCTGCACCCGGGGATCATGGACTACACCGAGAAGCCGGAGTACGGCCGGGTGGTTGACATCTGCACCGCGGACTCGCTGCGCGAATTGGCCACCCCGGGGCTGCTGGCGGTGCTGACGCCGATCGCGGTCGGGTTCGCGTTCGGTTACGCCCCGCTGGGCGCGTACCTGGCGGGCACGATCGCGGTCGGCGTGCTGATGGCGGTCTTCCTGGCCAACTCGGGCGGCGCCTGGGACAACGCCAAGAAGCTGGTCGAGGACGGGAACTACGGCGGGAAGGGCTCCGAGGCCCACGCCGCCACGGTCATCGGCGACACCGTGGGCGACCCGTTCAAGGACACCGCGGGGCCCGCGATCAACCCGCTGCTCAAGGTCATGAACCTGGTCTCGCTGCTGATCGCCGCCAGCGTGGTGAAGTACAGCCACAACGTCGGCCTCCGGACCGGCGTGGCTCTGGGCGCGGTGGCCATCGTGGTCGCCGCCGTCGTGATCTCCAAGCGGCGCTCGTCCAGCCTGTCCCCGAGCGGGCCGGAGCAGGGCGCAGCGATCGGCGACGCGCGGAGCCCGGACGGGTCCCACGCGGTCGGCTCCGGCGAGAACGGCACGAGCGGCACTAGCGGCACGCCGGCCGAGCAGGCGAAGCAAACGGCGGGCTAGGCAGCACCGCTGGCCCGGCGCCAGGGAGGCGTAACGGGGATGGATACCGCGCACACCCTGCTGGTGCTCCGGCATGCCAAGGCCGCCGGGGAACCTGGGGTCAACGACGAGCAGCGCCCGCTGACCGGCCGCGGGCGGCGGAACGCCACCGCCTTGGGCCAGTGGCTGCACGCGCAGGGCGTCTCCCCCGACCGCGTGCTGTGCTCGTCGTCGCGGCGCACCATCCAGACCTGGGAGCAGGTCAGCGCCGCCCTCGGCGCGGTGCTGGACGCAAACAGCGTCAGCTTCGACCGGCGGGTCTACGACGCGGGCGCCGGCGACCTGCTGGACATCGTCCGGGAGCAGCCCGACGAGGCCCGCGTGGTGATGACGGTCGGCCACAACCCGGCGTCGCACCAGCTCACCGTGGACCTCACAGGCCGCTCGGACTTCCCCTTCCCAACCTGCGCGCTGGCCGTCATCCGCCTTCCCGTGAGCTGGGCGGACGCGGCACCGGGGAGCGGGGACCTAATGGCCCTCTGGACCCCGCACCAGGCGCCCTAGGCGCCGGCGGCGTCGGCCTCGTCCCGGGACACGCCGAGCAGGTACAGCACGGCGTCGAGGTGGGGCACGGTGACCGAGGCGTCGGCCGCGTCCCGCACAACCTGCTTGGCGTTGAAGGCAACGCCCAGGCCCGCGGCGGCGATCATGTCGAGGTCGTTGGCGCCGTCCCCGACCGCGACGGTCTGGCTGAGCGGGACGCCGGCCCGCTCGGCGAACTGGCGCAGCGCCGCCGCCTTGCCCGCCCGGTCGATGACCGGCCCGGTCAGCCGCCCGGTCAGCTTCCCCCCGGCGACCTCCAGCGTGTTGGCCGCCGCGAAGTCGAGGCCGAGTTCGGCGGCGAGCCCGTCGGTGATCTGGGTGAACCCCCCGCTCACGATGCCGCAGCGAAAGCCGAGGTGCTGCAGCGTGCGGATCAGCGTGCGGGCCCCCGGCGCCAGCCGCACCTCGCGGCGGACCTCATTCAGCGCCGCCGCGTCGAGGCCGGCCAGCAGGGCGACCCGCTCGCGCAGGGCAGTCGCGAAGTCGGTGTCGCCGCGCATGGTCGCAGCGGTGATCTTGGCGACCTGCTCGGCGCAGCCGGCCCGGGCCGCGAGTAGCTCGATCGCCTCGCCGGAGATGAGCGTGGAGTCCACGTCCATGACGATCAGGCGCATGGCCCGCCGGTACAGCCCGCCGCGCTGTACCGCGACGTCCACCCGCTGCTCCGTCGCCTCGCGGGTGAGTGCCGCCCGCAGCAGGTCCGGGTCGGCGCCGGACACGTCGAGCTCGATGCAGGTGACGGGCCGGTCGGCGAGCCGGTCGATCCGGTCGATGTTCGCCCCGCTCGCCGCGATCCGGCCGGCGATGGCGGCCACCGCGGCCGGGCGCAGCGGGCTGCCCAGGACCGTGACGTGCAGCCGCCCGCGCCGGGGCGGCGGCTCGCCCCAGCCGGTGGTGATCTCCGCGTCCATGTCGAGGTCGGCCGCGAGCCCGCGGACGGCGCGGTGGATCGTGGTGAGATCGGGCTCCTCGTCGCTGCCCAGCAGCACGCCGAGCACGAGCCGGCCACGGATGACCACCTGCTCGATGTCGAGAACGTCCAGCTCGTGGGCGGCCAGGTCGGTGAAGAGCCGGGACGTGACCCCGGGCCGGTCACGGCCGGTCAGAGTCACCAGGATGGTAGTTGGCGGATTCATCGCGCGTAACGTTACCGCCGCGGCAGTCCCGCCACCTTATGGCAGGAGCAGGTGCACGTCGCCGAACTCGTGCCATAGGTACTGGTACTCGACGGCCGCGGCGTAGCAGCGGCGCAGGAGGGGTTCCCCGGCGAATGCGTTCAGCATCTGAAGGTGCGAGGAACGCGGCTCGTGCAGTCCGGTGAAGAGCCCGTCCACCACGGCGAGGCCCGTTTCCGGCGTGACCACATGGTGCGTCCAGCCCGCGGACGGGGGCAGCGCCCCGCCCGGGCCCGCGCCCGCGGCGGCGGATTCAAGAGCGCGCACCACGGTCGTGCCGAGCGCGATCACCCGCCCGCCCGCGCGGCGGGTCGCGGTCACGAGCCGGGCCGTGGCGGGCGGGACGTCGTAGAGCTCCGGGTAGGGCTCTTCGTCGCCTTCCAGGGAGGACACCCCGGTGTGCAAGGTGACCGGCGCGATCGTGACCCCGCGCACGACCAGCCTCGTGACCATCTCAGGCGTGAACGGCCGGCTGGCGCTCGGCATCTCCGCGCTGCCCGGCACGGTGGCGAAGACCGTCTGGTACGCCTCCGCCGGCCAGTCCCGCTCGACGTAGGAGTAGTGGATGTAGGTGCCGTGGCGCAGCAGGTACGGAACCACCGCCGTGGACAGGCGCACCCGCCAGAGCCTGCTGGTCACTCGTTCGGCCAGGGTCAGCTGCGCGCCCCCGGGCAGCGTCAGGTGCTGGCCCGGCGAGCCGCCGGGGTAGGGCCTGGTGGCGTGGCCGCTCTCGGCGCGCAGCTCGGCCAGCCAGCTTCCGTCGGGCAGCGGCGTAGAGAAGTGGACGCTGTGCTTTCCCCGCCCCCGCGCTCTGCTTGTCCCGCCCCCGCGCTCCGCGCCCACCCCCGCTCTGCTTGTCCCGCCCCCGCGCTCCGCGCCCACCCCCGCTCTGCGCCCGCCCCCACTCGGGCCGTCCCCAACTCCGACCGCGGCGGGAAGCGTGGCGGAGGTGTTGACCACCAGCAGGTCTCCCGGCAGCAGCAGGCCGGGCAGGTCGGCGAACGCATGGTGGGTGATCTCGCCGGTCCGGCGCCGGCTCACCAGCAGCCGGACCCCGTCCCGCGCGATGCCGCGCGCCTCGGGTGGCTCCCTGGCCTCGAGCGCCGGGGGGAGGATGAAGTCGGCGAGGACCGTCATGAGAGCCCCGGCTGGCCGGCCAGTTCCGCGACGGCGGCTTCTCCGCCGGGCATGAGGTCGGCCGCGCGGTAACGCCCGCTCGGCAGGCGCTCGGCGATCAGCCTGCGGAACGCGGGCACCACCGACTCCGGTAGCGGCCGGTCCGAGATGTCCTCGCCGGGGAAGGCCAGCTGGTGCATGTCGGTGCGGAGGTCACCGGGGTCCACCCGCCAGACCCGGACGGCCACTTCCTCAGCGGCCAGCACGTTGCTGGCCTGTTCCAGCGCGGCCTTGGCGGCCCCGTAGCCGCCCCAGCCCGCGTACGCCTCGACCGCCGCGTCCGAGGTGATGTTGAGCACGGCGCCGCCGCGCTCGCGCAGCGCGGGCAGCAGCAGTTGGGTGAGGGCGAGCGGGGCGAAGACGTTGACCTCGAAGGCCGTGCGCAGGTCGTCGAGAGGCAGCTCGGAGACCGGCGGGAGCGGGCTTGGCCCCAGCGTCCCGGCGTTGTTGACCAGCAGGTCCGGGCCGCCGAGGGCGTCGGCCGCCCGGCGCAGGTCGCCGCGGTGGGCGGGGTCGGTGACGTCGCCGGATAGCGCGGTGACGATCGCGCCGTCCGGCAGGCCGGACATGGCCGCGCGCAGCGCCGCCCCGTCCCTGGCGTCCACGACCAGCCGGTAGCCGTCTTCGGCGAGCGCGCGGGCGAGCGCGCGGCCGAGGCCTCGGGACGCGCCGGTGACCACGGCTACCCGGCCGGGGCGGCGCGCCTGTGGGGCGAGGTCGCTGACGCGTTGTGTTTCGCTCATGCACGCGACGGTATGCGGAGCGGCTGCGGCCGGCATCGGTCCTGCGTACCGGCCGCCCTAGGACATTGGTCGTAGGACCCGCAGCCGATCCACGCCGCGGGTAGCGGCGGTAACGTCGTAAGCATGGGCGAGCATGAATCCAGGGCCTCCGGGGCGCTGCGGCTAGTAGCGCCCCGGCCGGACGACGACCTGGACGAGGTGCTCCGCCGGGTCAGCGCGGCGGTGCTCGCGGTGACCCGCGAGCTGTCGGTCGGGGACGTCCTCCAGGTGATCGTGCGCTCGGCGCGGTCGCTGTCCGGCGCCCGGTACGCCGCCATCGGGATCCCGGACGACCACGGGTCGTTCGCGGAGTTCGTGGTGGACGGCATCTCCGAGCGGCAGCGTAAAGCGATCGGTCCGCTGCCGCGCCAGCACGGGATGCTGGCCGTCATGCTCCGCGAGGGCCAGCCGCTGCGGCTCGCCGACATCCAGGCCGACCCCAGGTTCGAGGGCTGGCCGCGGGCCCACCCGGAGCTGGCCGACATCCTCGGCATGCCGATCAAGGATGGCGACCGGGTGCTCGGCTTCATCTTCGCGGCCAACAAGATCGCCGGCGGCGGGTTCACCGGGCGCGACGAGGAACTGCTCGGGCTGTTCGCCGCGCACGCCGCGATCGCGCTCACGAACGCGCGGCTCTACGAGCGCGCCCGCCAGCTCTCCGTGCTGGAGGAGCGCGCGCGGCTGGCCAGGGACCTGCACGACGCCGTGTCCCAGAAGCTGTTCAGCATCCGGGTCAAGGCCCGCGCGGCGTCGGTCCTCGCGGGCCGGGATCCGGCGGGCGGGAACCCGGAGCGGGCCGCGGCCGAGATGGAGAGCGTGGCCGCCCTGGCCGGTGCCGCCCAGGCCGAGCTGCGCGCGGTGATCGACGGGCTGGCGCCGCCGGACATCTCCGCGGACGGCCTGGCGGAGTCGCTGCGCCGGTACGCGCTGCTCGCAGGGAAGGCACACGGGGTGCGGGTGCGTTTTGCAGCGGACGACCTGCCACCGCTGGGCGCCGACCGGGAGGCCGCGCTGTACCGAGTCGCGCAGGAGGCGCTACACAACGCGCTGCGCCATTCCGGTGCCGCCGAGGTCCGGATGACCGTGCGCGTGGCGGCGCGGCGGGTCACCCTGGAGGTGGCCGACGACGGCCAGGGGTTCGTGCCCGAGCTGGCCCCGGGCGGGCTCGGCCTGCCCTCGATGCGCGAGCGCGCCGCCGGGGCCGGTGCCTCACTGGTGATCCGCTCCGCGCCCAGGCACGGAACCAGCGTGCGGCTGGTGATGCCGGTTGACCGGGACCACGCCGCCAGGGTGGGACGGCCGGCGTGAACGGGAAGATCACGGTCCTTATCGCCGACGACCATCCCGTGGTCCGGCAGGGGCTCCGCGTCCTGCTCAGCCTGGAGGACGACATCGAGGTCGTGGGCGAGGTCGGCGACGGCGTGGAGGCGGTCGAACTGACGGCGGCGCTGATCCCGGACGTGATCCTGCTCGACCTCAAGCTGCCCGTCCTCGACGGGCTTGGCGTGCTCGCGGAACTGCGCGACCGTGGCCTGCCAGCCCGCGCGCTGGTGCTCACGAGCGTGGCCGACCAGGCGTCGGTCACGGTGGCGATGCGCGCCGGGGCGGCGGGTTTCCTGTACAAGGACGTGGACCCGGAGGCGCTGGTCCGGGCGGTCCGGTCGGTGCACGACGGGAACACCGTGCTGGCCCCGGAGGCGGCGGGCTCGCTGGTGCGCTCCCGGGCCAGGTCCGCGGCCGTGGCCGGGTTCGAGGCGCTGACGGCGCGGGAGAGGGAGGTGCTCGCGCAGATCGCGGAGGGGCGGTCCAACCGGGAGATTGCCCGCCTCCTGCACATGTCGGAAAAAACGGTGAAGACCCACGTCAGCTCGGTGCTAGCCAAGCTCGGGGTGGCCGATCGTACCCAGGCCGCGCTCTACGCGGTCCGCAACTCAGCGGGGTGACCGCGGCCGCCACGGGGGAGCGGCCTGGCAGTGGGCATCATGCCGTAGGTTCGTCCTGACAGGTGCCGCCGCAGGGCGGATGCCGCCGGAGGGAGCCGGATGTCCGACGAGGTGGTGCGGCTGGAAGGCGTCGGCGTCCGGCGGGGCGGCTCGATGCTGATCCGCGACATCACCTGGACCGTGCACGCCGACGAGCGCTGGGTGGTGATCGGCCCGAACGGTGCGGGCAAGACCACGCTGCTCCAGGTCGCGGCCGCCCAGCTGTACCCCACCCAGGGCAGCGCCCGGATCCTGGGCGAGCGGCTCGGCAGAAGCGACGTGTTCGAGCTCCGGCCGCGGATCGGGCTGGCCAGCGCGGCCCTCGCGGACCGCGTGCCGCCGAACGAGAAGGTCATCGACCTGGTGCTGACCGCCGCGTACGGGGTCATGGGCCGGTGGAAGGAGGAGTACGACTCCACCGACGTCACCCGGGCGGTCGAACTGCTCGACGCCCTGGGCTGCGCGCACCTGATCAGGCGACGGTTCGCGAGCCTGTCCGAGGGGGAGCGCAAGCGGGTCCAGATCGCCCGCGCGCTCATGCCCGACCCGGAACTGCTGTTCCTGGACGAGCCCGCGGCGGGCTTGGACCTCGGCGGACGCGAGGACCTGGTGCGGCGGATCGCCAGGCTCGCGGCCGACGGGACCGCGCCGACCATCGTGATGGTGACGCACCACGTGGAAGAGGTTCCGCAGGGGTTCACCCACGCCATGCTGATGCGCCGCGGCTTGGTGCTCGCGCTGGGCCGCCTGGAGGACGTCTTCACCGAGCGCAACCTGTCCAAGTGCTTCGGCGTCCCGCTGGCCGTCGAGCGCCGGGGGCACCGCTGGTCCGCCAGGGCCGTCCTGTAGAAGATCACCGGCCCGCCCGGGGCGTCGGCGGCGGGCGCATGGGGCACATGTGGTGTATGCAGCACATTGGCCACGGCAGGGGACCGCGATGAAGGGCGACCGGGTCGAGATCGTCATCGACGCGGGCGGTGAGACAAGGAATTACGAGGTCACCGCCACCAAGGCAGGGCGCCGGGTCGAGGTGGTCAACCGGCGCGGGCTTGTCGAGGTCAGCGAGGTGACCCGGGGAGGCGCGGTCGTACGGACCGCCCGGTTCATGTCCAGCCGGGTGCTCGCCCTGGTGGAGCACCCGGCGCCCCGGCGCCCGGACCGGCGGCGCCTCGGTGAGCCCGAGGGCGGCCAGGCGTAGCCCGCGGCACAACGGCCCCACCCAGGGGATGGGCGGCCCAAGGCCGGCACAATCGCCGCTCTATCGCGGCACAACCCCTTCCTGGCACGATGTCGGCAATGACCCTTCCCGAACTGCCCGGCAACGGCCACGAAGGCCCGGAGCCCCGCCCCGGCGCCGCGTCACCGAGCGCCGCCTGGGCACCACCGTGGACTCCTGGGCCGCCCGGCGTCTCCGCCGGCCTGCCGCCGGGGGCCTACCCCGGCCTGCCGCCCGGGGTCGTCGCCGATCAGCCGCCCGGCGCCGCCACCCCGCGGAATCCGCTCGGACGGCGCGCGAGTGCCGCGCTGGTCGATGTCGTCCTGCTGAGCGTGGTGTTTCTGATCCTGGGCCTGGCCACCGGCGGGACTCCCGCGCAGACGCTCCCGCCCGGCGAGTTGAGCTGGAGCGTTGGCGCGGTCGCAGTCAGCACCCGGTCGATCAGTTTCGGCGAGGTCACCGTGGCGGGCTGGTGGCTGGCGCTGTACCTGGGCGTCGTTCTGGTGTACTACTTCGCCCTGGAGGCGACGACCGGGCGGACCGTGGGCAAGCGGATCCTCGGCCTGCGGGTGGTGTCCCGCGACGGGACGCGGCCGTCTCCGGCCGCGATCGCCGCGCGGACGCTGCTGCGGCTGGTCGACTGGGTGCCGCTGCTGTATCTGGTCGGCTTCGTCACCGCGCTGGCCACCGGCAGGCGGCGGCAGCGCGTCGGCGACCTCGCCGCCCAGACCGAGGTCGCGGTGGTGCCGGGGGCGTCCGTCGAGCCCTGGCAGCCGGTGCTCGCCGGGATCCTGGCGGGGCTGGCCCTCCTCGGCCTTTCCGTGCGCGTGGTCTCGGGCGGGGGAACCGGCCAGGCCCCAGCCACGGCAACCCAGCAATGTCACGGTGT
>Ga0207684_10004001_pt1 | contig 14100 bp, 10 predicted proteins | sample KBSK5501metaG_FD_184342 | JGI IMG/M metagenome (GOLD analysis project Ga0207684, IMG submission 184342) | Corn, switchgrass and miscanthus rhizosphere microbial communities from Kellogg Biological Station, Michigan, USA - KBS K5-50-1 metaG... | ecosystem: Host-associated > Plants > Roots >...
TCGACCGTGACCCGGCCGACGGCATCGAGTCGCTCTCCATTTTCTTCCGCGAGCACATGATTACTCGCCTCATGACTCGCCTCGAACTCATCGTGCGGCGAATCCATCACTCCATCTCCATTCCGCCAACCTGGGCCATCGCGTTCACTCTGCCGCGACGCATTCTCCTGCTCCTGCATCTATAATAAGCAGCGCGAAATCTTCGCGGGAGCTTGTTTCCATGGCCTCTTTTGACGATGTCGTTATCATCTCCGGCTGCCGCACACCGGTCGGAAAATTTCAAGGCAGCCTCTCCGACTTCAGCGCCCCGCAACTCGGCGCCATCGTCGTCCGCGAGGCCGTCAAGCGCGCCGGCATCGACCCCAGCGAGGTGGACGAGTGCATCATGGGCAATGTGATCTCCGCCGGCCTCGGCCAGAATCCCGCGCGCCAGGCCGCCATCTTCGGCGGACTCTCTCCCGCAACAGGTGCCATGACAATCAACAAGGTCTGCGGCTCAGGACTGAAATCCGTCGCTCTCGCCGCGCAAGCCGTGCAGACCGGAAACAGTTCCATCGTCGTCGCCGGCGGAATGGAATCCATGACCAATGCTCCCTACCTCCTGCCGCAGGCGCGCAAGGGCTACCGTCTCGGCAACGCTCAGATCGTCGACTCCATGGTCCACGACGGCCTCTGGGACATTTACAACGACTACCACATGGGCATCACCGGGGAAAACGTCGCCGAGAAATACGGCATTACCCGCGAAGAGCAGGACCAGTTCGCCGTACACTCGCACCGCAAGGCACTGTCAGCGATCAAGGAGTGCCGTTTCAAGTCGCAGATCGTTCCGGTCGAGATCCCTGCCAAGAAGAAGGGCGCGCCTCCCACCATCTTCGATAAAGACGAGAGCCCCCGCGAAGACACGACTATCGAAGTGCTGCGATCCCTGAAGCCCGCGTTCAAGAAAGACGGCACCGTCACCGCCGGCAACGCCCCCGGCGTCAACGACGGCGCCGCTGCCCTGGTCGTCACCAGCGCGCAGCGCGCCAGCAAGCTCGGAGCGAAGCCCATGGTCCGCATAGTGGCCCAGGCCACCAGCGGAGTCGAACCCAAGTGGGTGATGATGGCCCCCGTTGATGCCGTCCGCACTATCTGGAAAAAGACGGGCTGGAAAAACGAAGACGTTGATCTCTACGAACTGAACGAAGCCTTCTCCGTGCAGGCGCTGGGAGTGATGCGCGAGTTGGGTCTGAATCCCGACAAGGTCAACGTGAACGGCGGCGCCGTCGCCATTGGTCATCCCATCGGCGCCAGCGGCGCGCGCGTCTTAGTCACGCTGATCTACGAAATGATCCGCCGCGACGTGAAACGTGGCATCGCCGCCCTCTGCCTCGGCGGAGGCAACGCCGTAGCCATGGCCGTAGAGCGCTAGAACCGGTCACGTGCGGACAGCCGCCTCGGCTGTCCAAGCCAGGGTGAAGCCCGGCGCAAGCGCAAGGGCTGACTTGGTCTTCCGCAGGAGCCGTCCAATGCGAAAGCATCTTGCCCTCGTCTTATTCTTGACCTCTACTCTATTTGCCCAGAACCGTTTCGACGGCACTTGGCAAATGAAGATGGAGACTCTTCAGTTCTCCGGTCCGCCCGAAGACTATCTGATCGACAAAGGAATGTATCACTGCGAAAGCTGCGTCCCGAAGGTTGACGTGAAAACGGATGGCAGCGATCAGAAGGTCGCCGGACACGCATACGACACTCTCGCCGTGCGAATACTGGACAGCCGTTCGATTAAGTTCACTTGGAAGAAAGATGGCAAGACTACGTTCGAGTGCGTCGAAACGGTTTCTCCGGATGATCGAACGATGACCGAGGAGTTTACAAACACGATGGAAGCAGAACCGGTCACGGGAAAGGCAGGGTTCACTAGAGTAGGGAAGGGACCCTCGGGTTCGCACGCGCTCTCAGGCCAGTGGCGGATGGACACGGTCAAAAACACCACAAGGGCCGGCACCCTGACCACCTATCGCGCCACCGCCGGAGGAATGGAGATCTCAGACGGCAGCGAGAGCTACGAAGCCCAGCTTGACGGTAAGGACTATCCCCGAAACGGAGATGCCCACTCCACGGTCTCGCTGAAACTCATCGACGACTTCACAATGGAGCAAACCGATAAGCAAGACGGAAAAGTTGTCAGCGTCGCCCGTTCGATAATTTCCAAGGACGGCAAGTCGATGAGGGTTGAAGTTTCAAGCAAACAGCGCGGCCAGACGATGACTTACACGGCGGACAAACTTCAGTAGAGGTCCTAAGCCCAGCGATCAGCAGAGAATTCTCGCTCACACCGCCGGCGACATCGGCAGCGTCACCGTGAACATCGCTCCCCCATCCGGAGCGTTGGCCGCCTCCACGGTGCCATTGTGCTCCTTCAACACCGACTTGCAGATGCTCAGCCCTAACCCCGTGCCGCGCCCCGGCCGCTTGGTCGTGTAAAAGGGATCGAAGATGCTCGACAAGGTTTCCTTCGGAATTCCCGGCCCATCATCGTGGAAGCTGACCCACACCGAATCGTCCGCTCGCCCCATCCGAATCCTCAGCGTCCCCTTATCCCGCACCTCGCGGATCGCGTGTTCGGCATTCAGAACCAGATTCAGAAAGACCTGCATCAACTGGTGGGGATCCCCCAGCGCATACGGCATCCCAGTTTCTTTCAGAAAATCCACCGTAATGTTGTTCTTGCGCAGCGAATAAGCATGCAAGTTCAACGTCCGCTCGACCACCTCCACCAAATTAATCCTGCTCTTGCCCGCCGCCGGTGGACGCGAAAAATAAGTCAGGTTCTGCACAATCTCCGCGGCGCGTCGCGCCTGCTGCTGCAACATTGCGAGCTGCTTGCGCGAGGTTTCGTTAGTCTCGGTATCTTGTAGCAGCTCGCTCACGCCCATAATGCTGGTCAGAGGATTGTTGAGTTCGTGGGCGACGCCCCCAATCATCGCGCCCATCGCCGCCAGACGCTCGCTCTGCACAATCTGCTGTTCCAGCTTTCGTTCGACCGTAATATCGCGCACCGAAATAATGACTCCAGTGATCTTCCCCTCCGCATCCACCAGTTGGCTGCCCGCGGCTCGCATCGTGCGCCAGCTTCCATCCCGGTGTCGTGCTGCATATTCCGCGGACGCGAAGGCCTGCTTGCCGGACACCACAGTGTGATAAAGAGCAGCCATCTCCGGTGAATGATCTACTATTTCGGAGATTTTTTTCCCCAACATCTCCTGCGGTTCGTAGCCCAGGAGATCGCGAGCCCGCGAACTGACAAACGTATAGCGTTCCTCCAGATCCACCACCAGAATCAGATCGGGGAAGCTCTCCAGCAGCCGCACGTGGAACTCCTCCTGCTGTGCCAGTTGCCGCTCCATCGTCCTCTTTTCCGTGATGTCCACCAGAGTTCCCTGATAACGGATGATGTTTCCCGATGTGTCCCAAACCGCTCGCGAGGAATCCAGAAATATCGCAGCCGACCCATCCTTGCGCCGCAGTTTAATCTCGCGCGTGCGCACGCCTCCGCGATCGTCAACGGCCCGCCCCAGTACCGGTTGACCGGGATCGAAATTTAATGCCGCCGGCTCCGCCGCCAAGAGATCCCCCTTCTGCGCATATCCCAACATGCCCACCAGCGCCGGATTGGCGTCCAGCAAACGCCCTTCCGGAGTGCTGAAGTAAACCCCTTCCTGCAACGTCTCGAACAATTCGGTGAAGCGCATTTCCTTCTCGCGCTGCTCGGTCACGTCGCGCCCCAGCATGCTGGCGCCGACCACTTCATCGCCTTTGACAATTCCGTTCAGCACGCACTCAAAATAACGAAGCCTCGAACTGTTCTTCAATCGGATCTGCACCGTTCCCGTCCAACGCCTCTTTTCCAAAAAGCGCCCCAGGTTGCGCTCGACCTCTGCCTGGGTCGGCTCGTCGATGAAATCGTAGATCTTGTGCCCAATCAGCTCGGAATAAGTTACGCCACTGATCTCGGTGATCCGCTTATTGACCGTCCGCAGGGTGCCGTCGAGCGACGCCGCGCACGCCGGATCATCAAACGAGTCGATCAACTCCTTGAAGTTGCGCTGCGAGCGCAGGATTACCTGGCTGAGTTGGTCAAGTTGCTCTTCCGAAGGCGCTACGCCGACATGCTCCTGCAACCCGTGCAGCAGTCCCTTAAGTTCGCTGACTTCGCGCCGCCGCCCGTAGGCATACACCGCGAACAGGATCGACAAAACCAGCACTCCGATGGGAATCGCGCGAAGTTGAAACGGGATGTTTTCCAGTCGCTCCCACAGCAGTCCCGCCAGCGCCACCGCCAGCAAGACCATGAACGCCAACGCCCATCGCCACAATTGAGATTCTTCTCGTTCCAGATGGCCAGGAGAGCGAGGTGTGCGAGATGCGTTAGGCGGGTCCAAATTCATGAAAGAATTGCCGATTTTAGCTAAGAACCATCGTACATTCTATATGCTTCGGCTAACTATCCCATTGTTAGACATCTTGGTACACGAAAGGTCCGATCACGGATTGAACCCCCGTGGCAAACGGGAAGGACGTGACTCATTCGGCCGCGCAAGTGGGAAGAGCGCGACTATCAGTCGGCTGCGGAAACGGGAAGGGCACGACTTCAGTCGGTTGGGAATAGGAATGACCCGACTTCAGTCGGCTGCGGAAAATGGGCAGCGCGCGACTTCAATCGTGCCATAACCGTTGCACACGAACGGCGGCTTTAGCCGCTGAGGTTCAGCTCTCTTTTCCACAGCCGCTCGTGACATCCGTCACAGCCAGCAACGCGTTCCAACGCCTAAGGTAGGTATCTGGCACCTCAGGATCTCGTGTGCCCGGGTGCCCCATTTTTCGCGTTCTTTGCGAGAAAGCCTGCCCTGAGCGAAGTCGAAGGGTGGGGACTTGCAGTTCGCCAATGCTCTACAAAACTCTCAGCGCTGCGGTCTACGGGATCGACGCCAACATTATTCAAGTGGAAGTCGACTGCTCCGGCATCAAGTGCGACCAGGACCACTTCCACACCGTCGGCCTGCCCGACGCCGCCGTCCGCGAAAGCCGCGACCGCGTCCGCGCGGCGCTGAAGAACTGCGGTTACGACATCCCGCCCACCCACATCACCATCAACCTCGCCCCCGCTGACATCAAGAAAGAAGGTTCCGGATTCGACCTCCCCATGGCCCTCGGCATCGTCGGAGCCTACGGCGGCCTCACCAAAAAAGAAATGACCGACTGCCTCTTCGTCGGCGAACTCTCGCTCGACGGCGGCGTGCGCAGCGTTCGTGGCGCCCTCCCGATCGCCATCGAGGCCCGCGGAAAGAAAATCTCCCGCATGGTCGTCCCCGAAGCCAACGCCAAAGAAGCTGCCATGGTTTCCGATCTGGATGTCTACCCCGTCCGCTCGCTCCTCGACGTGATTCACTTCGTGAACTCGGGCAACGGCATTCTTCCCATCAAGGCCGACGGCGACTCGCTTCTCCGCGAATCCCAGCAATTTTTCGTTGACTTCAAAGACGTCCGAGGCCAGCAGACCGCCAAGCGCGCCATCGAGATCGCCTGCGCCGGAGGCCACAACATCCTGATGATCGGCCCTCCTGGCTCCGGCAAGACTATGCTCGCCAAGCGCATGCCCACCATCCTGCCGCCCTTCACGTTTGAAGAAGCCCTGGAGACAACCAAGATTCACAGCGTCGCCGGCGTGCTCGATCAAGGCACCGGCCTGGTAGGAACCCGCCCCTACCGCTCGCCGCATCACACCATCTCCGATGCCGGACTGATTGGCGGAGGCGTCATCCCGCGCCCCGGTGAAGTTTCGCTCGCCCACAACGGCCTGCTCTTTCTCGACGAACTCCCCGAATTCCCCCGCAACGTCCTCGAAGTCCTCCGCCAGCCGCTCGAAGATGGCACCGTCAGCATCGCTCGCGCCTCCATGTCCCTGACCTTCCCAGCCCGCTTCATGCTGGCTGCGGCCATGAACCCCTGTCCCTGCGGCTTCCACAACGACCGCACCCGCGACTGCCAGTGCACCACGCCAATGATCCAGCGTTACGTCTCCAAAATCTCCGGCCCGCTCATGGACCGCATCGACATTCACATCGATGTTCCCGCCGTGAACTACAAAGAAATGCGCTCCACTCACGAACCCGAGAGCTCAGCCAAGATTCGCGAACGCGTGATCCGCGCCCGCCAGAAGCAACTGGAACGCTTCGCCTCCTCCCGCGAAAAACTCTACTGCAACGCCCAAATGTCCTCGCGCCACATCCGCACCTTCTGCGAACTCTCCGCCGATTGCGAACGCCTGCTTGAACGTGCCATGACCCAGCAAGGCCTCAGCGCCCGCGCCCACGACCGCATCCTGAAAGTAGGCCGCACCATCGCCGATCTGGAAGAATCCCCCAATCTCGAGCCCAAACACATCGCCGAAGCCATCCAATACCGCAGCCTCGACCGCACGTATTGGGCGTAAGAGAGAGCGTGACGAACAGAATGCGGAGCACTTCACTAAAGCAGCTGACTTGAGTCACCTCCAATAGGAGTGAACAGACCATGCGGCAACCATAGGTAATTTGAAACGAGAAACCTCCGTAGAAGAGAGTCAGCTCTTGACTAAATACGTCTAACAAAACCTGACGCAGGTGTTATAATCGGACCCGTTTTCCGGCCCCGCACTCGCGTCACCAAATCCAATCAGCAAAATGTGGAGAAAACTGTGAAAAGCGCTTGCACGCTGCTTCTCGTGCTGCTTTTGTTCGTTTCCGTCTCTGCCGTTCCGGATGCGCCCGCTCAGGCTGTCGCACGTACTGACGTTTATCATGTCCACTTCGCCAAAGCCGCGCTCGGAAAAGGTGCCGAGGAAGGCGACTACCTCAAGAAACAAGGTCCGAATGCTCCCATGCCGGGACACTACATCGTGCTTCGTCATCAGAGTGGCGAGGACTGGGACTATGCTGTGATCGAGCATCTAGGAACGAAGGCCACTGTGGATGCCGCCGGCTCTCCAGCCCCAGCTAGCGCCCGCGATCTCCAATCATGGCATGGCGACACGTTTGTGAACGGTCCGGCTTGGCCCGAGTTCGCCAAAGCCATGGGTCTTGACGATTCCGCCAAGAGTGCGGGAGCAGTCTATGTAGTCTCGGTGTTCCGCGCGGCTCCCGGGCACCGTGACCAACTGGAAAAGGCCGTCAGCCAGCCGCCCGGCCCAGGTGAGACCGTTGCTGGAGCTGTTCTCATGCAGCACCTGGAAGGTGGTCCATGGCAATTCCTGACCATTACCCGCTACAACTCCTGGCAGGACTTTGCCGCTAACGAGAAAGCTAGCGCAGCCGATACTCTGAAGCCCGGCGGTGGCTGGCTTCAGGTGCGCGACCACTCCAGCTACCACAACGACACCGTCACAGACCGCATCGCCCCCTAGCTTTCCCGCGTGTCGCGCAAACACAAAAGCCCGGCCTGTCGGCTGGGCTTTTTTGTGTTTGGCGCGTAACGGTGCTGTTTAGATGCTCTAAGACCTAGGGAACGATCTGCGAAATCCTCGTCCCCCAGTTCGCCAGCTGCGTACGAGTATTCCCGCACCTGAAGTTGCTCGCCACAAACGTGCTGAACGTGCAAGTCTGGTTGATGTATTCCGAGGCGATCCAGATGGAATTGCCATCGCTGGCAGCCGCGCCATAGTCACCCCAACGTGGCCGGCTTCCGAATTGGCTGATCGGCTTGTAACCAGTGAAGCCGTCGTCCGGTCCTTTGCCCACCGCGGCAACGTGAAGATCGCCGACACCAATCTTGGCGTCGATGCCGGCATAACCAGCGCTGGGATAGAAATCATCGCCTAAGAGAGTGAAGCCCATCACTCCTCTCCCGCTCTGGGTTACGGCGATCGCCGGATACGTCAGATTGTTCCCCGCCAAACCGGCGTTGCCCTGTTGTTCGACCTTCGCCGAGTGCGGGTTGATCACGAAGAAGGCGACCCCGGCTCTGGGCGTTGGATCGCCGGTGATCAACAGACCCGTATCCAACGCCGCCCAAAGCTTGCCATTCGCGAGCACGACTTGCTGCATCCGCGAATCGTTGCTATCGACCATTTTTTCTGTATTCGGGAACGGTCCTTTCCCGCCCACGACCAGGCGCCAGCAACCGAAAAGACCAGGCGCTACTTGCAATGCAGAATCGGACAAGCATTGCGCTAGAGGAACATCACCCGCCTTCTGTGTAGACCGCGGCGGCACCGCATATGGAATGGTGTTCACAACATTTATGCTCAAGCTGAGTCCGGGAGCGCCATTGAGCGACTGAGTGTTACTCAAGCTCCACAGCCGCAGCCGGCTATCGGCGCCGGAATCCTGGAACACAGCCTCGGAGCTGAGGAAGTACTCCGTCCCGCCATGGCTACCCTCAAACTGGTTCCCGCTGGATAACGCGGGCCAGACCGTAAAGCCCGGGTTCCCGTCCAACTGCACCCCCAGGTTCGCGTCCGCAGTATCGAACTGCACCACTGTTACCGCGGGCGCGCCCGCCGCCAACTGCGCTTTCGAGAATGCGTAGATTTGCGCTCCGCGAAAGCCCGGTGAAACCAGGTTGAACTCGTTGGTGGTGATGTAAAAGCCGTTGCCGTCGGCCCCGAGGTGCGGATAATCGCCTAGGCAAGGCCCGTGGGCGGGTTTGTTGCCCAGCGTGCAGTGGTGGTCCGGCGTGCCCTGAGTTCCATCATCCTGCACTGGAATGCGATAAATCTTCCATGCACCCAGCGGACTCGAGGTCGCACTCACAGCGATATCCAGGTGATTCGCGCCCGACAGATTTTGGGTAAGGATGTTGGCGCGATCCAGCGTGAGCACCACGTGAAACCAGCGTTGCGTCTGCGTATCGAACGTGCAACCGGGATCGGTGATCGAGGGGCCAAACTGCAGCGGATTCTTCGTCCGGTCAATCGCCGGCGTGTATCCATAAAAATTGTTGAGGTCGATCGGCCCCGTCAGCGGATTGCCGGCAGCGTCATAGATGCGCAGAACGTCATTCAAAGTCTCGAGCACAAAGCCATTCCCAACACACAGTCCTTGATCAGGTGGCTCAATCGAGAATTGGTTGCCATCTGGCAGCACCAAAGCGCTGGTCGAAGTGGTCGAGCCCATTAATCGACGCTAGCAATTCAGGGTTGGATTTTGCTCTGCCATTTCCCGTATGTGACATGGGGCTTCCCGGCCCTTTGGAGATCGTGCGGTTGATCGCGATGCCGGGCGAGCTGGCATCACTATCACTACCATCGGCGTCATTACCAATCAGCGCCGAATCGAGTTCCGGGCCTTGCCCATTATCTGTGGCTACAGGAGAACTTGCCGGAAGGGAATTAACTGTTGCGAGCGGAATTTGCCGGACCGACTGAGCTTGGCTCGAAGCTGCCAGCGGCAACAGGATCACGGCTGCTAAGGCAAAAATAAACGCAAAGCGAGAGTGCATGACTCCTCCTCGGGAGATTGCGGCTGGTGACTTGAGATAGGCGTAAAACACGCAGTTTGGTTCCGCAACATGCTGAACCGAAGCCAAACCGAAATTGTCAGCAAGATGTAAAAAATTCCTCATGTCGGCGACGAATCAAGCGCTGGGGCTGCGGCGGGAGACTGTCCTCGCCTCGGCCTCAAACAGGCCGCCCAATACCGCAGACCCCGCGCGTATCGGGCGTAGAGAGCCTACCACAGATTCCCGAGCAACTCTCGCCGCTGATTCCGCGTCTAAGGTGCGCCGGAGAATCGCTGCCCAGCCCCCCGCTCGTCAGTGCCGGCCGCCACCGCTCGGGCGTATATCCTGCCCTGGAGATGGTGTATGACCCGTTCGCATGTAGTACTCCTAAGCCCTGTTGTGCTCACTATCTGCTCGCTGTTGTTCGTGCCCGCCGCGTCAGCCGGCGCCTGTACCGACCCCACTCCCAACACCGTAAACATCTGCATGCCTCAGAACAACTTCACCATCAATGGACCGGTGGAGCTGAGCGCGGCAGCCAACGTCAGCAATCTTGCGCTGATGCGCGTGTACGACAACAACGTTCCCGTCTACGAAGCTCCGATGTCGAGTTTTGATACCTTCCTCTATCTCGGCTCCGGCTTGCACCAGATCACCGTGGTCGCGTATGACAACGTGGGGAATGCCGTCCAGAAGGACACTAGTTTCAGCGTGACCAATGGCTCGGCAGGGCAGCCCTGCGGCATCCCGCAAACCGATGCCACCATCAACTTTTGTTATCCCACCTCCGGCTTGACGGTAGGCTCTCCGGTGACCATTTCCGCGCTGGCGCGCTGGGATTGCTGCCGCATCAGCCACATTCGGCTCTACCTCGATAACAAAGACGTCTGGGACGCCGATTATCCGATCTCCGTCTTCACTCAGCTTCCCATGTCGCCCGGAAGTCACTACCTGGTCGCAGTCGCGTGGGACAATGCCGGCAATTACATCGAGAACTCGGCGACATTTACGGTCGCCAGCAACTCGTGTACCCCGACCTCCTCGGTGTCGTTCTGCTTTCCTACGAATAATGACACCGTCCCCACGCCGGTTCAGGTCACCGCTGCGTCCTCGGTGCCGAACATGACGCTGTTGCGCCTCTATGACGATGATCAGAAGGTGTACGAAACAGCGAACTCCAGTTTCAACACCGATCTCGACGTCGGACAGGGCCTGCATCACCTTGTGGTCGTTGCCTACGATTCCAGCGGCAACGCCTACATCGATCAACGCTACATTCGGGTAACCAACACGGGAACGCAGTCCCCCTGCGGCATACCGGAAAGCGGCCAGGACATCAACATCTGCGCCCCGGCGGAGTTCTCCACTGTAGCCTCCCCGGTGACGGTCTCAGCCCAGGCTAAGTGGGACGGGGAAGTCATCAGTCACATCCGCGTGTACATGGATTCCCAGGATGTTTACGACGCCAATTACCAGGAATCTGTCCATAAGCAATTCACGCTGGCTTCCGGCGGCCACTACATGGTCGTCATCGTCTGGGACAACAATGGTAACTACACAGACGTGGCACGAACTTTCTTCGTTCCGTAACCTTGCGGCGAAGACTAATACTCTTCGTCGCAGCACTTCCGCAGAGACTACCCAGGACCCAAGTCCTGGGCAGTCCCTACAGACACAAGTACTGGGCAGCATCCACAGACACAAGTCGTGCGCAATCTGCTCAAGCCGCGAAGCGGCGACAGAATGCAGCCCACGGCGCAAGCCGTGGGTGGCGCATCCTCAAGCCGCGAAGCGGCGATAGAATGCAGCCCACGGCGCAAGCCGTGGGTGGCCGGCCCGCGAAATAAGCAAGCCCCGAAGGGGCGAAAGAGACTACAAACTCCGGCGTCCCGCCGCGTGTGTCCTACACTCCTTTCGCCTTCAGCAACACGTCCAGATCCTGCGGATGTAGCGCCCGCACCATCGCATCCTCCCGCCCCAGGTCTTTCTGAAACACCAACTGCGCCAGCGACTCTTCCAATGTGAACGAACCCTGCTTCCGCGTGATGGTGATCTCCTGCTGCAAATGCTGCAGCGCATTCTTACGAATGTGCTGCCGCCCTCCATACCCGACGATCAACAGTTCCGCGGCCGGCACGCGCCCTCCGTTTCGCCGCGGAATGAGAGTCTGTGTCAAGATGGCGGCCAACGCCATTGCCATCTCCGCGCGCACCGAGTGCTGCCGTTCCTGCGGAAAAGAGTCGGCGATGCGCGAAACCGTCGAAGCCGCATCCGTCGTATGTAACGTCGTGAACACCAGGTGCCCGGTCTCGGCGGCCGAGAGCGCGATTCTCGCCGTCTCCGGATCCCGCATCTCGCCCACGACAATCACGTCCGGCGCCTGCCGCATGGCCGCTCGCAGCGCCGTAGGGAAGTCCGGCGCATCGATCCCAATCTCCACCTGTTCCACCACGCTCAAATTGTGTTGATGCTCGTACTCGATCGGGTCTTCGATGGTCACAATGTGGCGCGCCTCTCGCAGGTTGATCTCGTTCACCAGCGCCGCCAGAGTCGTAGTCTTCCCCGACCCGGTCGCTCCGCCAATAATCACCAACCCGCGCTGCAGCTTAGCCAGTGCCCCTACTCCCGCGGGCAGATGAAGTTCCTCGAGCGCAGGCACTTTCGATGGCAACGCTCGTACCGTCGCCGCCGCCCGTCCCCGCTCGCGATGCAGATTGATTCTGAACCGTCCCACACCCTCGATTCGATACGACGAATCCGCAATGTAATGGTTCCGATACCCCTCGCGCGCATGCGGCGCCAGCGTCGGCAGTACTGCCGCTTCGATTTCCTCGCCGCTGAGAGGGCTGGAGCCAATGGTCACCAGCGCTCCCTCCACGCGTATCGACGCCGGCGCCTGCGGCACCAGCAGCAGATCGCTGCCGTTTCGTGAGACCAGTTCTTCCAGCCATGCGTTGAGCTGTACGGAATCTTGCGTTCGGTTCTCGGTGTGAATGACTTGAACCGGCGCGGGACTTCCTTCGCCTGTCATGTTCTTACTTTAAAGCAACCAACGTGTGTTAGCGAGTCTGAGCGTGGTTAGTATGCACCACCCCTGTGGGTGTCATCCTGAGAGTAGGCGCTGGGCTTTGCGAGTCCTCAATCATCGCAGTCATCCTGAACGGAGCCATTCTTCAGGCGAAGTGAAGAGCCTGCCCTGAGCGAAGTCGAAGGGATCTCGCGCGTCGCCTTTGTTGTCCTAGGTTCTTCTTCGCGGTCTCCGCGGCGTTTCTGTGCGACCTCCGCGGTTAAGGGCTCTTCTAGGAAGCGCGCAGGTTAAAATCACCTTCCTGCGTCTGAAAACAACCCCTTGACCGCCGCCCGCCCCAAGGGTAGCCTCGCGATGACGTCCCGCACTCCAGTCCCAGGAGGCTCCGCTATGCTCGCCGCTCTCTGGCTTCCCATCGTGCTGTCTGCCGTCATCGTATTCGTCGTCAGTTCCATCCTGCATATGGTGTTGCCTTACCACAAAAGCGACTATCAAAAACTCCCCGACGAAGACAAACTCCTTCCCGTGCTCCGCGCCGCAGGCCTGAGGCGCGGGCTCTATGTCTTTCCGTTCACCACTCAGAAAGAAATGAAGTCGCCGGCAATGATCGAAAAATACAACCAGGGCCCCGTCGGAATGATGACCGTACTCCCCAACGGCCCGCCCGCGATGCCCAAATTCCTAGGCCTCTGGTTCGCCTATTGCCTCGTGATCAGCATCATCGTCGCCCATCTGGCCCTTCACACGGTCTACCCGGGTTCGAGTTATCGTCACGTCTTTCGCGTCGTCGGAGAATCCGCGTTCCTCGCCTACGGCCTGGGAAATGTCATCACCAGCATCTGGAAAGGCCAGACTTGGAGCATGACGATCAAGGAAGTGATCGACGGCCTGATCTATGCCGCGCTGACGGCCGGCACCTTCGCCTGGCTCTGGCCGTACTGACTAACGCCGCACCAATGCGCAGCCACGCAGGCCCAGAGTTGGAGACGCGCCAGTGACCTTCGTTAGTGCGCATCCGCTTCCCAGCCGCGAAGCGCCGCAAGAATGCAGCCCACGACGCAAGCCGTGGGTGAAAAGCGGAAAATGAATAAGCCCCGAAGGGGCGAAAGAAAAATTACGAACCATCGGCACAGAAACCCGCCCTAATTCTCCTCCCGCACCCGCATGTTTCCCCCCCGCAGATAACGGTTGTGCCAGCCCAATGATTCCGTCAGCAGATGCGGTGTATGTTTCCCATACGACAGCCGCTCCGCCCTCGCCAGATAATCCGTGAACTACGGCTTGTACTCCGGATTCGAGCACTTCTCGATAATCAGCTTCGCCCGCTCCTTCGGCGAAAGTCCGCGCAGATCGGCCAATCCCTGTTCCGTAACAATGACCTGCACATCGTGCTCCGTGTGGTCCACATGCGAGACCATCGGCACCACCGTCGAGATCGTCCCCTTCTGCGCAATCGACGGAGCCATAAAGATCGACAGGTAGCCATTGCGCGCAAAGTCCCCCGAGCCGCCAATGCCGTTCTGAATGCGCGATCCCATCACGTGCGTCGAATTCACATTGCCGTAAATGTCGGCCTCAATCATACCGTTCATTGCGATCACGCCCAGCCG
>Ga0207684_10004002_pt1 | contig 14098 bp, 11 predicted proteins | sample KBSK5501metaG_FD_184342 | JGI IMG/M metagenome (GOLD analysis project Ga0207684, IMG submission 184342) | Corn, switchgrass and miscanthus rhizosphere microbial communities from Kellogg Biological Station, Michigan, USA - KBS K5-50-1 metaG... | ecosystem: Host-associated > Plants > Roots >...
GCGCTGAAGCACATGAAGAGCGGTAGCCGCATCATCATGATTGGCTCGTGCGTAGGCGAGCGTGCTATGACGCCCGGCTTGGTGCCCTACTCGGCCACGAAGGGAGCAGTCAAGATGTTCACTCAGGGGTTGTCCAGGGAGGTGGGACCCCGGGGCATCACGGTAAACAATATCCAGCCGGGTCCGATCGACACGGAATTAAATCCCGCCTCGGGCGATTGGGCCGCGCCCCAGAAGGCTAATACAGCGCTCAGCCGCTACGGATCTGTTGATGAGGTCGCGGCGTTAGTAGCCTTCGTGGCCGGTCCGGAAGCGTCGTACATCACCGGTGCGAATTTGACCGTCGACGGCGGCACGAACGCCTGACCAACGTGGCATTTGCATTGAAACAAGGGATAGAAAGGCAGGAACACCAACGATGAGTGCTTACGTAGTTTTTACGCGTGAAATCACACTCGACAAGCTTGAGCTGGCCACCTACTCAAAGGAGGTCTTGGCGACGCTCGCGGAGCATGAGGTTAAGGTTCTCGCTCTTTACGGTTCGCACGAGGACCTGGAAGGATCTTCCACAGAAGGTACGGCAATTCTCGAGTTTCCAAGCATCGACGCAGCCAAGGCTTGGTATGACAGTGGGCCCTATCAGAAGGTGCGTGAGCATCTTTTCAAAGGGGCGACCTACCGCGTCACCTTAGTGGAAGGAGCGGCCAGGCCCCTTCGCCACTGGGTTGAATTCGCTGGAGCAATCTGAGTCGCCCGGAGCGCACAAAATAGTGACAACCGAGCAAAACGAAACGAAGGATCGACGCTCTGTACTGATTGCCGGAGCGCAAGGGGTGTCCGGAAATGCGGTCTTGAAGCAGTATGCGGCCTTATCGAGAACCACGGTCTATGGGCTATCCCGGAGACCATCGGAAAGCAGAGGAAATGTTCAACACATTTCCGTCGACTTGCTAAACGCAGAGGATTTAAGGACCAAGCTCGGCCAGCTCAAAGAAATAACCCACCTTTTCTTTGGTGCCTACATTGAAAGACCGACTGCTGCGGAGAAGAAAGAGGTTAATGTTAGGCTCTTGCGGAATCTTATCGACGTCCTCGAGGAGAATTCCCCGGCATTAAGACACATCACTATCTACCAAGGCGGCAAGGCCTATGGATCAGATCTCGGTCCCTATAAAACGCCTGCTCGCGAAGATGATCCGCGGCTGATGCCGCCGAACTTTTACTACGATCAGGAGGATCTGCTTCGGGATCGCCAGAAAGGCAGAAAGTGGACTTTTACGGTTCTGCGACCAGGAGGGGCAATCTGTGGCATTTCCTTGGGTAGTCCTATGAACCTGATTTCGGTTATTGCGGTGTACGCCGCGATCTCTCGGGAACTCGGGTTGCCACTTCGCTTTCCAGGCCCAGAAAAGGTCTATCGCGCTCTGTACCAGGTCACATCCGCCGACCTCCTTGCTCGTGCGACCGTCTGGGCCGGGGAGACGCCGGCTGCGCAAAACGAACTCTTTAACGTTACGAACGGCGACACGCTTCGGTGGCAGCACATGTGGCCACGAATCGCGAAGATGTTTGGCATGCAAGTCGCGGACCCGGTTCCGTTCTCGCTCGTAACGTATATGGCGGACAAAGGACCGGTCTGGGACGAAATCGTCAAAAAAGAGAATCTGCTGCCAATCCCCTACGAACAGATGGTCTCCTGGGGTTACGGAGACTTCGCCTTTCGGCAAGACTTCGACAATGTCTCTAGCACGATCAAGGTGCGACAGGCCGGTTTCCACGACTGCCTCGATAGCGAGACCATGTTTTCCCTGTTCTTCGAGAAACTCCGCGAGATGAAGTTATTGCCTCACGGAATGCGTGATCCCTCTTAAATCGAACGCCGACTGCAGCCTCGGCAATGGCAGCGCTCCATTTTATTACTCGAGCGTTGCGAAGGAAAACGGGCTAGCAAAAAGCGCTTTCTTTTGCTTGCGCGGTCACCTAAAGAGAATGACTTCGGATCACAGGGTTGCAGGTTCGAGGCCTGCCGGGTGCATGCGCGGATCGCGCTGCGATCCGCGGTTACCAGTCCACGGTTTTCAGTTTTCGGTTTTCAGTTCCCGCTCGTTCACGCTTGATCTCGGCGTTCCCGGCGATGTTGGCCTTGCCGGCGACCTGTCCGCCATAGTCCCGTGATTGCGCGACGAAGGAGGATGCCGGCGATGTCTGCGGCCCCGCCTAGGCAGCGTTTGGCAAGTCGATTTGCGTGCCCCAGACCGTCATCAGATTCGCACTAGTGGCAGCCCATCATTCAATTCTGTCACCGGGATGGTGGCTTGCACGTCCGAGGGCTAGGACGCCATTTGAGCGGACTCTTTTCGCTCGCTTAATCCTTAGAGTGCCCTTTGCCAGTGCTCACGCGCCTTTGATCGTTCGAGCATGTGTTCAAAAGCGCGGTAGAACGCGTTGAGCGTTTAGGAGGCAAGGGGGCTCGAACCCTTCTCTGTAGCCCGCAAAGCAAGCTACCGCTCTACCTGCTGAGCTATGCCTCCGAAATTGTGCGTCTCGCAATCCTACTGCGCGGCGCGCGTTCCAAACTGCGCTTATTTAACTAGAGTCGACCGCGTCGGAATTTATTCGTTCCGTAGCAAAAAAAAAGGTCTCACCAATTAACTAGTGCCGACCGATAAATAATAGGTCAGGGATGCCGCCTTCCTAGCCCCGAGCCCGAATCTAAAACGCTAATACGCGAGAGTGACAGCCAGCCGTCGCGGTCCCCAGTTCCCTGGCCGATCCTCGAATCGGCCCGCGACCCGATATCCGCAAAAAGCGCATTGATCACTCTGAAGATTCCATTTCCCAAGTGCAAACCAGTCGCGCTCGATCAATAAACTGCCACACCCGGGACACCAGGTACTGCCGCCTTCCCGGTCGTGCACATTTCCCGTGTAAACATAATTGAGGCCGTAAGAAAGCGCGATTTGTCGAGCTCGTGTTAGCGTTGCTGCTGGTGTGCTTGGTTTATCCATCATCTTGAAATCGGGATGAAACGCCGTGAAATGCCAGGGCACATCCGGGCCGAGATTCTGGCTGAACCATTCAGCGGCATGATGTAATTCGGCATCGTTATCATTTTCTCCCGGAATCAGAAGCGTAGTGACCTCAAACCAGACATTCGTTTCCCAACGGAGATACTTTAAAGTGTCCAGTACCGCCCCCAATTGCCCGAAACAAAGCCGGTGATAAAACTGGTCAGTGAACCCTTTGAGGTCCACGTTCGCGGCATCCATCTTTTCATAAAATTCGGCTCGCGGCTCTTTGGCTATATAACCGGCAGTGACCGCGACAGTGCGGATTCCGTGCTCATGGCATGCCATAGCCACATCAATTGCGTACTCGGCGAAAATGACCGGGTCATTATAAGTGAACGCGACGGATCGACAGCCGAGTTGAACCGCCGCCCGAGCGATCTGTTCCGGCCCGGCTGCATCAGCCAGCTTATCCCATTCCCGGGCTTTGCTGATATCCCAGTTCTGGCAAAAACGGCACCCAAGATTGCAGCCGGCGGTTCCGAAAGAAAGGACTGCAGTTCCTGGCAGGAAATGGTTCAACGGTTTTTTCTCGATCGGATCAATACAGAATCCGCTACTTCGTCCATAAGTAGTCAGAATCATTTGATCACCTAATCTTTGCCGGACGAAACAGAAACCGCGCTGTCCTTCGTTCAGCTTACAAAAACGCGGACAGAGCCGGCATTCAATGCGGCCGTCTGCCAACATCGTCCACCACCGGCCGGGATAATCGGATTGGCGGGTTAAATCGGAAAGGGACACAGGACTTGGCGGGATAACGTTATCGGCCTTAAAAATAGCGCAAAATTCCTGCTCATTAAAGTCTTTAGGTGCGAAGAAATAGCCGCTTGCTAGCGCTGAAGCGGCGGAAGCCGCTCACGCTGGTGTAAGTGTTAGTAGAGATTTGAAAAGCAGCAGTGGGCCCTGGAAGTTTTCAGTTTTCGGTTTTCAGTTTTCGGTTCAATACGGTCGCAAGTGGTAGGACAGAGCTTGCTGATCATCCGTTAAGCGCGGTGCGACCAATACTTCCGATTCTTACTTCTCACTACTCATTTCCTCGCCGTATCGCTCCGTCGCCGTCTCGCCGTTTCGTCCTTTTCAGTTCCCGGCGTTCCCGCTCGTTCCCGGCGTTCTCTGCGTTGTTGGCAATGTCGGCGACCTGTCCGCCGAAGCTTTAGCGGAGGAGGATGACGGCGCTGTCGGCGCTGATCTCAACGGCAACAGCTTCCAGAGGTCAGTAAAAACGCTCTCAGGGAATCCCAAGGCTTTAGTCAGCTCGATTTTCTTTTCCAACGGGTTACGAATAGCCTGGAGACGACGCATCGTGTCGCGATCGATCCATCCCTTCAGCCAGGATGGAAAAATCGCGTTGGTTACTGGGTAATCAGTTCCATGCAGCAGCCGTTCGGGTTCGGCGCGCAGCCGTTCCAGCGATTTCAAATGGGTGATGTGCGATAACGCCGCGAGGTCGCCATAGAGATGAGGAAACTCTTTCCGCATTTCCAGGAACTCATCAAAATGATCGCCGTCCCAAGGTAATGCGCGAGTACTACAGTGGGCTGCGATAACGGTTACTCCGCATTCCAGGGGCAGTCGTAAACAACGCGGAGATTTCAGGTCGTTTCGACAGCACCGCACAAAGAATTCGCCTCCAGTATGCGCCAGAAAAGGAAGACCGAGCTCAGCTAGCCTGGTCCAAAAACGCTTGTACTTCGGCAAGTTGCAATCAACGTTTTGGACGCAGGGCAAAAGCTTCAGCAGAACCGCACCTGCTTCCGCAAAGCGTTCCAGCTCATCTATCGCGTCGGCTCGAATGGGATGGATCGCAACAGCCGGTAACAGCTTGGCGGACTGTTTAGCGGCAGCCAGGACCGCCTCATTTGAGACAAAAACATCCGAAAGATCTTTTCTGCGGACCCCTTGATCATCATACACCCACTCATGGGGAAGCAGCACAGCGGCTTCCAGCGAGGATTGTGAAAGCCAGTGAAGTAGCTGGTCGAAATACAAACGGTCGAAGTCCGAGTCGTCCAAGCGACAGTTCAGGCCGATATCGCGGTGGCCGTACTCCAAAAATGGTCTCATGATCCACCGGGTCCGGCGCCAGCAATCGGTTGTTCCTTTGCCGTTGCCAAAAAGATGGACGTGGACGTCAACTGGTCCGCGATTTCTGGTCATTGGTCGCTGATTCAATAGCAGACGGTACTGGCGATTCCAATTAGTGCATGAGTATATGTGCAGGTGCATGCACAGGCCGCGCCACGCTCCTCGGCGTCTTCGCGGCTAACATCGATTACTCCTTTGGACAGCAGTGCTTCTCAAGACCTTCGTCTGCGCGAGAATAAAAGACAATTTCCGAAGAAAGGGAGGCAAAATGCTGCTGCCTTCGCCAGCGTTTCACGGTTTTCCGCCTCCGCCGAGGTTATGGTGGACACGCTTGGCATTTCGCGACGGTACGATGCCGTATTGGCCTTACGCAGCTTGGAGGGGTCTCACCTGGTCAGGGAAACGAAAGCCGAAACTTACGTAGCGGCATTTCGACAAGAATTCCTCCCCAATGCCCGGAGGTTCCCAGGGAGGCCCAGACAGCGTCATCGCGTCGGCCAGAAAGATTGCATTGCTTCTACTCATTGCCCCCATCCACATGTTGACTAGTCCAGGCTGAGATTCAAAAAAAGCTCAGGCCTAACGGCAAAATGCTTTGCAAGCTTCACGGCATGCTCTGGGGTGATTGAACGTTCGCCTGCTAAGATCTTAGATCCCAACGATTCGTCCTTCCCAAGGACACGACCCAGTTCACGAGTCGACATCTTTCTGTCAGCTACCAAGAATTTGAGCGCCTCGAGAGGCTTAGCATTCGGCAGAGTATCGAGGTTGTTTCCCTCGTACTCATTTACAAGCGTTCCAAGCACCTCAAGGTAATCCTCTTGATCCGCGTTCAGGTTAAGCCCGGCGAGAGCTTGCACAATCTCCAAGGCATTTTCATGAGCGACCTCATCATGAATCGGGCGAAGAGGGTGCTCCATAAATAGCCTGTCGTAGGTATTCGGAATTCCGTTCTCAAACACTGGATGCGCTTTAGCCTTTGTCATTGCTTACCTTCCATTTGTTTTGATCGTACTCCGCATGGGTGAGAAACTCTCGGACATAAACACGACCCGCTTTAACATCTCCAGTCTTGTCTCTAGGATTCTTCGAAAAATGTATTGCGCAAATAAGTCTGTAGTCGCCTCCGCAGATATTGAAGATGTAAAGAGTTCTCCGCAGTTTTTCCGTCACGTATGTATCAACCGAGTTCAGGGTGCCCTTAACATCTTGAGGCGTCTTCCATTCGGCACTTCTAACAATTGCCTGCCAGGATGACAGCCCGCCTGCCGCCCGGGGATGCTTTTTCGCGTATCCCTTCAGGGTCGCAGGCGATATTATTCGCACGTGGACAAGATGTCCTCATGTAGACATATCGTCAACACCATTTGTCACGATTCGTAACCTCCGTCGGGGCGGCCTTTGATCTGAAGTGAAAATCAGATCATGAACACTGTTCAGAAAAGCTGGCTAAGAAAGATTACTCGGTCCCTACAAGAGCATCCGATCGCTGTTTTCTTTTTTCTAGTTGGCGGAGCCGTCGGCGTGTGCCGCGATGGACTTGTTATGGAGCAGTAGTGCTCGCCTGCACCGCGGGATCGGCAACCCTGATCTCCTTCACCCTGCTCCACGATAATCCAGTGTGGGGCGGTCAAGACATGACCCTGGCTTTTCTGAGGCTTTTAACCCGGCGGTTCCTGCCGCCGGGACCGAAGCTAGCAGCCCGAAGGCTGGAGATAGTGGGGGGAGAGAAGAAAAATCCCGCCCGGGAAAATAGCAGGACAGATAAGCCTCTTTGCAACGGAACCTCCTTGGTTGCCGTGCATTTGGCCAAGGCTGCTGATCAATTCCAAGAAAATATTGAAATTATCGAAGCACGTATTCGCTATCAGCATTAATCCTCGACGAACCCTCGTCGCTGAAGCTCGCCGATCAAATGAAAATGAGCCATTGCCTGTTTGGCTTGCGCTTCCTTTTGCGGAGAGCGCTTTTCCGCAAAGCGGCTGGCGAGCTTTGCGAACGAATTGGGTGGCGGCTCAGCCCCGAACGGTAGCCCGACTACGATCGGGTGCGCGCGCTGCTGCGATTCGCTAAAGAATTCAAGAGGGGCTTCGCGGGGTCAAGAGGGGCTTCGCGGGGTCGGGTCAAGAGGGGCTTCGCGGGGTCGTATCTAAAAATATAATAATTGGTGCCACGAATGGATGCCCGGCATCCGTAAGTTGAGTGCCTACTCCAGCCCATGCTCTTTGAGATCTCAGATCACCCTAGCGGTCGCCTCCGGGGCGCTCATCATAGAAACAGTCGCAACTTACCACTTGTCCGCCACAGCGCGCACAGCCTTCCAGATCACAACCTAAAAGATGAAAATTCCCTGGAGTGACTCCACAGTCGTCGCAAGGATTTCCTTTTTCGTATAGCCAATATTCCTCTTCCTGACCGTATTGGACTCGCTCATATTCGCGCGAATTGATTATGACCGTCTGGACTGGGAATCGAGCGAGATCGAGCGAGATCGAGCGGGATCGAACGAGAACGAGCGGGACCGACAGATAGGACTTATAGGCTCACCGAAGGATTGGCCGAATAATGTGCGAAATCTGGGTAATCTTTAAGAACTCGAGAACTTAAGAAGATTTTTCACAGGAGACCCGCCCGAATCCGCCAATGGCGGAACCATTGCGGACGCGGTCACGAAGATCGCAGAGGTGAATCAAGTATCAACCAACTTACTCTTGGCGATCTTTGTGGCCTTCTGTGAAAGAGTCTTCCACCTTCGCCAAGGCTTCCGACTTCGCCGAGGCTTCGTCGGACAGGTCGGCGGACAGGTCCGTCTTCACCTTCGTCCCGCGTCCTCAGGGCTTCGGTGGACAGGTCGGTCTTCGGTTCTAGCCACTAGCCACGTCTGCAATCGCCGGGATCGAGCGAGATCGAGCGAGATCGATCGGGAACTGAAAGCATTCTACATTCCACATTCCGTTCTGCGCTTACGGCTCAAGGCTTAAGCCCCATCGCCCCCTCGCCGTTTCGCCGTATCGCACTATCGTCTCCTGTATCCTGTATCCTGTCTCCTGTCTCCTGTCTCCTGTCTCCTGTATCCTGTCTCCTGTCTCCTGTATCCTGTCTCCTGTATCCTGTCCAAGTGTCCTGCTGTTCATCATCGTTCAAAGCCAGGTAAACCAGCCCGAATCCGGTCCGAAAAGTCTGCAGCCTGAGCTTTCGCGTCGATTAGCGACGGCTGTTTCAGTTCGGCAAATGGCAGATTGCTAGCAAAGCCTCCTTGTTCATAAACGAATTGGGAAGGGGTGCTTCGCGGGGTCGTATCTAAAAAAATAAGTTTTGACTTCGTATTTCTCTGATCAAGTAGAGCCTGCGTTCCAGGCGTTCCTCGCGCGCACCCCGTAGCTCAATTGCATAGAGCATGTGACTTCGGATCACAGGGTTGCAGGTTCGAGCCTGCCGGGTGCAGTTGATTCGACATCCGAAGGAGCTCGATTCTTAGGAGCTTGGACAAATGTTTTAAAAGCATTGGACCAAGGTCCCATTTTCCTGCTTTGCCAAAAATGGCATCATTGGCGCACGGGTCGCCTCTCTAATTGGTAATGAGGACCGGTCAACCACGTCTCATAACATGGAAAACGAATTACCATCGATGGGCCATAAAAGCCGATGTAGGCAGTTAAGCCGGCTTCTGCCGCTTCTATGCTGCTTCGTAATCTGTAGTGGGTGTGTCACTCAGCAGGTGTCGAAGAGAAACCTACCACTTTCGGGAGCCCAGGTAAGTCTGGATGAAGCGCGCAGGACACAAGCTGATCCAAGGACCGCGGTCGGCCATTGTCTGGATGCAGCCTATACAGCCTCGGGCCTGGTGAGCAGCGCATCTAGTGACGAAGCGACGGACGCCCAGCTAATTTACAACAATGCATGCCGGGAAATGGCCGTATTACTCCGGTCCAGTAACGAGCTATGGAATCGGACTACGACCATTCAATCGGGCGATCACGCGTACCGATTACGTTTCGCGAGCGCGTCGCGTCAGGCCGACACCTGGGATCCGAACTACTTCGACTTTTTCCGGACGCCAAAAAAATTGCATAGCAAACTTCCCATTGAAACGCGACGCTCCAAAGGTTGGGGCGGCACGTTAGTGGGAGTGCATAAACCGCCAGACCCCAGGAAATTCTTCCTACCTCTTGTTGGCCTCGCGGTCCCGGTCACCGCCACGGTCGACTTCACCAAACTCAGTTCCAAGGCCGGCGGCATTCGTGACGCCACTCTTAGCCTCAATGATCCGACCATGCGGGAGACGATTCGGATTGCCGGTATGCAGAGACCGTTGGCGGGTGACTTCGCGGCCCCGTTCGCTTATTACCCCAACCCGAAGCTTTTAGGCATCCAAGCCTTGATGCACCCGGAAAGGTACAAGGAACGGGCGGGACTCTATCTACTGGAGCCCTATGATCCTGACAGGATCCCGGTAATTTTTGTCCATGGCTTGCTGTCGATACCCCAGATGTGGGTTCCCACCGTCAGCGCAATCCAGTCCGATCCGAAGTTGCACGGCCGGTTTCAATTTTGGGTTTTCGCTTATCCGACTGGGGACCCAATTTTGTTATCCGCTCTCCGGCTTCGGGAAAGCCTACAGCGCATTTATCAACTCTATCCCCGAACCAAGGGCATGGTTCTCATTGGTCACAGTATGGGCGGATTGGTCATTCGGATGCAGGCGGTGCGTACCAGACGTGTCCTATGGAACGCCGTGTTCCAGAATGACGCGGACCGGCTCTACGCGACAACTCCGTCGGACAATTTAGTTAAAAAGGCGTTGATCTTCGATGCGAACCCTCATGTAGAAAGGCTGGTTTTCATTTGTGTCCCCCATCGCGGCAGTTATTTGGCGAGTAACTGGATCGGCTCGATCGGTGTCAGTCTCATTCGCATTCCCCGCACCATAGTGAGTGAAATCGGGGCGGCGCTCAGCGGGTCAATCTTGAAGAGCGCCGGCTTGAAACGCCTACCGACCGGGATCCACGGTCTTTCGCCGCGATCCCCTGTCCTTCGCTCACTCGATACTGTTCCAATTGGCGTTCCATACTACTCGATCATCGGCGATCGGGGTCGCGGCGATACCCCGAACAGTTCGGACGGCGTGGTGCCCTATTGGAGCTCGCATCTTGCAGGAGCCCAATCGGAACTGATCGTGCCGGGGCCACATGGCTCCTATGCTCTTCCTCAAACCATTGCCGAACTAAAACGTATTCTTAGTCTGCATTTAGCAACTCTCGGCCGTTCGGCCTCAGGTGATACCTCAAAAATATCACGTTCGCCTCGCAGGCCTATGGCTCGGCGTTTGCGATCTGTTTGGCGGGCCCTCGCAAGTTAGGCAGCAGGATCGTTAATCGAAACCAGGCAAACCGATTCGGATCCGCTCAGAAAAATCTACTGCTTGGTCCGCAGCTTGAGCTTTGGTGTCGATCAGCGACATCTGTTTGAGCTCAGCAAAAGGGAGATGGCTGGCGAAACCTCCGTTTTGGTACACCAGTTCGTCTACGGTTCCATTCACCAACATTCGCCAATCCCAGGGAGCGGGTTTTGCCGTTGTCGCTGCCGTATGCATTCGCACGTTGGTCGTGCAGTTATCCGTCAAAGCGTTGTAAAACTGCGGTCGTTCATGGATGGTATTAACGCTCTGCAGGTAATTGAGGAACAACTTTCGAGCTCTGTCTAGTCCAACGCTGGTCCGATAAAGGTAGAGTTGTTCGTGACGGTAATTCGTTCGAACACGAATCACGTCACGCTCATCGGCAACGATGTAGATCAGCTCAAACTGTTTGAAGAAGCCGCGAGTCATGGAGTAGGTCTGGCCTTGGGCCATTCTGGTCTCAACCGAAATCGCTACGTGATCGGTCGGCCCGAATTGGAAACTGACAATCGGATGACAGATCAGGCTTGACCCCCAAAAGTTTATGTAGAGATCCACTCCCCGTAGCTGGCTCAGATCCACAACCTTTGTTTCCCACCGGGGCTTGGCCGGTTGCCCCGGCTCGTAGTCAAAGTTTCGTAAGTTGTGAATGGTGATCTTGTCTCCTTCTCTTTCTGTCCATGCGGTTTCGGCAACTTCAGGCTGCCAGTTTCGCTTGCCAGTTGCTTGGATTGACCACCACCAAAAAGCAACTCCGGCGAATAAGGCGAAGCAAATCCCGAGCGAAGCCCAACTGAATCTGAGAAAAAATAAAACAGCGACTACAGAAACCAGGTAAATAATGGAAACAGGCAGACTCAGGTTCGCTACCGGGAAGTCGAAGGATATTGCGGCAGCTGCCCAAACAGTCAGGAAACAGAGTATCACGAACGCGAGCAACCATATCGCTCGACCGAGAATTCGCATTTTTTCCGGAAAGAACTTACTAACTTTAATTAGACATCGCTATAGGACGTTAGTCCAATAGCCTGAAGCCAGCTCTGCCACCTCCATTTGCAGAGGACCGCGGTATCGCGGCGCTGTTCCTATATTGCACTTTGGCCCAACGGTAATTCCGATCAGGAAAGTTTAAGATCCAGCTCGTTTTCCCCTTGTGCCGACTACGGAAATGCCTCTTGTATCAATCACATTCTTGGTCGGGCGATTTCGCACGAAACGATGTGAGACGAGGCGGGGCCATCGCCTTTTTAATTCAGCCAATTTGACGACGACCAGTTCCTCGCCGCGGTATATCGAGAAATGGCCTCTACGACCCTGAGCTTTGTACTAGCGCGTGCTTGATCAAACCTCCACTATAGGACTTTGGTCCCATAGCGCGGTCATACGGAGAATGGCACTATTTTGATGCCCCAGATCGCTCGAAACCAATCGGCAAGAGTGTCCTGCTTTGTCTCGAACGGATCGTGCGGCCGCAGCGCCTAGGGGCGTCTTGTTCTTTTATGAAAACGTGTGCACCCCCCAAAAACTCAAGTTTCAAAATGGAGAAAGGGAGCGGGCGCCTGGCATTACTTCTAGCGATCCTAGCAGTACCGATATTGAGCGCCCAGGGGCAAAATCCGACGGAGTCGCCATCCGAACCAGAGGCGATGCCCATACTCAAAAAGATGAGCGAATACCTGGCCCAAGCCGGGCGCTTTAGTGTCGTTGTTCGCCAGGGTTTTGACGTGGCTCAGGAATCTGGACAAAAGATCGAATTCGGTGAGGTCCGCAAACTTACTCTTAGCCGTCCCGATCACCTGCGGATTGAGTTCGAGAAAAGCAACGGAGAAAAAGGGCTGGTGATTTTCGATGGCAAAGAAATCACAGTCTACCAGGCGAATGAGAATATCTATGCGAGTACCGCAAAACCGGGCACGTTGGATGAAGCTATCAAGTACGCTGTAGGCAATCTCAAAATCCGGTTCCCCCTGGCAATAATGCTCCTGAGCACGTTTCCGAGTGAGCTAGAGAGCCGGGTTGTTTCAGCGGATTACGTCGAAAAGACAACTATCACCGACGTGCCGTGCGATCATCTGGCCGGACGGACGGCTCAAGGCGTCGATTTTCAAGTGTGGGTTGCGCAAGGCGACCAGCCTGTACCCAGGCGTATCGTGATCACTTACATGGGCGAAACGGGGCAGCCGCAATTCTGGGCTGACTTATCCGACTGGAATTTTGCTCCCGACGTTTCCGATGCGCTTTTTGCCTTCACTCCCCCCAATGGAGCGGAACGCATTCAATTCCTAGCTGAGGTTCGTAATGTCGCTACCAAAGCCGCTTCGAAGAACAAGAAGGGAGGCCAGAAATGAGATCCCTCTTGAGAATGACGGCCGTACTGAGGATCCTAGTTTTCACCTTATTCTTAGCGATTCAGGTTGACGCCAGCGGCCCCCGAGGTGGTGGTGGCCGAGGCGGCGGAGGTGGAAGAGCTGGACTTTCAAGCGGCGGAGGTGGAAGAGGCGGATTTTCCAGAGAAGGTCCAGCGAGTGGAGGCGGATTTTCGTCTGCGAGAGGACAAAGTGGTGCGAAAAGCCGGAATTTTGAATCCCAGCGCGGCGGCGCCCAGCAAAATAGGAGCGGCCAACTCAACCGCCAAGGTGCTCCGAACCAGCAAACGAGAAGCGGTAACCAGCAGAACCGCCAAAGTACTCTAAGTCAGAGCCAACAAAGTAGAAGCGGTAATCAACAGAATCGACAGAACTCGATTAGCCAAAATCAGCAATCGAGAAGCAGCAATCAACAAAACTTGCAAAACACTTCGGGTCAGAACCAACAGAATCGGCAGAACGCCGCCAGTCAGAATCAACAGAGCCGGCAGAACACTTCCAGTCAGAACCAGCAGAATCGGCAGAACGCCGTGAGTCAGAATCAGCAGAATCGGCAGGACTACGCGAATCAGAATTGGGACGGATACCGCCCTTACGGATACTATGGTCCGGGGTATGGTTATCCAGTTGCTGCTGCTGCTGCTATTGGCGTTACCGGTTACGCGGTTGGCGCGGCTACGGCCAGCCAATCGGCAACGGTTGTACCGGTACTTCCATGCACTCCGACACTGGTGCGGGTGGGCGACCAGAACTACTACCAGTGTGACGGAAATTGGTACGCGAAAGTATATTCCGGCAGCAGCGTCAGCTACGTTGCAGTTAAGCCGCCGTAAAGGTTCCTCATATATCTCGTGCGCTCCATTGCTCGGCCGAGAATTCGCATCGCTGCTTTGCCCGACACCAGAACCGCTATCCAGGAATATGATCCGACTTTAGTCCTATGACTTTAGTCCTATCTTTGACTGTCGGAATGTTAACCGCGTTTTTCTGCGCAAGTGCTGGTTCTATGTCACTCCGATTTATACCAATCAACGACTACTGGGTATATAGGACCTTCGTCAGATGACCTGGCTATTGGACAAGATCCAATCAGTTCATTTCGGTGGACGCAGAGGGGTCGGTCGCTCCGTGCGACTGCTGGGTCACAAGCTATCCGGAAATTTCTCTGGTAATATCTT
>Ga0207684_10004004_pt1 | contig 14094 bp, 12 predicted proteins | sample KBSK5501metaG_FD_184342 | JGI IMG/M metagenome (GOLD analysis project Ga0207684, IMG submission 184342) | Corn, switchgrass and miscanthus rhizosphere microbial communities from Kellogg Biological Station, Michigan, USA - KBS K5-50-1 metaG... | ecosystem: Host-associated > Plants > Roots >...
CGACGAGCGCGTCCGCGTTGCGAGGGATCACCCCCAGGTGATCGCCCGCGCGATAGGCCACGCCGTCGGGCAGCTCGAGCTCCACGTGTCGGGTCGAGCGCGGCGAGGGATCGGCGCCGGTCCGCGTGTGCAGCTCGCGGTTGACCGCCACCCGCATCGCGCGGGCCCCGAGCGAGTCGACGAACGGGCTCGCCTCCCCGCCCTCGACCTCCTCGACCGTCAGGTGCGCGGCCTCCGCCGCCTCCGGGGGCGCCAGCTCGACCCCGAGCGCCGTGGCCAGGGTCCCCAGCAGCGGATCCTGCCAGGCCTGGAACTGCCCGTCGAAGTCCTCCCGCGCATCGCCTTCGCCGCGCGGGTAGAGCCGCTCGGCCCCGAGCGCGGCGAGCCGCTCGTCGATGAGCCGGGGCACCGCCTGGAACGTGGAGGCCCAGTCCCGGTTGCCGCAGCCCCACACCGTGTAGCGCACGCCCGCGAGCGAGACGGTATCCGGCTCGGCCGCGCGCAGCCATTCGCAGAAGCGGACCGCGTTGTCGGGCGGCGTGCCGTTGTAGGACGCCGACGCGATGACCACCGCGCCCTCGCCGGGCAGGCGACCGACATAGTCGTCGAGCGGAGCCACCGTGACCGCGAAGCCGCCCGCCTCGCCCGATTCCGCCACCCGGCGCGCGACCTCCTCGGCGGTGCCCAGGTTGGAGCCGTAGAGCACCAGGAGAGGCGTGCCGTGCCGCGGACCCGTCGATGCGAGGATCGGCGCCGCCGCGGCGGCCGTCGCGCGGACCGCCGGACGCCCGGGCGGGTGGCTCCGGTCGCGATCGGGTCGCCGCCGCACCCGGATGCGGAAGCCGTCCGGCTTGACGGTCAGCGTTTCCTTGAGGGCCAGCCGGTAGCGGGTGTGGTCGACCAGCTGGAAGCGCTGCAGGATCATGCCGAGCACGAGCGTCGCCTCGACGAGGGCGAACTGACGGCCGATGCAGGCCCGCTGGCCGTTGCCGAAGGGCTTGTAGGCGTTGGCCGGGCGCCCCGGCTCGGCCTCGCGCGAGAAGTTATCCGGATCGAAGACCTCGGCGCGCTCCCCCCACACCGAGGGATCGCGGTGGAGCATGGGCGTGAGCACCACGATCTGGTACGGCTTCTTCATCCGGTAAGTCCCGCCGATCGTGGTGTCCTTGTAGGGCGAGAGCGCGAAGACCGGCGCGGTGGGCCAGAGGCGCAGCGACTCCTTCAGCACCTGGCTGAGGTAGGTCAGCTGGTTGACCTGGGCGTAGGTCGGCGGCACCGAGGGGTCGGAGCCGAGGACCCGGTCTACCTCCTCGTGGGCACGGGCGAGCACTTCCGGATTCTGGAGCAGGAAGTAGGTGGCGAAGGACAGGAGGCCGCTCGTCGTCTCGTGCCCCGCGATCAGGAAGGTGATCACCTGGTAGCGGATGTTGAGATCCTCGAGCCGCTCGCCGCTTTTCCGATCCACGCCGGAGAGCATGCAGCTGAGGAGATCCGGCTTCGAGGCGTCATCTCGGCGTTCCTGCCGACGCTCCTGGATGATCCGGTCCACCATCTCGTTCATGTACCGGATGTCGGCCTTGAGCTGGCGCTCCCGATCCTTCTTGATCAGGCTCTCGAGCGGCAGGCCCCGCGTCTCCATCGAGGCCCCGAGGGCCCCGATCATCGCCCCCACGAACGGGTGGTTGGTGTCGCGGTAGAACGAGTTGAAGCGGTAGCCGAACCCGCAGAGCCCGATGGTGTCGAGGGTGAGCGACGTCATGTCGTGGGTGACGTCGATCTCGTCGTCGACGTTGAGCCGCTCCCACTTGAGCACCAGCTGCTGGGCGATGTCGACCATCATCGGGTGATAGCCCTGCATGGCGCGCGACCCGAAGTTGGGCAGGAGGATGTTGTGGGCGCGCGACCAGTTCGGCTCCTGGGTGTAGGCGGTGAAGAGGCCGTCGCCCGCGAAGGCGCGGAGCCGGCGCAGGGCGCCCTTGACGCTCTTGTCGAAGCGCGTCTCGTCGCACAGCTCGTCGACCAGGGAGAAGCCCGAGACCACCACCAGCGGCTTGCCCATCATGTCGAGCCAGTAGATGGGCCCGTACTGGCGCGCGAGCGTCATCATGTCCTGGATCGGGGTGCTGATCCCGAGCGAGAGCAGGTTGCCCAGGACGAGCGTGCGCGGAGGATGCGGGATCGGGTCGAGGAGGTTCTTCTGGGCCATCGACGCTAGTCGTCGTGATCGGTCAGGCCGGTGACGTCGTATCCCATCACCACCAGGTCGCGGGTGCGGCCCGTGTGATCGACCACGAAGTCCTGCAGCAGCGCCTCCGGCCGGAAGCCGAGTCGCTCGAAGGTGACCATGGCCCCCTTCTGGTCCGGCGTCATCTGGGCCACGATCTTGCGGAGGCCACGACCGCGGGCCAGCCCGAAGATCTCGCCGGCGAGGGCCCGGCCCAAGCCCTGGGAACGGAAGCGCAGCGCGACCTGGGTCCGGATCTCGCCCAGGTGCCGCTGCCAGGCGACCCGGTTCTGCACCAGGGCCGCGTAGCCCGCGATCTCCCCGCCCGCCTCCGCGAGGACAGTGGTGGTGAGTCCGGCCTCGAGGTTGCGCATCCAGTGCGCGACCGCGTCGGGATCGGTGATGTCCATGCGGAGGAAGAGCAGGTCGTCCTCCGGCAGGCTGCGCGCGAACGCGGCAATCGGTGCGGCGTCCGCCGGGGTCATCAGGCGCAGCACGATCGGCGTGCCGTCCTTGAGCTGGACGGTGCGCGGGAGGGCTCGAGCGGGAGACGTCGGTGCGTCACTCATGGGGAGACGTAGTATAGAGGCCATGGACGTCCTGGTCGAGACCCGTCGGGGCCGTGTGCGCGGCCTGGCCGAGGAAGGCCTCGCGCTATTCCGCGGGATCCCCTACGCCCGCCCACCGGTCGGGCCGCGGCGCTTCGGGCCACCCGAGCCGCCCGAGGCGTGGACCGGCACGCACGACGCCACGCGCTTCGGGCCGTCGGCCCCGCAGAACGGCGCGCTCATCGGGCCCGTCATGAGCCTCGGCATCGGCCGTACCAGCGAGGACTGCCTCTATCTGAACGTCTGGACGCCCGCGGCCGACCGCCGGCGACGGCCGGTCCTGGTGTGGATCCACGGCGGAGCCTTCCTGCTGGGCTCGGGCTCCCAGATGCTCTATGACGGCGCGACCCTGGCCCGGCGGGGGGACGTGGTGGTCGTCACCATCAACTACCGGCTCGGCGCCTTCGGCTTCCTGCGGCTGCGCGACCGCTTCGGCCAGCGGCTGCCCGCCACCGGCAATGAGGGACTCCTCGACCAGGTCGCCGCGCTCACCTGGGTGCGCGAGGAGATCGAGGCCTTCGGCGGCGACCCGGGCCAGGTCACGATCTTCGGCGAGTCCGCCGGGTCCATGAGCTGCGCCACCCTGCTCGGGCTCCCCTGCGCCCACGGGCTCTTCCACCGCGCGATCCTCCAGTCGGGCGGCGCCAACTTCGTGTGGCCCCGCGAGATCGCCACCGAGCTCTCCGACCATGTGCTCGACGAGCTGGGAGTCGCCTCGCCGGAGGCCCTGCAGAGTCTGGGCGCCGACCGGATCCTCGAGGTCCAGCGCCGCTTCTTCGGGGACCTGCTCCTGGGCGAGGACCACGTGCTGGGCGGCCTCTCCGCCACCGGGCAGCGCGTGGCGGGCGCGATGTTCGTCGGCTTGTCCCTCGCGCAGCGACGGTTCGGCCGCCTCACCGCACCCCTCGCCCGCGGGCTCGTCGATGTCCTCAAGCGCCGGGGCCGCCGTCTCCCTGCGGGACGGTCGGACGCCATGGCGCCGCTGCGACGGCTGCGCACCCAGGGCCTCCCCTTCCAGCCGGTGGTGGACGGCGAGGTGCTCTCCGGCCACCCGCTCGCCGCCATCGGGGCGGGCGCGGCCCGCCACGTCCCGCTGCTGATCGGCACCAACCTCGACGAGTCGAAGCTCTTCGCGCCGCTCGATCCGGAGGCCGCGACCCTCGACGAGGCGGGCCTGGTGGCCCGCTGCGAGGAGGCCATCGCGGCCGGGCGGACCGGCGTCCGGGGAGCCGGGAGGCGCGCGGTCGAGGTCTACCGCGCGGCGCGGGCGGCGCGCGGCGAGCGCGTCGAGCCGGGAGAGCTGTGGTTTGCGATCGAGACCGACCGGACCATGCGCCATCCCGCGATGAGCCTGGCCGCGCGGCAGGCCGCGCATCAGCCGCAGACCTACGCCTACCTGTTCACCTGGCCCTCGCCGGTGCTGGGTGGCATGCTCGGCTCCTGCCACGCCCTGGACCTGCCCTTCGTCTTCGGCACCCTCGAGCATCGGCTGCTCCGCCCGCTCGTCGGCCGGGGCCCGGAGGCGCTGGCTCTCGCCGCGCGCGTCCAGGACGCCTGGATCGCCTTCGCGCGCACCGGACGGCCCGAGCATGGAGGTGTCCCCGACTGGCCGGCCTACGACGGCGCGCACCGCCGCACCATGATCCTGGATCGGCAATGCCGGGTGGAGAATGCGCCGCGCGAGGCGGAGCGCGCCTTCTGGGAGTCGGTGGATCGGGCGGTGGGGGGTCATCCGGGCTAGCGCCCGGATCGCCGCTCAGGCCGCGGACTGGCCGCCGTCGAGGAAGAGGGTCTGCCCGGTCATGAAGTCGGAGGCGGCGGAGGCCAGGTAGACCACCAGCGGCCCGATCTCCTCGAGCCGTCCGGTGCGGCGCGCCGGCACGTCGCGGAGGAGCCGCTCGCTGACGCGCGGATCGCCGAAGGCCTCCGCGTTCATGTCGGTGACGAACCAGCCGGGCGCGACCGCGTTGACCTGGATGGAGTGACGGGCCCACTCCGCGGCCAGGGCCCGCGTGAACCCCATCACCCCGCTCTTGGACGCGGCGTAGGCGCTGTAGCCGGGCAGCCCCACCTGCCCCAGCACCGAGGCCACGTTGACGATCTTGCCGGATTTCTGGGCGATGAGGTGGGCGGCGGCGGCGCGGCAGCCGTTGAACACCCCGACCAGGTTGACGTCGAGGGTGGCGCGGAAGTCCTCGGGCGACATCTGCGCGACGGGGGCCACGCGCGCAATCCCCGAGTTGTTCACCACGACGTGGAGGCCGCCCAGCTCGCCGACCGTGCGCGCCACCAGCCCCTCCACCTGCGCGTAGACGCTCACGTCGGTGGCGATCGCGACGGCGCGGCGGCCGGTGGCGCGGACGAGGCGCGCGGTCTCATCGAGATCGGGCTGGGAGCGCGCGGCGAGCGCCACGTCGGCACCCGCCTCCGCGAGCGCCACCGCCATCGCGCGCCCGAGGCCGCGGCTGGCGCCGGTGACGATGGCGACGCGACCGTCGAGGCGCATCGCCGCGAGGGCCCCGCTATCGGTAGAGGGAATCGAGCAGCTCCCGGTGCTTGTCGGTGATGACCCGGCGCTTGACCTTCAGCGTCGGGGTCAGGAGCCCGTTCTCGACCGTGAAGTCGCCGGGCAGGATCATGAACTTCTTGACCTTCGCGTAGGACTGCAGTTCCCCGTTCCGCTCCTCCACGATGCGCGACACGCGCGCCACCACCTTCGGGTTCTTGGCGAGCGAGGAGGGTTCGGTATCGAGGATGCCTTGCTCCCGGGCATACTTAGCGAGCTCCTCCGGGTTCAGGGTGATGAGAGCCACCGGGTAGGGCCGCTTGTCCCCGTAGACCATCGCCTGACTGATGAACGGATCGCCCTTGAGCAGGTTCTCGACGTTCTGGGGCGCGATGTTCATCCCGCCCGCGGTGACGATGAGGTCCTTCTTGCGGTCGGTGATGAAGAGGAACCCGTCCTCGTCGATACGCCCGATGTCTCCGGTCGCGAACCAGCCGTCGGCCAGGAAGACCTCCGCGGTCGCCTCCGGCTTCTTGAAGTAGCCCTTGGCGATGTTGGGCCCGCGCCCCATGATCTCCCCGTCGGGCGCGATCTTGACCTCGATGCCTGGCTGCGCCTGCCCGACCGATCCGAACTTGAAGTGCTCGATCCGGTTGAACGTGAGAGAGGGACAGGTCTCGGTGAGACCGTATCCTTCCAGGATGAGGATGCCCGCCGCGTGGAAGAACTCGGCGATCTCCTTGGACAGCGGGGCACCGCCCGAGACCGCGAAGCGCAGACGCCCGCCGAGGGCCTCGTGCAGCTTGCCGAACACGAGCGCGTGGGCGATGCGGTGCTTGAAGCCCAGCAGGGCCGGGACGGGCCGGCGAGCCTGCTGGAGCTTCGACACCTCCCGCCCCACCCCGACCGCCCAGTTGAAGATCTTGCGCTTGACCGGCGAGCCCGCCTCCGCCTTGGCGATGACGCCCGCATAGACCTTCTCGAACACGCGGGGCACGCTGCAGATGAAGTGCGGCTTCACCTCGGGCAGGTTCTCGCGGAGCTTGTCGATGCTCTCGGCGAACGCGGTGGTGAGGCCCCGGTGCACGCCGATGAACGACTCGAGCCGCGCGAAGGAGTGCGCGAGCGGCAGGAAGAGCAGGTGGGTGTCGCCCTCCTGGATCCCCGACATCTTGGCCGCGGACCCGAGCGTGCCTAGGTGGTTGCCGTGGGTCTGGACCACGCCCTTGGGCGGGCCGGTGGTGCCCGACGTGTACACGATGGTGGCGATGTCTTCCGGCCCGACCGCGGCCACCCGGCTCGCCAGCTCCCCGCGGAGCCGCTCGAGGTTGTCCCGTCCGAGGCGCCGCAGCCCATCCCAGGTCATGACCCGGGCCGAGGACTCGCCCTGGTGGCCCTGCATCACCACGATCTGCTCGAGCCCTTCCATCTTGCCCTGCACCTCGAGGACCTTGGCGAGCTGCGCCGGATCCTCGACGAACAGGGTCTTCACCCCCGCGTCGTTGACGATGTACTGGATGAGGTCCGGAGGGTAGCTCGGATAGATCGGAATGGTGCGACAGCCCGCGGAGAAGGCCGCGAAGTCGGCCTGCACCCATTCGGCGCGACTCGCGGAGAGGATGCCGATCGCCTCGTCCTTGCGGCGGCCGAGGGCGAGCAGGCCGGTGGCCAGCTCGCGCACGATCTCCCCGACCTCGCGCCAGGGACGGGTGCGCCACGCGCCGCCCTCCTTCCACTGCTGCGCCGGCCGGTCGCCGTCGGTTTCGACCCGATGCCAGAACATGCTCGCCAGCGTCACGTGGGCCATGGTTCCCTCCTCACGCCTGTGTGCGGAGCTCTCTACGCAGGATCTTGCCGATCGGGCTCTTGGGCAGCGAGTCCACGAAGCGGATCTCCTTCGGGCACTTGAAGCGGGCCAGGCGGCCCTCGCAGAACGCGCCGATCTCCGCGGCGGTCGCCCGCTCGCCGCTCCGGAGCACGACGAACGCGAGCACGCCCTCCCCCATCAGCGCGTCCTTCATGCCGACCACCGCGGCCTCGGCCACCTTGGGGTGGGCGTAGAGGACCTCTTCGACCTCGCGCGGGTAGATGTTGAATCCGCCGCGGATGATCAGGTCCTTCTTGCGCTCGACGATGAAAAGGAAGCCGTCCTCGTCGAGCCGGCCCATGTCTCCGGTATGCAGCCACCCGGCCCTCACCGTCCGCGCCGTCTCCTCCGGGTTGCGGTAGTAGCCGACCATGACGCTCCGCCCGCGGACGCAGACCTCGCCCACCTCGCCCGCGGGGAGCCCGCGGTCAAGATCGTCCAGGATCGAGACCTCGACCCCGGGAATCGCGCGACCCACCGAGCCCACCTTGCGCGGGTCGCTCAGACGGTGCGCCGACACCACCGGGGAGGCCTCGGTCAGGCCGTAGCCCTCCAGGATCTTGCCCCCGAACTTCCGCTCGAAGGGCTCCACGATCTCGGTGGGCAGCGGGGCCGCGCCCGAGCCCCACGCCCGCATCGAGCGGGTGTCGAAGCGGTCGGCCTCCGGATAGTTCAGCAGGTAGATCAGCATGGTGGGCACCGCCGACATCGAGACCGCCCGGAACTCCTGGATGGTCTGCAGCACCGCCTCCGGGTGGAACCAGCGGAGCAGCGCCGCCCGCGAGCCCAGGATGTGGCCCGCGTTCATCACGGTGAGGCCATAGGAGTGCGAGAGCGGCAGGACCGCCACCGCCCAGTCCTCCCGCCCGAGCTCGTTCAGCGAGGCGGCCGAGCGCGCGTTGGACTCGAGGTTGTCGTGGGAGAGGGCCACGCCCTTGGGGAGGCCGGTGGTCCCCGACGTGTAGAGGATCACCGCGAGGTCGTCGGGGCGCCGGTCCACGGCGGGAAAAGAGTTCGGCTCTCCCGCGGCTTCCGCGGCCAGCGAGCGCGTCGTGCCGTCGCCGCCTCCGTCGACCAGCAGGACGTGGTGCAGCGTGGGCAGGACGCCGATCTGCGCCTCGACCTTCCCGAGCAGGTCGGCGGACGTGATCACCACCTTCGCCTCGGAGTCGGCCACGATGTGGGCGACCTCCCGCTCGCCCAGCAGGAAGATCACCGGGACGATGACGCCGCCGCACCTGAGGATGGCCCCGTAGCTCTGGATCACCTCGGGGCAATTCGGGAGCATCACGAGCACGCGATCCCCGGGACCGACACCCAGCCGCCGCAGGGCGTGAGCCAGCCGGGCGGAAGCCCGCGCCTGCTCCAGATTGGTGTACCGGCGCCCCTCGAACGCCAGCGCGACGTACTCGCCGTACTTGTCGAGGCTCTCGTCTGCGAGGCGAGTGAGGGACATGGCTCGGGTCACCAGTTCGTGATGAGTTTCAAGAGGTTACCCGTATAGCACGGGCGCAGTGACGCAACGCGATAAAACGCTTGACGCTGATAGCGCACCGCGTTATCCTCGGCCGTGCGGTCATAGAAACGACACCAAGGAGCGAACCGATGACCAATTCCCTGCAGGTGAACGAGCTGATGGGCGAGCTGACCGGACGCACCGTCGAGGCATTTTCGCTGTGGGCCGACGCCAACCAGAAGGTTCTCCGGGAGCTGGTGGACCTTTCCGCCGGCACCGCACGGGAGGGCGTGCGCCTGTACGCCGAGATCCAGTCCGCCACGCTCGAGGCGGTCAAGGAGGGGCAGGCCTACCTGCTCCGCCGGCAGGACGCGATGCAGGACGCGCCGCGCGATCCGCTCGGGGCCTACCAGAAGGGTGCGCTGGAATCGGCGGAGCGCGCGCAGAAGACCTTCCGGCTCCTCGAGGGTACCGCGCAGGCCATGACCCGGTCCGCGGAGCGGCTGCAGGTCACCGCCGAGCACGCCGGTCAGGAGATCCAGGCCACGGTCACCCAGCTCGTCGGCAAGGTGCAGTCGCTCTACGCCCCGCTCGCCTGAATGATCTGATGCGGGGCCGACGCGGGCCGGGTCACGCAACCCGGTCCGCGTCGCTATTTCTCGCGCTTCTTCTCGAGCCGCTCTTCCAGCGCGCGCAGCTGCTCGCGTAGCACCGAGACCTCCTCGCGGAGGACGTCGGCCTCGGCGGTGTCGGCGCGCTTCTCCGGCTTGACCGGCTCGGCGCCGGGCGATGCGACGCTCGGCCACCCGGCGCGCGAAGCCCAGTCCCGCAGCACCCGGTCGGCTTCGCGCTGGCTCGTCATGAGCCCTTCGAGACTGGAGCGGAGCGACTTCTGCACGAAGTCCTGCCAGGCCTCTCCATGCTTGATGAGCTGGTGCAGGAACCCGGTGGGCAGCGTCGCGCGGTGGTTCCGCTCGTTCTCGAGGATGATCTGCGCGAGGGTGACCGACGTGAGGTCCTCGCCGGTCGAGACGTCCACGACCGAGATCTCCCGCCCGGCCCGGATCAGCTCCTCGAGCTCCTCCAGCGTGACGTAGCGGCTCTCCTGCGTATCGTAGAGCTTGCGATTGGAGTAGCGCTTGATGACGTACGCCATGATCGGTGTCAGTCTAGCACCGCGGTCCAGCCCCGACAAGGCGAGCCGGCCGCGGCGACGGGCCGCGACGCCCGACGACGCTCGCTATTTCGTGCGCGGGCGCCCGGACGCGGCGGAGAGCGCGGAGAGACCCAGCATGCCCACGATGGTGGCGCCCTGGGCCATCCACGCGAGCGGCTGGAGCGTCCAGAGCGCGAGCGCACCCATGGGCGCGCTCGATCGCGCGTAGTCGATCGGCGTCCGCGACGGCATCACCACCGCCTCGCCGGTCAGCACGTCCTCGGCCCGCTGGTTGGTGCACACGGTGCGCAGGCGGATCCGGTTTCTCGCCCGGTTGACGTCGATCACCTCGACGCGGGCCGAGATCGAATCGCCCGCCTTCACCGGCTTGAGGAACTTGAGGTCCTGGGAGAGGTAGATGGCGCCGGGCCCGGGCAGCCGCGTGCCGATCACCGCCGAGACGAGTCCCGCGGTCCAGATCCCGGGCGCGATCGGCTCCTTGAACACGGTCTCCGCCGCGTACGCCCGGTCCGAGTGCACCGGGTTGTAGTCGCCGACCGCGTCCACGAACGAGGCGATGTCGCCGTCGGTGACGCGGCGGGTGATCCGGGCGCTGTCGCCCACCGCGATGGCGTCGATCGTCATGCCGATCATGCGCGCTCCGGTCGCCCGGCGGCGTCGGTGGGCCGGCGGAGCGCGCGGTCCAGCTTGTCCTCGAGGGCGTCGATCTTCTCCTCGACCTGGGCCAGGTGGCGGGCCAGCGCCACGACCTGGGCGCGTGACGGCAGGCCGAGCCCGGCGAGCGAGGCGTCGATCTGCTGCTCGGCCGCCTTCTTGGCGGGGCCCGAGACGTTGAGGAAGCCCTCGAGCTGCTTGCCCATCATCTGCGCGAAGGTGTCGGTGCCCATCGCCTGCTCCAGGACGCGCGACCACGCCGCGATCCACTGGTCGAGGAACTGCTTCCACTGCGCCATCAGGTCGGGCGACGGCGCGGTCCCCTGGGTCATCACCTTCGACCACGCGGCCATGCCCTGGTCCATGAAGGGCCGCCAGAAGGCCTGCGGATCCATCGGGGGTGTCCCGGCCGCCGGCCCCTGCCCCATCATCCGGAGCCAGGCCTGGGTGCCGTCCTCGACCTGCCGCTTCCACATGTCGAGCAGCTGCTGGCTGGTGTTGTCGGCCATGACGTTGTCCTTCCCCGGCCCGCGGCTAGGACCGCGCGGCCAGCCAGGACGCCACCTTCGGCCAGCAATGCACCGAGGCGCTGCGTCCGGCGATCAGCGAGATGTGTCCTCCCGGAAGCTCCACGTACTCCTTGTCGCGCGTGCTCACGACGTCGATGAGCGGCTTCACGCAGGCGGGGGGCGCGATGTTGTCTTCCTTGGCCCCCACCGCGAGCACCGGGCAGCGGATCTCGCGCAGGTCCACCCGGCGACCCGCCATCATGAGCTGGCCCTTGATGAGCTGGTTCTGCTGGTAGAAGTCCTTGACCCAGTGACGGAAGAACTCCCCCGGGAACGGCAGGTACTCGTTGGCCCACTTGTTGAGCGCGTTGAAGCCGGCCACGTAGTCGGGGTTCCAGAGGTTCCACCAGAGGTTCAGATTGGTGTTGAGGTCCATGGTGGGCTTGAGGAGCTTGAAGCCCATCTTGACCATCTCGGCCGGGATGCTGCCCAGGGTGTCGACGTACTTGTCGACGTCGAAGACACGCGGGTCGAGCCACTTGCCGAACAGGCCCACGTGGGCGAAGTCGATGGGGCCCGCCATGTCGACGTAGTTCTTGAGCGGGAACTCCGGATGGGTCGCCACGAAGCTCGCGGAGAGCGGGGCGCCCATGCAGTAGCCCAGCACCGACATCTCGGAGGCGCCGGAGGCCTCGAGGGCCTTGCCGGCGAGCCGCGGGAGGATCTTGGTGACCGCGTCCTCGACGGTGAGGCCGTTGTCTTCCTCGCCGAACACGCCCCAGTCCACCAGGAAGAAGTCGAAGCCCTGCGCGGTCATGTACTCGATGAACGAGCCCTTGGGCATGAGATCGAAGATGTAGGGCCGGCTGATCCCGAGATTGGGCACGAAGAGGAGGGGGGTGCGCACCGTGCGCTTCGACTCGTACCGCCAGAGGCGCGACTTGTTGGTGCGGTAGATCAGCTGCCGCGGGGTGGGCCCGACCTCGGGCTCCTTGGGGTTCATCACCATCTCGCTCCAGTGCTTCATGCGGAGAAGATTACGGCTGGCCTCCTCCCGCATCCGCGCCAGCACTTCCGGCGACATCGCCGGCATCTCTCCCATCATCGTGAAGAGCTCGTCTTTCATGACCCCTATCCTACACCCGGCGTGACGCTTCGCGTCAGTCATCTGCGCCGCGCCCCGGCCCCGCCCCTCGCGGGGCCGGGGCCGGGCGGACGCGGCCGCGAGACGGGCTAGACCTGGAAGAGGCTCCCCACCTTCATGGCGAGGCCCATATCGCCCTTCAGCTTGAGCTTGCCCGACATGAAGGCCATCTGCCCGGAGAGCTTGCCGCCGGTCATGTCGAGCCAGTCCTGCGACGACATGGTGAGGGTGAGGTTCGGGCTGGTCGCGGCGCCCTGGGTCACGTTGCAGGCGCCGTCCTTGATGACCGCGTTCCAGGTCCCGCCCTGATCCCCCGTGATGTCGTACTGGATGGTGGCGTTCACCCCCGCGGCCTTGTCGGCGCGGAACCGGGATGCCATGTTGTCGAAGGTCTCCTTCACTGTCGGCATGACCACTGCTCCTTTCCGGTGTCGAGCGTGTCCTAGAACGTGAAGAGGTCCATGCCCCCGGTGACGGTGAGCACGGCCCCCGTGATGTAGCGCGCGCGCTCCGAGCAGAGGAACGCGATCGCGCTCGCGATGTCTTCGGGCTGTCCTTCCCGCTGCATGGCCACCCGCTTGACCATGCGCTCGTACAGTGGCGACATGTTCGCATTCGGCCCCACGATGCCGGGAGCGATCACGTTCGAGGTCACATTGTACCGCGCCCCCTCGAGCGCCACCGACTTGGCGAAGCCGATCACCCCCATCTTGCTCGTCGAGTACGCGGTCTGCCCGAAGCCGCCCATCAGCCCGGCGATCGAGGCCATGCAGATCACGCGGCCCCAGCCGCGCTCGCGCATGCCCGGGAACACCAGCTTCGTGACGTTGTAGGTCCCGGTCAGGTTGATGCGGAGGTTCACGTCCCAGTCGTCGTCCGCGGTGTCCTTGAGCTGGCCCATCGTGTAGATCCACCCCGCGTTGTTGACGCAGATGTCGACGGGCCCGACCTCCTGCTCGGCGCGCCCGATCACCTCGGCCAGGACCGCGCGGTCGGTGATGTCGGCCGCGTAGCCCCGCGCGGTGCCGCCCGCGTCCGCGATCTCCTTCGCGGTCTCGGCCGCGCCCTCCGCGTTGAGATCCAGCACGATCACCCGACAGCCTTCCGATGCCAGAGTGAGGGCGTCCTGCCTGCCGAGGCTCCGGGCGCCGCCGGTCACCAGCGCGGTCTTGCCCGCGATGCCGAGCTCCACCTACCGCCCCACCTAGCGACCCTTGAAGTCGGCGGGCCGCTTCTGGAAGAAGGCCTGGATGCCCTCACCCGCGTCCTCGGTGCGGAGCGACTGGAGAAAGGCCCGCACCTCGACCTCGATGGCCTGGTCGATGGGAGCGTGGATGCCGTCGTCCACCGCCTCGATGATGAGGCGCGTGGCGATCGGCGGGCGCTTGGCCAGCTCGCGGGCGAGCGCGCGCGCGTCGTTGAGCGTCTCGCCCTCCTTCGACAGCCGGTTGACGAGCCCGGTGCGGTAGCACTCCTCCGCGGGCACCTGGGTCCCGAGGATCAGGTGCTCGAGGGCGCGCCCCCGCCCCATGAGGCGCGGGTAGCGCTGGGTGCCGCCGAAGCCCGGAATGATGCCGAGGTTGGACTCGGTCTGCCCCATCCGCGCCCCCTCCTTCAGGATGCGGATGTGGCAGCCCATCGCGATCTCGCAGCCGCCCCCCAGCGCGTGCCCGTTGATCGCGGCCACCACCGGCTTGGGGAAACGCTCGATGCGCCGCACCACGCTGTTGCCGAAGCGGATGAAGGTGCCCACGTCCGATCCCTGGAAGGCGGACCCGAGATCGGCGCCCGCGCAGAAGATCTTGTCGCCCGCGCCGGTGACGATCACCGCGCGCACCGCGTCGTCCGACTCGAGCTCGGAGAGCGCCGCGTTCAGCTCCCGCATGAGCGTCTCGCTGATGGCGTTCGCGGGCGGCCGGTTGAGGGTGACGATCGCGAAGCGCTCCTCG
>Ga0207684_10004005_pt1 | contig 14087 bp, 12 predicted proteins | sample KBSK5501metaG_FD_184342 | JGI IMG/M metagenome (GOLD analysis project Ga0207684, IMG submission 184342) | Corn, switchgrass and miscanthus rhizosphere microbial communities from Kellogg Biological Station, Michigan, USA - KBS K5-50-1 metaG... | ecosystem: Host-associated > Plants > Roots >...
GGGTTCACTCATAGTCGATGTAGAAGCGCGACAGGCTGTGGGCTTGTTGATCGGGCGAACTTTCAGCGACGGCGAGGACAGCTTTTCAATCGCGTGTCCGATTGATAGAACTTTGCAATTACTTAGCAATGAGATCGGCAGCGCTCTAAAAATTTGTCTCTGAACACACAACCTGAAGTTCACTCATGAAAATTCCTCGTCATCGAATCATTTCACTTTTCGCCATCGGAGTTTTGTTGTCCGGGTGTCAAATTGTCCAGCGGACGGCGGCCGCTTGCCGTGCTCGGTCCTTCGGTAGCGCCACGTTTTATGACATGTGCTCCGCCCAAAACTTTAAGGACTTTCGCGGCCGGACTGGAAAGATCGAATTTGATCAGGCGATTCCGGTTAAACGGCTGCTGCGGCTTGGAAAGCAAAATGCCGGCACGCAAGCGGCTATTTTATTGCACAATCGCTGGCCGGATGGCAGCCAACTGCACGTCTCTTTTTTAAACGATCCTTACGGTTTAAGAAATGAGGTCCTGAATATTGCTAACGAGTGGCACAGCCGCGGTCACGCAAACATTTCGTTTGTCGAAAGCAATACAGCGAGCAGCGACATTCGTGTGACTTTCACCGGTAGCGGCTACTGGTCGTTGATCGGAACGCAGGCAAACGATGAGCGGGGCCGCCCGACACTTTGCCTGGGTTTTACCCACAGCCCTTCGGGGACGGAATTGCACCGCGTTGTATTGCATGAATTTGGTCATTCAATCGGCTTGATCCACGAGCATCAACAGCCTGTCTCCAGTATTCATTGGGATGCCCAAGCTTGTTATCGTTATTTCGAAGGGCCGCCGAACTGTTGGGACAAGCAAATGGTGGATTCCAATGTCTTGCGTCATTATCCGGAAAATCCCGCTATCTTTCATACCGGTTTCGATGAGAACAGCATCATGGAGTATGCCGTGGACCCTAATCTGACCACCGACCACAAAGGCATCGCTTGGAACAATGACTTGTCACCGATGGATCGGCAGTTTATCGCCACGGTCTATCCGTAAACGACATTTCCCGACTGAACACAATCCGCCCTCGGAATCGCGCACTGTTTCCCGCGTTTGGCACCGCTCGCGTACCGGAATTTCATTGAAAATATTGAAATTTTAAACTCCGGCCCGGCAACGGAGACAGGCCGGAGCGAAAAGACGGCAACGACGGGAAAAACGGCGGGGAATCTGCTTGGGGGTCATCTGAGCAATCATGACCGTTTCCCCGGATTTAGTTCATTGGCGCCGTAACCGGACATTCGCGCTCATTTCAAGTCTCAGCGTCGCTCTGCTTGGCGGTGGGGCGTTTGCCGGGTGGTTGCTTCATATCGAAGCGCTCAAGAGCATTATTCCCGGTGCGGCCCCAATGAAACCGAACATGGCTGCAGGAATGTTGCTCTGTGGAGCGGCGCTGGCGCTTTTATCACGTCAGAAGTTGTCGATGCCGATCCGCATTTGCGTGGTGGCGATGGCAGCAACAGTGATCGCGCTGGCCGCGCTGACCCTGGGGGAATATTTGTTTGATTGGGACCTTGGAACTGAGGAATGGCCGATCGGCGGCTTTCCGGCGGCGCTCGGAACCTCGCATCCGGGCCGAGTGTCGCCGGCTACGGCGTTGTCCTTCTTCGTAATGGGCAGCGCGCTTTGCTTTGCATCAGGGTTGATCAAAACACGATTACGCCTTTCGATCGCAGCAGGATTGAGCGGAGCCTTAGTGGTGATTGGAGCGCTCGCACTGGTGGGGTTCTGTCTCGAGATGTTTTTCGGCCCCCGCTGGAATTATATCGGCATGAACGTGACCGGCATTCTCGGCGCAGCGGGATTCATGTTATTGGGGAGCGGCCTATTGGCTCTTCTCCAAAGCAAGGGCGGGTTGACGTGGTCATTGGACAGATTAACCACGCTCGGATTTGCGTTGGGGATCCTGCTGATGGTCATGGCGGCCGCGACCGCATTCAGTTTTACCAAGCAGATGCTGGAGACGACCAGCTGGGTCATCCACCGGCAGGAGGTCCTCAGGGAAATTCAGGAAGTCATGAGCGCCATAGCCGACCTAACGAGCAGCAAACGCGTCTACATCATTATAGGCAATGAGCAGTTACTGAAGGAACGAGCACAAACGAAAGCTGCCCTCAATCAGGATCTTGTCGATATCCGCAGATTGACCACTGACAATCCGATTCAACAACGGGCTTTCGATCAACTCGAAGCGCTCATTGCCCAACGAATTGATTGGGAGGAGCGAGTGATCGCGGCTCGTCGCCAGGGAGGTCTTTCTCCAGCGGCAGAGATGGTTGCCACAGGTCCCGGACTCAAGCTCTCGGCTGATATCAATGCTTTGTTCGCGCGAATGCAGAACGAAGAATACCGCTTGCTCGGCTTGGATAGGAAGCGGGCGGAGACCGCTACCACAACAGCCTTTCTGGTGTTGCCGATGGGTGTGTTCCTCAGCCTGACAATATTGTCCTTGGGGTTGGTATTTCTCAATTCGGGAGTGAGCGAACGCAAAAGAGCCGAGGGCGCGCTTCGGCTAAGTGAAGAACGCATGCGCGCGATTTTGGACTCGGCGTTGGATTGCGTCATCACCATGGATCATCAAGGCAGAGTGGTGGAGTTCAATCCGGCGGCGGAGAAAACCTTTGGCTATCGGCGCGATCAGGCAATTGGCCAATTGTTAACGGAACTAATCAGTCCGCCATCTTTGCGTGGACAACATCAGGGAGGGCTATCGCGTTATCTCTCGACGGGGGAAGCGCCCGTGCTGGATAAGAGGCTCGAACTATCGGCCGCGCGGCGGGATGGCTCTGAATTTCCGGTCGAGCTCGCCATCGTTCGGATTGGGAACCAGGACCCTCCCATGTTCACGGGCTTCATTCGCGACATCACTGAGCGCAAATGTGCAGAGGTGGCGCTCAGGCAAGCAGAAGAAAAATATCGCGGCATTTTTGAGAATGCGGTCGAAGGCGTGTTTCAGACGACCCCTGAGGGAGGATACGTCAGCGTGAACCCGGCGCTGGCCCGCATGTATGGCTACGAGTCACCCGAAGAGCTAATGGCGAGCGTTAGTGACATCGGTCACATCGTTTACGTCGATGCTGATCGGCGTACCCAGTTCAAACGCTTGATCGAAGCGCAGGGCTTCGTCGAGCGATTTGAGTACGAAGTTTATCGCAAGGACGGCCGCAGGATTTGGCTCTCCGAGAATGCCCGCGCCGTCCGAGATGCGAACGGGACTGTGATTTACTACGAGGGCACGGTCGAGGATATCACCGAGCGCAAGCAAGTGGAGGATGCCCTCCGAGCAAGTGAAGCTTATCTGCAAACAGTCGTCGAGAACCTCGACGAGGGCATTGTTGTTTCCGATCTCAAGGGCGGACTGCTCCACTGGAACCGCGCGGCATTAGACATTCACGGGTACCGCGACTTGGAACAAGGCCTTCGATCCCTAACTGATTTCGTCGATACATTTGAACTCACGGCCATGGATGGCAGGCCGGTTCCTCTGGAAGAGTGGCCATTGTCTCGTGTTCTTCGCGGTGAAAATCTCCGCGATCTAGAGCTGCGTGTCCGAAACATCAAGGTCAACTGGGAGCGTATTTGTAACTATGGCGGTACCCTCGTTCACGACGGGAACAATCAACCGCTACTCGCACTCATTACCGTAACCGACATTACTGAGCGAAAACGCACCGAAGAACGCCTGGTCGAGCAGGCGGACATCATCAATCGCGCACAGGACGCGATCATTATCCGGAGCTTTGAAGATGAAAAGATCAGCTTTTGGAACAAAGGTGCGGAACATTTGTACGGTTGGAGCGCTAACGAAGCGTTGGGCAAGCCAATCGGCGAACTAATTTTCGCCGATGAAAAGGACCGTGAGAAGCCTCTAAAACAACTGGTCTCCACCGGCGAATTTCATGGCGAACTAAAACAAGTAGCAAAGGACGGCCGGGAAATTATTGTCGATAGCCGCGCTACGCTCGTTCGCAACGCCGAGGGCGAACCGCGCTCCGTCCTGCTCATAAATACCGACGTGACCGAGCAAAAGAAACTTGAGACGCAGCTTCTGCGCGCCCAGCGCCTCGAAAGCATCGGTACGCTTGCCAGCGGAGTTGCGCACGATCTGAACAACATTCTCACGCCCATTTTGATGGCTTCTCATGCGCTCCGTAAAAGCGTGTCAACGCCGGAATCGGCGTCGTGCGTTTCGATGATCGAAGAAAGCGGGCGGCGCGGCGCCGAAATCGTGAGGCAGGTGCTTACCTTCGCTCGCGGCGTGGAGGGCGAGCGCGTCACGATCAATCCGCGCCATCTCATCGATGAAATGGGCGATATCACACGAAAAACATTCCCGAAATCGATCCAAATAAGGAGTGGTTCTTTGGACGATCTTTGGTCGATCCAAGGCGATCCCACCCAACTGCATCAAGTCTTGCTCAATCTTGCCGTAAACGCGCGTGATGCCATGCCGAGTGGTGGCTCACTGACCTTCGCCGCGGAAAACTTTACGCTCGACGAACATTATACGGCCACGACTCCGGATGCAAAAGTCGGTCCATACGTCATCCTCTCGGTTAGTGACTGCGGTTCTGGCATGCCCCGCGCCACAATCGACAAGATTTTTGATCCGTTCTTTACGACCAAAGAAGTCGGCAAAGGCACTGGCCTCGGGCTCTCCACCGCGCTCGGTATCGTCAAAAGCCATGGCGGCTTCATCTCTGTCTACAGCGAGCTCGGTAAAGGAACGACTTTTAAGGTATTCCTTCCTGCTGCAATGACTGACGAAGAGCGTCAAAAGTCGAAAAGTGCGGTGGCGCCCATCCAGGGAAATGGTGAAGAAATTTTGGTCGTGGATGACGAGCCCAACATTCTCGAGATCACAAAAATGATTTTCGAGAAGCACAACTATCGGGTTGTTTCGGCGAGCGGTGGGTCAGAAGCACTCGTGCTTTTCGCCCAAAAGATGCAGTCCATTTGCCTCGCGCTAACGGACATCGCGATGCCATACATGGATGGCGTGGCTCTGGTCCGCGCCTTCAAGAAAATGAAATCCGACATTCCGATTATCGCTTCGACCGGACAAGGCGATCAGCCCAATATCGTCGCCGAGCTTCAATCCCTGGGTGTGAAAAACTTTCTGACCAAGCCTTATAATACCGAGAAGTTGCTTGCGACGGTCCAGGACACTTTGCAGGGTCGCGAGTCGCTCGCGTAGAAGCGGGAGAGTATCGCTCGCAGTGGCCGGGAGAGGCAAAACACCGGTCCTGATTCGTCTGCATTTCGAACTAAAAATATTGAGATTCCGAACCTCGCGCATCTTGCCTACTGGCGAGCGCAGCGGATTGCGCGTTTTGAATGTGCCGCGCAATTCCGGCGGCTGATTCGTCTGAGTCTGTTTCCGAGAATAAGGTAGGGCCAATACACGCCTTTTCCCGCTTGCAGAGATCTCGCGGTTCGCGTGGAGTAACTGGCATTCATGAGATTTGATAATCAAGTTGCCATTGTTACGGGAGCGGGGCGGGGGATTGGTCATGCCATCGCCGTGCGGCTGGCTAGCGAAGGCGCGCGTGTGGCCTGCGTTAGCCGGAGCGTAGAAAATGCGAAGCGCACCGCCGATGAACTAAACATCGCGCGGGCCGATTCGGCCAAGCCGTACTCGGTTGATGTGGCTAATCATCTCGATGTGCAAACGATTGGTGCGGAGATCCTGGAAGATTTTGGGAAGGTCGACATCCTGGTCAACAACGCCGGGGTGACGCGTGATGGACTTTCCATGCGAATGCCATTGGAAGATTGGGACATTGTCATTAATACCAACTTGCGTGGTGCCTTCAATTTCGTGCAAGCAGTCCAGCGCTCGATGGTTAAGCAACGAAGCGGACGCATTATTAATATCAGCTCGGTGATCGCATTGATTGGCAACGCCGGTCAAACCAACTACGCCGCGAGCAAAGCGGGATTGATCGGTTTCACGAAGTCTCTGGCGCGCGAACTTGCCAGTCGTAACATCACCGTCAATGCGGTCGCGCCCGGATTCATCGTCACCGACATGACCGGCACGCTCTCCGAAGAAATCCAGAAATCGATTACCGGCCGGATCCCGCTTTCACGCGTGGGGGAGCCGTTGGATGTTGCCAACTTGGTGGCGTTTCTGGCGTCCAGTGAGGCGAGTTATATCACCGGGCAAACCATCTGCGTCGATGGCGGTATAGTGATGTGATATTGTCGCGATGGCGTCTGGGCAAGCGATCAGGAACGCAACACGATCGTAACGCGTCCTTCGGCCAAAAGAACATCCCTGGCTGAGACGCGGCATTCATAAACTGCATTGGCGGTGTCCCCGAACAAGCGGTACGCGCAAATCTGGAGCGGCGAAGCGACGTCATCCAAGCGCGTCACTCGCAAACGCGCATCCCGCAGCGCGGCCAGATAGCCCGGCGGCACGGTCACGCCTGCCGAGCGCGCTCGCAATCCGCCATGCACGGCAACGGCTTGGGCACCGTATTCGAAAGCATGCACAGCCGATAATTGTCCATCGCGGCGCAGTGGATTGGCCGGATGACGATGCGTATTACTGAGGCAGACGATCGATCGGTCGTCCCATTCCATCACGCGATCCAGCAGACACATCAGACCAGAGTGTGGGATAAGCGCGCGGATTTCCGGTTTGTTGATCGGGCGACGGTTAATCGTTTTTAGATCTGTCATGCGAGCGGTCGTTAATCCCAAAAAGCGTAGAAATTAAACCAGTTGTAAGGGGCAAGACGCGCGTAGTACTCCAACCGGTCGACATACCGTTGCATCCAACGCTGGATCTCCTCCGCGCGGTGATCGCGACTCAAAATTATCTCCGGAGCGAAATGCTCGAAGTAAATTTCGTAACGGCTTCCGCCGCGGTAGAGGCCAAAAAACAGGATAACAGGACAGCGCATCATGGCGGCCAGCAGGATGGGGCCGGCCGGAAACGTGGCCGGCGCACCTAAGAATTGACATTGCGTCGTTTTGCCTCCGCTTGAGACACGGTCGCCCAACATGCCAATGAGGAATCCTGCATCCAAACTCTCTTTGACTCTCAGCAACGTGTCCGGCCGATCCGGCACGATTACCGTGCAGGCAATCTCCTCATTAAGCGCATCAAGAAAGCGAGTAATATTTTCGTTATGCGCGACGTCCATCAACACCTTGAGCGGAAAATCCTGCTGCGTTACGCCGAGCGTGCGCAACACTTCGAAGCTACCGAGATGCGAGCCCAGAAGGATGCAGCCTTTGCCGCTGTCGATTTGCCGGTGAAGAATTCCCTTCTGGTTAAGCGTGACGTCGAAGTGCTCGAACTCACCTTTCAGCAGATAAACGCGATCTAAAATCGTGGCGGCGAAACAATGAAAATGGCGGAAGACGTGCCACCAGGGAACCGGCCGGTCACGAACGCGTTTTAAGTATTCGTACGATACTCGCCGGGCTGTATGTGCGGTGATCAGGAAATAAAGCGTGATCGGATAGAGCAACAGCCTTGCCGCCCAACGCCCGATGCGGACAGCGATCCAAACAATCAACTGCACCAAGGCGGGTGTGCCGCGCTCCGGCAGGTCCGCCCAACGATTCGCGGGCAACGCTTCAGCCGACCTCATTCGTGGTGGCGGTGTTTTGTCCGCAAATCGCGCCTGTGAAAAAATGCGGATAGAGTTCGCGAATGCTTTCGATATCCGGCGCGACTTCGACGCGCTCAAAGCCGGCGCGCGTAAACACGCGCCGCCACTGATCTGCGGTCAGAAAGCCCGGAGTCGGACGAATGTCGGGGTCCACGTGGACATCGGTAAAACTCTCCAGAATCTGAAACATCAGTTCGGGGTAGATGGGTTGATTGACATACGGCCGCAGGCATTCGCCGATCACGAGCCAGCCATCGCCCGTCAGCGCGGAGCGAATCTGATTCAAACTAAATAAAAGATCCTTTGAGATATGCAGCACGTTTATGGCGTATACCAAATCGAATTCCCCCGCGGCCTCGCTTTGATTTTGCCATTGGGAGTTGAGATCGAGCGCCCCCCATTCCAAGGGTAGATCGGGAAACTGCTCTGACAGTTCGCGTTGTGCACGTCGCCGGAAAAATGCGTTCGGCTCTGTAATAAAGTAGCGTTCTATCCGCGGCAGAAGCCCGCGTTCACCGAGCCACCGTAGCAACGTTACACTGGCGCTGCCGGCGCCGGCCCCGAGTTCTAAAATCCGCATTCTGGATCTACTGGACAGGCGATCAGCAGCGACAACTGCAGTCAGCAAGTTGTTCACCGCGTACGTTAAATTGTCGTTGTGAAAATAGTTGAGCCACAGCGGTACTCCTTGCGCGCCCAACAGCATCTGATCGCCACTCGCCTCGCCACGGGCAACGGCTGGATAGAGGGCCGCTGCGTGATCTAATAGATCCAAAGTCGCTGCATTACTGCGATCAATACTAAGCCCTATGGCACGCAAGCGCGCGAGCTCGGGTTTCCACGGCGCGTGTCTCAGACGAAAAAAACGGATGTTATCATCGGTTCGCGCTTCGATACAGCCGGTCTCGAGCAAACGCTCCAAAAGCCAACCCAAAGCGGGACTGAAACGCGGCTGAAAGGAAAGGACGTGACAAAGGCCGCCCGGTGATTGCCAGTCGCCGAGTTGCTCAATCACATTCAACCGGCCCAGCAAATCGATCGCCAGGTCGATGCTATAACGCTCCATCAGTTCAATACTTTGATGCAAGCGTTCGCTGAACAGAGATGGCGGGTAATTTTCGAGGAAGTCGGCCAATCGCGGATTGCGCGCCGGAACGTTGAACGCAGGAGCCGCAAATGATGCCGCCTTCACGGTGTGAGCTTGCCCGCGCCACGGACCTCAAGCCGCCCTTCCAGTATCAAGCGGCCTTCGACACGACAGCAAAAGTCGACTTCGCCCTCAACGTTCTTACGGGCGGAAAGACAGATCATAAATGGTTGCTCAGGCTTCAATGGCACGAGAAATTTGACTGCGCGTATGGCGGTAGGCTGACAGTCCTCGCGCCACTTGCTCAAAGCTGCGAGGATTTCATCAAGGATTACTACTCCTGGCACAACAGGCCCGCCGGGGAAATGCCCGGGCAAGCTCGGATGATCAGCAGCGATGGTGCGGCGAACTTCAAAGTTCATGTGGCGAAGTTTCAGTTGTAGCACGGAATGCGGCAACTTGGCGAGGCAGTCGTTTAATGGGAACCGCCCCAGGCTATAGCGGGCGGTCTCCAATCTTCGCATTGATTTTTGACGAGCGGCGCTTTTTAAGCCGACGGGCGGGGTTTTGAAATCGTCGTCCCTCTTTCTGGCGCTCGGACAGCGCGCTAGCACATACAATTGCGCGAAATTCTATGATCCCAAGTGCTGGGTCGCGACTGGGCGGAGCGCTGATCCCCCAAAGCGCGCGCGATCACATTTGGGGACTGAGCGTAATCGCCGCTCCGTAGGTGAGATCCTTCGCTCCGCTCAGGATGACAGATTTGCATGCGGCGCCTCCAAGCCGGTTGCAGCAAAAGAGTGGTCCTGCCAAAGGTTGCATCGATGTCGATCCCGTTTCATCGTCCAGTATGACGACAGAGAAAGCGACATTTGGCGCGGGCTGTTTCTGGGGCGTGGAGGAAACATTCCGAAATTTGAAAGGTGTAACATCAACCGCCGTGGGCTACGCGGGCGGGACGAAAGAGAATCCGACCTACGAAGATGTTTGCACAGATGAAACTGGTCACGCCGAAGCCGTGCAAGTCGAGTTCGATCCAGCCCAAATCAGTTATGAGGAACTGCTTGATATTTTCTGGTCCAGCCACAATCCAACGACGATGAATCGGCAAGGTCCCGATGTCGGCACGCAATACCGATCGGTGATTTTTTATCATTCTCCCGAACAGAAAAGAGCGGCCGAGGCGTCCAAGGCGAAGCTGGATAAGAGCGGACGGTTTCCTCGTCCGATCGTGACACAAATTGAACCGGCGCCGAAGTTTTGGCGAGCCGAGGAATATCACCAGCAATATCTGGCCAAACGCGGCCAGTCGCATTGCGCTATTTGAATCTCTAATGTGGGAGGGTCCTTTGTGTCGCGAGCTAACCCTTTGATCGGGACGCTAAGGTCCCTCCCACATTCATGAGTCGCCGGGTCATTCGCACAAAAAATTTCGTCGAGGACGCGACCGGCTTTATCTTTGATCTCGCTCAGAAGGCATTGAGCGAGCGCAACGAATTTCGGATTGCATTATCGGGTGGAAACACCCCGCGACCGGTTTACGCACAGCTGGCAAGAGTTGGTCACGACTTTCCATGGGATAAGATCCTGATCACGTTTGGCGATGAACGGTGCGTTCCACCGGACCATCAGCAGAGCAACTACCGAATGGCGCGTGAGAGTCTGTTGGTTTCCGCCAACGTTCCGGACAAGTCAGTCCTGCGCATGCGCGGCGAAATCGATCCGCAAATCGCGGCCCAAGAGTACGAGGAGAAACTGGATGTTTTGGCCAGAAAGCGCGATGAAGAAATCTACCGGCATGATTTAATTCTGCTTGGCTTGGGTGAAGACGGGCATACCGCCTCATTGTTTCCGGACACGCCCGCCCTGGAAGAAAAAACTCGACGGGTAGTGGCAAATTTCGTTCCAAAGTTTGACTCGTGGCGACTGACCTTCACTTTCCCGCTGATTAATCATGCCCGCCAAGTGTGTTTTCTCGTGAACGCAAGCAAACATGCCCAGCTGATCGAACGCGTTTTGAGCGGTGCTCCGGAATTCCCCGCCTCTCGCGTGCAGCCGATTTCCGGTGATCTGACTTGGATTCTGGGGCAGGCGGCATGATCCGCGCTGTTATTTTTCAAATAAATGCGCACGATCGTTGTGACGGGATCAGCAGGATTGATCGGGTCGGAAACGGTAAAGCGATTCGCCAAGGATGGGGCGCGGGTTGTCGGAATCGACAATGACATGCGGGCCCAGTTCTTTGGCCCGGAAGCGTCCACAAAGAAGACGCGTGACGATCTGATCAAAAATGTTCGCGGTTACGAACATCACAATCTCGACATCCGCGATAGCGCCGGGGTGATGGATTTATTCAAGGAGCACGGCGACGCAATCGATGCCGTTGTGCATACCGCGTCACAGCCTTCTCACGACTGGGCGGCGCGCGATCCGCAAACGGACTTCACCGTCAATGCCAATGGCACCCTGAACCTGCTGGAAGCAGTGCGAAACGTTTGTCCGGAAGCACCGTTCATTTTTACTTCGACGAATAAAGTTTATGGCGATACGCCAAATCGTCTCCCGCTGCGCGAGTTGAAAAAGCGCTGGGAAATTGAACCTGCTCACGAATACGAGCCGGGTATTTCCGAAAGCATGAGCATCGACTATACAAAGCATTCACTTTTCGGCGCATCAAAAGCAGCGGCTGATGTTTTGGTCCAGGAATATGGGCGTTACTTTGGAATGCCGACCGTTTCTTTCCGCGGCGGATGTTTAACTGGTCCGGCCCACGCCGGCACCGAGCTGCACGGATTCTTGTCTTACCTGATGATTTGTACGGTGTCAGGTCGGCCTTACCGCGTCTTTGGCTATAAAGGGAAACAGGTGCGCGACAATATCCATAGCTTCGACCTGGTGGAAGCCTTTGCGGAATTCATGCGTGCGCCGCGCGTGGGCGAAGTCTATAACATCGGGGGCAGCCGGCACAGTAACTGTTCAATGCTCGAAGCGATTGACCTGTGTGAGGAAATCAGCGGCCGAAAATTGACCTGGAGCTACGAGGAGACGAATCGCATCGGCGACCATATTTGGTGGATTAGCGACGTGCGTAAATTTCAGCAGCATTATCCCAACTGGAAGTTTCGCTACGGGTTGCGCGAAATTTTGGAAGAAATCCATCGCGCAGTGGTGGGGTAGGGACGCCGCGCTGCAGCGTCCGCGGACAGCGCAGCGCGCTGCCGCTACCACCGATTCAACGCTTCAACTTCGTCCCGTTGTAACTGTTTAACTTTGTAACTCTTTTAACAGTGAAGCGCCCGTGGCGCTTCAATACTGTTCGCCTTCGTCCTCTTTCGGCGACCCTACGCGATCTTCAATTCCATAAACGTGGAACATGACGCCGAACCAGTAGAGTGGCAGGAGCAATCCGCCAAAGCCGGCAGTGAAGGTGAATGTGAGAGCCGCGATGAGGATCGCCATCGGAGTGCCGACAAATATCAGCAGAGCCCCGAGTAATTTGTGCCCTTTATAGATATGACCTAAACCCGGAATGATACTAAGCAAAACTGCCATGGCATCGCTCGCTTTGCCTTCTGCGGTCTCAGTAGCGCTTCGCGTCCAATCACACCGGTCACAAGCTTGCGCACCTTTCGGCAACAGATGGCCACAATACGGGCAGGGCATTTGATCATGCTGGTCTGATGTCGCCTCGGTACTTGGCGCGTCGGTGTATTCCATTGCCTGGCAGCAACGTCACAAGACGTGCAGAATTCGTCAAGCAAAGTTACCAAAGTTTGTAGCCACCGCCCTCTGTCGCCATGCCGCCGGTTTGAGACCATCGTGCAGACGCCTTGACAGAGCGAGGCGGCTAAAGCACAAATTTCGGCCCTTAACTCATGTCTCTGAAAAAATAATAACGCCGTTCAATTTGTGCGGAACATTCGTGCAAATTTTTGCCGTCACGTCAGAATTGCAAAATGCAGTCGCTCGACCGGATTGTCGAATACGCAAACAGGTATTTGTGCATCAGCGAAATCGGCGATTGGGATAATGCGCTAAACGGCCTGCAGGTTCAAAATTCCGGTCGAATCAAGAAAATCGGCGCGGCCGTGGACGTATCGACACGTGTTCTGGGCAAAGCGGCGAAACAAAGTGTCGATCTCTTGATAGTGCATCATGGTTTGTTCTGGCCGGGATTGCAGCCAATAACTGGGATGTTACATCGACAATTGACAATTGCGTTTCGGAGCGACATCGCGATCTACAGCGCACATTTGCCTTTGGATGTCCATCCGATCGTCGGCAACAATGCTCAATTGGCCGCGTTAGTCGCATTGAAATCGCTCAAGCCATTTCTTGAGGAAAAAGGCCAACCCGTTGGATTGAAGAAGGGCATTTCGCTATCTCGCGAACAACTCGTTGCCAGACTCACCAGATCGTTGGACGGTCCGGTGAAATCTTTCAAGTTCGGGCCGAAGAAGACCCGCACCGTCGGTATTATCACTGGCGCCGCTGGCTCTGAGATCCACCGCGTGGCCCAGGAAAATATCGACACGTTTATCACCGGCGAGGCCCCTCATTGGGCGGTTGTCGCCGCTGAAGAGTTGGGAATGAATCTTTTGCTGGGCGGCCATTACGCAACCGAGACTTTCGGCGTTAAAGCGCTTGCTGCGCATCTGGCGAATAAATTTCGATTGCCATGGGAGTTTCTCGCTTGTCCAACCGGCACATGATGAGTGCATGCAGTGGCGCCACAGCGTGGTCGATCATGCAAACGGTAGCTTCGAAAGCAAACATTCGAGCCGGGTGGCTTTCGCGCTTTGCCATTGCGTTAACGTCGATGGCGACCCTGTTCGTTCCAGCTCTTGGAGCAGCGAAACAGGCTCCGGCGACACTACCCGGATACAAAGCCGTGCCGATCCACTATGGGGCTTTGAACAAAATGTTGGTTGCCGCCAGCATCAACGGCCAATCGGCGAATCTGATCGTCGATACGGGTGCGAGGCAAATCGTTTTGGATTCGGATTGGGCAGACTCACTGGGAGTCAAACCCTCGCATTACGGATGGCGTTATATTGGATCCACCGAATTCAATGGTCAGCTCGTTCCGCTTGCCTTCGCGAGGAACTTTACAGCCGGCTCGATGAATTTTGGCGGCACGCCGGTTGCGTTGCTCAACCCGAGCGGTGGCAACAGCTTCGCGGCCCGCTCACGCGGGCGGGACGCTCACATTGTTGGCGTCCTCGGAACCGACCTTCTTACGCGTTTTAAAGCGGTGATTAACTGCGGCACCCGCTTGGTTTTTTTTAAAGTCGACTCATCACGCCGACTGGAGCTCGCCAA
>Ga0207684_10004007_pt1 | contig 14083 bp, 17 predicted proteins | sample KBSK5501metaG_FD_184342 | JGI IMG/M metagenome (GOLD analysis project Ga0207684, IMG submission 184342) | Corn, switchgrass and miscanthus rhizosphere microbial communities from Kellogg Biological Station, Michigan, USA - KBS K5-50-1 metaG... | ecosystem: Host-associated > Plants > Roots >...
CCATCGAGCCGGTGGCACTGCCGCCGGGCGCGTCGACCCCCGCGTAGTACATCGCCCAGCGGTCGCCGACCCGGATCACCGAGGGCCATGTGATCCCGCCGTGGTCGAATGACCCGACCGGCCCGGCTTCGAGGATCGGCGTGTTCTCGACCGTCCAGGGACCTTCCGGCGACGGCGCGGTCGCTCGGGCCAGCACCCAGGGTGCCGAGGTCGAAACGGTCTCGTAGATCAGGACCCACGTGCCGTCCTCGGTGACGAAGCCCGTCGAGACGTCCATGCCCGGGTTCGCCAGCTTCACCGCAGTCGAGTCGAGCGGCTTGACCTTCCTGTCGAGCGTCCACGTCAGGCCGTCGGTCGACGTCAGGTGCGGGATGCGCATCCGGCCGGGCCATTGGCTGAACGAGTTCGGGAACATGTGGAGGACGCCGTCGCGCTCGATCACGGCCCCGGGATTGATGTACAGGTCGTCCGTACCGGCGAGCTTCGTGTCGACGACCACGTCCGCGCCGAACACGAAGCGCTGGGTCACCGCCGGCGGAGGCGATGGCGTGATGTGCGGCGTCGCGGTCGGCGAATGCAAGGCAGCAGCGGTGGGTGCGCTCGAGGCCGGCGCCGAGGTGCCGCACCCACAGAGCAGGCCGGCTAGCACCAGCGAAGTCGACCACCGCATGCCCGAAACTACGTCACGAGGCGCTGGTCTCTTGCGGACGGCGCTCGCTACCCTCGCCGGCGAGGGCTCAATGCGAGAGGGGAGAGGTCAATGGATCGCAGGACCCAGCTCAGGCTCCTGATCGGCGTCCACCTGGTCTGGACGTTCCTGCTGACGCCGGCCGCGTTCGAGACGCGCCCGTTCGCGTCGTTCAACCCGATCGGCTTCGCGAGCCTCGCGCTCATCTTCACAACCGTGACTCTCGACATCGTCACGCTGCTGATCGTTCAGCGCCGCACGCGTCTCGCGACCACGCTCGCGATGGTCGGAACCGCCCTCTTCATTCCGCCATTCCTGGTCGATCGGGCGGGGCTGTTCTCGACCCTCGGTGCGCCGGCCGCGATCGTCGTGCTCGAGTACGCCGCGCTCATCACCCAGCTCGCGATCGGGTATGTCGCGTACCGGCTCAGGCAGGGAACAGCCGCCGCCTAGCGCTGGTCGGTGAACAGTTTTGGAGACGACGGCAGTTGTAGTGGCGTCAAGCATCCGCATTCCGGAGCCCAGCCATGACCGGCGTCGCGCGCAGCCTGCTCGTCTATTCGATCTACGTGTTCGGGCTGGGAGCCACCCTGCTCCTCATTCCGAACGTCCCGCTGCCGATCTTCGGCCTGCCCGAGGCCAAGGACGTGTGGATCCGGGTCGCGGGGATGACCGTGATCTTCCTGTCGATCTTCTACTTCATCGCCGCCCGCAACGAGTACCGACCGATCTTCGTGGCGAGCATCTGGTTCCGGTTCGCGGTCGTGGGCTTCTTCGCGGCATTCGCGGCGGCCGGCTTTGCGTCCTGGAACATCCTGCTGTTCACCCCGCTCGACGTGCTGTTCGCCCTCTGGACGCTGTACGAGCTCAGGCGGTCGCCCGCGGCGGGCTAACCGAAGCGGACGACCAGTCGAGGCTCCGCGTGCACGCTCATCCGCGTGATGCGTCCGTCCGCATCGAGCGCGAGGGCCAGGACGGCGTACGGCTCGAGCGTCTCGACGTCGGCGCCCGATCGAATGACGAACGCTGGGACGCCGTTGGCCTGCACGGTCTGGAGTTGGACCTGCCGGCCCGCGAAGACCGAGGCTGCCAGGAACCCGCCGATCGCCTCGGCCCCGACGATCGTGAGCGCCGGCGGCATCGAGACCACGGCATCGTCGCGGAGGAGCCTGACGAGCCCGGCGACATCGGCTGATTCCCAGGCACGAACGTAGCGATCGAGGAGGCCGCGCAACCGCCCGGGCTCGATGGCGCGCGCGGCCCTTGCGGCCGGATAGGAGCTCGCGAGTGCGACGCGCGCCCGATGCAGCGCGCTGTTGGCCGCCGGCACGGACAGCCCGAGGAGGTCCGCGACCTCCGCGGCCCGCCAGCCGAGCACGTCGCGCAGGATCAGGACCGCACGCTGCCGCGGCGACAGGACCTGGAGCGCGGTCAGGAACGCGAACGAGATCGACTCGCGCGTGTCGTAGCGCGACTCCGGCCCCGCGGAGGGTTCTTCGAGCAGGTCCTCCGGGACCGGCTGGACTTCGGCTCGCCCGGCCGAGCCCCATGCGCGCTTCCGCCGCTCGATCGCGTCGAGGCAGACGTTGGTCGCGATCCGATATAGCCACGCTCGGAATGAGACGTCCCGTGTGAACGTCCCGCGCCCGCGCCACGCTCGGACGAAGGCCTCCTGGACGGCGTCCTCCGCGTCGTCGATCGAGCCCAGCATGCGGTAGCAGTGCACGAGCAGGGCGCCGCGAAATGGCGCGGCGAGGGCATCGAAATCGGCGGACGGATCGGTCGCGGGGAGGGCCATGCGGCGTTACTACTCGAGCGCCGTCAGCAACGTCCAGGCGCTGATCATCGTTCGGCCGAGCGTGATCACGATCACGAAGTCGAGGACGTAGAAGCCCCCGCCGACGCCGAGCAACAGGCTGATCGCCGAGTAGATGTACAGGAACCGGATAGCCAGGGTCAGCAGCGATGCCGCGCTGATCGAGAACGAGCGCCGGTTGCGCAGGTCGACCGCGAGGAACGAAGCGTTGAGGATGAAGATCTCAATGCCCATCCACGTCGACGTCTGCGGCGTGAGGACGATCGCAGCGATCACGATCTGCGTGGTGAGCACCGTGAGAGCGATGACGGCCCGCGGCTTGAGCAGCGGGTGCGCGAGCACCTCTTTCAGGTGAATCGACAGCGCCACGAACACGAGGCCGGCGAGCGCCGCGTTCGCGCCGCCCATCATCACGTAGAAGTTCTGCCACGCGGCCGGGTCGTACGGTGAGGGCATCAACCGCAGCATGGCACGCGCAACCATCGCAGCGCCGGGGGTGTTCATGAGAATGTGGACGACATGACCACGTCGATGGCGACCTTCAAGACCGACCTCGGTCGGTGCGCGGTGCGCTGGACGGACGCCGGGATCAGCGGCGTGCTGCTGCCGACCCGGACCGGGCTCCGGGGCCCGCGGATCGAGGACGTCGCGCCCGTGCCGTCGTTCGTCCGACGGGCAATCGACGGCATGACCGCCGTGATGGCCGGCGAGCCGCGGGATCTGCGGGACATCCCGCTCGACGATCGCGGCGTCGACGCCTTCCGGCGTGCCGTCTATGCCGCCACTCGCGAGATCGAGCCCGGAACGACCCGCAGCTACGGCGAGGTCGCTCGCTCGATCGGCCGCCCGGAGGCGGCTCGCGATGTCGGGGCTGCCCTCGCGCGCAACCCGTTCCCGATCGTCGTGCCGTGCCATCGCGTCGTGGCGGCCAACGGCGCGCTCACGGGGTTCTCCGCCCCGGGCGGTCTCGCGACAAAGCGCCGGATGCTCGAGCTCGAGGGTGCGCCGGGCTACGGCCAGCGGGTGCTGTTCGGCTGACCTGCCCGCGGACGCCTAGCCCGCGCGGGCCCGGCGGCGGTAGGCAATCTCCCAGCGAATCGACCACGCCGCGCCATCGTCCTCGCGGAATTCCCAGGTCCAGCGGAACGCGTCCTCGGCGACGTCGCGGAACACCATGCGCTGCCGCGCCTCGGGGCCATGCTCGGGAGCGCGTCGCGCGAAGGCGAACCAGCCATCGACCCGCTCGCCGACGAGGTCGAGATAGCCGCCCTGGTTGTCGACCCACGTCTGGCGCCACAGCGCACGCCCCGGCTCGAAGGACGACCAGCTTTCGCCTCGAAGGGCGTCATCGCCCGCGCCCGCGGCCTCTTCGAACCGTTCGTGGATCACGCGGCCGTCGAGGATCCGCTCGAGCCGGTTCGCGCCCTGGCCGCCCTCCCAAGACACGTCCCAATCGCCGAGCCAGAAGTCGAGCTCGGTCCCGTCGAATACATCGGGGTGGCCAGCCATCACGATGATCCTACCGATCCGAGCCCGAGCCAGCGACACGCTGACTATCCTCGGCGGGTGATCGACCGCGCCAGGCCCGCCTCGAGCCAGACCAAGTCCCAGTTCAAGCGCTGGCTGACCGCGCCGCCGCGGCCGCACGGCGCGGTGCTGAAGGATCGGACCGTCAGCAACCTCGAGTTGTTCTACGACCTCGCGTATGTCGCCGTGATCGCGCAGGCGTCGCAACACCTGGCAAAGCACGTGTCGCTCGAGGGCTTCGCCGCGTTCGCGGTGGTGTTCTCGATGCTCTGGTTCGCCTGGTTCAACGGCTCGCTGTATGTCGAGCTCCACGGGCGCGAGGACGGCCGGACGCGCATCCTCGTGTTCCTCCAGATGGGCCTCCTCGCGCTCCTCGCGGTGTTCACTGGCGAGGCCACGGGCTCGACCAGCCAGCAGTTCGCCCTGGTCTATTCGGCGTTCCTCGCGCTCATGGGCTGGGCCTGGTATTCGGTCAGAGAGCTCGATCGCGTCGAGCGACCGGAGTTCATGCGGATCACCGGCGTCTACGTCGGCGGGATGCTCGTCTCGACCGCCGTCGTCGGGGCGACCGCTGCCTTGCCCGAGGCGTCTTGGCGGCCGCTCGTCTGGGCCGTCTTCCTCGTGGGCTGGTTCGCCTTCGTGCTGCTCGGCTCGCGTAACAACGATCGCCAGGTCGAGGGCATCCTGCCGACCGACTCGCTCGTCGAGCGTTTCGGTCTGTTCACGATCATCGTCCTCGGTGAGGTCATCCTCGGCGTGGTGACTGGCCTGTCCGCCGCTGGCCCCGACGCGCTGACGATCGCCACCGGCTCGTTCGCGATGATCATCGGCTTCGGCTTCTGGTGGATCTACTTCGACCTCGTCGGTCGCCGGCTACCCCGGGCTGGCGGCACGATCTGGACGTGGATGTTGAGCCACCTGCCGATCCAGCTCTCGATCGTCGCCGCCGGCGCCGGGGTCGTGAACCTTATCGAGCACGCCCACGAGCCCGCCACGCCAGCCGCGACGGCGCTGCTCCTCGGCGGCTCTGTCGCCCTCGGCCTGCTCGCGCTGATCGTCACCGAGCGCTCGCTCGAGGATGCCGTCCGTCTCGAGGTCGTCTACCGCCCGCTCGGCGCGGTCCTCGCCATGGGTGCGGCGATTGCCCTTCTCGCCGGCTGGCTCGCGCCGGCGCCGTGGATCCTCGCCGCGCTCCTCGTCTCGATCCTCACCGCGCTGTGGTTCTTCGTCGTGGCGCGGATGATCCGCGCCGGAGTCTGGGGCGAGTCGCTCGCAGAGGCGGGTGGCGTCTCGGGGCCCTGAGCCGGAGCTCTTTTCGGTGCGAGGCTTACGCTGGCCGAGATGGACGAGCAGGCAAGCTTCGAGCCACGGGCCGTCCTGGGGCCGCGGCGCAGCCGCTGGAGCCGCTTGGCAGTCCTCGTGCCCGTCATCGGCCTGATCGGCGCCGTGTGGTTTGGCACCAGTCGGCCCCAATCGGACAGCCCGACCCCCAGCGGCGACGACAAGGCGGTTGCGCAGGCGTCGGGGACGGACGCGATCGAGCAGGTACCGCAGCGAGCGCCCCAGGCGTACCCCGCGACCGTTCTCGGCATCGAGGTTCGAACCCTCGCGGACCTGGACCAGGCAGATGTCGGCGATCGGCTGGTCATTGCCGTTGCCGGATGGTACGTCGCGTGGCCGTCGCTGGGCTGTCCGACCTCGACCGGTGTCGACGAGCCGGCGTTTGTGGCCGAGCTTGGGGTCGACGCGGATGTGCGGACGTTCTGCGACCGATCGGGCGTCCTCGTTTCGACGCCCAACCCCGCCGGCTCGACGAACGTGGGCGGTGCGAACGATCACCCGTACGGGTCAGCGGCGCCTCCCGCGCTGCCGGTCCTCCTGACGCCCGGTGTCGTCGTTCCGCCCGGGGTTGCGGTCCCCGACGCGGCTCCTTCTCAGGTGATCCTCGTCGGCCGACTCCAGGAGCCCGGCCAGCGAACCTTCCAGGCGACCACCGCGTGGCGGCTCGTCGTCGACCGGGTCGTCTGGGCTAATGGGATCGGACAAGCGCAGACGACGTCGATCCTGCCGAGGCTGCTCGATCAGGGTCCGCAGCTCGCTTCGGGCCCTCGCGACCGCCTCGCGAAGGCGATGATCGGCCCGACGGGCGCGATCCTGATGGAGACGCTGGTCGATCCCCGCACTCTCGCATTCGTCGATCCGGAGGCGGCCGCGCTGATCGCCGACACATCGCCCAGGAGCGAGCGCATCTGGTACCGCCTGGCACTTGGCATGGACCCCGCGCGCATCGCCCCCCGCTGGATCACCATGGACGACGCGACCGGCGCGGTCATCGGCACGGGTTTCCTCGGGGTCCCGTCAGTCGTCGTCGTCTCGGGGGCCGAGGACGGCGCGGGCAGCCAGTCCGGTCCGCGACTACCGCTCGACGGCACCAACGTGCTCGCGGGAGGCTGAGTTGAAGTCTTCGCCCTCCGCCCGCGGCGAAGATCGTCGCGTGAGGTCAACTGGTCGCGAGGAACCGGTCAGCAACGCGCAAACGTAGGGTTCTCTCTACTTGCGCGGGCCATCTGCGCCCCCGACGCTTGGCTGGGTTGCCCGGGTCACGACAAAGCGAGGCCCAAGGTGACGCCGTCATAGGCATCGTGCGACTGCAGCGGTACTGGTCGCCGAACGAACGCGCTCGCGCCGCGCTGGGGATCGAGTAAGCCATGGCAGTTCAGGAGGGAGTCATGCCCACCGTTCGCGAGGTCACGGCCGCCCCTGAGACGACCGTCGGCGAACAGAACGTCAGCCGTGAATGGGTCGTCGGGCTCAGTGGGATCTTCATCGCCGCAACGGTCGGCCTGCTTGCGGCGGCCTTCGCCTTGTGGCCGCCGGACACCGGTGTCGCGAAGATCGCCGAGGGGTGGATTCCGACGCGGGAGCAGAACCTGCTTCTGCTGATGGCCATCCTCGGCGGGATCGGCGCGATGGCTTACGTCCTGCGTTCGTTTTCGACCTACGTGGGAGAGCGCAAGCTCGTGTGGAGCTGGGTGCCGGCGTACATCCTCGTCGTGTTCCTCGGCGCCGCCCTCGCGACGATCACCTACATCGTCCTACGCGCAGGTCTCATCGGAGCGAACGGTGCTGCTGAAGGAAACACGTGGGGCTTCGCCGCGGTGTCGGCCCTCGTCGGTCTCTTCAATGCCCAGACTGCATCGAAGCTCAAGGAGGTCTTCGAGGCACTCTTCGCACAGGCCCAGCACGGGAAGGACTCGTTGACGAACAGCGCGTGATTCGCCCGGGAACGACCGGGCCGATGCGACGAAGGATGTGATGACGAGCGTGCTCGATGGGCGCCGAGTCTTTGTTTCGTCCACCTTCAAGGACTTGAAACGACATCGCAGCGAGGTTCGGAAATACATTCGACGGCTCAACGCACTCGACATCGCGATGGAGAACTTCGGCGCGCGCGATGAGCGCCCGCGCGACGAGTGCGTCCGGCTGGTCCGCGAGGAAACCGACGTCTTCGTTGGCATCTACGCGTACCGCTACGGCACGGTACCGGCGGGCGATGCGTTGTCGATCACCGAGCAGGAGTACCTCGCGGCCCGGAATCAGCGGCTACCGATGTACATCTACGACGTCGACAAGCACTACCGGTGGCCAGAAAGGCTCAAGGAGCCAGGCGTCGAGGCACAGCTTGCGGCGTTCAAGGCACGCTTCGTGCTTGACGGCACACCGTCCTCGTTTACCTCGGCTCCGATGCTTGCAGCGGCAGTGACCGCTGATCTCGGGCGACACTTCTCGGGACCGCCAGCAGAACCACGTGAGGGTGGGCAGTTCCGCGCTCCGCCGGTCGACTGGGTTTCCCCGGCTAGTCGAAACCCAAATCAGTTCAAGGTCGCTGCGTTTGACCTCGACGGCACCCTCTTTCGCGGCGACGGCTTCGTTTTTTCCTGGGATCTCTTGTGGAGCGGCCTCGGCTTTGCGAGGCGGACCCAGGACGGTCTGAAGCGCAAGTACCTCCGAGCAAGCCGAGCACCGGCCTCGAAAGCCGATCGCATCCGAGCCTACGAGGCGTGGTGCGACGCGGCAGTGGAGAAGTTCCGGGCGGCAGGCCTGACCCGAGGACGGCTGCGCGAGATGAGTCGGGCAATTCGATTGACCGCGAACGGCCGAGAGGCGCTTCGGCTGCTCCGCGACGCAGGCGTTACGACTGCACTCGTCTCCGGCGGGATCGACACGTTTCTCGAGGACGTCTTTCCTGACTACCGCGAGTACTTCGACTTCGTGTTCATCAACGAGCTCACGTTCGATCGCGCAGGGTCGCTCGACGGGGTCCTTCCGACGGCATATGACTTCGAAGGCAAGTTCGAGGCACTCAAACGGGTCTGCGCACGCGTTGGGTGCACCACAGATGAGGCCGTGTTCGTCGGCGACCAGATCAACGACCGGGACGTACTGCTGGGTGCCGGCCTCGGAATCGCTTACCCCGCCCAGGAGCTGGTCGTCACCGACGCCGCGACTGCCCTCATTGCAGGGGACGACTTGCTTAAGGTCGCGGCGAAGGTGCTGGAGCCGTGAGGCATACCTGACAAATGGGCAGGGAGGCTCCAAAGCCTCCCTGCCTACACCAGCATGGGCTTGGCTCGTAGGTGCGCACAAGTAGGGAGAACCCGCGGTGCCATTGGGCTGTCGACCGCCCGCCGACGGGTGTGGGTGCAGCTACGTTTGGCCGGTGGAACACCAACAGCGACGGGAGCAACGGGCCAAGGCCTAGGGTTCTCCCTCATTGCCTCACGCGTGCGGTCCGCCCACGCTTTTGCTGATCGCCGACGGGGGCCACGGCGGCGGAGGGAGCAGGGCGATGGCCGGTTTGCTGTGGCCCATCGAAGGCCATCACACGACGCAACAGTTCGCAGGCGAGCACCCTTTCGAGCCGGAGTTATTCCTGGCGACTGACGGCGTTGGGCCACGGCGCGCACGGGCGAAACCGTTTCCAAAGGGCGTCCGATTCGCGCACCTCCACGGGGCGATCGACATCGGCTGTCCGATCGGCACCAAAGTCTTCGCACCCGAGGCCGGCAAGATCGTCGCGGCGAGCTCCTACAAGTCGACGGGCGAGAACTTCATGATGCTCGAAATCAAGCCGGGCACGATCCTGTTCTTCACTCACCTTGATGAGTTCAAGGCCAAGGTCGGGCATCGCGTCCAGCGCGGCCAGGTCATTGCGCGATCGGGGAACTCGGGCATGAGCACCGGGCCACATCTCCACTGGGAGGTTCGCATCACGACGAACACTGAGGCCGACTTTCGGCGCTCAGGACATTGGTTCAAGTGGAACCCGCGCCGGCTCAGGGTCGGCGGGGATCTTGCAGGGCTGCTCGCGATCGTCGCTCCGGGATCCGAACCAGATGAGCCGCCCGACCCAAGCGACCAGGATGCTGACCCACCCGAGATCGCAGCCGGGCCAATCGACGAGGCACCGTTGCCGGCCGGCGAGCCCGACGACCCACTGAGCGGTCCGCCGGAGACGGCGCTGGACGCGCCAGGCGATCCGGTCGCGGTCGAGACCGATCCTGATCCGGACGAGCCGCCTTTGGAGGAAGGCGACGAGGATACGTTCGGCGACGCTGCGGCAACGCTTGATCGGGTTCCAAATGGGCCGTCGGGCGTCTTCGGTCCAGGGCACGGGGCATAGATCGCCGAAACATCGAGATTGCCGGAGCCATCTCGCGACGCAACGGGCGGCTTCGACGTCTGGGCCCGCCGGCGGATACGAGCGGTTTCGAGCCGACTAACGCTTCTTGGGTTTCGGGCGATCCCCTCGATCGCCTTGCCCCGGCTTCGAGGGTGTCTTGGAGTGCTGACGATCGTCCGCCGCCAGTGACCTGCCGACGTCGACCTGATCAGTCGTGAACTGGCCCTCTTCGTTTCGCCGGATATAGCGCTTATCGCCAGGAGTGGGTTCGATCAGTTCGCGCTTCCGTGGTGGCATTCCTTAACCCTCCGATCCCGAATACCCCGATAGCTCGGGGACTTGCGAGCGGACGCCCGGCACGTCACAGCTGCTGAATGGCACTGAACGTGTTGTCGAAGGAGCCGAGCACCGTGACTTGCTGGTTGCAACAGAAGTAGTAGGCCGTGCCGCCGTAGAACCAGTCCGTCCAGAAGCGGCCGTTGAGGCCATTTTTCGCCTTGAAGGAACTGATTCGGTCATTCCAGGCAAGCGTGACGAGTTGCGTGTAGTCCTGTGAGACGATCAACGAAGCGCCTTGGAAGCTCGGGTTCTCCCAGACGATCACGTACGTGACGCCCGACGATGCGAGAAGCGGTGCCGCACTCGTATCGCGAGCCGCTTCTGTGCGGAAACAGTGGATGCGCGGGTAGTCAAGGTCTTGACAGTGGTACCGGCTGACCTCGCCGAGCTGGATAGGCTTTCCCTCGAGGTCAGCGCTCATCTCCGATTGGCTCGGTGCCGCGAACGCCGGTGCCGGGATCAGCACCGCGCCCGTCAGCAAGGCGACGAGCAGCGCCGATTGGCCGCGCCCACGCCGAAACATCTTCATCCCGTCCTCCTGGTTGCCCTCCTCTGTAGCCTTGAACGCTATGGGCGCGCCCTGGCATGGGCTATTGGGAAGAACCCTTGTTCGCGACGAGGGTTTCCCCCACTTGAGTCGTAAGGCGATTGGCTACAACGTCCGAAGGGCGACGCAGGTTGCGCTCGTCGTTGTGGTGTTCGTCCTGGGTATGGCCGCAACGTCGGCGGTCATTGAAGGTTCCGCGGTCGCGGGAGTCGAAACGGAGCTGCCGCGTGGTCATGTCCTCGCAGTCTCTCCAGCCGGGTTTGCGTGGCGAGACGGCATTCGCCCCGGCCAGCTTGTGGTCGCGCTGTCCGATACGTACTCCGAGGGCGGCTGGCGGCTGGAAACGATCGATGGCTCTGGGACCCATATCTCCCGTGAAGCCGGGTTCGATGACGCACTTCGATCAACCTCACCACTCGCGATTCTCGCGTTGGTCGCTGGCGGTCTCGGAATGGTCTCGATCAGAACGCATCGCCGATGGGTCGGACCACTCGCTGCGATCGGCCTTGCGCTCGCGGCAGTCCCGCTCGGGCTCCAGGGCGAACCCGTTCTCTCGACAGCCGCTATGGCCGGAGCAGGGTTTGTCCCTGCGGCTGTGCTCGCGAATGCACTTACCTCGCTCCGGTGGCGCATCGCCGTTTGGACGACGATCGGGACGTTCACCTGCGCATGGATCCTGGTCCGGACGACGGCGGATCCTGCCTATGAGACGTTCGAGGGCATCCGCGCCGCTGCAGCCGCGTACGGGACTGGCGCGCTGGTTGCGGCGACGATCGTGCGGCCAGCGCTTCGTGGCGAGGGCCTTCATGTGATTCGGCCGCGCCTCGTCGACGTCGTGTCCGTTGCGGTCGTGGGCGGTGCTTCGCTGATCCTGTTGTTCTTTCTGCATCTCTCTGCCGCCGCCGTTTTCGTAACGGTCTCGGCCGCTCTCCTTCTACTTCCTGCAACGCGATACGCCGGTCGGCGTCTCGAGCGAGCAGTTCTCGCCGATCTTCGCGCCCAGGTTGCGCAGGAAGTTTCCGAGGCGGAGCGCGCGCGGCTGGCCCGGGAGCTGCACGATGTCCCGCTCCAGGAGCTATCCAGCGTCATTCGCCATCTCGACGCGGTCCCTGAGGCGCGAGAAGAGGCGGAGCGACTTCGGACCGTGGCGACGCAGCTGCGGGAGACTGCAACCGATCTCCGTCCGCCGGTGCTCGACGACCTCGGCCTGGGCGCGGCACTCGACTTTCTGGCGACGCAGGCGACCGCCGAGGGAGTGCACGTGACCGCCACGGTCACCGACCCCGGACCAGATCCCGCTGCGCGTCCGCCAACGAACGTGGAGCTCGCCATCTTCCGCGTCGCGCAGGAGGCGGTGACGAACGCGCTGCGCCACGCGGACGCGAAGTCGGTCCAGATCTCCGGTCTCGTGAGCCGCGATACCGTGACCGTGACCGTTCTCGACAACGGGAGGGGGCTGACGAAGGACCGGCAACGCGAAGCGATGAAGGCTGGGCGGCTCGGCCTGGCGTCGATGCGGCGGAGGGCGGAGGCGATCGATGCTGACCTTACCGTCGCAGGATCAACCTCCGGTACAGAGGTCGCAGTCAGGTGGCGACGGTGATGATCCGCGTCGGGATCATCGATGACCATCCTCTCGTCATTGGCGGCCTCGACCGGGCGCTGTCCTCGGTGAAGGACATCCGCGTCGTCGCGCGAGGAGGAACCGTCGCCGAGGCTCGGGCCATCCTCGCCAGGGCTGACGTCGACGTGCTGCTACTCGACATCCGTCTTCCGGACGGCAACGGGCTCGTGCTGCTCTCGTCCACGGCCAACGAGCGACGCTGTCCAGTTCTCGTGCTCTCTTCGTTCGAAACCCCGCAATACGTCTCGACGGCCCTAAGGTTCGGAGCACGAGGTTTCATGCTCAAGACCGCGCCCCTCGAAGACCTCGTGGGTGCGATTCGGGCGGTGGCGGCCGGTGGATCAGCGTTCACCGCCGAGCAGCTGCTCGACGCGAATACGCGGTCGATCAGGCTGTCCTTCCGCGAGCGGCAGATCGTGCAGCTCATCGTGGCGGGGCGATCGAATGAAGAGATCGCCGGTGCGATCGGGTCGTCTCGGAAGACGGTCGAGGCACATCTGACCCACCTCTATGGCCGATTGGGTATCGCCTCGAGGGTCGAGCTCGCGCTTCGCGCCGAACGTGATGGCTGGCTCGACCTCGGCCCGTCGGGCGACGCCCGGTAGGCAGCTTGCGAATGTAGGGTTATCCCCACTTTCCTTCGCCCTCGCGGCGATGCATCGTTGACCACTCAGGAACCTGGCCTCCGCGCTCAGCGAGCGGACGTGAGATGGCCCGGTGACGGGGAGCTGACGGCCCATCGGGCATCGTGGCCGTCGGACAACGACGTACGGCGGATTTCCCACCTGGGCCGGGCGGAGGGTCGCCGCCGCACAAAGCTGTTGCACCCAGTCAGGAGGTACGCGGGTGCAGGTCGTGCTCACCATGCTCGGAGGCTTCGACCTCCGGTCGCGGGGTGAACGAGTCGCCCTACCGCCGAGCGCGGAGCGTCTGGTCGCCTATCTCGCGCTGCACCAGGGTCCGGCGAGCCGCTCGAACGTTGCCGGAACTCTGTGGCTCGATGTGTCTGAAGGCCGAGCCATGGGCAACCTTCGGTCCGCGTTGTGGCGGCTTCGGCGGCCCGGCGTGAACATCGTGGGGTCAGCCGGAGATCATCTCTTTCTGGCACCGGATGTGGAGGTCGACTTTCGCGAGCTGAGCGCCGCAGCGCGGCGTCTGATCGATGGTGCACCCGCTGCCGATTCGTCCCAGCTCGAACGGCTTGCAACAAGCAGCGACCTGCTCCTCGACTGGTACGAGGACTGGGTGCTCTTGGAGCGCGAGCATTTCCGGCAGCTCCGGCTCCAGGCTCTCGAGCGGCTCGCGCTGGAGCTCACCGCAAACGGCCATTACGGGCGGGCTGCCGAAACAGCGCTCGCAGCGGTCGCGAGCGAACCATTGCGAGAGAGTGCCCATCGCGCCCTCATCGCCGTACACCTGGCGCAGGGCAACCGCGGTGAAGCGATCCGGCAGTACTGCATCTACAAGCGACTCATGCGCGATGAGCTCGACCTCGAGCCGTCCCGTCAGATGGACGAGTTGATCGGTGAGGTCCCGGTGATCGCGATGCAACGGGTGATGCGACCGGCGATGCTGCGGTGATGGTCGCGTGCGCGGGACGCGCGAAGATGCGACACGTGGAGCCGGTATCGGAGTACGTGGCTGCCGCGGTCGTCCGAGCCTGGACAGAGGCCGGCGCACCGGGCGCTCTCAAGATCCGCATCACGACTGACGTGGACGGTCAGTTCCGCACGGTCGGCGTTGCTTCGAGCATCGACAACGCCTGCGCGATCATTCGAGCATGGCTCGAGAGTCTCGTTTGGCCTGAGGCTATCGCGAAGGATGACCGCGGCCGCCCATCCTGACGGAGCCTACGGGCG
>Ga0207684_10004009_pt1 | contig 14079 bp, 17 predicted proteins | sample KBSK5501metaG_FD_184342 | JGI IMG/M metagenome (GOLD analysis project Ga0207684, IMG submission 184342) | Corn, switchgrass and miscanthus rhizosphere microbial communities from Kellogg Biological Station, Michigan, USA - KBS K5-50-1 metaG... | ecosystem: Host-associated > Plants > Roots >...
ACCCGGAATGAACCAGTGTTAGCTTGGTGGCTTGCCCGAGTTCTTCGAGAGTAAATGTGACCAGTGTGTCAATCTTCATCGCCACGCTTCTAAAAGTGTAGGCAAGCTTTTTCAGCGGAAGAACCTCCTTGACTTCGCAAGCGATATTGCCGCATTGCCCCTCGCTTCTGAGTGTAAACTTCTTTCCGACCTTCGGCTCGAAGTCGTTCGGGTAAAACCAGCCGGCTATTTTCGAAGAACTGGTCAGAAGTTCCCATACCTTAGCTACGGGCGCCGAGATTGTGATTTCTTTCTTAATCTCTCTCATGGTTCTGGTTCAATTTGCCGCTTGAGCTGTTGCAGCGATTTTTCCCAGAATCCTTCAAACCTCGACACCCACGCCTCAACGGTCTTCAACGGTTCCGCGTTCAGGCTCTGAATTCGCTCTCGTCCCTGGTAACGGGTGGAAACGAGGTTGGCCGAACGTAACACACGCAGATGTTTCACCACCGCGGGCCGGCTGATTCTGAATCGACTGGCAATACGGCTAACCGACATATCCCGCACTGCCAGCAAATCCAGGATTCGCCGACGACTCGGATCGGCCACCGCTTTGAGGACCGAACCTAGCTCTATCTGAGTGGATCGACTGGATCTACGTGTAACCATACAGTTACATGTCAATAGATAACCAAAAGGTTACATGTCAAGGAATCCTCTGGAGCTTTCTACCTGGCTTCTTTTCCGGTTACCATGCCAGCGTCCGCTCGTAAACAACCTGCCAACCGGGCTACTACACAAGACCTCTATTGTGTTTCACATCGATAAGGATCGATTCCCGAAATTCTATGTGACCTCCTGACTCGGCCTGTACCGGTAAAGTTCAAGGACGACGATCATGGCGATGACGACGGAGGAGAGGATTAAGATTCGATATTTTGGGGTGATCGCAGCCGCACAAGATCGCGCTTTAGCGCGACCTCGTGCAGCAACTATCCACCGTCAGCGCCCGAATTGTTAACCTACCCTGCCTCTCCTCACACAGTCCGATTCAACACTTCTAACTTGTTCCCGTTCGGATCCTCAAAGAAGACGGCGTAGTAGTTGCCGCCATATTCGGGACAGGCCGTTGGACCCTCGATATTCCGGGCTCCTGCGGTGCGGATAGTCGTTCCAACTTGATTGACTAACTCCCGGCTGTCCGCCCAGAAAGCGATCCGATTCCCATTGGGTCGATGGTCTGGATCTTCCGTGAATCCGAAAGACGCACAATTTGGAGCGTCGTCTTCGGCCGAGAATCCTCTGAATTCTTTTCCAGTCCACTCTTGGGTAAAACCAAGTAACGGAAGAAATGCCCGATAGAACGGTTGCACCTCCTCAAATTTTCGAACGCGAAGGTCAACGTGGTTGAAAGGGTTCATTGCTGAAAAATATCACGGACAGTAGACCTACAAGAAGAGCAGAGTAACCCCGGCAATCGCGGCTAGCGCGAGCACGGAAAAAACAATCTCTTCGATCGGAGTCCGGAGCGCGGCGGCGACTCTCAGATCCCCAACAGCACTTCTACTTCGTGCTTTTTGTTCCCGCAGTCTTCTGCTGAATTGGCGCGGAAATTCCACGATCTTTGCGGGATCGCGATCTAGCACAGGCAGCAGCCGAAGCCCCGGCCTGGCTGTTAGCGTCAGTATGTTCTGTACCGGCATAAGCAACAGTCGTTTTGTGTTATCACCATCAAAATATTGTTTAGACGGTAATATAATTACCTCTTGAATTATCACCTTTCAAGTCCTATTTTGATGGTGATAACATGCCCATTGTTCGCACCTTCGGTTGGGTTAATTCCGACAAAGAAACCGTCAGCGTCGCCCGTTGCCTCGATTTTGCTAACACCGTCGGGAATCGTCTCTCTGATAGGCCGGGCGAACATCTGCAAGAGTTCGCCGACCTGGTTCGATGGTGCCAGGAAGGCGAATTGGTCACCTCTGGAGTCGCCCAATCGCTGCTTAGTGAAGCCCAACGAGAACCGGAAAAAGCGGCAGCGATATTGGCCGAAGCGAGAGAGTTTCGCGAGGTGATTTACCGGATCTTCTTTGCCCGCCTGAAGAGAAAGTCTCCTGCTCCGGCGGACTTGCAGAAGTTCAATCTTTTCTTGCGGTCGATGCCGCTGTTTTTTGAGGTACGCATGGAAAAAAATCGCCTGGTCCGCCATCAGAAGTCGGCAAATGCGTGGCTCGCACAGCTCGTTGCGCCGGTCGCGTGGTCGGCGGCAAACCTGCTGGCCTCCGAAGCGATGGTACATGTCAAACAGTGCGGCTCTGAGGAATGCGGTTGGCTATTTGTTGATACGACTAAGAATCACAAACGGCGTTGGTGTGACATGTCTGGTTGCGGTTGCCGAGCGAAGGCTCGAACGTATTATAGGCGGAAGAAACGATTCGGCTTCTAACTCTTCCAACCGACATGCCCCGATCCCTCGCTCTTCTTTTTTCCGGCCAAGGCGCGCAACAGGTCGGCATGGGAAAAGATCTCTCCCAGCAATTTGCAGTTGCTGCGAACCGTTTTGCTGAAGGGGACGCGGCCCTAGGATACTCGATCAGTGAAATCGCTTTTAATGGCCCTCTCGATGAATTGACCAAGACTTCGCGCTGTCAGGTCGCGCTTTACGTGCATGGCCTCGCAGTTCTGGAAGTCCTCCGGGAACAGCTGGGAGAGCTCGATTTTGTTGCGGCTGCCGGACTTTCCTTGGGCGAATTTACCGCGCATGCAGCTGCGGAAACGTTCGACTTTCTCACCGGGCTGCGCCTCGTTGCGAATCGAAGCCGCTACATGGAAGAGGCGTGCAACAGTTCTTCCGGCACAATGGCCGCGTTTATCGGGGGTCAGGAAGCGGATGTCCGCCGGATTGCTGGCGAAGCTGACGTGGATGTTGCCAATCTGAATTCCCCTGGCCAGATCGTTTTATCCGGAAGCACGGCGAACATCCATCGCGCGATTGAACTAGCTAAAGAGGAAGGTATTCGGAAAGCGGTCCGCCTGAATGTTGCCGGCGCATTCCATTCGCGTCTGATGCGGCCGGCGCAAGAAAAGCTTGAGCGCGATCTCTCGACTGCCGCCATCGAGCGTCCCAAAGCCACTGTGATCGCAAACGTAACAGCCGCGCCGGCTACTGAAGAAAATGAGATTCGCAGGACATTGGCACAGCAGGTCACAGGATCGGTGCGATGGACTGAGAGTATCGAGTACCTGATCGACAAACTCCATTGCGACTTATTCTTAGAGCTGGGACCTGGCGAAGTCCTGGCCGGTCTGGTTCAAAGGATTAGAAAAGGAACCGAGGTCATGTCGATCGATAACACTGAATCGCTTCTCGAAGCAGTTCAAAGGCTGAAGAACGCGCTGCGCGCGTCCTAAAAAAACGCGCCCTGCGCGATTTCCTATTTTTGGAAGCCGCTCGACGAGCGGCTTTTCAGCTTGGAAGCCTCACAAGCTTAACTGCTTGTGAGGCTTCCGGGCTTCTGACATTATCCCGCGCATGTTTGTCAGATTAGTTAGTTTTTTAATAGTCGCGATATTTCTCGCGGCGTGCGAGACAACACCGCCCTACACCTACCATTACATACCGGGCAGAACGGCAACGCTGGAAAGCGGATTGGCCGTGGCGCCGGAAAGAGCCCCGCGAGTTGTTCGCGAAGCAATTTGGGCCGGAAACGAATTGGTTGGGAAACCGTATCGGTATGGTGGGGGCCATGCTTCATTTTACGATTCTGCTTACGACTGCTCTGGTGCAGTCGGCTACGTTCTTCATTCGATCGGGCGTCTGGAGACTCCTACTCCATCGGATGGGCTCCGGCATTACGCTTCCGGCGGCCCGGGGAAATGGATGACTGTTTATGCGGCGAACGGCCACGCATTCCTGGTCGTCGCAGGACTCCGCTTTGATACCGGCTACGGAAGCGGCGGCCACGGCCCACAATGGCTAACAAAAAGTCGCCCAGCCGACCATTACGTGTTGCGCCATCCGGAAGGATTGTGAGGTTTCGGGGTCCGGGTTCCGAGTTCCGGGACAGAGCGAGCCACAGCTCCTAAACAGAATCTCGGAACTCGGAACGCGGAACCCGGAACCTCACACCACAAACAAATCCACGAACCGGTGGACTGCGGTTTGATCCAGCTGGGCCGGGTCACTGAATAGCGCGAAAATTTGGTCGGCGCGTTTTTGAGGGAGGCGGCTGTGGAGGCTCTGTTCGAATTTCGAAAGCAAGAACGACCTGCCTTCTTCCCGGCGTCGCGGGTGACCTATCGGGTACTCCACCACAACGTTTTCGGTCGAGGAATCGTCAGAGAAAAAGACTTGGACTGCGTTCCCAATCGAGCGTTTATCCGGATCAAGATAGTCCTTGGTAAACTGCGCGTTTTCGATCACCTCCATCTTCGATCGAAGGACGTCGATCCGCTGGTCGTCCGCAGCAGAGTCCTCGTAATCCTCGGCAGTAAGCTTCCCTTTGAGCAACCCGACAGCCACCATGTATTGGATACAGTGATCGCGATCTGCCGGGTTGTTAAGCCTCCCCGTTTTATCGATAATCCGTTTCCCAGACTCTTGGGTTTCAATTACGATCTTAGCGATTTTGTCGAACTTATACATCGCTTCGACGTGAAGACGTATCGCAGCTTCAACGGCTGTTTGCGCATGAAATTCTGCCGGGAAGGAGATCTTGAACAGAATGTTCTCCATAACGTAACTGCCAAGTTTTCTGGCCAGCTTGATCGCGTTCCTGCGGAACAACGCGTCTTGAAACCCCCAGGTCTCCGCTGTCAAAGCGCTTGGATAGCCCATCTCGCCGCGAAGAGCCTGGTAAGCGTGAAAAACGGCACGCGCTGTTGCGTCACCTGCGGCCCAGCTTTTTCTGGAGCCGGTGTTGGGTGCATGCCGATAGGTGCGCAGCGCTCCCCCGTCGATAAAGGCATTAGAGACTGCATTGATGATTTCGTCGCGGTTTCCTCCCAGCAGACGAGTAACTACGGCAGTCGAAGCGATCCGAACCAGGAGCACATGATCGAGGCCGACGCGATTAAAACTATTCTCCAGCGCGAGCACACCCTGGATTTCGTGCGCCTGGATCATCGCTACAAGTACGTCAGCGATCTTCCACGGCTCGCGTCTATCGCGGATCAGACGCCGGCTTTCGTAATCGGCAACCGACAAGATTGCTCCCAGGTTGTCGGACGGGTGTCCCCATTCCGCCGCAAGCCAGGTGTCGTTGAAATCTAGCCATCGAATCATCGTTCCAAGATTGAACGCGGCCCGAATGGGATCCAGCTCATAGCTGGTTCCCGGCACTTTGGCGCCGCCAAACACCGAAGCCCCCGGCACGATCGGACCCAACAATTTGGTACAGGCCGGATAGCCAAGCGCCAGAAGCGCGCATCCAAGGCTGTCCATCAGACATGAGCGCGCAGTCTCCAGCGCGAGCTTGCTCGCGTGGTCTTTACTTAGGACATAGTCCGCAATTTCCTGCAGAAGCGGATCCGGATCGGGGCGGGTAGCATCGATGTGCATGGAGGGGGGAGTGTCGGTGTGAGGGGTAGGGTTCGCGCTCCCGCGCGACCTGACCTAGCTGCAACGCCCTCGATTCAGGTCGCGCGGGAGCGCGACCCTACCTAACGTTTCTCGATTGGTACAAAGGAACGCGGCTCCGGGCCGATATAATCCGCGTTCGGACGAATCAATTTGTTGTTTGCGCGCTGCTCTTTGATGTGAGCTGACCATCCGGCGGTTCGAGCCATCACGAAAAGGGGGGTAAAATGTGGCGTCGGGATCCCTAAAAAATGGTATGCGGTCGCGCTGAAGAAGTCCGCATTCGCAAATAGCTTTTTCTCTTGGTCCATTACTTTTTCAACCTCGTCAGAGACATCGAACAGGTATCCGTCCTTCGCCTTAGATCCCGACCTGCGAGACCATTCTTTGACAATCGCATTTCGTGGGTCCGAGTGTTTGTAGACGGCGTGTCCGAAGCCCATGATTTTCTCTTTATTCGCCAGCTTCTTCAGCACGCCTGCTCTGGCTTCCTCGCGGTTGTGATACTGTTCGACGAGTGCCATTGCTGCCTCGTTTGCGCCACCATGCAGCGGCCCGCGCAAAGTTCCGATCGCGGCGGTGATACAGGAATAGAAGTCCGACAAAGTCGCTGCGCAGACGCGACAAGCGAAGGTTGAGGCATTGAACTCGTGTTCAGCATACAGAATCATGCTTACATCCAAACCGCGTCGCATCTCTTCCTCCGGGGCATCACCGTGCAGAAGTGTCAGAAAATGCCCTGCAATTGAATCGGCATCGTCGTCCGTGGAGATTCGGTCGCCGGATTTGGTGAAGTGATACCAATAGAGGAGGATCGAGGGGAAAATCGCGAGCAATCGCTCGGCGACTGCATCTTGCTGCTGGAACGAATGCTCCGGTTCAAGAACTCCCAGCATCGAACATCCGGTACGCAACACGTCCATCGGGTGAGCCTCCCCAGGGATGCGCTCCAGGACATCTTTTAGCGGAGCCGGGAGACCGCGTTTCGCTTTGAGGCGGGCTCGAAACTCGTCGAGTTCATTCTGTTTCGGCAACTCGCCGTACAACAGCACATAGGCGACATCCTCGAAGGAGGCCCTTTGGGCGAGCTCTTCGATTGAATATCCTCGGTAGGTCAAACCGACACCTTGTTTGCCTACTGTAGCAATTGCGGTAGACCCGGCGGATTGACCTCGAAGACCTGTACTCTGGGGGGCTGCTGTAGTCATGGTGTTATTATTCTTTTGAAAACAATTGGTCGAGCTTCTCCTCGAAGGAATGATAATTCAAAACTTGGTAAAGCGCATCGCGTGTCTGCATCTTATTAATCACATCACGCTGAGTGCCTTTTTGCCGAATGGTTTCATAGACCTCGGTGGCGGCAGCGCTCATTGCCCGGAAAGCGCTTAGCGGATAGAGGGCTAATTTTACTCCGACTTCCTTTAGTTCCTGGACAGTGAACAGCGGCGTCTTACCAAATTCGGTCAAGTTGGCCAATACAGGTACGGAGATCTCTTTGGTGAACGCGCGATAGTCTTCGAGCGCGTACAGCGCCTCTGCGAAAATCATATCTGCTCCAGCGTCGACATATGCCTGCGCGCGCTCAATCCCGGAAGAAATCCCTTCCGATGCAACAGCATCGGTCCGAGCCATGATCACAAACTGCTGGTCCCGGCGCGCATCGACGGCCGCCTTGATGCGGTCTACCATCTCTTCCTTGGAGACGATCGATTTGTTAGGGCGGTGTCCACAGCGCTTGGCTTGCTCTTGATCCTCCAGGTGACAACCAGCAGCCCCGGATCGATCGAGCTCGCGAATGGTTCGAGCGATGTTGAAGGCGCTACCCCAGCCGGTGTCGGCGTCTACTAACAGCGGTAGATCGGTTGCTCCAGTGATCCGCCGAACATCTTCGCAAATGTCGTTTAGCGTAGTGATCCCCAAGTCAGGCAGTCCAAATGAGCCGGCGGCAGCAGCTCCACCCGATAGGTAGATCGCCCTGAATCCAGCGCGAGCCGCTAACAATGCGCAATAGGCGTTAATCGTTCCAACCACTTGGAGTGGTGTCTCTTCCTCAACCGCCTGTCGAAATGCTGCTCCTTTGCTCATAGTCGGGATAACGATTCAGCGTAGCCGTGCGAGAAGAAGAACTCAAGGGGCTGCGGTGCGGTTCGCGTTTGGCGTTTCGCGTTTGGCGTTTCGCGTTCGGCGCGAGCCTAACGGATGTTCGAAGGCGATAGAAGTTTAACGTGCGCCTCGGCCGTCCTTCCAGGGCGAATCGTGTTTTTCATTGTGTACCCAGGGCTGAAGCCCTGGGCTATCGTCTTTGGCGCCTCCGGCGCCGCGGCCACAACGTGGCGGCAGATGTTAGCCCGGCGGACGGCGAAAGAGGCGGGGCGGCCGACGGCGTGCGAAAACTCTATTTTGCTCGATCAGCCTCGCGCCAAACGCGAAGCGCGAAACGCCAAACGCTAGAACGCCACCTTCAGGATGGCAGCGTCATCATCGAACTCTTGCGAAGCGTGAAGCCTGGCAATCCTCTGTAAAACTGATTCAAGGCTGGTGTCTCCTGCGACGAATTGATTAACCAGAATCTCGCCAAACCGCTGCAGACCGAGCAATTCACGCCCCTGGACAGACAGCTCGTAGAGACCATCACTGAAAACAAAGAGCTCGGCGCCCTGTCCGACAACGGCGCTGGCTCCGGTGAACGAGGCAACGTCAGTCGCCCCAATCGGAAGACCTCTTGCTTCCAGCCATTGCGACACCGGTTGTCCGCCCGGTTGTGGACACAGAAGCAAAGCCGGTGGATGCCCGGCCGTGCCGAACTGAATCGTTCCAGTTTGCCGATCGAAGACGCCGTACCAGATCGAGAAGACTTTCTCGCCATGCTCGTCCATCTGGAAAGCCCGATTGAGAGCGGTCAGCACCGAAATCGGGTCGCGCAGATCGCAATCACCCAGACCGCGCTGTCGCAAAAGATGCAAAATGGAGATGGCCAAAAGAGCTGCCCCAACGCCATGGCCAACCACATCAAGCACGTAGATTGCCAAGTGGTCTTCATCCAGCCATAAGAAGTCGAGCGCGTCACCGCCGAGCACCGAGCTCGGATGGTATCGCCACTCTGTGCGGATTGATCCTTCGAGGTCGGCCGGCAGCTGTGAACGAACATACTCAGCTGCATCAGCCAACTGCGCATTGATCATTCTCTCGCTCTTCTGTAGAGCTTTCAGCTGCAGCGTCTGTTGTTCATGAAGCTTGGCTTGCTGTTCCTCCAGTTCTTTGCGCTTTGAAATATCCCGCGAAATGACGACGAGTAACGGTTCTTGTTGTTCAGGAAGAACCCAGCCCTGTGATTCAAGATAAATGTAATGCCCTTCCCTATGGCGAAGACGGTATTCTATGCGACGGCCGCTACCGGTTTGAAGCAAGTCTTGGAGCGCACTGCGGACGATTTGCAGATCGTCGGGATGCACTTCAACTAAGGAATCGCTTCCGGCCAGAGCCTCGATCGGATAGCCGAGAACGCGCGCATAAGCGGCATTGTTCCAGACGCGGCGCCCTTGCCCATTGATCACGGCGATCAAATCGTCGATGTGATCGACAATCAGCTCCAGCAGCCTAAGATTTTTGCCTAACGGCCGCGACGCTTCATCGATCGAGACGTCGGTCATAGCGCGGATATTGCCTGATTTTGAGTGTGAGTGCTAGTGTGAGTGTGAGTTTGTGTTCTGAGCTCCGGGTTCCGACGTAGCTGGGCTAACACTAATGGAGTATTCCACACGCTGATCTACAGATTTTCCTTACTCCGGCCCCGAAACAGGCGCTATGATCCGCGAATGGCCTCGCAGTTTGGTATCTGTAACAACAAGGTAGGGTGCAGTCTCGCCTATACCGGCGAGAAGATTCCGGTACCGCCCGATGGGGCGTGTCCGGAATGCGGCCAGCCACTGGCCACTGATGCTGCTCCGAAAAAAGGCGGAAACAAAGCACTGTTAGTCATTCTTCTTCTCGTTGGCCTATTGGCCGTGGCAGCGGCGGGCACACTGTTCTTATTCCGCGACCAGCTCGCTCAGTTGGCTTTTCACAATAGCGAGCCTAAACGAAAGGTACTTGAGTTACCTGAATCGGAAGACAAAGCTGTCGTGAAGGAAGCAGCCTCTCCGGCAGCAAGTTCAGACGCACTGGCAGCGAATGTGGCAACTCCGGCTGCCACCGCCCAACTCGCTGATCAGGCAACGACTCCGCCTCAACTCGCCGACTCAGGGACGGACCGTTCTGCAAGCGCGAACACACCACCACCCCCACCTCCAGCGACATCACCAAGCCCGGTAGCGGTTTCGGCGGCAACCCCTCAAGCCGCCGATCAACTGCCAACTCCCCCTCCGGCTCCGACATCGTCCAATGTTTCCACCCAAACAAGCCCGCCTCCTCCGTCTACGGCACAGCCTCCTGCCGGCGGTGAGGATCAAGTGCAACCCGCAGCCGCCCTTTCGAAAGCAGAGGTGGACGCAGCTCGTCAGGATGTCGTAAAGCGAATCAACGCTATGCCGAAACTCTCGGCGGACGAAAAGCAACGCCTGACCGAGAAGATGGAGACCGCCCGATCAATGGAACGGCTGTTCGTGGTGCGCTTTGCCACCGGGCAAACTGGCGTAGGTAAAGCCGCGGTTGACGCTTTGGTTCAGAGGTTCAAGTCCAAAGAAGTCCAGGATAAGATCAGCGACCCTACCGTCGTTTTTGTCGTAGCCGGTTATGCCGACACCGCCGGCGATCCAAAGAAAAACCTACAGCTTTCTGAACAGCGAGCCGAAAACGTCACCAGGTTCCTGAAAGAAAGGACAAACTTGCTGAACGTCGTGCACAGCGTCGGAATGGGTAGTACCGAGCTGCTTGACAGCAAACGGACCGACCCAAACCGGGCGGTCGAGATTTGGGTGGTCTCGCCGTAGCGCACGCTTTCAGCGTACGGTTAACGGTTTTCAGTTTTCGGTTTTCCGTTCTCGCCGACACGCCCGTAGGCCGACCTGTCCGCCGTAGCCTTGGCGGAGGTGGACACGCCGACACGCCGATACGTTCCCTTCCGTCACTTCGAGGAGAAGCGTCCGAAGAGGCCCTTTTTCCGCCGGTCCGGGACCAGGCGAAGGCCGAAGACGTGGCCGCTAAACTCCATCTGGTGCTCAACGTAGTGCAAAAATTTTCTTTCTCCGGCCACAAGGGGCACTCCATCAAGGAGGAACGGATAAGCGACGTTCTTAGGGGTGAACACAAACCAGCGATCTCCCTCCTGGCCGACTAAAAGATGGCGGGCTTCCAGCCCGGCAATACTCGCGAAGAAGGAGCTAGCTACCCGCCCGGCAGTGCCGATCACATCCCCATCTTTGCAGGGATAGCTAATACCCTCGGCGCGAATCTCAAGGAGCGCAGGGTAACTTGCTTCACGTCGCGGACGCTCAGCCGAAACCGCAACGGGAACAGGCGGCGGAGTCGCACCCCGCGCGGATTCTTGTACTTCGGTCGGCGGAGCCGGAATCGGCAGCGGCGGAGGCACGACCGTCTTCGCTTCGGCCGAGGAATCGGTTGATACGTTCTTATTCAGGTTCGCGGTTGGCCTGGCCTCTACCGGCAGACTTGATCGGGGCACCGGAGAAGCCTCTTGGGCAGTTGCTTCGCGCTCGGGAGAGAAACGATCCTCAGGTGGCTCAGCAGTTGGTCGTGCGGACGAAGCAGCTGATTCCAAAGCCTTCTCCTCGCGGCGCGCCGGAATAACTGGAGCCGCGGAACTCTCCTCCGTGGGTTTAGCGGAGGAAGCGGCTAAGGCGGACGCGCCACCAGCTCCTCCTAACACCGCGCCGCCATATTCTTCCAGAGGCGCCGCAGAAACGCCAAAAGCAGCCAAAGCCTCACGTAGCGTCGGGAAGATCTTGAACAACAAATCGAAATGTGAAATCCGGAACACCTGAAGAGCAACCGGGCTCGGCGAAGCCAGTGCCAGCTCTGCGTGTCGATGCTGGACTCTTTTCGCTGTCGACAGCAACACCCGCAAGCCGGCGCTGCTTAGCAGTTCAACTTCGGACAACTCTATCACGAAACGATTACCGCCACTCTGGATCATCGAGTTAACTTGCTGCTCGAAATCAAGCGAGGACTCGAAATCAATGCGCCCACCGGCATACAGGACTTTGCATTCTCCAACCGTTTCAGTGCGTGCAGTCATCCTTACTCCTTCTTTTCTTTCGCAGTGTCAGGTTGTTCCAGGGTGGCGTCCATTCATAATGGGCAGCGTCCATCATCTTTCTTACAATATAGACTCCGAGGCCCCCGCTCTGCCGGTCAGCCACTTCACGATTCAGTGACTCAGGATTCAGTCGTGCCAATGGATTAAACTGGCGTCCATTGTCCTTCAGCTCCATCTGGAGCCATTCGCCATCGACTGAAATTCGCACGCTCAAACGCTGGTCCTTGCCGAATTCGAAACCATACTTGAGCAGATTCGAAACCAGCTCGTCCACCACCAAGAGAAGAGCTGATCGCTCCGAAGGATCATCCAAGATAGGTATGACGGTTGAATCGAGCTCCCGCATGAGATAACTGACCGCGTCCGGACGATTTCGGACTTCGTAGGAAAACGAAGGCATAGCCCGAGAATCTCACAAAGGGCGGGCGTTCGCGAGACTTTCGGGTTGATTTGGAAGGTAAGAGGCTAAATCCAACTCAAACGCCGTCGATTGTTTATTCGCAGATGCCCTCCAAAATCCGGATCTCGGCCGCACAAGCCGGCCATCAGGGAGTCGTAACCCCTTTCGGCTGCCTGGTGCAGGCAGTCATCTTCCTCTGCATCCTATTCGGCATACTCAGCCTTGTGTTTTTTCTGCTTCGCTGACGATTGGTCTACGCCCGAATCTGAACCAAAAGAGATCGACGACCCGCTCAGGCAAGTCGGGTGGGACCCTGGTCCCTTGAAAGCGGCGGTGCATGATCGGCCCAATCAGCATATCCCGAGCGAAGTCCAGATCCAGGCGACGAGGGAGGTCACCGCGAATAATTCCACGCTTTAACAACTCAATGAATCTTTCCCTTGCGGGCGCCGTGAAGCGTTGGCGCAGCAGGCGGGCAAACTCGGAATTTAAGCAGCCGTGCGCAATGATTCGCGGCCACATGCGAGCTGCGCGTTCAGACCTTTTCCTCTGCACAAGGTAGCTGAGAAAAGCGATCAGATCGGTCCGTGTGTCCCCCGAATCGAACACCGGATACTGTTCGCTCACCCGGCCGATTGCATCGAGTAACAGTTCATCGCGGTTCTTCCAATGCTTGTAGAGCGTCGCCTTACTAACCCCGGAAGCCTGAGCGATCGCGTCAACCCGAGTGGCATCAATCCCCCGATCCGCAATCAGCTCAATGGCGGCTTCAAGCGCCTTATCGTGGGCAGCAACGCTCAGTGTCCTAGCCATCACTCACACTCATCACACTTGCACTCATCACACTTGCACCTTCGAGAACAAATATCCCCCTAACGCGACAAACCCGGCCGACAGCAATCCGAGGACAACAAGATCGGTAGCCACGCTAAAATGGGATATCCCGGTCAGAGCACCTCTCAGTCCATCTACGCCGTAGGAAAGCGGATCCACCGTTGCTATCCATTCCAACACTCTGGGCGCATTCGTTAGCGGATAGATCGCGCCGGAGAGAAAATAGATCGGCATAACCAGGAAGTTCATGACCAGCTGAAAACCCTGGAAATCCGAAATTACCGAAGCAAACGCGGTCCCAAAAGCGGTGAACATGATCGCGATCAGTGCCATGAAAATCAACGCCAGCGGAATCGACTCAAAGCCAATCGGACGAAAGCCCGCAACTAAACAAACCGCGAGCACAATCAGCCCTTGTAAAAGCGCGACAGTCGCTCCACCAAGCGTTCTCCCAAACATGATCAAAATGCGCGGAACCGGCGCCACCAGCGTCTCTTTTAAGAAACCGAATTGACGGTCCCAGATCAGCTCCATTCCTGAAAACACGGACGTAAATAACAAAGTCATCCCGATAACGCCCGAAGCGAGAAACTGAATATAACTTCCTTGGCCCGCCTTCTGAAAAATCGGTCCGAATCCGAACCCCAATGCCAGCAGATAGAGCAGAGGCTGACCAATGGAGGCCACAATCCGAGAACGCGCTCGAAAATAGCGTTTAAGCTGGCGTATCCACAGAGTATAGATGCAGTTCATTTGAGAGAGAGTGTGTGTGCGAGTGCGAGCCGGTTTTCAGTTTTCGGTTTTCAGTTCGCGGCGACCCGTCCGCCGTAGCCTTGGCGAAGGCGGATCGCGGCGTTGCTTTACCTGCGAATCAGTCGTGCGACTGTGCGCATCCGATCTTTGCTGGACGCAGTTTCGTCGCGAATCGTTGAGCCGGTGAGCGTCAGGAATGCCTGTTCGAGAGTTTCTGCGTTTGTCTGTTGTTTCAGTTCATCGAGCGAACCCAAAGCGACGATCTGGCCATGATCGATGACCGCTATCCGGTGCGCTACTTTCTCAGCCTCTTCCATGTAG
>Ga0207684_10004011_pt1 | contig 14076 bp, 15 predicted proteins | sample KBSK5501metaG_FD_184342 | JGI IMG/M metagenome (GOLD analysis project Ga0207684, IMG submission 184342) | Corn, switchgrass and miscanthus rhizosphere microbial communities from Kellogg Biological Station, Michigan, USA - KBS K5-50-1 metaG... | ecosystem: Host-associated > Plants > Roots >...
TCCATCGCGAACTTCACGGACTTCTCCGAGAACGCGCCCGTCTGCGAGAACGTCGGCATGTAGTTGCGCGTGGCCTGCCGGATGACGTTGGGATCGGCCTTGCCGAACAGCTTCACCGCGACGGCCTCGGCCTCGCCGGGGTTGGCGCGGATGAGCCGGGCGCCCTCCAGCGTCGCCTCGATGAACGCCTTCACCGCCTCGCGGCTCTTGGCGAGAACGTCGCGCTTCACCATGGCCACCGTGAACGGATACTCCCACTGGTTGCCGTCGTGGAGCACATCGCCGAAGCCCTCGCTGAGCACGACGCTGGTCCCGGGCTCGCTGAAGGCCGCCCCCTGGACCGCGCCCTGCTTGAGCGCGGCGATGCGCCCCTCGTTGCCGCTGGCCACGAGGGTCACGTCCTTGACGGGATCGAGCCCGGCCTTGGCCACGAGATAGCGCATGTAGTTGTCCGAGGCGCTGCCGGGCGCGGAGGTGCCGAGCACCTTGCCCTTGAGATCGGCGATGGTCTTGATGCCGGCGCCCTTGCGGGCGAACATCGTGAACCCGAGCTTGTCCTGGATCACCAGCACGCTCACGACATCCAGGCCCTTCTCCCGCATCTTGATGGCGTGGTCGAGCGCGGCGACGGCGATGTCGACGCTGCCCCCCACGAGCGCGCTCGCCAGCTCACCGCCGCCGCGGAAGGTGATGAAGTCCACGTCGACGTCGTGCTTCTTGTAGAAACCCTTCTCCTGCGCGATGTAGAGCGGGAGATCCCCGAGCCAGACATACGTTTGTCCCACGCGAAGCTTGCCGGCAGCATCCCCGGATAGCGGGACACCCAGCGCCATGGCGAGCAGGATTGCCACGGCGGTGACGATCCGCCAGCGTTTGTCGACTTCGTGATCTCTCACGTCGTTTCTCCTTGTTGACTCGCTGTGAGGGCTTCGGCAAACGCGAGGCCGTGGCCGGGGACTTCGGCGTCGCTGAGGACGGGCCCGTCCGCCGCGCGGGTGGCGATGATCCAGCGCTGACCATCGGTCGAGCGTTCCCGGAAGTCGTCGCGGTAGTGCTGGCCGCGGCTTTCCTCGCGTCGGAGGGCGGAGGCGCAGACGATCTCGCCGACCAGCGCCAGGTTCCGGAGCTCGAGGGCCATGACGACGTCGCAGAGGTCACGGGCGCGCAGCGGCAGATCGCGGACCTCACGGAAGCGGTCGCGCCCCTCGGCGAGGAGCTTGGCGTCGCGGATCACACCGACGCAGCGCCACGCCGTCTCGCGGATCATCTTCTCCACCGCTTCCGGCGCCTCGCCGCTCTCCCGCCTGACCGCCTGGATCTCTTCGCGCGCACGCCGCGCGAGGTCGCTCACGTCGGAGGGCGCCGGATGCGCGCGCGCATACTTGCCCGCCGAGCGTCCGGCGTGCTTGCCGAACACCACGCACTCCGTGATGGCGTTGTCGGACAGGCGGTTGGCGCCGTGGACGCCGGCCGCCGCCTCTCCCGCGGCGAAGAGTCCCGGCACCGCCGTGGCGCCCGAGGGCTCGATGCGCAGGCCGCCCAGATACGTGTGGACAGCGGGCGACCATTCGAACCGCTCGCGGCGGTAGTCGATGCCGGCCGCGCGCAGCTTGTGGAGCACGCCGTCCGAGCTCTCGGCGAACTCCGTCCAGACCTCGTCGGAGAAGTGCGCGGCATCGTTCCACACGGGCCCGCGACCGTCCTCGAGCTCGCGGTAGACCGCTCTGATGAGACGGGCTCGTGTAGTCCGCTCGAGCTGCTCGGGGTCGTAGCGCTCCATGAACCGCTCGCCGGCGTCGTTGTAGAGCCGGCTCCCGCGCCCCATGAACGGCGAGATCCCGCTGGAGAACATGAGCTTCGGCCCGACCTTCGGGATGATCGTGAACTCCACGAACTCCATGCTGGCCAGCGGCACGCCCGCCCCGTAGCCGAGCGCGAAGCTGTCGCCCGTCGTCTGGTAGCTGGCGCTCGAGTACCGGTACAGGCGGGTCGCGCTGCCGGCGGCCAGCACCACCGCCCGCGCGGTGAAGACAGTCTCCTCACCGTCGCCCGTGTGCAGGCCGTAGGCGCCGACCACGGCGCCGTCGCGCACGAAGAGGCGCGTGATCATCGTGTCCTGCACGACCTGGACGTTGCGGTGGAAGGTCTCCTTGCGGAGCGCGTCCATGAACGCGCGCCCGCCGCCGAGCGGCCCGCACGCGCGCGCGTACCGGTGACCGAGCGTGCGGTACTGGAAGACCTCGCCGCTACGGACACGGCTGAAGCGGACGCCAAATGTTTCCATCTCGCGCACGACCCGCGTGGCCTCCGCCGCCATGGCCGCCACCAGGCGGGCGTCGTTGACGTGCTCGCCGCCCCGCAGCGTGTCCTCGAAGAAGTGCTCGGGCGAGTCGCGCTCGGCGTCGCCTTCCAGCGCCGTCCCCGCGAACGGGGCCGACATCACGCCGTCGCCGGTCGGCGACGACCCGCTCCGTCCCATGAGCCCTTTGTCGACTAGGGTGACGTGGACCCCGTGCTTGGCGGCCTCGATGGCGGCCATGCAGGCCGCCGTTCCACCGCCGATGACGAGGACGTCAGTATCGCCGGCCGCTCGCCTTGCCACCGACTCCGGCCAGCTCGCGGCCGATGACCATGCGGATGGCGCCCGTCGGGCACGCCATCTCGCAGAGGAAGCAGTCCACGCAGCCCTTGCGCACGAGGCAGGCCTTGTCGTCGTCGTCGAGCGCCAGCACGTAGACCCCGCACTCGAACAGGCAACGCCCGCAGCCTTCGCACGTCTCGCGATCGATCAGGGGCGGCATGGATCACGACCACACCACGAGCCTTTCGCGTTTGTCAACGTGCGGGCCGACACGATACCCTCTCGCCCATGCGCACGAAGCTCCACTGGGGACTCTCGCCGATCGGCGTCTACGCGGCGCCCGTTTATCTCGCGCTGGAGCGCGGGGTCTTCGGAGCCCCCGGCGTCACCGTCGAGGCCAGCGACAACATCACGGGCGCCGATTACACCGAGAACCTCGTCGCGAGCAAGTACGACATGGGGCACATCGGGACCCCGCCTCTCTTCGCGGCGCTCGCCCGGACCGGCGAATACGTCATCGTGGGCCAAGCCGTGATGCGCCAGGCCTGCTTCTACGTGATCGCGCCGCCGACTGTGCGGTCGCTCCGCGATCTGCGCGGCCAGGTCATCGCGCTGAACAAGCTCCGCACCTGCCCGCACAGCATCGTCCGCACGCTCCTGCGCGAGGCCGGTATGGCGGAGAGTGACGTCACGCTCCGGACCCTGGTCGACGGCTGGGTCATCAACGAGGCCATCGGCCGCGGCGAGGTCGCCGCCGCCGTGAACTGGGAGCCCTACGTCAGCCAGGCCGAGCGGCAGTACGGCTGGCACGTCATCGGCGACGGCCGCACCGTGATCGATCCCTCCAACTACGGCTACCTGCTCTACGCCCGGCGGTCACTCGTCGCTGAAGAACCGAACCTCGCGCGCGCAATGGTCCAGGCGTACTCCGCCGCCGTCCGCTACGCCATGGATCACGTCGACGATGCGGCGGCGACGCTCTACGGCCGGATCCCCGGCATCGAGCCGGTCGACATCGATCGCGGGCTGCGCCGCGACATGGCCGGCTGGACATGGGACACGCGCCTCGATCCTGAGTTCATCGACCGCGTGATGGCCGAGATGCGGGAGCAGGCCGTGGTGTCGGCCGATTTCGACGTCCACCTCGTGCTCGCGACGCCGTAAACACCGCCGCGAACGCCCGTGACGGCGAGACCTCGAGCTGGCGCTCGAGATCCTGCACGAAGTCCTCCTGCGGCGAGTCTTCGCGCGTGGACCGGAGCTATTTGCGAGCGTCATGGCGGACGAGCGATCCCCGCCAACGGAGGATGCGGTCATCCGCGGTGATGAGACCAGCGTCCATGGCCTGAGCCGACGTCACGATCAGGCGGTCCGCTGGGTCTGCGTGGAAGTCAGTGAGCATGGCGGCCCCGATCGCGACGTCCCCGGTCAGCGGAACTTCGTGGACGCCGAGCCCGACGACGCGGAGGCGCCACTCGGCCGGCGGAAGGTCCAGCGCGATCCGCTGTTCCCGGGCCAGCATGGCGACCTCCCAGAAGCTGATCGCGGAGACGGCGAGCTGATCGCGAGCGAGAGCGTCGTCGGCTAGGCGAGCGGCCCGACGTCCGAGAGGCTTGCTACCCTCGACGAGCCAGATCAGTGCGTGGGTGTCGAGGAGGAGCATCTCATCGCCCGGCATCCCACTGGACGTCGATGGGGGCAATGATGTCGCCCGTGATCCGGACGTGGCCCTTCAGTGCGCCCACGAGCGACCGCCGACGGGACGCCACGGGCGCCAGGCGGGCCACGGGCTTACCGCGCTTCGTTATGATGATGGCGTTCCCTGTTGTCGCCACGCGATCCATCAGTTCGAGACACCGGGCCTTGAATTCGGCCGCGCCGACTGTCTGCTGTCGCATACACTCACCTGACCATGAAAGTGGTCATATGATAACGGGCTGCCACCGCCTGAGTCAACGAGCGGGCAGCTCACGGGCTCTGCGGCGTTGGCGGCACCGGCCGGAACGCGAGGCGACACCCTCCAGGCGCTTGCGCATCTCGTCGCGGAGCTGGCTGCGGCCGACGGTGCGCTTGAGCTGGTTGCCGAGGCCCAGCACTTCATCCGTCGAGAAGCGGCTCGTGGCGAAGAGTACGGTGCCCTCCTGGTACGTGAAGGCGCCGGTGATGATCTGGGCGGCGTTGTAGGAGTGCCCGACGTAGAAGTAGCGCTCAACGTGCACGACGAGATCCGGGCCGGTCATGACCATCTGGTGCAGCAGGCTCAGGTTCGGTCGTCGCTGCACGCGGCGCTTGATCCAGTAGCAGCGGTTGATCGTCTGCGGGGGTTGAGCGGCCGGATAGCGCGCCAGCGCGCCGCGCAGCCGTGGGCCGTAGCGAGCGACGAGGTCCGCGTCGGCGATCGCCCGCCGCAGCTCGGCCGCGGGATCCGTGACGGCGTACGCCGGAATGGCGGCCAGCCCGCCGTTCTGATACGTTCTGATACGCCTGCCAGCGATCGCGTAGCAGCCTCCGATACTCGTCCGAGGCCTGTTCCGCCGTGACGGAGCCCGAGCGGGTCGACGCGCGAAGCGCGCGGAGAGCCTCGATCTCGGCAGACGAGAGATTGAACCGCGTGCCCGGTCCGGCTTCGAGCAAGCTCTCCGCCTCGTCCCGCTCGCTCCCGCTGAATCGGACCGCCGGTAGCCCCGCGGGCTTGGCCGGATCGGGCACGAGGCCGTGCGCCGAGATGGTGGCGTCGCGGGCGAGGAGCTCACCGGACGCGAGATACTCGGCGACCTGGCCCAGCGGAGCCATGACGAACATGGCGAGGCCGACGGCAAGCTCCCGCTCGCTGTACTCACCGACGGGGTAGGAGATCACCTCGCCCGGAGGAGACCCCGCTAATGCTCGACCGAGATCTGCAGGCGCTTCAGGGCCTCGTCAGCCAGCGCAGGGTCAGCGGCACGCGCAACGCCGCCAACCGAGAGACCGGCAAGGCCGATCAGCATGGCCATCTCGACGGCCCGGAGGCTGTTACAGTGCGACGCCATGGAAGACATCCTCGGGCGCTGGGGACGACATGTCTATCCCCTGCGCTGGTGGCTTCTGGCCCTGTCCGCGCTCTCGTTGGCGCCGGCGACGGGCCTGGTCGTGCGAGGCGCGCCGCTCGAAGCGGGGACCGTGCTCACCACCACCGAGTCCGGGCGGGCCGCCGCGCTGATCTCCCGCGAGCTTCCCGGGCAGCCGGTCTCGTTCGATCTGATCCTCAGCAGTCGCACGCACAGGGGCCACCGACCCGGCCTTTCGAGCGGAGGTCGAGCGGGCCCTGGCTCCGCTCAAGAAGGATCCGCGGGTGGCGCGCATCCGCACGCCCTTGTGAGCTAGCTGCCGGGCGGATCTCGCCTCAGCGAGACGGCGCGGGACTTCCGGACTTTCGCCCCAGGATCTGGATCAGCGAGACCCTGAGCCGGCGCTTCAGCTCCTGAACCAAGGCCTCGAGCTTCGAATCCTCGCGCGTGGTGAAGACACAGCCGAGGATGCAGAGCAGCCGCGACGGGCGGACGAGGAACGAGGTCGCGTAGAAGTTCAGGAACACCCAGTACTTCAGCAGGGTGAGCTGGCGCGCGGAGAGCGCCTCGCAATAGTTGTCCTCGGCCCGGAGCGTGACGTCGACCGAGGTGATGGGCGCCATGAAGAACCCATCGGTGAGCTGCACCCGACCCTTCTGCACGAGACCGTGGTACAGCTCGGTGTTCGGGATCGGGAAGAAGAACGACATGGTGATGTCGTCGATCCCTTCGCGGGCGAGCCGCCGGACCAGGCGCACCGTATCGCGGACGTCCTCGCGGGTGTCATGGGGGAAGCCGATGACGAAGAAGGCGGTGACGTTCAGGCCCGCCCGGACGGAGGCGCGCACCGCCGCGAGCAGCGCCGGCGTGGTCATCTTCTTCTTGACGAGCTCGCGCGTGCGCTCCGAGCCGCTCTCCGGCGCGAAGGCCAGGTGACGCCCGCCGGAATCGCGCAGGAGCGGCGCGACCTCGTCGTCGATCGCCTCGCAACGCGTCCCCGAGGGAAATTGCCAGACGACGTTCAGCCGCCGCCGGATCAGCTCCTGACAGAAGGTGACGATCCAGTCCTTGCGGATGATCGCGGTGAGGTCCTGGAAGGGAAAGTTGGTCGCGCCGTACGCGCGCGCGTAATGCTCGATCTCGTCGGCGACGTCCACCGGGTTTCGCGGCAGCCACCGCTGCGTCCACATCGAGGGCGACGAGCAGTACGTGCACTGATAGGGGCAGCCCCGCGTGGCCAGGATGGGGATCGTCATCCCCTTGTGGATCCCGTTGACCAGCTCCTGATCGTCGTAGGCCTTGACGTCGAAGAGGTGCCACGCGGGCCACGCGATCTCGTCCACGTCCCGGTGGCGCGCGCGCCGCGGGTTGATCCGGATCTCGCCCTGCTGGCGCCAGGCGAGTCCCGCGATGCTCTCGTGGTCCGTCCGCCCGGCGGACAGGGCGTGCATCAGCTCGACGGCGGTCTCCTCGCCCTCGCCCATGACGATGAAATCGATGGGCGCCTGCGCCATCGAGTACTCGGGCAGCCCCGTGAAGTGCTCGCCGCCGCCGACCAGGATCACGTCGGGCCGGGCCGCGCGGATGGCCCGGAGCAGCTCGCGGGTCGCGGGCCAGAGGAACGAGAACATGATCGAGATGCCGACGACCTTCGTGTCGGGATCGATCCGGCGGATGATGTCCGCCGTGCCGAGGCCGACGCGCCGGAACTCGCCGTCCTTCTCGACCTGGGTGGGCGCTTCTCCGATCGCGTCGATGACGCCCACGGGGAATCCAGTTTTCTCGAGCGCGGCCGCGACGTAGGCCAGCCCCAGCGGCAGCGAGGGGGTGAGCGAGGAGAGATTCCTCGCGTGGTAGATCCCCGGAGGATGGAGAAGCTGGATCTTGAAGGCGCCGCGCGTGGGGTCCACAGCGTGTCAAAGCTAGCGCGACGCGGCGGTGGCGTCAATCTTCGTGGTAGCCTCGATCGAGAGCGCAAGGAGGCTGCCGTGACGGTCGAGCTCGGCATGTTCACGATGCCGTTTCATCACCCCGCCCGTGATTACACGACCATCCTCGAGGAGGACCGCGAGGCCATCATCCTGGCCGACCGGCTCGGCTTCACCGAAGCGTTCGTGGGCGAGCACTTCAGCTCGTGGAGCGAGCGCATCACCTCCCCGCTGATCTTCCTGGCCAGCCTGATCGATCGCACGCAACGGATCCGCTTCGGCACCGGTGTGATCAACATGCCCCAGCTGCATCCAGGGACGGTGGCCGCGCACGTGGCGATGTTCGATCAGCTCTGTCGCGGCCGCTTCATCTTCGGCATCGGCCCCGGCGGCCTCGTGAGCGACTTCGAGCTGTTCGACGTGGGCCAGGCCGAGCTGCGCCCGCAGATGATGCTGGAGTCGATCGACATCGTGCTCAAGCTCTGGGCCCAGGACCCGCCCTATCGCATCGACGGCCAGTTCTGGAAGATCGCGGTCGAGCAGCACATCTATCCCGAGTTCAAGGTGGGCTACGTGCCCCGGCCGTATCAGCAGCCGCATCCACCGATCGCGCTCTCGCTGCTCAACCCGAACTCGAGCAGCGCCAAGACGGCGGGCGAGCGCGGCTGGATTCCCGTCTCCGGCAACTTCTTCCATCGGCGCTACCTGCGCGGCCACTGGGAGAAGTACGCGGAAGGCTGCGAGCAGGTCGGGCGGCGGCCCGATCCCGACGTCTGGCGCGTGTCGCGCAGCGTGCTCGTCACGGAGAGCGACGCCGAGGCCGAGGACTACCTCGCCGACCCGGACAGCGGGCTGTCCTTCTACTACAGCTTCTTTCTGTTCAGCTTCACCCGTCTGCGCAAGGCGCTGTTCATGGTGAAACCCGACCTCGACATGCCCGACGAGGCGGTGACGGTCGACGCGATCAAGCGCGGCATGATCATCGCGGGCCGCCCGCGCCGCGTCCTCGACCAGCTCGTGGCGCTACGCGAGGAGACGGGCCACTTCGGGACCCTGCTCATGGCCGGCCACGACTGGGACCAGCCCAAGCTCTGGCGCCGCTCGATGGAGCTCCTGGCGACCGACGTCATGCCGAAGTTCTCGGCGCACGCCTCTTCGGCGCCTATCGGGTGACCCGGGCGGCCTCTCTCACCTGCTGCATGACGCCTCCGGCGGTCAGCGTGCCGGACGGTGTCACGGGAAGTCCACCCGCCTGCAGTGCTCGCGCGACCCAGGTATTGCAGGTGTTGAACAGGTGGTACGGGCTGCGGGCGGCGTAGAACCCGCTCGCCGCATAGAGCCCGGGCGCCAGGCGAATCGGGCGGCGCGCCTCGTCCCGCCGGTACTCGTCGGAGATGAACCGGGTCATCGCCGCGAAGCCGGGGGGCGGCAGGCGAATCTCGACGACCTCGGCTCCGGGGAACGACGTCGCGGGCGGCGGGTCGAAACCGACGACGTGCAGGACGCTCCCGCTCGTGCGGACCGCGGCCTTGATCGCGAGCCAGACCGAGGGTGACGTCGCCATGTAGAAGTCGCGGTCCCCCCAGGCCACCTCGACGAAGGTCGCCTCCGGAAAATCATCCACTTCCGGCCAGAGCGCGCGCTCGATGTCGGCTCGACGGACGACGATCGCCGTGTGCCAGCCGTGGTCGAGCACCCAGACGCTGAGGGCCGGCTCGTCGCCGCGGCCCAGGGGGCGCTCCGCGACGCCCGGCGCGCAGCCACCCGCCAGCACGACGACGACGAGCAGCGCGACGATCGGCGTGCCGATCAGGCGAGCTCGAATCCGTGGCGACGGATGAAGGGCCCGAAGTTGTGCCGCTCCGGGACCGAATACTGGCGGGCCTTGTCCTCGGACCAGCCGTAGAGCTCGGCGACCCCGTAGCGATCCGTGTAGCGCTGCTTGTCGGGCGGGGTGGCGTGCCGCGCCTCGCGGCGCCGGTCGTAGGCGTCGAGCGCGGCAGGGAGATCGCGGTCGTCGTAGCGGTCCGTGTGGACGGTGACCGAGGGCGGCAGGCGCATGCTGATCCATCCGGGCTGCGCCGGGTAGCCGACGGTGAGCCCGGCGACGGGGAAGACGGCGGGCGGCAGCTCGAGCATCTCGCTCAGCTTCTCGACGTGGTTACGCACCACGCTGATCGGGCAGCAGCCGAGCCCGAGCGCCGCGGCGGCCGTGATGAAATTCTGCAGCACGAGCCCGGCGTCGACCGCCGCGTTCATGAACATGTCGAGCGTGTCGTTCGGGAACGGCCGCCCGCGGAGCTCCGCGATCCGCCGCATGCGGCGGTGATCGCCGCAGAAGACCAGGAACAGCGGCGCCGTCGCGATCCACGGCATGTCCGCAATGGTCTTCCCGGCGGCTTCGCTCATGACGCTGTGGTCCTCCTTGACGGCTCCCGGCACGATCCGGTATGGATGGCGCGCTCGATGGGCATCCTACAACCACCGGACCATCCGTGACTCGCTGGGTCGGTCGTCCCGTCACCCGCAAGGAGGACGCGCGGCTCACGACCGGTCGCGGGACCTACCTCGACGACATCTCGCGGCCGCGCCTGGTCCACGCGGCCATGCTGCGAAGCCCGCACGCGCATGCCCGCGTGATCTCGATCGACACGGCCGCCGCCGAGCGGCTGCCCGGCGTCTTCGCCGTGTTGACGGGGATCGACGCGGCCGCGGTGTCGCAACCGATCCGCCCGCTGATTCCCACGCCGGTGCCGCTACGCGACTGGTGCCTGGCCACCGACCGCGTGCGGTTCGCGGGCGAGCCCGTCGCCGCCGTGGCCGCCGTCGACCGCGCGACCGCGGAGGACGCGCTCGAGCACATCCGCGTCGTCTACGAGCCGCTCCCCGCCGTGGTCGACCCCGAAGAGGCGATCCGGCCGGACGCGACCCTGCTCTATCCCGAGCTGGGTTCGAACGTCCTCTGGCACGACGTGCTGACCTACGGCGACGTCGACGCGGCGTTCGCGCGCGCGGACGGCGTGCTCCGCGAGCGCTTCGAGATCCAGCGCTACGCGTCCACGCCGCTCGAGACCTTCGGGGCCATCGCCGAGCACGACGCGGGCATGGACGCCTACACGTTCTGGACCAACGACCAGCGGCCCGGTCTCACGCTCGCGATCCTCGCCGAGTCGCTCGGCGTCCCGCAGTCGCGCCTGCGCCTGATCTGCCCCGACATCGGCGGCGCCTTCGGCAACAAGCGCCGGCCGGCCTACCTCCTCGTGTGCGCGCTGCTCGCCCGCAAGGCGCGCCGGCCGGTGAAGTACGTCGAGGATCGCCGCGAGAACCTGATGGCGTTGATGCACGCCTGCAACGGGGTGATGGACGTCGAGCTGGCGTACCGGAACGACGGCACCGTGCTGGCCCTCGCGGTACGGGACATCGCCGACGAGGGCAAGAACCTCGTGTCCTCCGCGCAGCACAACCTCATCAAGCTCGGCAACATCGCCAACGGCTACCGCATCGGGGCGATCCGCTACGAGCCCTATTCCGTCCTCACGAACAAGTGCCCGAGCGGCGCCAACCGCGGCATCGGCAAACCCTTCATGTGCTTCGCCGTCGAGCGGGCCATGGCGCTGCTGGCCCGGCGGCTCGACGTCGACCCGGCCGAGCTGCGTCTGCGCAACTACGTCGCGCCCGAGCAGATGCCGTACACGACGCCGACGGGCTCGCGGTACGACAGCGGCGATTATCCGGCCACCCTGCGCCGCGCCCTGGAGCGCTTCGACTACGCGGGCCGACACGCCGAGCAAGCGCGGGCGCGCGCGGAGGGACGGTTGCTCGGGATCGGCATCGCGACATCCGTGGAGCCGGCGGGCACCAACCTCGCGTCGTACGAGCTGGTGACGGGCCGTCGCGCCGCGTCCGGGTCCGCCGAGGCCGCGATGGTGCGGGTGGAGCCGGATGGGCAGGTGCGGGCGGCGCTCGGCGACCCCGCGAGCGGCCAGGGCTACGAGACCGTCGTCGCGCAGATCATCGCCGACGAGCTCGGGCTCACGCCCGAGCAGATCCACGTCGAGCGTGGCTTCGACTCGGGAACGACGCCCTGGCTCTATCTCTCCGGCAACTACTCGAACAAGTTCTCGGTCACGGACGTCGGCGCCGTGGTCGGCGCGGCGCGCAAGGTCCGCGACAAGCTCCTGCGCATCGCGGCCCATCGTCTGGAGGTCGCCGCCGAGGACCTGGAGCTCCTCGACGGCGAGGCGCGCGTGCGCGGCGTGCCCGGGCGCGGGCTCACGCTGCGCGAGCTGGCGCGGACGGCGTACGCCGATGTCCTCGGCCTGCCGCCAGGCGAGGAGCCCGGCCTCGAGGCGCGTCACGTCCACCAGAACCCGCTGGCCGAGCCCATGGGCCCCGGGCGACGCGTGCGCTCGCAGCTCGTCTTCTCCAACGCCGCGCACTGCTGCCTGGTCGAGGTCGACCCGGGCAGCGGACACGTGCGCATCCTGGCCCACGTGGTGGTCCACGACTGCGGGCGCGAGCTGAACCCGCTGATCGTGGAGGGCATGGTCCACGGCTCGACCGTGCACGGGATGGGCGCGGCGCTGCTCGAGGAGTTCCGCTACGACGCCGACGGCCAGCTCCTCACCGCGAGCTTCATGGACTATCTCAAGCCGACCGCGCTCGACGTCCCCGAGATCGAGGTCGATCGACTCGAGACCCCGTCGCCCTTCACCACGCTGGGCAGCAAGGGCGTGGGCGAGGGCGGCGCGATCCCCGGCCCCGCCGCCGTCGCCAACGCCGTGGAGGATGCGCTCGCCCCCTACGGCGTGACGATCCGCTCGCTACCGATCACGCCCGAGCGCGTGTGGCGCTGGCTCTCCGGGCGTTGACGCATCGTCGGCACGATGCCGCCTTGACGCTGTGCGATCGTGTAGCACCCGGCGCGACCAAGGATCAGATTCATCATTCAATGACCTGGTCCGCTCGCAGCGAGGAACTCGATCGACATGACGCCGAGCGAGGGATGGCGGCCCTCGCGAGACCAGTCGGCGTCGGGTAGCGTCTGGAGCAGCCGCGCGAGCTGCTCGTGCTCGGCCACGATCGTATCCAGCAGGTCTGCGACCGCCTCGCCACGGGCCAGGCTGGCGCGGCGATAGCCCTCCTCGTCGAAATCGCCGAAGACCGGCGCGTCTTCGTAGAGGAGGCGTCGGATCCGAAGCCCGTAGACGTGGACGATGACGTCACGCACATGCGTCAGTGTCTCCAGCGCGGACCACTCGCCTTCCCGCGGCGCCCGGCCGAACCGGCCCGGCGGCGCCGCCTCCACGACCCGCCGTACGACGCCGGCCGACGAGCGCATCCGCTCGAGGATCACGCGATGCTCAGGACTCATTACCGCTTGGCGCCTTCGACCACGCCCATCGCGCCCTCGCGCGGGAACCATGTCGTCTGGTACTTCCAGTCCGCCCGCTCCAGCAGCGCCGCGTATTCGTCGGCCGTCCGCTCCTGGCCGGTGCCCCAGCACATCATGTGAATGTCGAAGAGCTTCGCGAAGTGCGGCGTGTCGACGTCCGGGATGACGTGCTCCACGATGAAGACGTGTCCGGCGGGCGAGGCCCGTCGGTGGATGTTCCGGAGGATCTGCACGCACTCCTCGTCGTTCCAATCGTGAAGGATCATCTTCATCGTGTACGCATCGGCGGCGGGGACGTCCACGAACATGTCGCCCGGCACGTACCGACACCGCTCCGCGACGTCGAGCTTGGCCGCCCACAGGGCCCGCGTGTTCTCGAGCACGCTGGGACGCTCCAGCACCGTGCCCGACAGGTGCGGGTACTTGGCGAGAAAGCTACAGAGCATCTGACCGTGGCCGCCACCGACATCACAGAGGTGCCCGATCGACCCGAAGTCCCAGGCGTCCAGCGCCTCGAGGGCCCAGGCCGTCTGGGCGCTCGAGTAGCTGCTCATCGCCCCGTCGAACACGTCGCCATAGGCGGCATCATGAGCGGCATGGTCGAACGCCATTCGACCGAACTCACGGACGAACGCGTTCTGCTTGCCGTCGCGAGCCATCGCCGGCAAGTGCTTCCACAGCGCGTAGTGCTCGGGCCCCTCCTCCAGCAATGTCATGCCGCGTAACGACTGGGGATGATCGCTCCGCAGGAGGCCTCCTGTCTCGGTGAGGGAGAACCGACGGCCACGATGCTCCGCGACGAGTCCTAGTGAGCCGAGGGCTCGGAGCAACCTGTACGACATCGCGGGGTCGAGGCCGAGCTGTCGCGCGATTGATTCCGCCGCGGTCGGCTCCCTCGACAGGGCGTCGAAGATGCCGAGCTTGACCCCGGCGTAGAGGATCTGGCTGCGCCACCGGCCGAAGATGAGATCCAACACGTTCGCTTGAGGATCGGACATTGCCGTTCTCCTTGTCGGGAGGACCCCGAACCCGCACCTCGCTGTGCGTATCAGACTCCACGACGGGGTGTCAAATGTTGACAGGGGCTGCGTCCCGGTGATGAAGTTTCGTCCGACCATTCCGTCC
>Ga0207684_10004013_pt1 | contig 14068 bp, 10 predicted proteins | sample KBSK5501metaG_FD_184342 | JGI IMG/M metagenome (GOLD analysis project Ga0207684, IMG submission 184342) | Corn, switchgrass and miscanthus rhizosphere microbial communities from Kellogg Biological Station, Michigan, USA - KBS K5-50-1 metaG... | ecosystem: Host-associated > Plants > Roots >...
TTTAAGTTTATCCCGATTAAATCATCGGTTGCCAGGGTGTAAGGCGCACTCGGAAGTTGTGCAGGGCACAGCAGAGTTCCACCACGAGATCGCGGACGCCCTCCTTCCACAGACGGATCCGGTCTTTGACGATGCGACAGCGCTTCAGCACCCAGCAGAGACACGATGAGGCCGGCGCCCTCGAGTAACGGCCGGGGGATGCCCCAGCAGCGGCAGGCGGAGGGATGCGGTATGATGATATCCGAGACCCCGCTCCCATCGGCGTCTCCCCCTGGAGGAGGACACGCCGCAGGAGGTGAGAGACAGGAGGAACAGCGGTATGCCGGATGTCTATACCGTGACGCCCCAGCCCGTGGCGGGCCAGCAGGGGGCGGTCTGGATCCGCTGGCTGGATCGCTACGCCCAGGAGCATGCGACAGCCGTGGCGCAGATGACCGTACGCGATTTCCCGGCCTGGATCGTCGCGCAGATTGACGAGGCAGCAGACGGGGACACCGCCACCACCACCAATTTCGCGATGGTCGTGACGCTCATGGCGCGCCTAGGCGCCGCCCACGGCCTGCGACGTGTGCCGCTCACCATGCAGGCCGCGGTGACCGTGACGCAGGCGCTGGTGTGCGACAAAGCCCTCGCGAGGCTCCGCGCAGACGCCCTGCTCGGCGATGAGCACGTGGAGGACGCCCAGACCGGGCCCGCGAGACCGCTCGGTGCCACGTTGCAGTGCTGGCTGGACGTGGTGCTGCATGCTCCTGGTGCCCCACCGTCTGCCGCCCGGTAAGCCGCCCGTGGGCCGCACAGGCGCGTGCGCCGGCCTGGGAGACCACGCGCCCCGGCGGGCTGCGGGTGGTACGGGTCGGTCAACGCGGGGCCGGCGTCCGCACGGTCCGCCATGGCCGCACCAGACAGTCGCTGGCCTTTCTGTCGGCGCCGCGGCGGCAGGCGGGCGGCGGCGCAGCGCCGTTTTCCCTCCCATCCCAGACGCACGTGTGGTACGATGGGGACCAGAGAAAAATCTGGGGAACGCCACGACACCGCAAGGGGGAGCGATGATCTTTGAGGAGGTGTTGGATCAGGCGCTGGCCATGCTCCAGCGGCGCGGCCGCGTGACGTCTCGCGCACTCCAACTCCAGTTCCAGCTTGACGACGACCACTTGGCCGCCGTGAAGGACGAACTCCTCTTTGCCCACCCGCAAGTGCACGAGGAAGCGTCACAGATGCATGTGCTATGATCTCCGTGGCAGCAAGGTCCTCATGCCGGTCGTGCGCTACAAGGAAGGCTCTGCCTGAGACACCTCGCACAAACCATAGGGATATGCACCAGGTTGCGACGCAGAGCTGACCAGCCAGCATGACGACCCTCGACAAGCTTGGTTCGTCATCGACGCAAATGATACGTCTCAGCACAGTCATTTGTTACGCTTCCATCGAGGGACACCATCGGCCATTGGCATGCCGTCGTGACGCATGGACTCCCAGGACAATGGGCGTATAATGCGCCCTACTGTCGCATCACGCCCTCTTGGGACCCTCACCCTCTCCCAGAGGGAGAAGGAACCACATCACAGGAGGGCAAGACGTATGGAGTACAAGGTCATTTCCGGTGATGGCCACATTGACCTGCGCTGGCTGCCCCATGACCTGTTCATGTCACACGCCCCAGCGCAGTGGCAAGACCAGGTTCCTCAGGTGCGCGACACGCCGACAGGCAAACACTGGTTCGCCGAGGGGCGAGACCTGACGACCCGGCCATTTGGCACGCTGGCCAACACCGAGCCTCCCAAGCGCGGGGAGTCGAAGCACATCGACCGCATGTACGAATTGGGCTTCTACGACGGCCAGTCGCATCCCACCACCCCGGCACTGCGCATCCAAGACCAGGAGATTGACGGCGTCAACGCTGAGGTGATGTACGGCATCTTAGGGATCAGCCGACTCCTGGAGAGTCGTGAGCTGCTGCACGTGGTGTACGAGATCTACAACACCTGGGCCGCCGATTTCTGTCAGGCGAACCCGGCACGGCTTGTCGCCCTCGCCTGTATCCCCAACGATGACCCCGCTCTGGCCGCCGCAGAGCTGTGCCGCGCCGCCAAGCGCGGTCTCAAAGGCGCCGATTTTGCCGTCTCCACGGCGGTGAAGCCGATCTGGCATCGCGACTGGGATCCTTTGTGGGCCGCGGCTCAGGAGTGCCATGTCCCGATCTCATTCCACACCACCGGCTACACCGTGCGCCAGCCCACGGATGAGCAGATGGCCCAAGAGTACGCCTCCGAGCGGCGCGCCACTGGACTCACCCTGTTCCAGCTCGCCGGTGCCGAGTTCCTGGCCAGCATCATCTTCTCGGGCGCTTTGGAGCGCTACCCCGGGATGAAGTTCGTGCTGGGGGAGTGCGGCGCCAGCTGGATTCCCTATGTCCTGGGCCGTATGGATGAGGAGTACGACGACCAGTTCCGGCATCTCAACTTCTCGCTCAAACCGAGCGAGTACTGGCGGCGCCAGGGCTACACCACCTTCCAACACGAGACGACTCTCGCCGACGTGGCGCATCTCGTGGGCGAAGACACCATCATCTGGGGCTCGGACTACCCGCACCCGGACGGCATCTGGCCTGACTCACTCAAGGTGATCGAAGAGGATCTGGGTCGCTTGGACGCGCGTATGCGGCGTAAGATCACCTGTGAGAATGCGGGGAAGCTCTACGGGTTGATGTAGCGGTGTGAGGGGACATGCCCTGGGGCGTGCTCCCGTTGAGAGAAAGGACAAGAGAACAAGGCAGTCGTATACTGGTCCTGCATCAACTTTCCTATTCTAGAGGAGGGACCAGAGAGGACTGCCTCAGAGGTAGTAGCCCTCTAACGGGACCAGGGTTATTCAGCGAGTACCAGAGGATTTTTTGTTCTTGGGCAAACAATCCTCCTCTTAATGCGCGGGTGGCAGCAGGAGGAGCTTGTGTCGTCCATCTCGCGAGCCCAACCGCACCCTCGGGCTTTGGAGGAGAGCTTCTTGGTCGATCTGTTTGTCCTGGAGGATAACGTGGACCCATTACAGGGACACTACCCGAAATTGACAAGGCAACCGCAATCTGGTCAAGGAGGTAAAACCTATGACTACCGCCGCGGGTGAACAGAGCCCGAGCCCAGGCAAGTTCAATGTAGTGGGTACGAGGCCCATCCGCCACGACGGCCTGGACAAGGTCACGGGCCACGCTCGATACGGTGCTGACGTGCACCTGCCAGGACTGCTGCATGGCAAGGTCCTCCGCAGCCCCCATGCCCACGCCCGCATCCGTTCCATCGATACCAGCCAAGCGGAAGCCCTGCCCGGCGTGAAGGCCGTGGCCACCGCCAGGGACTTCCCGATCATCGAGGATCGGGTCATAGACCTCGCTGAGGTCCAGGGCAATGCCAGGCTGATGGCGGAGAACATCCTCGCGCATGCCAAAGCGCTCTACAAAGGCCACGCTGTGGCGGCCGTGGCAGCGACCAGCCCCCACATCGCCGAGGAAGCCCTCACGCTCATTGCGGTGGACTATGAGGTGCTGCCCGCCGTCCTCAATGTGCATGACGCGATGAAGAAGGATGCCCCCCTGCTCCACGAGCACATGACCACGAGGTTCCGGGTGGAGCGCTTCGAGCGAGGCCAGGACACCAGCGAGAAAAGCAACATCGCCGGCCACCTCCAGTTCAAGCGGGGCGACCTGGAGCAGGGGTTCAAAGAGGCCGCCGTCATCGTGGAAAGGGAGTTCTCCACCCAGACGGTCCACCAGGGCTACATCGAGCCCCATGCCTCCACGGCCTCCTGGGCATCCGATGGGCACCTGACCCTCTGGACCAGCACCCAGGGCCCCTTCGCCATCCGTACCGCCACCGCGGCTATTCTGCACATCCCCGAGTCGATGGTGCAGGTCATCCCGATGGAGATTGGCGGGGGGTTTGGCGCCAAGCTGGTCGCCTACCTGGACCCCGTGGCGGCCATTCTCTCCAGAAAGAGCGGCCGGCCGGTCAAGATCGTCATGGACCGCAAGGAGGTCTTCGAGGGGACCGGGCCCACCTCGGCGACCTCCATGCGGTGCAAGATAGGGGCCACCAGGGACGGGCGCATCACCGCCGCCCAGCTCTCTCTGGTCTATGAGGCTGGGGCTTTCCCCGGCTCGCCCGTGGGAGGTGGCGCCTTGACGGGCCTGGGGCCCTATAAGATAGACAACCTGCTGGTGGATGGGTATGACGTGGTGGTCAACAAACAGAAGGTGCAGGCGTACCGGGCGCCTGGCCAGCCCCAGGCTGCCTTCGCCGTGGAGGTGGTGATCGACGAGCTGGCAGAGAAGCTGGGCATGGACGTCCTGGAGTTTCGACTGAAGAATGCCGTGCAGGAAGGGGACCGGATGCCCAACGGGGTGCCCCACCCCAGGATCGGCTGCAAAGAGGTGCTGGAGGCCATGAGGGCCCATCCCCATTACCAAGCGCCCCTGGAGGGCCCCAACCGTGGCCGGGGGATCGCCGTAGGACACCGGTTCAACAGCGGCAACACCTCCTCGGCCACCATGCACGTGAACGCCGATGGCACCATAAGCCTCTTGACCGGCTCTGTGGACATCGGGGGGACGCGCACCTCTGTGGCGATGCAGGCCGCCGAAGTGTTGGGGCTGAGGGCCGAGGACGTCAAGCCCACCGTGGTGGATACCGATGCCATTGGCTACACCGGCAGTACCGGGGGCAGCCGGACCACCTACGACACGGGGCTTGCCGCCATCGCCGCCGCGGAGGAGGTGAAGCGGCAGATGAAAGCCCGCGCGGCACGGATCTGGGAGGTCCAGGCTGAGGATGTGGAGTTCAGGGACGGCGTCTTCACCTGCACGCAGCACCCAGAGGACAGGAGGACCTTCAAGGAGCTGGCCAGACAGCTCAACCGCACCGGCGGCCCCATCACCTGCGCAGTGTCTGCGCCCTCCACGGGTGTAGGGTCCACCTTTGCGGGGAATATTGTGGACGTGGAGGTGGACCCGGAGACGGGGAAGGTGGCCATTCTGCGCTACACTGCCATCGTAGACGCCGGCCAGGCTGTGCACCCGAGCTATGTGGAGGGGCAGGTCCAGGGCTCCACAGTCCAGGGCATCGGCTGGGCACTGAACGAGGAGTACTTCTATACCGAGGACGGCACCATGGCCAACGCCAGCTTCCTGGACTATCGCATGCCCACCACCCTGGACATGCCCATGATAGAGACGGTGCTGGTCGAGGTGCCCAACCCCCGCCACCCCTTTGGGCTGCGTGGAGTGGGGGAGGTGCCCATCATCCCACCCCTGGCGGCCCTCTCCAATGCCATCTCCCAGGCCATTGGGGTCCGGATGACCAGGCTGCCCATGTCCCCTGGTGCCATCCTGGAGGCGATGTGGGAGAAGAAGGGGAACGTGTAATCTGATAGGGCTGACCTTGAGACATGCGTGAGGACATCAGGCCTTCCCACCTTGTGGGGGAAGGTCAGGGTGGTGTTCTACATGCGGGAATACGTTGTGCATGATCCCGCAACACCTTGTTTTAATGGATATAAGAGCTCTGAGTGAAGCTCTCATCTCCACTTTCAGACCACTACCGTCTAGAGGAGGGATGAACGTGACGACCTACGCTGTGGTGGGCAAACCCGTGACCCGCGAGGATGGCCCCGAGAAGGTCTCGGGCAGGACGTGCTACTCCGGAGACCTGATGCTGCCGGGGATGCTGTGGGGGAAGGTGTTGCGCAGCCCGTTCCCCCACGCCCGCATCGTCCACATCGATACGTCCCGTGCATGGCAGTTGCCCGGCGTCCGTGCCGTGCTCACCGGCCAAGACCTGGCTGGCATGTTGGTGGGCCGCACGTTGCGTGATGTGCCCTTGCTGGCCCACGAGAAGGTGCGGTTCGTGGGGGAGAAAGTGGCCGCCGTCGCCACGGACGATGTGGACACGGCCGAAGAGGCCCTGACCCTGATCGACGTGGACTATGCGGAGCTGCCTGCCGTCTTCGACCCGGTGGAGGCGATGCAGCCGGGGGCACCTGTCGTCCACGACGGCTCCCCCGCCTACGAGGGCCCATCAGGGCTGGTCCACCCCCAAGGCAATATCGGCCACCATACCACCTGGTCCGGCGGCGATGTGGAGCAAGGCTTCCGCGAATCGGACCTGATCTTTGAACACACCTTCACCACTCCCTGGGTGCACCAGGGCTACATGGAGCCCTACGCCTGCATGGTGGCTATCGACGAGGCGGATCGGATCCAGGTCTGGGCGAACAACAAGCAGCCGTTCCGCCTGCGGTGGCAGCTGGCGAGTGCGCTGGGGGTGCCCGAGGACCGGATACGGATCAACCCCTGTGCCATTGGGGGAGACTTTGGCGGCAAAGCCGGCGCCATGGATGTGCCCTTGGCCTATGCGCTGGCCCAGCGTGCAGGCCGGCCGGTGAAGATGCTGATGACCTACAGCGAGGAACTCATGGCCGGGAACCCGCGCCATCCCGCCGTCATCACCATCAAGAGTGGGGTGAAACAGGATGGGCGGCTGTGGGCCCGGCGCACCCGGGTGGTCTACAACGGGGGGCCTATGGGGGTTTCAGAGGCGCGCTGACGCTGAGCGGCGGCCGCCAGGCGGGTGGTGGGCCCTATCGCATCCCCCACTTTCGGATCGATACCTACATGATGTATACCAACAACGTTCCCCTGCGGCTCGTATCGGGCTCCGGGCGAACCCCAAGCGGTGTTTGCCGTGGAGTCGCACACCGATATGATTGCCCGGGCCATGGGGATAGACCCGTATGCGTTCCGTCTGCAGAACGTCGTCCAGGAGGGGGACGTCTCGGGCACCGGCCAGGTGTTCCGGCATGTGCGGGGTGAGGAAACGTTGCGGCGCGCGGCCGAGGCGGCACGCTGGGATGCCCCAAAGCCAGGGCCGTACTTTGGCCGTGGCATCGCCCTGGGGCAACGGCCGCAAGGCCGGGCCGTCTCCGTGGCCCGGGTCGTGGTGGACGCCCAGGGCCACGTCACCCTCTGCTCGTCCGTGCCCGACACCGGGGTGGGCTTCTATTCCGTTGGGCGGCAGGTGGTCGCAGAAGACCTGGGCCTCTCCGCGGCGGAGGTGGGCGTGACCCGGCTGGACACGGACGCCGTCCCCTTCGAAACGGGGGCGGGTGCCGGCACCAGTGTGGGGGCGGCCCATGCCGCGCTGGGAGCGGCCCGGGACGTGCGGCAACAGCTCACGCACCTGGCGGCCGAGTGCTATGTCTGGCCGGAGGAACGCATCGTGTTCAGACAAGGTCGCGTGGGTGTGGAAGGCGCTCCGGAGCGCAGTGTCTCCCTCGCCGAACTGGCGGCACGAGCCATCGCCGCACTCGGCCATCCCATCGTCGGGGAGATGACCACCACGGCCGAGGAGCCGGAGGTCACCTCCTTCTGTGCGCAGGTCGCGGAGGTGGAGGTGGACCCGGAGACGGGCCAGGTCACGGTGCACCGGATGGTCACGGCCCATGATGTGGGCACCATCATCAATCCGCTGGACCATCAGGGGCAGATCGACGGCGCGGTCATGCAGGGGCTAGGGTATGCCCTGATGGAGGGGCTCCAAGCGGACGAAGGGCGCATCACCACGCTCAGTTTAGGCGAGGCGAAGCTCCCGACGATGCAGGACATCCCCGACCTGGCCACGGTGCTGGTGGAGGCCCCAGGCGGCGAAGGTCCCTACCAGGGGAAAGCCATCGGCGAAAACCCCATCTCCCCGGTGGCCCCAGCCATCGCCAACGCCGTCTATGACGCCGTGGGGGTGCGCATCCAGGATTTGCCCATCACGGCAGAAAAGGTGCTCGTCGCTCGCCATCCCTAGCGAGTGGTATCAAGGGGGGCTCTTATAGTCACCAATGGTATGAGTATGAACTGGTTGCGAGTTTTCAGGAGTGCAATGCTGCGCACGGACGATAGACGAGTACAGTGCCGTCAGAAAAAGGCGTGGCACACCATGGCAGCGCGTGCGTCTGAATGCGCATGATCACCGCATGTTTTGCTCGGGTGCTTCAGCGGTGTATTGGCCGCATATGCACGTGCTTTCGGCTTCTATTGCCATAGGTTAGGAAGATTAGAAAAACTCGCAACCAGTTACAAAGCATAGGCACCAGGAGAAGAGGATACTGCTTGTGACCGGTTTGTCCACGTATCCCGCACATGCTCTCCAACGAGCATCCTCACGCACGCCGCCGCGGCTCATTGCCCAATAACATCACGTGTTGGTGGAAAGCCACGTGAGCTCGCGCGGTCCGTGTCACGTGCGTGTTCCGCCTGGCTCCTCCCGCTTGTGCGCGATCATGAGTCCTGACCCAAAGCCGTCCCGCAGCAAAAAAGGCGCCCGGACGACGTCGACAACGCCGGCCGCCTGGAGGCACGCGCGGTGTTCACGTTCCGTGTAGGACTCGCCGGCATCAAAGGTATTGAGGAAAATCAGATTGAAGCCCACGGCCTCGAGCGGCGTGGTGTGCGTATCATCCAGTATCTGGCCAATTGGGTCAGCGTGACCGCTAGCCCCCCCGCACCTCCACCCACATCCACCAGGGTCCGGGTCGTCGCGAAATCATACCGTGCGCCTACTTCCTGCGCGGCGGCCATGGTGGAGACGTTGATGCGCCGCAGGAATGCTTCTAAGGCCTCGGGGGACGCCTGAGCAAAATCGAGATGCGCCTGGGGGACCCCGGTCAGGAGCGAGGCCGCCGTGTGGAGCTTGAACGCCCATTGGGCCGCGAGGTGGCGGTGCCGGGGACCCAGGGATGTGGGCGTGCCCTGCACTAGGAAGCGCTGGGGTTCGGGGGTGTTCGCGAAGCGGCCGTCCTGCTCCGTCAGGAGGCCGGCGGCCACGAGGGCGTACAGCAGGAGCCGCAAACGCACTGGGCCCACCCCGACGGCTTCGGCCAGCGGCACGGTGGTCAGGGGCCCACCTTGTAAGGGCGTGAAGACGTCCAGTTGCAGCCCCGCCAGCATGGCGAAGGCGGCATCGGCGCCCCAGCGGAGGGCGTGCATGGTGTCAGGGCGTGGGACCGGATGTTCCATCGTGGCCTCTCCCCAGCTGGTCAACCTCGCGGTCGAGCGCACCGCCGTGCTGGCGTATGCGGCTCGACCGCATTGTACCCGGTGGGTGCCATGTGGTCTAGCCGTGGTCGGACGCGCCAGAGGTGTGCCGGGTACCCGGTCCGAGGGCATGGACGCCCACTCCTGGAGGCGTGGGAGTCCCCAGGCGTCGTCCGTGATGGCCTGGCGGAGGTGCTCCAGGGGGCCTATGGTCCGCGGCATCCCATCCTCCCCCGCCGTCGCACGGCATACGCCAGCGCGCATGCGTGGTGGATGCCCGTCCCCTGGGTGTGGTACGATCCTCTCCGTCGCCAGGGAGTGCTGCGGGCGCACGCCCGTGGGGCGTGCGGTCATGGCCGTCTCTGGGTCGTGTGCCTGGCGGCCATCGTGCGGAGGCACACCCGCCACCTCGTGGTCCCTTTGATAGGATGTCGACACGGCCGAGGTGTCCGAGGCCTTCCGCGCCGCCGTGGTCTATGCCCGGAAGCTCACGCTGTGCCCGACGCGTCTCGGTCCCGCCGACGTCGAGGCCTTCTTCGCGGCGGGGCATGATGAACGGGCCTTGTACTTCCTGGTGTTCGTGACGACGGTGTTCACGATGTCGAACCGCATTGTCCACGGGTTGGGGCTGGCGATGCCGAGCCCCGCCGGGCTCCACGAGGCCGTGGAGCGTCTCCATCGCCAGGGGTATGCGGGCACGGTGCAGTACATCCAGGCGCATGCCCAGCACGCAAGCGCCCCGCGTGACAGGGGGGCATAGCTGCTTGAGAGGCACGCTGGGCATGCGCAGCCCCCACGAGGAGTGCGCACCACAGAGGGGTCGGCTGAAACATTCCGCCCAAAACGGTCATCAAGCCCCCTGTAGGAGTATGATACCAGGACCATTCCTGGTCACACAGGGCGAGCGGAGAGGAAGCACAGGATCCCACGCGAGGTATGAAAGGGGCACGCATCCCAGGAACACGGCCATGAGGCACACGACCCATCCCGCAGCAACCACGAACCAGATGGAGGGACACGATGACTGACCACCACAGCACCACGACCAGCGGTGCGGCGCCCGGGCTCACGGCGACCGCTCTTGAGCAGTTCAAGACACAGGTGCGCGGCGCACTGCTCTGTCCCGGCGATGCGGACTACGACAGCGCCCGCACCATTCACAATGGCATGATCGACCGGCGTCCCGCGCTGATTGTCCGCTGCGCCGGTGTCGCCGACGTCATCACAGCCGTCACCTTCGCCCGCACCCATCACCTCGTCGTGGCGGTGCGCGGCGGCGGCCATGGGGTGCCGGGCTTTGCCGTCTGCGACGGCGGCGTGATGATCGACCTGTCGCGCATGAACAGTGTGCGTGTGGACCCGGGCGCCCGGACCGCCCGGGCGGAGGGCGGCTGCACGTGGGGCGACTTTGATCACGAGACCCAGGCCTTTGGCTTGGCCACGACGGGTGGCATTGCCCGCCCGACGGGCATCGCGGGGCTCACGCTGGGCGGTGGCCATGGCTATCTGATGCGCACCTACGGTCTCGCCTGCGACAACCTGCTGTCCGTGGATGTGGTCACGGCCGATGGACGCTTGCTGACGGCCAGTGCCACCGCGCACGCCGATCTGTTCTGGGCGGTGCGAGGCGGCGGGGGGAATTTCGGCGTGGTGACCGCCTTGGAGTACCAGCTCTACCCGGTGAGCCAGCTGCTGGGTGGGCTGCTGGTCTACCCGCTGGCGCACGCCAAAGCCGTCTTTCGCTGCTATCGCGACTTCACCCAGACCGCCCCGGAGGCGCTGGGCTCGCTCTGCAACCTGGCGACGTTGCCGGACGGCACCCCGGCGGCGGTGGTCCTGCTGGCCTACAACGGGTCCGTTGACGACGGCGAACGCCTCCTACGCCCCCTACGAGAATGCGCCCCGCTGCTGGCCGATCAGGTCGGCCCGCTGCCCTACATGGCGTTACAAAGCATTGTGGAAAATTTTAACCCGCCAGGCCTGCGCAACTACTGGAAGTCGAACTACTTGCGGGACCTCAGTGACGCGGCCATCGATGTGCTGGTGGACCACTATACAACCGTCCCTGCCCCGCACACGCATGTGGTGATTGAGCATCTCGGCGGCGCGGTCAGTCGGGTGGGTGCCGACGCGACGGCGGTCGATCACCGCGACGCCCTCTATAACTTTCTGATTGTCGGCATGTGGACCGACAGGACGATGGATACCAAGGTTATCGGCTGGGTACGGGAGTTGTGGGGGGCGCTCCAACCGTTCTCGTCCGGAGGCCTGTATGTCAATTACGAGGCGGAGCACGATGTTGGACGGGTTCAGGCGGCCTACAGTCCAGCCAAGTATGCGCGGCTGGCGGCGGTGAAGGCGACGTATGATCCCACCAATCTGTTCCGGCTCAACCAGAACATTCTCCCGACGGGGTGAGCAGGCCAGAGGCAGCGCCGGCCGTGTGCGGTGGCAGCACGCGCCGGCGGGCGCCCCGCGGGCGTGGAGCCTACCCACCGCCAGCAGGCCACCGCAGGGCGAGATGCAGTGGGAGGAGAAGACGCTGTGCACCACACGCCGCTGAAACGCTTTGCCCAAGACCGTATCATGGGGAGGCTTGAGCCTGTTAATCAATGGTGAGACGATACGCCAAGAGGAAAGAACAGCGTAGTGTCGCGGTGTATGATATCTCCAACCGTGCTCTGCTGCCGTGTCGGCGCTCAGCTCGGCGAGCTCTGTCTTCCAACCCATCGGCACTGTGTACCGACGACCCGCCCCCAAGCGGAGGAGATGAACCATGTTCAGCGTGCTTGTCGGTGCCCTTGGGGCGCTCGCCCTCGCGTTGCCAGCGGCAGCGCAGGTCACGCCATTTCCGGGCGACTTCCGCACGCAGGAGATCACGACGGACGACGGTGCGACAATACATATCCGGGTCGGGGGTCAGGGGCCGGCGGTCGTGCTCCTCCACGGCTTCGGCGACACCGGCGACATGTGGGCGCCCTTGGCTGCAGAACTCGCGCGAGACCATACCGTGGTGGTGCCCGACCTGCGCGGCATGGGCCTCTCCTCGCATCCCGCCGACGGCTACGACAAACGCACGCAAGCGGCCGACGTCCGGGCTGTCCTCACCCACCTGGGTATCGATTGGGCGGCCATTGTCGGGCACGATCTCGGCACCATGGTCGCCTATGCCTATGCCGCCCGCTATCCCGACACGACCGAGAAGCTGGTGGTGATGGATGCGCCGGTTCCCGGCATCCCCCCCTGGGACGACCTCGTGCGCCATCCCCTGCTCTGGCATTTCTCCTTCGGTGGCCCGGATGCCGAGCGGCTTGTCGCTGGACGCGAGCGCATGTATCTCGATCGCTTCTGGAACGAGTTCGCCGGTGACCCCTCAAAGATCGACGAGCCCACGCGTGTTCATAACGCGACGCTCTATGCCCGGCCGGGCGCAATGCGCTCGGCCTTCGCCCAGTTCCTTGCCTTCCCGACAGATGTCAGGGACCACAAGGCGTCAATGGTGACCAAGTTGCCCATGCCGGTCCTCGCGATCGGTGGCGAGAAGTCCTTCGGGGCCAACGAGGCGGTCGTCATGCGCAACGCCGCCACCGATGTGACCGAGGTCGTCATCCCCCATGCCGGCCACTGGCTCATGGAGGAGCAACCCGCAGCGACCATTATCGCGTTTCGTACCTTCCTGGACGCCAAGCACTGAATCCATTGAGCGGAGAACTGATTATGCCACTTACCACGGACCAGAGGCTCCTGACTTTCAGCCGAGAGGTGATTGAAGCATTCGACAAAGCGGCCGGTGGAGTGCATCCGGGGTTCAGACCCGGCCATGCGAAAGGCCTCCTGCTGACGGGCGTGTTTACGCCCTCCTCCGAGGCCCCGTCCCTCACACGCGCCCCGCATCTCCAGCGCACCTCGACGCCGGTGACCGTGCGTTTCTCGGACTTTGCGGGCGTGCCGACGGTTCCCGATAACGATCCGCAGGCGGCGAGCCCGCGCGGGTGCGCGATCCGCTTCCATCTGGCCGCGCATGTGCATACGGACATCGTGAGCCACTCGGTTGACGCGTTCCCGACGCGCACGGCGGAAGAATTCCTGGCCTTCCTCAACGCGCTCCTGTCGACCAATCCAGCGGGGCCGCACCCGAATGCCCTCGAACAGTTCCTCGGGGCGCATCCCAAGGCGCTCGCCTTTGTGCAGATGCCCAAACCGATTCCCACCAGCTTTGCGCACGAATCGTTTTTCGCGGTCTCGGCATTCACGTTCACGAACGCCAACGGCGTGAGCCGCTCTGGACGCTACCGCGTGCTGCCGGGGGCAGGCAACGCCTATCTGGATGAGGCAGGAGCTGCCGCGCAGACGCCCAACTTCCTCTTCGACGAGCTGAGGGAGAGGATCGCGCAGGAGCCGGTCACGTTTCGCATCGTTGTGCAGCTAGCCGAGGAGGGAGACATGGTCGATGACGCGACCGTCCGCTGGCCGGAGGACCGCCCGCAGCTCACCGTCGGCGCGATGGCTTTAACGGCGATTGCGCCGAACAATGCTAGCGAGCAGCAGCATATCATCTTTGATCCCATTGCGCGCGTGGATGGCATCGAAGCGTCCGCCGATCCCTTGTTTGAGCCGCGCGCGAATATCTACCTGATGAGCGGTCGCCGGCGCAGAGCCGCGGGCACGCAGTAGAAACGCAGGCATAGCGCGGGCGCAGCCTTTCTCCGGCTGCGCCCGTGTTTTTTGCTTCGCTGTGCACGCGTGGGTTGGCAGGCCACCGACCTTGTGCCCATCCCAATTGGAGATAATAAACGGGGTTATCGTGGATAACCCCCGTACTTTGGGTAAAGCTCAAAAAAGCCAATGAGAAAGAAATCTACCGCAGTGCTTGAACTCACCGTTCGCCCAAATTTGGAGGGAAATCCCAGATTGCGCTAAGCTCTGGGGCTGCATGAGATACCGCCTATCATCACGGAGCGCGTCGACGACATCCCGCTGCTACTTGAACAGATGCAACGG
>Ga0207684_10004016_pt1 | contig 14066 bp, 15 predicted proteins | sample KBSK5501metaG_FD_184342 | JGI IMG/M metagenome (GOLD analysis project Ga0207684, IMG submission 184342) | Corn, switchgrass and miscanthus rhizosphere microbial communities from Kellogg Biological Station, Michigan, USA - KBS K5-50-1 metaG... | ecosystem: Host-associated > Plants > Roots >...
ACGAAGGCCACGGCGCTGGGCCAGAGCGGTATGTCGTGGCTGCCTACCGTCACTCGCACTCGGAGGAGGACGCGAACCAACTGCGCAAGGGCGACGAGCCAGAAAAGAATCGCAGCGACAAGCGACGCCGGCTTCTTCATCTCAGTGCCCTCCCTCTACGCTGAGGGCACCCGGGTGTCTACGGGGCACGCCCGGCCTTCGCCCGAAGGGGATGTCTGGAGTCGTGCGTGATAGCGGGGAGACCACCCCACACAGCCCCCCAATCGGGTCGAGCGGCTTCTCCTTACCGCTCGTTGGTCATCAGCATCCACTTCTGCCCGCTCTGATCCGCGAGCTTCCATACGTTCCCGAGACTATCCAACGCATACAAGACAGTAACCATCGTCTCCCTGACCGTCCCCTGATGTAGGTGAAGGGCGACCGAAGCGATCTGAATAAACTGGCCATCAGCCATGGAGGTCCTCCCGCAATCATTCCAGCAGATCCGTTCACGGCACGCCGGGGAGTCTACGTGTTCTGCATCGGCTATCAGCTGAGCATGAGCCCCGTCTGGCCACACGGACAAGATCCGGCCGAGAAGTTCTGTCGAGACGCCAGCGCATCCATGGCCGCCCCGACCTCCACGGGGTCTTGCTCAAGGTCCTTGGCCAAGCAGTCGGCGCAGTAGACCTGTCCCTTCTTCTCACGGAGCCGCTGTCGCACCATGCTCTCCATCACGTTGTAGCTCATCGCGCTTCTCCCTCGACCACAATCAGCCGCCAGCGCGGAGGCAGGGCATTGTTTTTCGGCAATGAGCACACACGACCGCCGCCCTAGACGTCATAGAGGTGCCCGGAGTCGCATAGATCCGGTCCACCGCCCGCGTGATCTCCGACTTCCGCCAGCCCGGATGTAGGCGCTCCCGCGTCATGGTGGCGAGGCACGTGAGGCACACGAATCTGGTTCGATAGGTGTCGCCGCGAAGAATGCTGCGAAGCTCGCGGCGGACGAACTCTTCGGTGGTGTAGGTCATCGCGCTGACGGCCCGGGTGTTGGCGGCGTGTGCGACGGACGACGCGGCGTCCATGACTCCTGTCCCCAGATGGCGCAATGGGCGCCGCGACTGGCCAACCACTGCGACCATGGATGCTCACCCTTCTCGTCGCTCTTACACACCCTGCACATGCGCGCTCCTCGGATCAGGTTCGCTTCCCGCCCGCTGGCAGGGGTGCGGCGGCAATCGCTGGCCTTGGGTATTGGGCCAGATGGGCGGGACCATGACGAGAGGATAGCGCAGTAGAACAGGCTGCATTTCTCCTGGACCCGGACACGCTGAGCCTGGACCCCCGGGGCACGCACGCTGACCGGCTTCGTCAGCCGTCCGCCCTCAGGTTCCTGGGCCCGCACCGATTGGGTCGCCCAAGGGCAAGTGCTCATGGAGGCGATCGTGTCGGAGGTCGAGAAACATCCGGCCAGGACGCCGTAGATCCCGTTCACGTCGCGTCCGAATCGGGAAGGCAACCGTCGGCGGGCCGATCAGTTGCACGAGTTACCACAGGCGGACGAGCTGGTTGCTCCGGGCATGCCGACCAGTTTATGGCACAGTGACGAATTTCCTGAACAGGGGCGATGTGTCCTTACTGATCGAGCGGCCGTCCACGCGCCTGTCCGACCCGTCCAAGTCAGAAGGGGTGATTTCGCGCCGTGAGCGCCCAACTCGTCCAAGGGCACTCCCGGAGTCAGAGAATCTTGAGACGCGTCCCGGCCGGGTATTCGCCTGGGCGGTCCCGCTTACCCGTGGGCCGCCGAACCTCAACGGCTGGCGGCTTAGCCGATGAACGAGGAGGCCAAAACCAAGACGAGCATGGAGATCCGGCGGGACCTGTGGCGGAAGACCCGCATCCGTGCACTTGAAGAGGGCCGGCCGGCCGTCGCGCTCGTCGAGGAGGCGTTGGAACGCTATCTCAAACTGCCGCTGGTGAAGCGCCCAGGAGGTCGATGATGGGTTACCTCTTCAAGCAGAAACAGAGCCGCTTTTTCTGGTGCAAATACTACGTGAATGGCCGCATGGTTCGCGAGAGTACCGGTACTGACAAGGAGAAGGCGGCGCGGGACTTCCTCAAGGCACGTGAGGGGCGGGCCGCTCTGGGCCAGCCGATTCTGCCCAAGGCCGACCGCGTGCGCTACGAGGAGGCTGAGGCGGATCTCCGCCAGCACTATGAGGCGACCGGATCTCGCGATCTGGACGAATACGCGCGCCGGGTACAGCACCTTACCCGCTTCTTCCAGGGTCGGCGGATCGCCGGAATTTGGCCAACCTGACGTCAACGCCTACATCGTGCACCGGCAGAGGCAGGGCATAAAGCCCGCGACGATCCGGCGCGAGCTAGGTACACTCACCAAGATGCTGCGCCTGGCCTACAAGAACCGGAAGCTCTTGCGGCTCCCACTCTTCGATAAGCCGAAGGAAGGGCCGGCGCGGGAGGGCTTCTTCGAGGCCGATCAGTATCAGGCCGTGCGGCGGCGGCTCTCTGAGGACCTCCAGGTCGCCGTCACGATCGCCTACACTTTCGGCTGGCGGATGCAGAGCGAAGTGCTCCCGCTGGAGCGCCGCCAGCTGGACCTCGACTCGAGCACGCTCCGTCTGGATTCAGGGAGTACGAAGAACGATGAAGGCCGGCTGGTGTACCTCACGCCGGAGCTGAAGACGTTGCTCGCCGCTCAGGTGGACCGCGTGAAGGCGCTGGAGCGGCGGCTCGGCAAGATCATCCCTTTCCTGTTCCCGTACGGGGGCAAGGGCCAACGTGCCGGGGAGCGCCGCATGGACTTTCGGAAGGCCTGGGCGACGGCCTGCAAGGCTGCCGGTGTGCCAGGCCGTTACCGGCATGACTTCCGGCGGACGGCGGTGCGCAACATGGAACAGGCTGGTGTGCCGCGGTCGGTGGCGATGAAGATGGTCGGGCACAAGACTGAGAACGTCTACCGCCGCTACGAGATCGTGAGCCCGACCGACCTCCAGGAAGCCGCGCGGAAGCTCGCCGCAAGCACGGAGGCCGGGCGGTGAAGACCTTCACGGGCATAGTTGCGGGCATAGATAGCCCGGTTGTGGTAAAAGCCTCTCTGTAAGCCGCTAAGATTCCAGACACAGGCGGGTAGCTCAGCTGGGAGAGCACGGCCCTTACAAGGCCGGGGTCGGGAGTTCGATCCTCCCCCCGCCTACCAACTAATCACGATGATACGCGGCGGGGTTTCGCCCGCCCTCTCCGGAACGGGACCGAAACGGGACCGTCCGCCAACTTCGTGCCGTTACTCCGTTCCCTCGGCCACGAGCGTGGGCTGCCGGTCCTTGACCCCTCCCACCCGGCAGACTGCCCTCGCGTCACCTGTCTGACCTGTGGCGCGGCGTTTGGCGTTTTGCGCACGCGGTACCGTCTGATCGTCGCGCTCTTGGTGACGAACATCTGGTTCGCGGCTATGCACCTGGATAGCCAAGTGCTGGGCTTCTTCCTCTTTGGGGTGGTCCTCACCCTACCATTGCGGTCCTCGTGACGATCCTCGACGTTCCAGGGTGATTCGGGATGCAGAACCTGACTGGGTGCCAGCGGCTACACCCGGCCTTCGCCCGTAGGGGAGGGGCCGCCCTTTCGTGGCTGCCCTTCGGGCTCGTCACTCACCCCGCACTTCGGGCATAACTCCCGGGCAAAAGACCTTCCAGGTCGGCGGCCACGCTCTCCAAGTCAGCGGATTCTCATCTAACCTCTCCGTGGTATAGCGCTTGCGTTCGAATGACTCGAAGGAGGGCTCCATGATTCGAAAGCTAGTTCTGACCCTGGTTATCTTGGCACTGGTCGCCGGGTCAAGGGCATATGTCTAAGCCCTGTGGGGAGACCGCGATGTTGAAAGACGCGATGGGGCTCGAACGCTGGGTTGTCATCATTGCCGTGCTCTTACTGCTCGCTCTCGCCGAGATGAGCTGGCGTTAACTACGTCACCCACGCGACTGGAATAGACTGCCACAGTCCTGTCTCCACCACCGGGTGCGAGCTAGCTTCCAGCCAGCCTCGCCTCAACCTCCGCCAGCCGCTTCTGCACCCTCCGGATCTGCCACATGAGCCGCTCCCGCCGCGCCGATGACTCAGCAAGAGAAGATGAAGGCCCGCAACACCAAAGCAGGCGAGAAGAAGGGCGACGAGCGCAAGGCGTTCATGAGCGATTGCCTCGCAGCTAGCCGTTGGGGTTCGCGAGCGCTAGCCAGACGGGGAGTCATGAAGCTGACTCCCCGTCCGCGGCTCGGCGCGATTCGAGGCGTTACGGCAGAATGACGCTGGTGCCGTCGCCGGAGTTGGTGATGGTGAAGGTACCGGCGGTCGCGACCGGGGTGTACGCGTACGAGCCCCAGTTGGCCGGGCCGGAGGGGATGGACGCCATGAAGGGACCCGCCACCTGGCCCTGCGCGTTGGTGGCCGCCGAGGTGAGCTCGCTCAGGGCGGTCGGGATGGTGCCCATGTGGGCGGAGTAGATGCTGATCGCGCACACGGTGCAGAAGTGATCGAGAGGTGGACCGATCAGGGTCAGGCTATCGCGTCGTGGCGAGCGCGGCCGCCTCGCTAATGAGTCGCTGCGCCGCCTCCCACTGGCCGGCCCGTTGCGTCCGAGCGGCATCGCGGGCCGCCTCAGCCCGGGACAGGTGCGCGCTCGGTCCTTTCGGAGCCCACTCGGTCACGTCGCGCTCGGCCTTGACCTGTTCCTTCCAGGTTCCTGCGCTCGCAATCAGCAGGTCACTCGCTTGGAACACGGCCTTGGCCAGGTCCTGGGTGTCGGCTTCGTTGAGCAGCCGGATGTACCGATTCCTGAGCACATCCGTCTGCCGTTTGAGCGCCTCCACCTGCGGGGCAAACTTCTCGTACGTGACGGCATCTTGATCGACGAGTTGCTCGCTGACCCGCTGCAGGGCCCCTAGCTGAGCCTGCAGCCCCTGACGGTACTCCTGATGGAATCGATCCTCACTCACGAAGAGCGCAGCCTTGGCGGGTCCCGCTTGGGTTTGCAGCCGAAGCAGGTCTTGATTCGCTGTGTCCACACACGCCATCTTGTCCTTGAGGGTCTGCCCGTACGCGTCGACGTCCGCCAGGCGCCCACCCGCACTTGCGGCTCGCTGCGCTGCCAGCGCCTGCTGAGCCTGGGCAAGACACGCCATTTTCATCGTGTTCAGTCTCCGGGCTTCTGCGCGAATCTGCGCATCGGAGAGCGAAGCCGGCGGGGGTGTTGGAGATGCTAGGCTTGGCGTCGCCGCTTGGGCCGCCACCCCCGACGCGACGGCTAGGCTGAGAGCCAGCCCGAGCCCCGCCACGGTCGTCAGAGACCATCGATGCGCCACGGCTGATCCTCCTGTTTCCCCGGTTTCGTTGGTTTGGTGGATGGCACTCTTCTTATTGGCCCGAGACCTCGCGTATGAGCACGAGGCCCTGCTCCCGGGTTCGACGCATAGGTACAGTTGGGGGGAGGCCGTAGCTCAGGCGCCGCTTCGCCGGGTGGCCTTCCGGTTCAGCAGGAGCAGTTTCCTCACCACCTCCCACGGCCAGTACGTCAGCGTGTAGCGCCCGAGCACGAGCACGGTCTGACGATGCCCCTTCAAGGCGTCAACATCTCGTCGTACTTCGAGCTCCCAGCGGCCAGCGTCCGGGGGCCGGGCCTGCCACTCCTGTTGGCTCTTCCACTCGACGAACACTTCCCCGACGATCGGCGCGCGCATGATCATGTACGCGGGACCCGTTTCAAGGAGCATGTACCCGTTGGCGCTCTGGAACGTCATTTTCCCGAGCCTCCTCCGTCTCGTGGCTCGTTCACCGGCAAGCCCCGTGCCAACCAGGTCCGAGACCGCTAGCCGCGCAGTAACCAGCGGGCCCGCCTGGGCGAAACTCACGCGTACCGTGGGATCGGTGGGATGCGTCTGGGCTGCCACTGGCGCTGGGTCTGTCCGATCTGCGACGGTGGTCGCGTCAGGGGCACGACTCACTCATGTGGAGCCAGGTGGCGCGCTGGCTCCGAGAATGGGACCGTGAACGGGACGGTCAGGGCGCCGGAGGGCGCCGCGGAACGCCTGACCTCGCCGAGCCCAAGGGAAAACCCTCAGTACGTTGTGGGCTTACTGAGGGGCTTGGCGGAAGGAGCGCAACAGGAATTCGAGGAGCCCTGGAGGGTTCGCCTTGCCGGCTGCCCCGGTACCCACGATACCGCCCAGCGTAGGTTGCCCGTCCCGACAGGCGTCAATGTCAATGTGCGCCTACACACTGGGTCGGTGGCCCTCGCGCAGCCGTCGCATCGAGACCCGGCAAGCTGACCGAAGTCTCACATCGGGAGGGCACAGCCGGTGCCATTACGGCGCCGAGCGACAAAGGAATAGACTCGCTGGCCGATGGCCGGGACTCCGGGCGTGTACAGGAGCGGGAGAAACAGCCAGCCGAGGGGCAGGTGCCAGGCGAAGGCGCTGTAGCCGTAGAAGCCGACGTGGACTCGCCCGCGATCGGTGGTGACGTGCATGTCCTCCAGGCAGGCCCTCTGATCGAGCGCCGGCCAGCGAACGGATACCCGCGGCCAGTCGGCGAGCGCGTCGAGCACGTCGACACGGCCCAGGAGATCGAGCGCCCTGACCACGGCAACGGTTCGGTTGCATAGCCCGCAGGAGCCGTCGTACAGGGCGATCACGCCGATCAAGGTCCTCGCCCCCGGCTTGCGACGCGGCACCGGTCGCCCTATACTTCGCGCGACGTGGCTCTCCGGATCGGCATCGACATCGGCGGCACCTTCACGGACCTGGTCGCGCTCGACGAGGCGACGGGGACCCTGGTCGACACCAAGGCGCTCTCGACCCCGCATGATCTGCTTCTCGGCATCCTCCGCTGCGTGGACCAGGCCGGCGCGCGGCTCTCCGACTGCCGGCTGGTCATCCACGGCACCACCATCGGGATCAATGCGCTGATGGAGCGCAAGGGTGCCCGGACCGGGCTCATCACCACCGAGGGGTTCCGCGACGTGCTCGAGATCGGGCGGGGCAACTTCCTGCGGATGTACGACGTCCTCTACCGGCGACCCACGTCGCTCGTCCCGCGTGGTCTCCGTCTCGAAGTCCCGGAGCGGTTGACCGCTCGCGGGGAGGTAATGGTTCCGCTGGACGAGGATGGCGTTCGCGCCGCCGCACGGCGCCTCGCCGCGGAGGGCGTGGAATCGGTCGCGGTGTGCTTGCTCTTCTCGTTCCGCAACCCGGAGCACGAGCGGCGCGCGGCGGAGCTGGTGGCGGAGATGCTGCCCGCCGCCTCCGTATCGGTCTCGCACCGGATCACCCAGGAGTGGCGGGAGTACGAGCGCACCAGCACCACGGTGGTGAACGCCTATGTCCGCCCGATCATGGACCGCTATCTGGGCGCCTTCGAGCAGGGGCTCACGGGCCGCGGCTTCCGCGGGCAGCTCCTCATCACCCAGTCCAACGGCGGGGCCTTCTCGCTCGCCGCGGCCGCCTCCAAGCCGGTGCACACCATCGAGTCGGGACCCGCGGCGGGCGCCATCGGCTGCGCGAGCCTCGCGCGGACCCTCGGCGCGGATCGCCTCATCTCCTTCGACATGGGCGGAACCACCGCCAAGTGCGCCATCGTCGAGAACGGCCTCGTGCAGACCACGGACGAGTACCACGTGGACGGCCACCCCCTCCGCATCCCGGTGATCGACATCACCGAGGTGAGCGCGGGCGGCGGCACCATCGCCTGGATCGACGCGGGCGGCGCGCTGGCCCTCGGGCCGCAGAGCGCGGGGGCCGATCCGGGCCCGGTCTGCTACGGGCGCGAGGGCGTCGAGCCCACCGTCACCGACGCCAACCTCGTGCTGGGCCGCATCGCGGCCGGCCGCTTCCTGGGTGGCACCATGCCGCTCGACCACGGCGCGGCGGCGCGCGCGATCGAGGAGCGGCTCGGGCTGCCTCTGGGGCTCGCACGCGACAGCGCGGCGGCCGGGGTGGTCCGGCTCGCCGACGTGAAGATGGCGCTGGCGGTCCGCTCCATCACCACCGAGCGCGGCCTCGACCCGCGCGACTACACCCTGGTCGCCTACGGCGGCGGCGGGCCGCTCCACGCGGTGGCGATCGCCCGGGAGCTGGGGATCCCACGCGTGATCATCCCGCCGTCGCCCTCCACGTTCTCGGCGTGGGGCATGCTCGCCACCGATCTCCGCCACGATCTCGTGCGCACCGTGCTCGAGCCCCTCGAGCGGACCGACGGGGCGTGGGCCGAAGCGCGCTATCAGGAGATGGAGCGCGAGATCGAGACCATCCTGCCTCCGGTGGGCGTGGCCACGCGCCATCGCGCGGCCGATCTGCGCTATCTGGGGCAGGAGCATACCGTGACCGTCGAGGTGGGAAGCCTCGAGGCGTGGGCCTCCCTGCGGAGCCGCTTCGACGCCGCCCATCAGCGCGCCTACGGCTATGCCGCGCCCGAGGTGGAGGTGCAGCTCCTCAATCTGAGGTCGGCGGTCGTCTACCCGCTCGAGCGCCCACCGCTCCCCGCGCTCGAGCGCGGGGCGGGGCGGGGGCCGGCCTTCGAGACGCGGAAGATCTACTCGTCGCTCCTGCGCGACGCGCTCGAGTACCGGGTCTACCAGCGCGACCGGCTGCGGGCCGGCGACGTCGTGGAAGGCCCGGCCGCGATCGAGGAGGCGGGCACCACCACCATGCTGGAGCCGGGCGATCATCTCCAGATTCAGGCCAACGCCTGCCTGGTGATCGACGTGGCGAAAGGGGTCTGACCATGGGAAACCAGCCGCTCGACGCGGTGACCGTCGAGGTGGTCCGCGCCGCGCTCAATGCCGCGGCCGAGCGCATGCGGATCACCATGATCAAGACCGCGTACAACCACATCATCAGCGAGAGCCTCGACTTCGGCTGCGCCATCTTCGACGCCGACGTGCAGATGATCGCGCAAGGCATCGGCCTCCCCGTCTTCCAGGGTCATCTGGGCTTCCCCATCCAGGCCACCGTTGCCGATCGGGGCATCGAGGCCTTCCGCGAGGGCGACGTCTTCATCCACAACGATCCCTATGCGGGCAACGGCAACCACCTGAACGACGTGGCCATGTACGCCCCGGTGTTCTGGGAGGGGCTGCTCACCGGCTTCGTCTCGGTGAAGGCGCACTGGAGCGATATCGGGGGGCCGGTGCCCAGCTCCATGCAGGTGGGCTCGCGCGAGTTCAGACAGGAGGGACTGCGCTTCCAGTCGGTGCGCCTCTTCAGCCGGGGCGAGCTGAACGAGGAGGTGATGCGGGTCATCCGCGCCAATATCCGGACGGAGAGCGGCACCCTCAAGGACATCCAGGCCATGATCGCGGTCTGCCGCGCGGGCGAGGCCTATTTCCGCGAGATCCTCGCCAAGTACGGGCGTGACACCGTGCTGGAGTCCACCCACGTCTACCTGGAGCAGTCCGAGCGCCGCACCCGCGCCGAGCTCGGCCGCATCCCGTCCGGGACGTATCGGGCGGTCGCGCACTTCGACAACGACGGCATCAGTCTCGAGCAGCCGGTGCGCGTCGAGATGGCGATCACCCTCGACGGGGGCTCGATGACGGTGGACTTCACCGGCTCGAGCCCGCAGGTGACGGGCCCGTTCAACTGCGGCGACGCCATCACGATCAGCGCCTGCCGGCTCCTCATCAAGTGCCTGACCACCCCGCTCACCCCGGTGGACGAGGGCTGCTTCCGGCCACTGACCGTGGTCATTCCGCCGCGCTCGGTGCTGGCCTGCGAGGAGCCCGCCCCGACCGCCCGCTACTACGTGCCGATCAATCTCCTGATCGACCTGGGCCTGCGCGCGCTCTCCGAGCCGATGCCGGACCGCATTCCCGCCGGTTCCTACGGCGACCAGATGCCGACCATCGCCTTCGGGACTCATCCCGAGACGGGCCGCCTGTTCATCCAGGGGGATCTGAATGCCGGGGGTACCGGCGGGCGTCCCGCCTATGACGGCGAGTCCGCCATGATCATCTTCGCGGGCTCGACCGCGCGGAACAATCCGGTCGAGGTCGTGGAGTCGCGCAACCCGTCCATCCGGATCCTCCGCTACTGCCTGCGCACGGACTCGGGCGGCGCCGGCCGCCACCGGGGTGGGCTCGGCATCGAGCGGGTGTACGAGTTCCTCGCTCCCGCCTTCATCACCTTCAGCCTCGAGCGTAAGGTCACGCCTCCCTGGGGCCTGCACGGCGGACACGACGGCGCGGTGAACGGGGTCGAGATCACCGCGCCAGACGGGGCGGTGCGGCAGGTGCGGAAGGCGACCCAGCATCCCATCGGCGCGGGCGAGCACGTGTGCATCATGACCGGGGGCGGCGGGGGCTATGGCTCGCCCGGCGAGCGTGATCCGGCGGCGGTGCGGCGTGACGTGCGCGAGGGCTACGTGTCGGCGGAGGCCGCGCGCCGCGACTACGGTACGGCTTTCGACGCCAGCGCCTAGCCGCGTCCTTTTCTTCATGGCCCTCCGCGCGATCCGCTGCGGCACGCTCTTCGACGGCACCGGCGCTGCGCCGGTCCGCTCCGCGGTGATCGTGGTTGACGGTGTGCGGATCACCGCGGTCGGGCCCGCCGCCTCCACGCCGGTTCCCGCGGGCGCCGACGTGCTGGAGCTGAGCGACCGCTTCGTCATGCCGGGGCTGGTGGACGCGCACAGCCACATCTCGATCGTGCCGGGCGATGGCGACCAGATCGGCCAGCTCCGCCAGGAGGCGGTGCCCCAGGCCCTGCGCGCCACCGCCAACCTCCGCCGCGATCTGGCCTCCGGCACCACGACCGTCCGGGTGATGACGGAAGAGCGCTTCCTCGACGTCCAGGTGCGTGAGGCGATCGAGGCGGGGGTGATCCCGGGCCCGCGCCTGCTCTGCGGCACCCGCGGCATCACCGCGAGCAATGGCCACGGCCGGGCCCACTCCGCCTTCGACGGAGTGGACGAGATTCGCCGCGGGGTGCGCGAGAACTTCCAGCGGGGCGCCGATCACGTGAAGATCTTCGCCACCGGCGGCGTCAGCTCGCCCGGCACCACGCTGCAAGCGAGCGTCTATTCTCGAGAAGAAATCCGCGCCGCGGTCGAGGAGGCGCTGCGGGTCGGGAAGTACGCGGCGGCCCACGCCCACGGGGGCCCGGGCTTGCGCCTGTGCGTCGAGGAGGGCGTCTCGACCATCGAGCACGCCGGGCTCGCCACCGACGACGACATCGCGCTCATGAAGGAGCGCGGGGCGTGGCTCATCTGCACCTTCGCGATCTTCATGCACGGGGAGGGGATCGAGAAGGGCGACGGGCGCCAGCCCGCGATCATGGAGAAGCTCCGCGCGGCCCGGCGGGTGATCATGGAGAGCTTTCCACGCCATCTGGCCTCGGGCGTGCGCTTCGCCTCCGGCACCGACGGCGTGCACGGCTGCATGCCCTTCGAGCTCCAGACGCTGGTGCGGTTCGGGGTGCCGACGCGGGACGCGCTCCTCGCGGGAACGAGCTGGGGCGCCCTGGCCTGCCGCGTGGACGCCGAGGTCGGCAGCCTCGTGCCGGGCAAGCGCGCGGACCTGATCGCGGTCGACGGCGACCCGCTCGCGGACATCGAGGCGCTCCAGCGGGTGTGCCTCGTCATGAAGGACGGCGTGATCCACGATACCCTGGCCGACGGCCAGGCAGAGAAGCAGGGGAGGACCGCGCGATGACGGATCGGCACCGGACGGCCGGTTGGGACCGGAGCACGCGGCGGGAGTGGCTGTCTCGGGTGGGCGGGCTCGCCGCGGGCGCGGGGCTCGCCTCACTCGCCGGGCCGGCCGGCCGGCCCGCGTGGGCACAGGGGTCGCCCAAGCGCGGGGGCGTCCTCCGCGTCGCCACCGTGGACAAGCCGGTGAACATGGACCCGGGATTCGCCCAGCTCTACTCCTCGCTCCAGGTCTACCAGAACGTCTACAACAAGCTGGTCTACGTGGACGAGTCCGGGCAGTTCGTCCCCGGCCTCGCGAAGGCGTGGAAGCAGGACGGCGAGAGGGCATGGGTCTTCGACCTGGTGGACAACGCGGTCTTCCACAACGGCGAGCCCTTCACCGCGAAGGACGTGGCCTTCACCTTCAACCGGCTCCTCGACGCGAAGAACAAGCTGCCGATGCGCGTCTTCTTTTCGCCGGTGGAGGGGGTGGAGGCGGTCGGCAAGTACCAGGCGCGGTTCAGCCTGAGCCGGCCCTTCGGTCCGCTGCTCGCGATGCTCTCGCAGGCCACCGAAATCGTGAACGAGAAGGCGCTCGCCGAGAAGGATCCGAAGCTCTTCCCCATCGGGACCGGGCCGTTTCGCTTCGTAGAGTGGGTGAAGGACGACCACGTCACCCTCGAGCGCTGGGACAAGTACTTCCGCCCCGGCCGTCCGTATCTTGACCGGGTCATCTTCCACGCCCCCGCCGACGACACGGTGCGGCTCACCGCACTGCAGACCGGGCGCTTCAACTGGATACAGACGGTGCCGCCGCAGCGCATCCCGGAGCTCGAGAAAGCGCGGGACATGAAGTCCTCGCCGGGCCGGCCCTACTTCCCGTTCTTCCTGATGCTCAACTCGAGCCGCCCGCCGCTGAACGACAAGCGGCTCCGCCAGGCCATCGCCTGGGCCATCGACCGCGGCGAGATCGTGAAGCTCGTCTATTTCGACTCCCACGCGGTCACCGCCGAGCCCACCCCCCCGCCGAGCCCCTGGGCCACCGGGGAGAACGCCCACAAGGGCGGCCCCGATCTCGCCCGGGCCAAACAGCTCCTCGCGGACGCGGGCCAGGGCGGCGGGCTCACCCTCACCTACCTCGTGAAGTCCCAGGTCCCGGTGCTCGTGAAGACGGGGGAGATCCTGCGCGAGCAGCTCAAGAAGATCGGCATCACGCTCGAGGTGCGGCCGCTCGAGTCCGGGCAGTACTTCGAGGAGCTGGTCGGCAAGAAGTTCGACATCGCGGGGGCGTGGTGGAGCGTCACCGTGGATCCCGACATGTTCTACTACCCGATGCAGCACTCGTCCTCGGCCTGGAACTTCAGCGGCTTCAAGTCCGAGGAGGCGGACCGGCGGCTCGATGCCTTCCGCTTCACCCAGAACCCGGCCGCGCGCAAGAAGATGTACCCGGAGCTGGTGCGCTACATCCAGGAAGAGGGCTCTCTCGTCATCTTCAGCAACGAGATCCAGCGCTACTGGATGAAGCCGAACGTCCAGGGCTCGGCCCCGCTGTCCTCGCTCGAGCTACGCTTCGAGGACACCTGGCTGTCCTGACCCACTTCCGGATCGGCAGCCCCGCGCAGGTTCGAAAGCGGTGGGGGACCCACGCCCGGGTGGCCGGCCCCGCGAAGGCCCGAAAGCGATGGCGGGTCTGGGGGAGGAGCGGCGCGTGACGCGCTCCCGGATGGGCGGCCCTGCGCTCGTTCGAAGGCGGTGGGGGGGTCTGGGGGAGGAGCGGCGCTCGCTCCCCCCCAGTTCAAGATGATCCTCTACGCGGCCCGCCGGCTCGCGCTGGCGGTGCCACTGCTGTTCGGCATGAGCGTGCTCGTCTTCGCCCTGATGCGGCTGGTGCCGGGCGATCCGGCGGTGGCGGTGCTCGGCTACAAGGCGACGCCGGACGGCATCCGCGCGCTGCGCGAGGCCTTTCACCTCGACGAGCCCGTCCCGCAGCAGTACGTGCGCTGGCTCGGCGGCGTCGCGCGCGGGGACTTCGGCCTCGACTTCCGGCAGAACGAGCCGATCGGCCGGATGATCCTCGACCGGCTGCCCGTCACCATCGAGCTGACCCTCCTGGCCGCCGCGTGCACCGCGCTGATCGGCGTGCCGTTGGGCCTCCTGGCGGGCGGCCGGCGCGGCGGGGCCGCCGATCGCGCCGCGCTCGCCGTCGGTCTCGTCGGGGTCTCCGTTCCCGATTTCTGGCTCGGCATCATGCTCATCCTCGGGCTCTCGCTCGGCGCCGGGCTCCTGCCCTCGGGGGGCTGGGTGCCGTTCGCGGAGAGCCCGATCGAGAACCTCATCCACTTCGCGCTCCCCGCCGTCACCCTCGCGGTGAGCCGCGCCGCGGTGCTCGGG
>Ga0207684_10004017_pt1 | contig 14063 bp, 17 predicted proteins | sample KBSK5501metaG_FD_184342 | JGI IMG/M metagenome (GOLD analysis project Ga0207684, IMG submission 184342) | Corn, switchgrass and miscanthus rhizosphere microbial communities from Kellogg Biological Station, Michigan, USA - KBS K5-50-1 metaG... | ecosystem: Host-associated > Plants > Roots >...
TGTCCCATTACAGAGCGGAGGGTCAAGAAGTGAGGTCATGCATGAGTTTTCGAAGCAAGCAGGAGCTGTTGCAGCAAACGGCTCCTCGCTATCAGGAGGCAACAGAAGCCCAAAAAGTTACCATTCTCAATGAGTTTGTCGCCGCCACCGGCTACGCGCGCAAGTACGCCATCCGGGTGCTCAATCACCCAGGCATGCCGCATGTCGAGATTGAACGTTCCCGCGCACCCCGCTACGGACCAGAGGTCCAAGAAGCACTGCACCTGGCCTGGTTAGCGGCCAATCGCATCTGCGCCAAGCGCCTGGTCCCGTTTTTACCGACCCTGGTGGATGCGCTTGAACGGCATGGACATGTACAACTCACCGACGAGATCCGCCAGCAGTTGCTCACGATCAGCTCTGCGACGGCCGATCGGCTCCTGCGTCCCTATCGAGTGCTCCCACGGAGTCGCTCGATGACGCGGGCAGGCACCCTGCTCAAGAAACAGATCCCGATCCGCACCTTTCACGACTGGGATGATACCCAGCCAGGCTTTCTGGAAATTGATGTGGTGGCTCATTGTGGCACCTTGTATGAGAGCTCCTATCTCTCTACCCTCACCCTGACCGACGTAGCCACCGGGTGGACCGAATGCGTGCCGCTCCTGCACCGCGGCCAAGCGCTCGTCATTCAGGCCTTCGACCGAGCGCGCCAGTTGCTCCCATTTCCCATGTTGGGGCTGGATACGGACAATGGCGGCGAGTTTATCAACGCGGAAGTGCTGGCCTATTGTGAGCGCGAACAGATCACCTTCACCCGCGGACGCACCCACAAGAGCAACGATCAATGCTACATCGAACAGAAGAACGGAGCGATCGTACGACAGGTAGTCGGCTATGATCGCTTCTCGGGAGAGGCGGCATTGCGTCAACTGGCGGAATTGTACCGAGCACTACGGCTGTACGTGAATATCTTTCAACCCTCGATGAAACTCCAAAGCAAACGGCGTGAGGGCAGCCACGTCCACCGCAAGTACGATGCGGCTCAGACGCCGCTCGAGCGACTGCGAGCAGCCGGGGTACTGGAGACCCAACAGTTGCAGACCCTCGACCGGGTTGCTCAAATCCTCGACCCCTTGCAGCTGCTTTCCCAACTGGAACAGCTGCAAAAAGCCCTGTGGCGACATGCCATCCTGCCGACGACCCAGTCACAACACACACCCGCGCCTGCGACGGTACACTTTTCGCTGGATCGCGCTGCTCTGGACGAGCCCTCTTCAGAGGTACCGTTGGAGGCCAAGCCTCTCCCGTTGCCTAAACGGCGGCACAAAAAGTATGAAAAGAGTCGGCGGCCCCATGACTGGCGCAGCCGGCCAGATCCGTTTGAGGGCTACTGGGAACAGATCACCGCCTGGCTTATCGCCAACCCTGAGCGCACTGGTGTGTCCCTTTTTCAGCAATTGCAGGACCTCTATCCTGGTCTGTTCCGAGATACCCAGGTGCGCACCTTGCAGCGTGGGCTCCAGAAGCTACGCGCTCGCCTTCTGGTCACCTTTGACGACCAGGGAACCCAGGAATCGCTCAATGGGCAGCTTGCGGCTCCGGTCTTGCGTGCAATGGCCGTGATGGAAGTTCCATGAGCGCCAGGGAGAGGAAGGGAACCACGCATTGCGGTGGAGTTCCCTTGCCTCTCCCTGGACCCTCTCTATCCCTCCTCGCTAGGGCTGGTTGGCGCGCTTCGCTGTGACCAGGGGCCAGCCCCTGGACCCCGCTGAGGAGCAAGGCCCCTCAGACTCCCTGGTCTTTGAGCTGAGGAACTATCTATGGTAAGATGTTTCGTGATGCAAGAGGTTCCTTCTGGTAAGATTCTTTCGTGATGCAACGCGGTGGCAAAAATGATTGACTTTTAACAAGTAGGTTACGCTTTCGCCCGGTGGGTGGGGGGTTTGCACCTTTAGTCGATCTGGTCGGCTGGTCTAGGGCCGAGGTAGCTGCGAAGGAACCAACCAGTCCAGTAGCCATGGGTAGGGTGCTGGTTGTCGATCTTCTCATCATCTAACCCGAAGCCCGCTGCAACTTCATGTATGTTTACTTCTGAGCTATTTCGCCAGGTACCGTCAGAGAGTCGGCAGTGTCCCCTGTAATCACGAACATGAAAGTATGACTCATATCTACCCTCGATTAAGCGTACCGCTATCACCATCTCTCGTACACTATGGTAAGGTCGATTATCAAGAGTGATGGTAAGCCGCATAGTGGGCGAGAAGAACGTACTACACACAATACGCTCATTATCGGCCAGGTTGGAAGCAATATGAATGATCTCTGCTGTAGTCATGTCTTCTCTTTGACCTGGGTTCAATTCGTTAAGTTTCATGTTGTCAGGCCAAAGATCATCGGGTTTCGGGTCTTCCATAGGAATACTCCTTTTTCTGCTCAGCCTATAATTTTTTCTATTTCTGTTAACCGATAAGTTGACCAGACTACCGAGTATTCTCTCAAAATGATAGTCGAAAAGTACCACTTGATACCCAACCTAGTGTTTTCAGTAGCAGGGGAGTCCACATTACACTCACCTATATTCTCATGAGTAGTTGATATGGATAAGCGAGAGCATGTATGCAGAGCGAATAACATGTCGCAGGCTAATGTCCAATTTGTATGCAACGAATAATCGCCGATAGCCATCATTCACTACCGTCAGCCGAGGGGATAATTGTCGCCAAATCATCCTCTACGTCGATACCATATTGCGCAGCAAGTATCCCTATATGTAGCCCAAGCGTGGCTCTAAGCTCTCCTAGCCCCTGACCAAGAAATTGTTTGGTACGGGGATGTTGGACTAGCAACTGTACGAATTTTATACATGCACTACGCATGGCACGGAGATGTCTCTCTAAGTCATCGGAAGGTGCTTTAGTAATCCTATCTGTTAGAAAATCGCGCATTTCATTGGCAGAATACAGACAATGTGTATATTCTTCCAGGTGATATGGATTGTAGAGTACACGACGATTTTCGAGGAATATTATCACCTCTCTCGCAATGTTTTTTGCAGGCTCAGGCGGGTTCCAATTGACGCTAAAGCCAAAAATAGGAGTAGAGATACCAATACCATTTATCCTTTGTCCGATCTCAGAGAATTTCATATCCTCTCCTTAGTCATACGAGATGAGGTTTACATAGCAACAAGACCAATAACCGACGCTAAAGTCCCAAAGTGGCTTGCAGAGCGAAGATACAACCTTTCTGGGAGAAACTCAATCTCCTACCACAAAAGTACCACCGAACAGGATAAACGGCAAGGTTTTGGATTAGCAAAATGCACAACATCTGCAAAAATTGCTACCGATTTCGGTTATCACTTTTTGGAGACTGGTCGGAATTTCGGTTAAGGTTTTTTGGGGAAGTGGTCAACTATTCGACTGTCAAAAACAATCATCTCCGTCAAGCTGACCTACCGCATTTGATTTGCGAGCCGTCAGGTACCCATTATCCCTCTCCAGTCTGACTCTCTACAGTATCACTGGCTAGACAGATTATCAATTATATGTTATAATATTCATATAATAATATTCACACTTCAAACGTCAGCCTTATACTATAACTCGTAGGCACTCTATTAAATCACCACCCATCATTAGAAAGTAGGCTGACTCATGCCCATTCCTATCGTCGCCTCATTACTCCTCGGGGAAGCTATACTAATAGTAGCAGCCCTATTCGTAGTCTACAGATTGCAAGCCAGACCCAAGGCTAAAACAACAATAGCCACTCAACGACGCAATGCGCCGGGATGGGTCTACGAATTCATTGACCCTGAGACTAACCTCACCGTATATGTCGGTCAGAGCGTTAATGTCGAAAAGAGGGTCGATCAGCATATACGCGCATCAATGTCAACAGGAATGCTCGACGCGTGGATTGCCGACCTCATGCAACACGGTAAACGACCTATTGTACGTAAAGTAGCACAGGGTAACGGCGTGATTGAGTTAAAAAGGTTGGAGCAGGAACGCATCAATGAGTTGCGTGCCGATGGAGTTACATTATTTAATCGCCAAGCCAAACAGACAACAAAGCTTCACCTCCTCTACGCCACGATCGAAGAAGCATCTGGCCGATAGTGGCCGGGTGGCCGAAGATGCATCATTCCATTCTCTACACATGGCCGCCCATCACCCATCATTCCCGATACAATCCCATAAAACGCTCTTCATGCTTATCGGGGATGGTGCGGGTTGATTGGTGCGGTTGATTGTGGTTGTCTGGTGGTGGTGGACTTGCCCTTTTATAACACAGATACTAGTTCAAAGTCAATGATATAATGTCTCATTAGTTAAGGAGTTTTCCCTTAGACAAAGCAGCATCATAATACACATCGTCACACTGGCACGAGGCTCGTACACTTCAAGCATAGTGGGAAAGCGTGAAGAAAAGCGTGGGCAGACACAGAAAACTTTCCTTGAAGTAGGCAAAGTTCTTGTTGTGACCGTCCTGTTATAGTAAAGCTCGTTTCTGTGATAGTTCAGTGACCTCAATGTCCAATCAATTACAGTAAGAACAAAAAATTGAAGAAAGCAGGTACACGTTCATGGCTAAAACGTTTCAAGTAAATTTCGCTACCCACGTGAGAGACTCACTGCTCATGACGCTTCAGCGTGCTGGCGTCAACATGGGCACGATGTCGCTGCTGACAGTACGCGGCCGCAAAAGTGGTCAGCCTCATACTGTTCCTGTGATCCTCGTTGAACAGGACGGTCAACGCTGGCTGGTCGCTCCTTACGGCGTAGTCCATTGGGTACGCAACCTCCGCGCAGCAGGAACGGCAACGCTCACCCGTGGTCGCCGTTCTGAGGCGGTCTTCGCAACCGAACTGCCAGCACAGGAGGCGGCTCCTATTCTCAAACAGTATCTAGTAAATGTTGCTCAGGCTCGACCCTACTTTGATGTCACGAGAGACTCGCCCCTTGAGGCATTTGAGCTTGAGGCACCGCGTCACCCGGTCTTTCGTATCACTCCGATGGATAGCCAACAGAAGTAACGTAGCAGGAAGGAAGCTGGATGATGCCGCAGGCAACATCAACAGGGCAGCAGGCAATTCCGGCGCCGAGGGACGTGCGGAACAGTGCGACAAGAGTAGTGGCCTCACTATTCGGCGTTCTTGCTGGGCTGCTCGGTATAGAACATGCGTACTTTGAAACCCTTCAAGGGAATGTTGCGCCAGGCAGCATCATGATAATTGCAATGGGACCTCCTTGTCAGGCGAATACGGCGTGGCATGGTTGCGAATCCGCCATGACCATCATTCCCAACTTTTTCGTCACTGGTGTCCTTGCGATCATCGTCAGCCTCATCATAATCCTGTGGGCGGTTGCGTTTGTGCAGAGGAAGCACGGTGGCCTGGTTCTGATTCTACTCTCAATTATACAGCTCCTGGTTGGTGGAGGTTTCGTACCCGTAGCACTTGGAATCATAGCTGGTGTAGCTGCGACCAGGATACATGCGCCGTTCATGTGGTGGCGCGCCCATCTCTCTGTTCACTCACAGCGCTTCCTTGCAATGTTATGGCCGTGGCCTTTGATCGTCTTCGTGTTATGGTTTCCTGGCGAATGGATCCTTGGGTATTTTTTCAATGATTACATGCTGAACCTGGCCCTCATTACGATATTCTTCTCTCTTGGACTTATGCTGTTGACTGTCCTGACTGGATTTGCGTACGATATCCAGAGACAGACCAATTCACAGTATATACCATCGATGAGCGGGTGACCTGAACAACAACAGCGGTGGTCATAAACATTGAGCCACATCACTGAGCGACACAGAGCCGACTGCTCCCTGCATCTGAATAGCTTAAATCTTTTCGAGCAGCGCTCTAGGCAAAATGCAACCCATGCGATACAATGCCATAATGACGAGAGCTGAGCATACACGCAGCATTGTTGTTCCTGAGCGAGTTCGGCTGATGGCTGAGCAATCAAGCCCTCAGACAAGACAGTGGCTCAAAGACCTCCCTGGTCTTCTTGCCGAACTTGAGCAAGAATGGGAGCTGAGCATTGGCCAACCGCTCTCCGGAGGATCTTCGGCATACGTAGCGCCAGTACAAACTGCCAGCGGCAATGCAGTCATAAAGATAGCTATGCCGAGCCGGCACAGACCGTACGGCTTTCAGCAAGAGATAGACACTCTTCTTCGTGCGGATGGCCACGGCTATGTTCGCGTGTTCAAGTTTGACTACGAGCGCCACGCTTTGCTTCTAGAGCAGCTCGGCCTCTCCATGCAAGAGAGGAAATTGGAATCGAAGCAGGTCATACAATTGCTGTGCAAGACGCTTCAACAAGCATGGCTCCTACCGCCGAGTGCGGATCAAACGATGAACGCCTTGGAGTACAAAGCGCAGACATTGGCTCAGCTCATAAGCGAGCTCTGGGACAAACTTGAACGGCCATGCTCTCAGACAATTGTCTCTGGGGCCTTGGAGTTTGCGCGCAGGCGCCTGGATGCTTTTGACCCCCAACTATGCATAGTCGTACATGGAGACCCCCATTCAGCGAACGCGCTTCTGGTACGTGCTCCACGTGCAGGAGCTGAGTCGGGCTATGTCTTTGTTGATCCAGAGGGTTTCCTCTGCGAGCCAGCATATGATCTTGGAGTGGTCATGCGTGACTGGAATGAGGAGCTGCTTGCAGCAGCCGATCCTCTTGCTTTAGCCCACGAATACTGCCAGCTACTCGCCAGGGAATCTGGCCTCGATGAAGCCCCCATTTGGGAATGGGGCTTTATCGAGCGCGTAGCAAGTGGTTTGTATCTGTGCGCTTACGGCTCAAGCGAGCACGGCCAGCTCTTTTTCAAAACAGCACAACACTTGCTGGATACATAGCTCCTCAACTTGATGAGGATTGAAACGATGGCCAGCGCAGCGGGAGAACTACGATTGCCTCAGTCTCATTGGCTTGCTGTCTTGCTCAGGCTTGAAACGGTTCCAGAGACAAGAGAAGGACTAAACTGTAGCTAGTCTAAATGGCTTGCTGTGTTGGTTTGAGCATTGGGGGTACACTTCGGGTACAGAAAGGAAGAGTTAAAATAGCTCAATCTTTCTGGCTACCGCTGAAGATGAGGCGCAGGTACGGAAAGGTCAGAAGCATTCCTTATACTGTGGATGGCAACGTAATGAACTTCTCCCTGTTTTCTCTAGCGAAGAGCCCGGCGTCAGTTCGCCGCCAGGCTCCTCATCTTGTATGCCAATGAGCTGATACAGATCACTCGTCTGCCTGTCCATGAGAGGATTGCAAACGTCCGGCCACTCATGCTCTGCTGGGTTGATTTCGGTATGGCAGTGATCTATTTTCCACCCCCCTGCTTCGTGGCGTTCATGCCGATAAATGTTGAAGCTATGCAGAGGATGGCAAAACTCGCGGCGATGAAACCAATCCATCCTCCTGTACCTCCGACGACAACCAGGCAGAGAACAGCAAACGCGAAAAGCGCCACCATCGATATCACAAACACAGTTACGAACTGATAGAACATATTCATGTTGTAACTCGGTGGCGGATACACTTTTCCTCCTGGTCCTTCTCTCAGTGGTTGCTCGTAGGAAGTCTCACTGTGTTGGCGAGCGTATTCCTGATCTCCTTCGTATTTCCCATAGGTCGAGCTTGTTTGCTGGTTTATTGACTCACTAACTTCCCTTTGTGGTATCATATTGTCTTCCTCCTCTTTTGAGTTCATAGGTTTATTCGGGGAAGGACCTCTTCCCATATAATGGATACCACATCGGTATCACGTCCGTATCACCGCAATAGAGCTCAACCTCACAATGTTATCTCACCTGGGAAACGTGCATCAATTCCCGCCTTGGTCTCTTGGTGCGGCTACGTCAAGTTGGGTGTACCAGAGGGAGAGCCAGGATGTTCCCAGAGGCTATTCCACACGCGGGTCGTCCGTGCACGGCAAGCGGCGACACGCATCGCCTCTCCGGACGTTGCCCGATGCAGGAACGGATTGTGAAGAGAGTAGCTTACTGTGCTTCTTGTCATTGAATTGTGAGCCAATCGAGAGAGCAAGTCGTTGCATTGTGACGTACCTGAGAGACCTTCGAGTTACCATCTAGGATGTAGAAGCATTCAAACAAGCAGACAAAGGAGTATTTTCTATGTCAACCGAAGACAACAAGGCCCTTATGCGCCGTTTCTTCGAGGAAGTGTTCAACAAGAAGAATCTGGCTGCCATCGATGAATTCATCTCACCCAATCACATTGATCATTCTGCTGGTGCTGTCGGTTCACCAGTCGGTCCCGAGGGATCCAGACAACTCATCGGCATGATGCTGACAGCTTTTCCTGACGTGCACGTCACGGTTGAGGACATGATCGCGGAAGGGGACAAGGTTGTAGTCCGCTTTACTGAGCGTGGAACACAGCAAGGAGCGTTTGGGAGCATCCCCCCAACTGGCAAGCAGGTGGCGGTCTCGACCATCGATATTGTCAGTATCGAAGGTGGCAAGATCGCGGAAGAGTGGGGCGTTGATGACATGCTAGGCATGCTCCAACAACTCGGTCTTGTCCCTGCGATGTAATGTCCATACATTCCCCTTCATTTTGGAATGGGCTGCGCCAATGGCTACAGAGAGGGTATAGAGATGAAAAAACAGCAACAGGATTTCGAGGTAGTTCCATATTCGAAGCTCCGGCGGGTTATGGCTCTCACACTTCGTTCAGCCCAGCGCAAGCCTATGTTCCATGGACTGATCGAAGTCGATGTCACGAGGGTGCGTGCGTTTCTGCGGGAACACAAAGCAAAAACCGGGGAGTCCCTCTCGTTCACGGCGTTCATTCTTGCTTGTTTAGCACAGGCGGTAGATGAGAACCCGTCTGTGCAGGCGTGTCGTAAAGGCAACGAACATCTGGTCGTGTTTGATGAGGTGGACGTGGCGACTGCAATTGAGCGCGACATGGCGGGACAAAAGCAGCCCATTGTCTACATTGTCAAAGCCGCAAATAAAAAGACCTTTCGCGAGATTCATCACGAGATCAGGGCCGCCCAGATGGAAGCAGTAGAGCAAGCCTGGGTAAGCTTCAAGGAGTTCCGGTACTTCCCGCTGGTGGTCTTCAGATTCATCTGGCCGATCTTCTGGTGGCTGCTGGGTAGAAATCCACGTATGCAAAAGAAATACGGCGGGACGGTGGGTCTCACGGCGGTTGGCATGTTTGGCAAAGGCGCCGGTTGGGGAATTCCCGTGGAATACCGCACACTCAACATTACCCTGGGCGGCATCGCCGAGAGGCCCGGTGTCCTAGACGGGCGGATAACTATCCGCGAATACCTCTGCATGACATTGAGCTTCAATCACGCCATTATTGACGGCGCTCCAGCGGCACGTTTCACCGCGCGACTGAAAGAACTGATCGAGCTTGGGTATGGTCTCGACGACTCCACTGTCGAGTCGGAGCAAGCCGTAGCTCTAGAAACATTCAAGAAGAACTAAAGTGGTCCATATTAAAAGGAGGAACCATCCTGCAAGGTGCGTGGATGGTGCGCTGAAAGGAGACAATCATGTCAGCTTCAGTTCTGGTAGGTTATGCAACACGGTACGGCTCAACGCAGGAGGTGGCCGAGGCAGTCGCGGCGACGCTGCGCGAACGTGGACTTGCGGTCGATATTCAGCCCATGCGGGCCGTGCGGACCATTGAGGGATACCGCGCGGTTGTACTAGGAGCGCCGCTCTACATGTTCCGCTGGCACAAGGACGCGCTCCAGTTCCTGACGCGACATCGGGCAGCCCTCACGCAGCGGCCAGTAGCGATCTTCGCGCTCGGCCCATTTCATGCTGAGGAGAAGGAATTTCAGGAGGTGCATGAGCAGCTCGATAAAGAACTGGCGAAGTTTCCCTGGCTGACGCCGGCAGCAATTGCCATCTTTGGCAGCAAGTTCGACCCGGAGAAGCTCACCTTCCCCCACAATCTGGTGCCGGCCCTCAAGAAGATGCCAGCCAGCGACATACGGGACTGGACGGCCATTCGCGCCTGGGCTAACGATCTGGCCGCGCAGTTTCAGCCTGCCATGGCATAAACCAACGAGTTGGTGCAGGTCAACGAGTGCGAGTCTCACGGAGTCGGAGGAGACATCCTCCGCAGAATAACACGTTGTGCCCAAAAAAGGAGATACACATGAACAAACTGAAAGTGCGGCGCTGGCCAGGGGCGTTTGGAATAGTCGCCTGCGTCCTGCTCATCGTTGCATTCCCGCTCTACTATCCATTCGTCCGCAGTTTCGTGGAGAGGTTGAGAAACGCCAGCAAGACGTCTACCAAGAGCCTCTCGCTCAAGGATAAGGTTGTTCTTTATCTGAATTCCGAGCTTGACAAAAGACTTGGGAGCTTCGGCGTGGGCCTGTATCGGCTGACAGGTGGCCGCATCGCCCGCAAGGTCGATGTCCTGATCCTCACGACGCGTGGGCGCAGGACCGGAAAGACGCGGACCGTTCTCCTCCAGTTCTTCCGAGATGGCGCGTACATGGTCATCGTGGCCGCCAATAGCGGCCGGTCCTCCCACCCCGGCTGGTTCTACAATCTGAAGGCCACCCCGACAGTGCGAGTCCAGGTCATGGACCGCATCTTGCAGGTTCGCGTCGAGGAGTTGTCGGCCGAAGAGGCGACCGCCTTCTGGCCGCGCATCCTGCTTATCGCGCCCACTTACGCGCGGTATCAGCAGGCCGCCAGTCGTACCATTCCACTTGTGCGTCTCGTCCCCGTTGAGCAGGCCGGAGAGCAGACCATGCCTGGCGGCGAGGCTCTGCCAGGCCGAGAGGAACTCTCTTTCACAGCATAAGGTGTTGTGCGCAAAAAAGGAGGCTGGGTGATGTTACAGGCTGAGTCTTATACCAACTGGAAGAGTCTCTACCGAGTTGGTGGAGCCGCTGCCCTGATTGAAGCAGGGCTCGAAATCGCAGCAACGCTCATCACAGAATTGAGGTGGGCTTGACACCCATTCGCAAGAGAAGGAGGTATCTATCATGAGTTGGTTCGTTGCTCTTTTCGCCCGTCTGGCATTACTTGTCGTCTGGATAGTGACTCCGTTGGTCAACCGCGCATTCCACGGGGGCTGGCTCCTGCCACTGCTGGGGATCCTCTTCTTGCCGATTACCACCCTGGCCTATGTCCTCGTCTATGATATCTCTGGAAGCGTGACCGGTTGGGGCTGGCTCTGGGTCGTCCTGGCATTGCTGCTCGACCTGGGAACGCATAGTTCCAGCGCGTACACCAATCGTCACCGTCTCCCAGGATATAAGGCCTCTGGGGAATAACTGAGCGAAAATGTACACGAAGGAGACACTTAATCACGTGAGTTGTAAATCAGGGCCTTCTCTCATAGATGGATCAGGATGAGGTGAAAATAATGCCATTGTTACTTCTTTTCTGTTCCAGAACATGTCTCCGCGAAATCCGACTTATTCAACAGAAGGAGCAATCTTGAACATACGCCTGAAAATAAAATCCCTTGCAGCGTCTCCAAGACGAAGAACTATTCTATTAGAGATGGGAACAGCGACAATATAGCGAGCTTTTGGTTTGGAAGCCTCAATTGCCTGCTGAACCACCTGGGAGACAATCTCCGGTTCAGACTCGTGCTGGCGCATGGTAGTCGTAACCCGAAGATATTTTTGATAGAGTGCTTGATACGGCGAGTCAGGATTAGAGAGGATCTCTTTCGCGTTGGCTTGAGCCATGGCCATAAAATTGGTTCGGATATTCCCCGGTTCTATGAGCACAACCTGTATACCAAAGAGTGCCAGCTCCATTCGCAAGGCATCGCTCAAGGCTTCCAGTGCAAACTTTGTCGCCGAGTACGTACCATTCACGGGAATCACGAGTTTACCGCCGATCGAACCAATATTAATGACACGTCCGGCTTTTTGCTGCCGCATGTGCGGGACGACAGCACGTATCATCCGCATCACTCCATACACGTTGACATCAAACATCTTCTGCACTTGTTCAACCGAGATGTCTTCGACCGCTCCGCGCAAAGCATATCCGGCATTATTCACGAGGATATCAATACGCCCAAAGCAGCGGATAACTTCTGCCGTGGCGCTGGCAACAGAGGTTGGATCGGTGACATCCAGCGGCAGTTGTAATGCTACGTGCAGATCGGCCAGCGTCTCTGGGTGTCGTGCGGTCGCGATTACTGTATACTTGGCCAGCGTCAACCGCCGTGCCAGGTCATGACCGATACCTGTAGAACAACCGGTAATTAGAACAGTCTTTGATGACATAAAATACCTCTCAATTGCTCTAGAGAATTTGCTATGCTTAAGGCTTACTCTCTGTAAGTATACCAGTCTGCTCTGTTCAAGCGCGACATGAAAGGGGAGAGATCCGGGAGGGCTGGCGCATGTTCGGCGAATGTAAGAAGTCGTGACGGCTTTGTGAGAGAAAAGACGCGGATGTGACTCCTCTGTGATGTCCAGGCATTACGCTGTATACTACATGAACCTCTGCGGCGGGAGGTGTGTTTGACCGTCAACAACCTGGATGTCACCGCGTAAGGAGAAACGTGCGCAGGGGATACGAGTTGAGAAGAGATCGATCAGTGATAAACAAGCAACTTGATGATTACAAGGTGATCCCGTATCCGAAGATGCGCGGTGGATGGCGGTCGCGTATCGTTCCGCCCAACACAAGCCCATGATTCATGGCTTGATCGAAGTCGATGTGACCAGGGCGCGCGCGTTCCTGCGGGACCAGAAAGCGAAAACTGGGGAGTCCCTGTCGTTCACGGCGTTCATCATTGCCTGCCTGGGAAAGGCAGTGGGTAAGAACAAAGCCGTGCAAGCATGTCGCAAAGGCAGCAAGCACCTCATCCTGTTTGATGATGTGGATGTGGCGACCCCTATTGAGCGCGATGTGACTGGCCAGATGCCATCCATTCAATATACCATCAGAGCAGCCAATCGCAAGACCTTCCGCGAGATTCATCACGAGATCAGGGCAGCCCAGGGGAAACCAGTGGCAAAAGTCTTGGAGGGTTTCAAAGCAATAAATCGGCTGCTGTTCCTGCCGACCTTTCTCTTCAGACCCCTCTTTTGGGTCTACTTCTGGATAGGTAGAACGTATCCACAGGTGCAGAAGAAGTACTGGGGGACTGTGGGCATAACGGCAGTTGGCATGTTTGGGAAAGGTGCAGGTTGGGGCATCCCTCCAGCCACCCCAACACTCATGATTACGCTGGGTGGCATCGGTGAGAAGCCGGGTGTCGTTGATGGGCACATAGCTATACGGGAATATCTGAGTATGACGATCAGTTTTGATCACGATATCATCGATGGCGCTCCGGCAGCGCGCTTCTCCAAGCGGTTGAAAGAACTGATCGAGAGCGGGTATGGACTCATTGAGCAAGAAGGGGTGCTGTCGGAACCCTGCCAGCCTCTAATTCTTCCAGGTGACTACCTTCGCCGGTGCATCAGCGACGAAAGGAGGAACCTTTTCCATGAAAAACAAGCTGTGTCTCGGACTGCTCGCAGTAGCCTCAGGTACGTATCTTCTGCGCCTCTTATGGCTGCGCTGGGGAGCGACCTATGCGGAAGTGCATCGTCCCTTGCCAGGCGATGAGGTCGTACCCTTTCCCATGTTGGAAACGACGCATGCCATGACCATCCACGCTCCCCGCGCTGCCATCTGGCCGTGGCTCGTGCAGATGGGTTACCAGCGGGCCGGGTGGTATACCGACAGTTGTAACTCCTGGGTCGATCGGTACCTTTTCCGAGAGAAGCGCCTGCCAATCCCTGACCACCGCTTGCCGCAGTTCCAACACCTCGAGGTTGGCGACACAGTGCTCGATGGACCTCCAGCCTTCTTCACGGTGGCCGCACTCGATCCCGAGCGGGCACTCGTCCTCTACTCCACGACACACGGGACCGCCATGGTGTCGCGTTTCCTGCGGAACATTCCGCAGTTCTTCAATGCTTAAGAATATAAGTGATAGCAAGATTATTTGGATTTGTATTCTTATTGTCTCGCTATTGGAGCCTACTTTTCAAACTATAATGGGTTCTTCAAACCAATCCCCCTTATGGGCTAT
>Ga0207684_10004020_pt1 | contig 14058 bp, 7 predicted proteins | sample KBSK5501metaG_FD_184342 | JGI IMG/M metagenome (GOLD analysis project Ga0207684, IMG submission 184342) | Corn, switchgrass and miscanthus rhizosphere microbial communities from Kellogg Biological Station, Michigan, USA - KBS K5-50-1 metaG... | ecosystem: Host-associated > Plants > Roots >...
AAGCCTTCGATTTGGATAACAGAGAATTATCTGTGCCAAAAATCTCAGTCATTATTCCGGTTTTCAACGGCAGCCGCTACCTGCCCTATTTTCTTGAATCGCTAGCCAAGGCTGTGCCTCCGAATGCCGAGCTGATTTTTGTTGATGATGGATCCAGCGAGCCAGTCTTTGAACTAATTCCAAACGAATTCCCCAATGTTTCAGTTACTAAGATTCGAAACGAACGAAATCAAGGCTACTCAGTTGCTGTCAATCGTGGTTTCGCATGTGCCAAGGGCGACATCTTGGTCCAACTCAATACCGACCTTGTTCTCGATCCCAAGTGCATTCAGGCGATGGTTGATCTGATCCAAAAGGGGCCCAAAGTTGGGGTCGTCGGTTCAAAGCAACTATTTCCTACCACTGGTTTACTTCGGCACATTGGAATGGCTTTTGGATCGCGCCGCCATCGGCATATCTATTCGGGGATGCCAGCGAACCACGCTCTATCGTGTAAGACACGACCAATGCAAATCGTGAGTGGATCCACAGTGGCGATGAGCAAGCGGGTACTTGCCGATATTGGTCCACTAGACGAGAGGTATTACAACACACGGGAAAATCTGGACCACTGTCTCAAAGCCCATGTTTTTGGATATCAGAACTATACTTGTGCTGATTCTGTTACTTACCACTGGGTCGGCCAATCTGGTCCTGCGCGTTTCGCAAGGGCTGAAGAGGATAATGCTCTTTTCTGGGCTGAATGGACCGCGAAGCGCTCCGTCGATCTAAATCGTTTTGTGGACGAGGCGCTTGATTACCTCATTCACACTCATCCCCAACTCATAGATTACCGGTTCGAACCGCTAAATCTCTGTCGCAGTTGTGACGAATCGATCCTTCTGGACTGCCTGGACCAAAAGTGGAAAGGGGCAGCAGCTAAAACACATTACACTCGTGTCCTCAATAGCCCACACACAAAGCTTTGGTTGCCGATGGAGCTTCCGCACCGGGCCATGATGAGTCCCTCACCGTACATTTATTTGGTCGATCGGGTTAGTCAACTGTCAGAGAATCGAATGTGGTTCGAAGCCCGCAGTCGGATCGTTGAATCTGAAATCGTTATGGACACAGCAGCGGTCGCGTTGACAACTCAAGAGCTATTGGCGTTGTACGGTCATCCCCTCACATGATTCGCCTATTTCAACCAACTCTAGGTCGAGAAGAGCTAAAGGCCATTGCCCAGGTATTTGCCGATCAGTGGCCCGGCAACGGTCCGAGGGTGAAAGCCTTCGAACAGGACTTCGCCGAGTATATTAGTGTGGAAGCTAAGGAAATGATTGCCGTTACTAGTTGTACAGAAGGTCTGTTTCAATCGATAGCGGCGCTGGAACTTAACAGTAGTGATGAAGTTATTCTTCCAACGATTAGCTTCATAGGCGCAGCGCATGCTGTCAGCGCTTCAGGAGCGAAGCTGCGTTTGGTAGACGTGGATTCCGAAACCCTCAATCCACGCACCGAGGATATCGACCGCGCAATAACCTCAGAAACCAAAGCAATTCTTCTCTTACACTTTGGCGGGAGACTGGACTGGATTGAAGAAATTGCTGAGCTCGCCAAGAATCGGCATCTTGTGCTGATAGAAGACTCCGCTTGTGCGCTCGGTGGCAAACGCAATGGCAAATCATACGGAACGTTTGGTGATGTTGGGGTCTGGTCTTTCGACTCCATGAAACTCCTTGTGACGGGAGACGGTGGGATGATTCGCGTTCGCAACGAGGATATGAGGACGAGGATCTTCAATAGGGTACATCTTGGAGGAGTTCGACCGGGCGTTGAAGGAGCGACCGGCAACAAAGAACGGTGGTGGGAGGTGAATCCCGTTTGCTGGGGACGGTTGGCCTTCATGAACGACCTCGCCGCTTCGATTGGACAGGTTCAACTGACACGCCTTGCAAAGTTCATAGAGCGTCGAAAGCTAATAGCGCAGGCATACGATAACGCTTTCGCTCGCATATCATGGTTAAGATTACCACCGTCACGGTCCGAGGAAACGATTCCCTATTTCTATTGGATTCAAACACCGATAGGGATTCGGGACCGCTTGGCCAACTATTTACGAGATCATCAGATCTACACCACGTTTCGTTATTGGCCGCTCCATCGCACACAACTCTATAGAGCCTCACGGTCATTCCCGGGGGCTGATCTCGCAACGAACATTACCCTTTTGCTCCCCATTCACCAAAATCTCTCCGACTCTGATGTCGACCATATTATCGGCGCAGTCAAAGCATTCAAGCAGTGACCTACATACCAGTCGAGGCCACTAATACAGCACGTAGTCCGCCTTGCCGACGCGAAGCCACTCATGACTCGTATGGCCATCCCTGTCATCTTTTAACTCGCCGGATCTTACATTGGCGAAGATCCGCCGCAGAGCAGGAAACTTTCTCAATACATTTTCCGCTTTGGTATCTTGGGCCAGGATCAGATAACGAACCGCATGGGCCATCGGAACTGATAGTAAGTTGAAGCGAGGATTGCGATCTGGTTCGGCGTAGTAGCTCAGGCTATAGACCATTATTTCTAACGCGGCCGCTGCTGAGTCATGAGCTGATTGTCCAGCTCGGTGGAGGCTATGCGCCAGGTTAATATGAGACCTCCACAATGTTTCCAATTGACGAGCCCGAATTGCCAAGGCTACTGCTTGAGCGAACCAATCGATTTCGTCTCGCTTTGCCTGGAGAGCGCTCACTATCCCTTGTAGCAGTGCGGCAGCAGCGGCATTCGATAACCGTCCCAAGGGGTGAGCTTGTCTGAAGACACCAAGAAGAATCTCGTGGGCCGACATCAATTTGCCAGTATTCCCCTTCCTGGTGGATAGTTTTTGGCGATAGGCGAGGAGGATGCGAGCCATCGCAAGATTCAGATTTAACCGAAGCAGGGTTTCGGCTGGAAAATCGATCTGCTCGCTCAGTGCCAGGTAATGCGTCAATATGGATTCGCTGTCTTGTGGCGCTTCGCATAAAAGAATATTGGTGTACGTAATTATCACCTCTAGCGCTTGAGGAGATCTTTTCAATAATGTCTTGGCGATGTCCGCGGCCTCGCGCGCTTCTTCCACGGCTCGTTTCATATCCCCAACCAATGCAATGGCTACTCCATGCGTGTGACGCACTTCCATAATCACATCGCTCCACTGGCGTTTGTCAGGAGGCGACGCTTTTGTAAGAAGCTCCAACTCTCTAATTGCTTCTTCAGTAATTGCGAGCGCTTCGGCCGGGCGACGATTGTGGTAGAGGATTCGGGCTTTCATCGTCAGGAGAGTAAATCTGCGTCGCTTAATGTCATTCACAAACTCACTTGCTTGCCCGTCTCTCTGAATACGTCCCTCAATAATGTCCAGGACACGTTGAATGCGTTCATAGGCAGTATCGGTACGACCCGAACTAACCAGACCCAAGCACAGTGCAATCTCATCATCGCATGCCTGGACTAAAAGAGGTTTGCTGAGCGGTTTGATCTCATTTGTGGGCCAAGCAACACCATCTAAGAGGGTTGCCAAAACTCGGGCTGTTAGCCCCCGATCTCGCCGCTTCACGGCGGTGTCACGCACTGCTCGAAGAATCCTGTTGACCCGCTTCAAGTCAGGTGTTGGCGCTTCAAGTTCGACCCTCGCCTGAACATATCGGAGACCTGGGCCGAGACCCTTTGCCTGGGCGAACCACGCCGAATAGATCTCAACTATGGCTCGACGGTCACGGTCAGGAAGCTGAATGCGACGAACCGTTTGAAAATAGTTTTCGTGACGAAATGAGACTTGCAAGCCTTCTTCTGGGCTCTGAGGAAAACGCAAAAACTCCGTCGACTCGATTTGAGATTGGCTGACATCGGATGCAATACAAGTCCACAGATGCTTAAACAGATGCAAGGGCAAGCTGTCATCCACGAGAGCTGCCGCCCACAAAAGCATTGCCAAAGACCGCTTAGTATCAGAGTAATATCTCCAACGGGCTTCTATAGTTTCGAAGACGGTTGCTGGTAATGGGATGTGCTCGAACTCAGGCTTCACCATATAGATGAAGCCAGTTCGAGGATTTTGCGCGAGAATGCCGTGTTGCTGTAACAGCTTTACTTGTTCCAGCATGTGCAGTGGGTTACCACCGGCAACCTGATGGACTCTGTTGATTAACTCTTGCTGCAGGGCTAGAAGCGCCTTCGGCAACAATAGATTGGCAGAATGCTCCTGCTCAAAAAGGCGTTGCGCGAATGCGGCGCTCTCATCAGACGTGAAAGCCCGACAGGTCGCTACAGGAGAACCTATTCGCTCAATGAACCTTTCGAAAACTTTAGTTGACCAGCCAGTCTCAGCGTCTTCGCGAAACTCATGCATTCGTCCTTCCAAGAGGAACAGGGCGCGGATGCCGCTGGGTTTCCCGCGCGCTGCCAGGTGTACGCGCAACTGATCCAGTTGCCAAATCAAGCGATCGAGTAACTCAAGTACATCGAATGTACACCAGTGAAGATCGTGCAGATGGATAATCACGGTTTGAGATCGAGCTGTTCTGGCAATCAATACAGCCAACACCGACAGTAGTGCTTGATCATCTTCGAACGAGCCGGGCTTACCAGCCTGTTCAAAAAGGGCCTCAATCGCCGACCGGGCACGCGAAGCAAGTCGGGGCTCCAGTTGGCTCAACAGGTTTTCTATTGCTTTTGAAGTGCTTTGACTTAGCAGCGGCTGGTCCGCAAGAGATAAAAGCAGGTTCGCTAAGATTCGCCTTGGGAATTCAGTCGAATGTGCTTGGCGCGCAGATACGATCTGGGCACCACTTCTTCTTGCTTCCAGACACATCTCTTCACAAAGCCTGGTTTTCCCGGCACCACCGGCCCCAACAACCGTGACAACGGATACTCTGCCGGCGCGAGCGCGGGCCAGCCCTCGTTCGAGTTCGTACAGTGGCTCTCTGTAAGGAACGTCATAGAACGGCGGCCTCAGATTTTCGACGACTTCAACGAGCGGTAGCAGCTTGGTTGATGTAAGTTCGTCATGTTTATCAATCTGTAGAATCTCGATTGTTCCCAGCTTTTGCGATCCGACCGCGTAGATCAAAAATTCCAGGTCTTGATTCACAACGAAAGGGTCTTCACCGCCAGTATTCAAGAAGTCCAGAGCGACTCCCTGTTCTAAATTCGACCCCACTGGCACCACGAGCGTGGCAGCTTGTTTTTCACTCGAAGGCCTCCATCTCAGCCTAAATGAATTCTCAGAAATCGAGCTTCTGGTTATCTTAAGTCTGACTCGGAAGGACTCCCCCGCTAGGACTGAAGAGGGTGCGGTAACTTCTATGGCGATCGCAGAGGTTGAGTGCGCCTGTCTTTCGAAGTATCCGAGGACAAGAGCTGCGTCTTTGCGACGAAGAGCTTTCTGGATGATTGGCTCGGCTGCAACTAGGTTGGCACCAATAAGACTCTCAAGCTGTCGCCGATCGAGGATATGACAATGGCGCTGCAGGATCTTTTCTAACGTCGCTTTAGCCTTGGCAATCCGCGCGGCAGTCACTGTTGCGGATAGCGCTGCAACGAAAAGCGTGGGATGGATGGTCTCCGCCATTTTCACGAAACTGCCGGACAGCTGGTCAACGACACTTCCAACGCTCCCACGTTTCTTGCACTGTCCCCCGATTGTTATCGCCGCATCAATGCCAAGTTCTTTTGAGGTTAGAAAGACTCCTCTCCCGATGAAATCAACCCCACCATCAGGCCGACTAGGCGTCACCCACCAATCGAAATCTGGCCGCAACTTGGCAAATACAGCGGTAACCACTACTTCGAAAATCTGCAAACGTACGTTCTTTCCCAGTCTGCTTCCAGTGGGTGAGTGGATACCAACACGGAGTTCACTGAGGGATTCACGTGACCAGCTAAAGTTTCCAGCCATGAGAGCCCATACATCCCTATCCAAATGGGCGTTTTGTCCTGGTGAAGTTGGCAACTGACTGATGATAATTCTCTGTTATCCAAATCGAAGGCTTACGAGAGTAGGTCGGTGAAGCTCCTACTCTCGCTAAAGAGGACTGTGAGTTGCAGTGTTTTCTACGCCAAGATGTTGAAGATGAGGGCTTAGGCCATTTTGCTGGACTTCAGTTCTCGAGTTCCAAGCACTTTAGTTTTTTGTAGAGACGGATGAGTCAGCCCGTATGCGCTAGGAATTTGCTCCATCAGTTTGACGGGCCCGAATTTCGGTTTGTTGGGGCCTAATCTACAATGTTGTTAAAAAAGACAAACTTTAATCGGAGCAATATGTCCAGGAATCATGTGACTTATTTGAATCGGTTAGAATCGATGGCTTCCAACTGTGATCTAAAACAGTTCTATTTGTGGCCGCGAACCCCCGTCAAGGACCACATGCAAGAGGAGATTATCCAGCGAACTGGCGTCTCTGATTTTGATCTTTCACAAGGACATTCCAGACCGCGACAGATCATTAGCTTGATTGGGACTCTCTTGAATGAAGGCTCGATTGGCCGCGAGTTTTCTATTCTTGACTTCCCATGCGGGGACGCCATCGTACTCTGGCAGATTAAGAAGTCTTTCCCTCAAGCTAATTGTTACGGATTGGATTGTAACAAGGGCGTATACACAACCCATGAAATGGTTCAGCGAGAGGGAGTGCTCCTCTATCGCGCGTTCTTACAAGATCTGTTCATAAATGATCCAGTAGAACCCTTTGATTTAGCCCTCATGCTTAACACCTATCGAGGATGGAGGAGCGCTGGTTTACGCGCGTCGGAGGAGAACTTGCCCAAACTGGCTGACTCTTGGTTCGGCAGGAACACGAGATTCGCAGTAATAACTGCCACCGATATTCAAGTTAGTTGTTTGATCGATCTTGGGTTTTCAGCAATTGAGATCGGTAAAGGCGAGGACAACTCGAAGATGATATGCATTTCGAGATCTCCTCTACCCAAGCCCAGAGCGTGAATAGTTGGTCGCGTTCGAGACCCACAGTGTCATTTCGGGTACTCAGGCGAAAAAATGCGGAGGTTTTTGCCTTCCACCGCGTTCTAATGAAAAGCAGAAAGTGTCTTATCTTCGAGGACGGCCTAGATATAGACCCCCAGGGCGAGATCCAGAGGTCCACTCAATGCTATTGACTTTTCATAAAATACGACAGTATCGTGCTGTTATCATCAATCTGAGGCTGCCTCCACATGCCTTGTTCCTGCGAAATGTCTAAGTCAGCCTCAATCGGTTTGGATAACTAGAGGTTATCGACCAGTGAGGATTGTGATTTTCACATTGACTGACGATCCGTTCGAGGCTCCAGGGATCGGCGGTCATGGCGGTTCACACGTCGTGATGTTCGATATGGGACGCCACTTTGTCCGTGCCGGCGCTCACGTCGTCTTTGTGACTCGGCGCGATCGGTACGGACTCAACGAACACGAGAACATTGGCGTTAACTGCGAAATTATCCGCCTCAAAGGTGGACCAGCCAGCGAAGTTCCCTATTACGACTGCGGCGCTTATATCGACGAGTTGATCGAAAGCGCCAAAACTTTCCCGGAACTCGGTGTTGAGAAGATTGATCGTCTCGTTTCATACAACTGGATATCCGGCGAATGTGTCCGACGTCTCTACATGAACTCCGGTATTCCGCACATTCATTGTGTTCTGGCGCTAGGTCGCGTCAGGTTGGCCAACGGTGAAAGTCAAAAGAAAGTCAGTAGCTTTTGGCAGGAGTGTGAGCTGAAAGTCCTTACATCAGCCTATCAAATCGTCACCTGTTCACAAAACGAACTTGCAGAGCTCACAAACCTCTACCCAGAAATCGATCCGAATCGTTTGCGTTGTATTCCCTTGGGAGTCAATACCGATGTATTTGGCATACGCCCGCTCTCCTCCGATCATTACCTTCGTCGGACGACCGCTCGCTTCGCGTAAGGGCCTTGCTACCTTTATCGACGCGCTCGCCGTTCTGGAAACTCTGGATCTATTGCCGTCATACCAGGTTTGGTTAGTGGGAGGTGATGATAAGGAACGGGCGTTTCTGCAGACCATTCTCATCGGCCACACAATGTTGGAAAAGCTACTCAACCAGGGTCGCTGGCTAGCTTGGGGCGCAGTTGAAAACGCAGCGCTCCCTGAGATCTACTCGCGTTCAACCGTAGTCGTTATGCCGTCTACCTTCGAGCAGTTTGGAATGGTGGCGATTGAGGCAATGGCCTGTGGCTGCCCGGTCGTAGCCTCAAATATCGGCGGCATGAAGGAAACAATAGTTCCGGGAGTAACCGGTGAGCTGTTTCCCGCTGATGATTCTGAGACGCTCGCCAATATCTTGGTTGGCTTTCTCCGCAACCCGCGCCGCCGAGAGTACCAGAGCGCCAATGCTCATGCCTGGGCCAGGCGCTGGTTTTGTGCCGATAAGGTTTATCAAGCCTACTATGAGTTGATTTGTGATGATAGCAGATCGCCATTGGACGGAGCCGTCTCACCGACAAACGCATGGCGTCGTCAAGTAATTGAAAGTTTGCTTCCTGAGTGTGCGAGGTTGCTGCAACAGACCATCTCAGAGTGGAAAGACTGCTCGGGCAACTCGCAGGTTAGCGCGCGGCTGATAACATCAAATGGTGAACAATACCACGCCAAGTTTTTACGAGCTCGGCCAACCACTCACTCGTTGATCCTGCCGCTTCCGCATGAGCAACTAGGACCAGCAACTCCTGCGCATCTCGTCGCAAAAGTTGAGTACTTCCGCGAAAGCGGCCTGGCGCCTACGTTAAAAGCGTCTTGCAGGACGAGCGGGATCGTCTTAACCGAGTGGTTGCCATCTGAGAATGAGACAAAACTGAATGCAGCCTATCGGGATTTGGTATGCAGATTTGCTCAGTGGGGCAGGCGCAATTCAAACTCCAGTGAATTAATTGTCGAATGTACGAATGCCTTGCGCGAATTTGCGGCATCCCAGAATGAACAAACTCTGGGGGCATTAGATCAGGCTGCTGTTCGGCTGCATGCTCCCATGCTTGGCGGCACGTTGCAATTTCACCGAATTCATCCACAAGTCGAACTCTTTCGGATTCTAACGCTCCTAAGAAGATCAGTGTGGAGCATTTCAACATCGGTGCGCTCTCGACTGGAGAGTATTCTCACTTTGCTTCTGCGAGCGGAGGAAATCATCGTAAGGACTCCGATTCTGATGCACGGCAGTCTTAAGGCAACCCACGTCTTGACGAAAGACGGTCAAAGCGTCGCGTGCGATTTAGATAACGCTATTTATGCGGTCGGGCCCCTGGACTTGGTTCACTGGAACTTGGGTGATAGAGGAATTCAAGAAATAGACTTGCGTGAAGACTTGACCAGCCTGCGCCAGCTGACATCGAGCCGAACCGATTTTGTCCTAGCCACAAGCTGGTTGTTTGTGTATGCAATCTACGGATTACTTGATGCCATGATTAGAGGCAAAAAAAATGTTTACGATGTTCTCTTGTCTTCTTTGATGTGCGCCTACGAGACCATCTTTAAGCATGATCTTATTCCGTCAAAATAAACCGGTCATTACCTGCAATAGACTTACAATGCCATGCTAGGCAGTTGGGCAATTCCTTAACTCTTCCGGTTTGGACCAGATCTGCAAGGCGATTGATCTCAGCCTGCTGCGGCGCGCTGAAAGCCTCTAACAGCGTCTTGGGACTGACTCCGGCGCGGATGCGCAAAGCCAAATTCAGTACGGGCAAGGCGTGGCGTTGGCGCAGCCACGGCGCCTTTGCAACCATCGATTGCTCGGCTTTTGCGCGAACTAAGACCCCTTGTATAGCTCTACGGTCGTAGGAAGTGCAGCGCCCAAAGTCTCCCAACGCCTCGTAAAGAGTTGCGAGGTTCGCTTCGATACGCCAAAGGCGACGGAAAATGTCCAGTTGTAGACCTTGGTTCAGCGAATCGTAAAGCCGAGCTTCAGCCTCGCGCCAGTCTTGTCGGACCATTGCCAGGGCTGCGGCATCCAGATCCAGCCGCATACGAATTCCCTGCAAGCGAGTGCCGCCCGACAACGCCTGTTCAATTTCCATAAATACTGCGGCAGCCTGCTCAACTTCATCCAGCAGCAGCAAAGCCCAGGCACGACCGATTGCATGATGCGCGAATCGTTGATGATTTCCTGCGGTCATCGCAATGTCTGCCGCACGCTTCCAGTAGTCAGGAACCAGAGACAGCTCCTGGTAAAGGTGCAGATAACCGCGGTACGCCTGCATTCGAGCCGAATACTCAGGCGAATCGCCGGTGTCAAACTGTTCCAGGATCTCTAAAGTGTTTTGCGCGTCCTCCGGCAGATCGAGTTGCCGCTGACATAGGAAAAGGCGATTGAGATTTTCTTTGCGCTCGTTCAGCAACTCGATTCGGCCGATAGTGGAATGAATTTGCTCCACGCCAGTATGACACTCGAGACTCCTGCGAAAATCGTCAGCATCGAAGGCGACCCTACCCGCATAGTAGTCAAGCCGAGCTTTTTGTTCGTCGTTTCCACCGAGACGGACCAGCATTGCTGCTTCGGTCATGAGCGCATCAACGACCTTGCCGCCGCCGAAACCAATGCTTGTAACGCTTTCAAGACAGTCGAATAAAGCCGCCGTGATCTGCTCTCGTGAAGTTGCCTCGTGTGTATCAGAAGGTCCGATCTCAAGTGCTGGATCGATGGTGATGAATCGCACTAGGTTTGACTCGTCAAGGAGTTGAGAGGCTCGAGCCGGATCCAGAGCCCAAAGACCTAATAGACGAAATTGTAAAGCATCCCAGTGTTGGGCATTCGCGCGCGCGCTGGCGTACCCTCCTTCCACTAGACTGCGGCAACGAGCGATGTCACCCGCATTGCGCGCCAGTCGACAACGAAGAAGTGCTGGCATGCTGGCGGGAGCCGATCGCAAAAGGCGGCCTGCGAGGCGCGACGACGAAGCCCACGTACGGCGCTTGAGGAATGCAACCCGTATCAGGTCATGCGTAAACCGTAGCGTGTCGCTTCCTAAACTGTAAGACCCCGGTTGGGCAACATCGCCCGAGAACAACAGATCCAGCACGGAGGAAGGCAACTTCTGACTCGGCGTATCCGTGGCCTCGAGAGCCTGAACAGTTGCGAAGTCGCGGCCAAGAAGCGCGCCTGCCAGGAGAAAATCATCGAGCCATGGATAAGTGCGTTGCCATTTTCCAACAAGCAGAGTTAGACGATCTGCGGTTGCGTTTTGTAGATCACTTACGTTGAAACGCTGATTCAGAACACCAGCAGAGACGAGCTGCCAAGTGCCTACACCAATCGGCTCGATAGCTTCAATCGTCGCCAAATACGCCATCAACTCCTTTAGCGCAAAAGGCGTTGTGCCGACTTGGTCGATCATCGATTCCAGGAGCTTTACTTCGACGTAAGGCAAAGAAGCCGCCAACAAGTCGCGCGCTTGCGCGGTTCGTGGGCGCTCCATCGCCAGCAACTTTCCTTCATGTCCAAGTTCGGACAGCAGTTGGTCAAGCGGTGTACTGAGCGTTCCAGGTTCAGACTGGAACCCCGTGCCCTGATTGTCGCGCCAAACTTGCTCCGTTGGACGCGTAGTTAATAGCATGAAGCTGTTGCCGACGCCTTCATGGCCAATGCGCCCGAGCAATGCGCGCATTAAAAGGACTGCCGAGGGTGAAGCCTTATGCAGATCTTCATACACCAACATGACGGGACTCTGCGCCGACGCCTGACGCAGCAAGCTCGACAGAATACCCACGCAAGCCGCCCAGTTTGGCGTGGCTGAAGCTCCGATGGTCGTTAACTGTCGAGCAACGCTTCTGGCAACCTCAAGATCCGCAACTCCCGCATCCATCAGCCACCGTTCCAGAACTTTTTCACCTTGATTCGCCGAATCAAGGATGGTGACCGGAAAGAGTGAGCCTGCCAACGCCGCAACGATACTCCAGGCATCATTGTGGCAGCCGCCGTCGAGCCAGATTTCGCGGATTTGTTTTTCGAGCCACTGGCGGCGCAGTTCCTGCACAACATACGACTTGCCGGCGCCGGCTGGCGCTTCAATCGCGTAGACCGCGTGGCTCTGTGAAGACAACCAAGTGCTCAACGCCTTTCGCAAAGGCGCGGCCACCCGGTCTTGTGATGCAAGGGTGTGTGGGGCCAGAAAGCGCGTGCCGATGGTTACGTGTCCGGTATCGCGCTCAAGCGATACAGCTTGATCGGGCACACCGGGGAAAGTTATGACGAAATCAGATGGTGCAAAAGACGCTCCGGCTCGAGCCCAAACCGCATACACCGCGCGGAAGCGCTCACCGCTTATCAGCGGAAGAGAAAATGACGATTGATAAGGGATGCAATGTTGAACCTGCTCCGGCGGTGTAACTATTGGTGGTGCTACGTTCGCGTGATTGCCCTTCACTACTACATCCAGAATCAGGAACACAGGAGCCTCGGGCTTGCTGCATACTTGACCGCGTGGATGTAAGTCGCGCGGCAGAGGATCGCTGGAAAGGCGCACCAACACATCAAAGGAACCGGCCACCAATTCCTGCCGCAGTTTTTTCCTTGGTCGGCCCCGTTTGCTGGTTGCAACCCTCAACGCCTCTAACCGCTCGCCATCCACAAACGTGCATGACAGATGGCGGTTCATGCAATAGATATCAAGTTGCTCACGGGTTTCCGGAGCGAACGTGCCGTTAGTGACAAAAACCAGCTTGTTAACTTTCTGGTTCTCAGCGCGCACCAGATGATTACCGGCATCGTGTAAACTGACCGTCGTGTTATTGCGGAGTTTGACCTCAACCCAAAGCTTGACGACAAGTGCCAAGTCGTCAGTGATCCCGTCGGCACCAGCCGGTGCAAAGACATATACTGCATCGCCATCACGACCGTCATCGTGCGACCAAGGGGTGTCTTTGATGTCGAGTTGGAACGGCGCGTAGTAGCGACGCATGATCTCGCGCGCATAGGCCTCGAAGTTTTTCCAGCCTTTCTCGGCCGCAACGGGGACGCTATCTTCTTTCATGACACTTTGTACGTGGACTATGACTCACAAATCACCAGAGAAAAGCACGAATGATCGATCTACATGTACATAGCTATTACTCTGTGGACGCAGAGAACTCGCCAGACGACTTGATTGAAGCTGCATCACTAGCAGGAGTGCGTCTGCTGTCGATTACGGATCACAATACGGTGGACCATATTGAACCCGCGCTGCAAGCTGCCGAAGGAAAATCAATTCGATTGCTACCGGGGCTGGAGTTGACTTGCACGGCGCAGGATTTTGGTCTGGAAGAAATACATCTGCTCCTTCATTTTCCTCAAATCGGCGCTGGGGCATGGCGTCTTCCTCCGCTCGTCGGCCTGCTGGAAGAGATTGCTGTGATACAGGCTCAAAATCTTGATTCGTTGCTCACGGGCTTGGAAATTAAGATTGACAGTCTGGAACGTGCTCGTCAAAGCTTGTTGGAATCAGGTCGTCTCGCCGAGTCGACGCGTTTGGCTCTTCATCTCCTCAAGCGTTGTCCTCCCAGCTTGCAACCGCTTCCTTGGGCCGAGTTGAAGCGCAAACGGGATGGTGTCATATCGAATCTTCTAATGAATGGACGGTGGCTTCCGTTTCCACGTATCGAGCAAGTTTTGGCAGTCGTGAAAACGATCGGTGCCACAGCCACGCTCGCACATCCGGGGCGCTACGATCTTGATGAGGCATCGTTATCGAACTTGATTGACAGACTAAAGTCCGCTGGGTTGCACGGATTGGAAGCTATTTATCTTCCCCACCTAGACAATAGCGACAAGTTCATGCGCATGGCTAAGTCACATGGTTGCGCTATCACGTGCGGATCGGATACCCACTCGCTAGATTCCCTGCGGCGCCCGAGTTATCACGAGTTCGTCAACCGCGTCGCTACAATGAACGATTCTCTCCACCCACGATTGAAATGGACCGATAACCTCTAGTTATTAGTAGTGTTTCTTGATGGCCCTGACCTCTGATGGGGACTCGCGCATCAATTTCTTGCGTATTCCAGCCATCGTGGGGATCAAGGCGGTGGATAGCCCACCCCCACGGA
>Ga0207684_10004023_pt1 | contig 14052 bp, 6 predicted proteins | sample KBSK5501metaG_FD_184342 | JGI IMG/M metagenome (GOLD analysis project Ga0207684, IMG submission 184342) | Corn, switchgrass and miscanthus rhizosphere microbial communities from Kellogg Biological Station, Michigan, USA - KBS K5-50-1 metaG... | ecosystem: Host-associated > Plants > Roots >...
CCGTAGCCGCCAGCGGCGACGCCGGCCTTTTCGGTGACGTCGGTGAAAGTTCCATCGCGGTTATTCTTATAGAGTGCGTTGCGCAGCGGCGGATCGGGATTGAAGAAATCGCATTTGCCGCTGTTGACGAGATAAATGTCCATCCAGCCGTCGTTGTCGTAGTCGAAGAAGGCGCAGCCTGCGCCAGTGGTTTCCGGAAGATAGTATTCAGGAGAACGCCCGTTTACGTGTCGCCAGGAAATTCCGGTTTTTGCGGGCGGAATTTCTTCGAACAGAGCTGGTTTCGTTTGTTCGGGATCCAGAACTGCCGCGGACGCGGTGCGAAGAAATGGAAATCCGCCAGGAAAAGCCAGCGCGCCGGAAAAACCGATCTGGGCGCTCAGAGCGCGCAAGAAATCTCTGCGTGTGAAAGCGGCTTTGCCTGCATGGCGTTTGCGGAAAAGATGACAGGCGAAGGAAGGGGCCACTAGTGTGGTAGCTCCTTATCGAGGGATTTGACCTGTTGTCCATAGATGGTTGGCCCTGCCGGTTTTTTTGCTGCCTGGGCGTTCAATCGGGCAAACTCCGCGCGAGCTTTGGCGGCATCTTCCTTGCGACCAACGCGGGCGTAGGCTTTCCCCAGCGAAAAATACACGCCAGCCTCGGTGGGAAAAGCCTTTTGCGCGATTTCGAGTTCGGAAATTGCGGCTGCCGCATCGCCGGTATCCAAACGGAGCATGCCCAGAAGATAATGGGCAAAGGGCAGAGCTGGCGCGAGCTTGGCGGCTTCTTCGGCGTATTTTAAGCCGCCCTGCGGATCCACCAGTTCACGGGCCAAGGCGATCTCCAGCATGGAGTTGACATGCTTAGGATCGCGCTGCAATTCGAGTTCAAATTCCCGGACGGCCTCGTCGGTCTCATGCGTTTCCAGCAGCAGCCTGCCGAAAGCAAAATGCAGGTTTGGATAATCGGGGAATTCTGCTGTCAACTGGGTGTACTTCTGTTTGGCCTGGTCAAAGTCGTTGGCGGTGAGCAGCACTTCGGCTTCTCCTACCCGTTCGACGACGCCGGCGCCTGGCGTGCCGTCCCCGGGCGTTTGCTGGGGTTTCATCAGGAGTGCCGCAAGTCCCATCCCCGTAGTGAGTTCTTTGCTGCTGATATGATCCCTGGCCAATTGCCCAAACGTTTCTCTGGCAGCGCCGTATTTGCCGGCGCGCAACTCCAGCACTCCCATATGGTAAAGCGCCACGATGCGTAACCGCTGATCCTTGATGACACCGATGTTTTCCGCAGCGAGCAGGTTTTTGAGGGCCGCATCGTCTTGATGCAGTTCGAACTGGCACAGGCCGAGCATGGCATGGGCGGTGCCGTTCTTGGCGTCCAGAGCGATTACTTTTTCAAAATCGTGAGCGGCTTTTGCGTAATGGTCGCGATCGTATTCGATCGTGGCGAGAGACCACCATCCGTCGACCCATTTGGGCCGCAGTGCCAGAGCTTTTCTGTACAGAGCGGCGGCTTCGTCGAGACGATTTTCGTTGCTGGCTTTTGCGGCCTGTTCTGAGAGGGATTTGAACTGAGAGGTATTGGGGTGACTGGATTGCGGATTGGGTTGCGCGCGCGGGGCGAGAAGCAATAAAGCCGAAAGCAGAATTCCGACCGCGCGGAACGATTGAGTGGTCTGGATACTTACGGGAAAAATGGCGTGAAACCTCAAAAAAGTATGGTGTTTAAAAAGAGAAGCTGTCAACCGGGACTTGGTTCGTGTCCTCAGCTGACAGCTTCCCGGGGTGGTGAGAAGTCCGGCCGGGGTTGCGGACCGGACCGCTCGGGTGAAAACTCAAGTTAGAAGCTGAAACGCGCCTGGAGCTCGATGGTGCGTGAGCCGAGAGCGTTCTGTGCTTCACCGAAGTGCTGGTCAAGAATATTGTTTTGCGGGTTGTACAAATTCAGCTTGTTGAACAGGTTGTAGAAGTTGGCGCGAAATTCGATCTTCGCGTTTTCGCCAATGATCTTGAAGGTTGGAAGACCGAACGACTTGCTGAGCGTCGCGTCCACGTCGAAATAACCCGGACCCGTGAAGATGCCGCGGTGAATTCCGGGGATGGTTGGCAGTGGGCCAAAACCCTGTTGACCAGAGGGACATTTAATCGGGTCAGGATTCGGGAAAAGGCAATCGAACAAGACGCCTCCGGAAACATCCGGCGGCGTGAAGAAGGCCGAGCCTCCGCCGGCGACCTTGGCATTGCTGCGAAAATCAGGCTTGAACCCTCCGAGATAGGCGGCAGGCAAAATTTGGCCATTCCCGGCATCGCTTGAAGAGCCTCCAGCGCCCTTACCGAAATTGAAAACCGGGTCGAAACCTCCGCTAAGGTCACCCAAGTTGTAAACCGGAGTCCATGCGAAGCCGGTATGGGCATTCAAAATCCCGGAGACGCTCCAGCCGCCGACGAGTTTTTCCGCCCAGTTATTGGCACCGCGGAAGATGCGGGGAGACCAGATCCCGTAGAGTTTAAATGCGTGACGGGTGTCATAGTCGGAGGTTGCGAAGCCAGTGGGAAGGAAGAATTGATAGAAGCCACCCGCGTAAGCGTTGGATCCGGAATCGAGGCCATGGCTCCAGCGGTACTGCGAGTCAAGCATGAACGAATTGCCGAATTCGTGCTTGAGTTCAAGCAGGAGCGCGTTGAAGTGAGCGGAACCATCATTGGCGTAGTACGTGACGCCGTGCACCGCGGGATTGAACGGGAAGCCCTGTGCGGCATCAGGGTTATAGAGGTTGTAGTGCTCGGTCAGATGGCGGGTGCTGCTGCCCTGATAGCCGATGGAGGCAACCCAGCGATGACCCAATTCGTACTCGGCACCGAGAGTGTAGTGATAGGTGTAAGTAGTCGGTTCATCCGCCGGAAAAGCAGTTAAGGATATGGGAGCGCTGCCCGGAACAGGAAGATTGTTTGCGTCAAATTGAACGGTGGCGTTCGGATTTGCAGCGTACCCGTTCGGGTCGGTTACGTCTGCGGGAAAGCTGTTGGCGTACACGAGCAGACAGCCGGGACCTGCTGGGCCAGCGGGACAGGGCAAGTTCGGCTGGTTATCCACGAACGGCGGATTGAAGCGGCCATCGAGAGAGTTCGATTGGACCAGCCCATTGAATGCCACGCCGATGCCACCACGCCATACCAGGCGGTTGCCGAATTCGTGACCGGCGAAAGACTTCGGGCTCCATGCAAAGCCAAACTGTGGTCCAAAGTTGTTGGTGCTGGCGTTGTAGAGGCTGCCGCCAGTGCGAACTCTGATGTCGGTGAAGGTATTGGCGCCTGATCCGAGGACCACGGTGGCCAGTTTCCCGTTCTTCGCTGAAATCGGACCGAAGTACTCCCAGCGTATACCAGCGGTGACGGTCAGGTTGGACTTGACCTTATAGTTGTCCTGGAAGAAGACGCCGATGATGTTGGAGCGCAGGTCCTTGCGAAGGGCGGAAGGCACGCCGGTTTGCGGGTCAGATTGCGCACTTTCCGCGACGGGAGCGTCGTTCAGGAAATCCCAGATGCTGTTGAAGGTGTAGCCGGGACGATCGGCCCAGAACGGCGCGTCAACGGAAAGGAGCCGCGTAAATTCGCCTCCCATTTTCAGCGTGTGTGCCCCGTAAACTTTTGTAAGCACGTCCTTCGCAGCGTAAGTCCACTGATCGAATCCGTTGAAGGGTCCGACTCCATAGCCCCTAACAGCGGTCGCGTCGTGGAGGGAACCTATGAGGTTGAAACTGACTTCTGGAAGGCCGAACGGTGCGTTTGGGTTGCTCGAGAGATCCTTTTGCTGCCAGCCCGCGCCATTGACGCGCGCCTCATTGAGCAACGTTGGGCTGAACGTGTGGTCCCAGATGGCTGTTAGCGCCCGGTTGGTGACAGGGGAGGTGAACAGGTTCATCAGGCGGTCGCCGCCGTTAGTACCATTATTGAGAAAAGTGCTGGAGGTCGGCACCCAGTAGATGCTGAAAGCGAGCAGGTCTTTCTTGGTGAGATTGAAGTCGACGCGGCCGTTGTACTGCCGGTGCGTGCTGTTATTGGGCTGCACGGTGCTGAAAAACGCGATGTCAGGGACTCCATCGAGGTTGTTGGTGCCGCCGGAACCATCGCCGCCAGTACCATAATTGACCTGTCCACAATTGACGCCAACTTTGAAGTAACAACCGTTATAGGCGGGGTCGAGATGCCCGACTCCGCTGGTGAGAGGAGAGCCAATGTCCAGCCCCTGCCCTGGGATTTGCGCACAGTTTACTGTCAAACTAGAGTTAGCCGCCTTTGCCGCTGCATCGATTAGGCCGGCATCAGCGCAGGTCTTTTCAACGAAGGTGCCGCCGTTCGGCGCGACTCCTTTGAAGTTAAGAAATTGAGATGCATTGGGCGCAGCGGAAAGTGCACGGAATTGAGGCGTTTCATAGAAGTTGCCGCCAGTTCCCTGCCGGGCGTTGTTGCTGATGGTCTCGTAGGAAAAAAAGAGGAAGAGATGATTCTTGATAACCGGACCACCAGCGCTGCCGCCCCAGTCGTTGAAACGATTCGCGTCCCGGACGTTAGAGCCGTTGTAGCCATTGTATTTCGTGAAAGCGTCCAAGCCAGGGCGATGGGCCTTGAAGTAAAAGCTGCCATGATATTGGTTCGTCCCGTTCTGTGAAATGACCTGGACTTGCGCGCCGCGATAACGGCCGTTTTCGGCATCGTAGTTGTCGGTAATGATTTTTACTTCCTTGATGGAATCTTCGTTTGGAGTAATGACAGAAGTGCCACCCCAGGTGACGCTGGTGGTGCCGACGCCGTCGATCTGATAATTGTTTTCGCCGGTGCGGGCGCCGTTGGCAGTAATCTGCCCGCCGTTTTCAATCTTAAAAACGCCATCCGTTCCGCCCGTACCGCCAATTGTGGTTGAGGGCAAATTTTGCGTTCCTCCCCCTGCGCCCTGTGCGCCGTCTCCGAAAGCTCCAGGTGCCAGTTGCAGGAGTTGAAATGGATCGCGTCCGAAGGACGGCAAGTTCTGAAACTCGCGCGCATTCACTGTGCCCTGAAGGTTGGACGTTTCGGTGTCGATGAGCGGCGTCTCGTCGCCGTTCACGGTCACGGTCTCCGAGGCCGCTCCAACTTCGAGTTGGACACTTACGCTGTTGGCTTGCTCGGAGATTACACCAACTCCCTTGAGCACTTTTTTCTTGAAGCCCGGCTTTTCCACGGTCAGCGTGAAATGGCTGGGCGGAAGGGAACTAAAGTTATAAATGCCGTTGTCGTCCGTGGTAGCAGTTAACGTCTGGTTGGTTTCTTCGTTCTGTAGCGTTACAGTGGCGCCGCTTATAACTGAACCCTGAGCGTCTGTCACAACCCCTTGAATTGAAGCTCGATACTGTGCTGCCGCCCCAGGCAGCACAACGCCCAAGCATGCGAGGAGCAAAAATCCACGCACTGCCGTTTTCCCCATTTTCATTTTCACACCCCTTAAGAAGTCGTCGGCGAGGACCCCTGCCTTGCCAACGCCTAGCTAAATCGGTTAAGTACTACTGTTCTGGAATATAGTTATGTAAAATCCGCTTGTCAACGATTGTTAATTTCGATGCTTGGCTGGTGCAAACCGGCGGTTTGTACGGTGGCGGTCACCGTTTCAACGTGCCTGCGCGCGGAGTCTTCGGGGAACGATTCTGATCTCATGGACTTAGTAGAACTGATGACGGGGGAAACGGAATGATTCCGGGCTTGTGCTGCCGATTTGCTCTCAACTCGCTGCGCTACATTATCGTTGTAGTTTTTGCCGGCACTTGTCTGCTGACCGCATCTCGTTCGAGCGCTCAGACCTCTTATTATCGCCACATTTTTTTCGACAATGGGCCGCAGACTCCTGCCTACTTCTACACTTCCGGGAAGGCGGTAGCGCCCAGCGCGGTCGAGTTGCAGAACGGCAAGCTACCGCTCGATTCCAAGGTTTTTCTGACGCCGCCCAACTCCATCCGCCTGTCGTGGCAGTCCAGCGCTGGCGGCTCGTGGGGCGCCGCAGTCCAGGTGCTTGAATTCCGCGATCGCGAAATTCTTTTTGACGGCGACATACTGTCCTTTTGGCTTTTCTCCCCAGAAGCGATCGCTGCTTCGGCTCTCCCTGAACTGAGGCTTCATGACACTCGCCGCGGGTTTTCGGCGGCGATTCGTATAGGAGAATTTTCTGGCAATATCCCGGCGAAGAAGTGGATCCGGGTGGCCATTCCTTTTCGCCGCATCGTGGCAGCTTCGGTAACTTCGTTCGATCCGCGGCGGCTGGCCTTGCTGGCTTTCGAGCAGTCGGTGGCCGATCTAACGCCACATACATTGTTCGTTGACGAAATTCGTATCGAGGGGGCTCCTGCTCGGTCGTCTGCGAATGAGGCGATGCGTGCTGCGCCCAAGAATCTCCGGGCGCGCGCATATGAACGTCACGTTGATCTCAGTTGGGATAGTTCTCCTTCGGGCTCGAGTGAAGAAACAGCACTCGGCCGCTACATTATTTATCGTTCATTCGACGGATCGCATTTCGAGCCAATCGGGATGCAAACTCCTGGTGTCAACCGGTATACGGACTTTCTCGGGAAAGTTGGCGAGACTGCGCATTACAAGGTTGTGGCGTCGGACGCCGATTACCGCGAGTCGCCTGCGTCTGCCGTAGTTTCCGCGACGACCCACGCGATGAGCGATGATGAGCTGCTGACGATGCTTCAGGAAGGGTGTTTCCGCTACTACTGGGAGGGCGCGCATCCCGATTCCGGCATGATCCGCGAAAATCTTCCGGGGAACGATCGTATCGTCGCTACTGGCGCATCTGGGTTCGGCATTATGGCGCTGGTTGTGGGAGTCGAGCGCGGGTTCATCACGCGAGAACAGGGCGTCGAGCGGCTAAACAGGATCACGACGTTCCTCGACAGGGCTCCGCGTTACCACGGGGCGTGGTCGCATTTTATGGACGGCAAAACCGGTCAATCGCTTCCGGTTTTTGATGTGATTGACAGCGGCGGGGACCTCGTGGAGTCCGCGTTCCTGATTCAAGGTCTTCTTGCCGCGCGGCAATACTTCAATCGCCCGACGCCACAGGAAACCGCACTCGCCAAGCGCATCACGCATCTTTGGGAAACCGTGGAATGGGATTGGTACCGGGAATCGCCGGACAGCGACGCCCTTTATTGGCATTGGACGCCGGAGTGGACCTGGTTCATCCATCATCGCCTGACCGGATTCAATGAAACGATGATCGTCTATCTGCTGGCGATCGCGTCGCCGACGCATCCTGTTGCGCCGGAGCTTTACTACACGGGTTGGGCAGGCCAGTCTGAAGCCGCGACTCTCTACCGCAAAGGGTGGTCCGGTTCGTCGGAAGGCGGGCAGTACGCCAACGGTTCAAAGTATTTTGGAATCAAGCTTGACGTTGGCGTTGGTAGTGGCGGCCCGCTCTTTTTTGCGCACTATTCGTATATGGGATTTGATCCGCATGCGCTTACGGACCTCTATACGAATTATTTTGAAAACAATCGCAACCTCGCCAGGATTAGCCGCGCCTACGCGACTGAGAATCCTGAAAAGCGCAAGACATTTGGCGCGGACGCTTGGGGCCTGACGGCCGCCGACGGCTCAAAGGGCTACAATCCGGCCGCGCCCGACGCCGAGCATGACAAAGGCACGCTCGCTCCGACCGGTGCACTCGCTTCATTTCCGTACACGCCCGAAGCGTCAATGGCCGCATTCAAGCATTTTTATCGCGACTTGGGCGATCGGCTCTGGGGAATTTACGGTCCGATTGACGCGTACAGTCTGGACGAAGATTGGTGGTCGCCCATCTACATGGGCCTGAACCAGGCTCCGATTACGGTGATGGTGGAAAACTACCGGTCGGGATTGGTCTGGAAGCTTTTCCACGCCAATCCAGAAATTCAATCCATGCTGAAAAAACTTGACGCCACAACGGCGGAACTGCGCGCGCACCAAAAGCAAACTTCAAAATAACCAAATCTCGTCAAATCAACATAAAAATCAAGATCGTCGCCTGCTGACAGCGAACCATTGCAATCAACGTTGTAAACGACTCGACTGGCGCGGTATGAATTGCGCACGGATGCACAACGCCACGTTTCTTTTTACGGTCACGAGACTGCATCCCGCGTCATGAAAACCGGATGAAACAATATAGTGTCTATACGTATTAAGTCGGTTTGACTTAACGATTACAAAGGAATTAAATCGTAACACTCATTTGTCCGCTTTCCACGCACGCGGCCTGTGGGGTTGTTTCTTTCATTCCTGGGGATCATCATGCGGCAGAATGTTCTGTTTTCTGTTCTGGTCTTCACAGCTCTAAATCTGTTGGTGCCTTCCGCAAGCCCCGCCCAGGCAGGCAATGGCGAACTCACTGGCGAGGTTCGTGATTCGAGCCAGAAAGTCGTTGCTGGCGCTCGAGTTGTATTGACCGAACAAAGCACCAACCTCCCCTACGAATCCACCACGAATGACGCGGGGGTTTATGAGTACTCCAGTTTGAAACCGGGACGCTATTCGCTATCGGTCGAGAAAAACGGCTTCGCGCGCTATGAGCGTCAAAATCTCACGGTTCGAACGGGTGAAAGACTTCGTGTGGATGTCGGGCTCGCCGTAGGGAGCCTCACGACCAGCGTCGTCGTGCGAGAAGACGCATCGCTGTTGCGCACAGAGTCCGCAACTCTCGGTCAGGTTATCGACTCGAGAGCGATCCCCACGCTGCCACTAAACGGCCGCACCTTCATCAATCTGATTGGACTGGCTCCCGGGATCGCATTGCCTCCCGGGTCTGCACTGCCGAGACTGAGCGGGAGCCGCCCACGCACGAACGAATACCTTTACGACGGCATAGGCGTTTTGCAACCGGAGCCCGGGCAGGTGGCCTTCTTTCCAATCATCGATGCCATTCGCGAGTTCAACGTGCAAACCAATGATTCGTCGTCGGCCTTCGGCAGGTTTAATGGAGGTGTCATCAATCTGACGACGAAGTCCGGCAGCAATGATTTCCACGGTACCGTATTTGCGTTTCTGCGGAACGAGGCCTTGAATGCCCGCAACCTCTTTGCTCCCGCAACGGCCGCAAATCCCAACAAACCGGAGTTCCGCAGAAATCAGTTTGGATTTGTGCTCGGCGGCCCGATCATTCACGACAAAACATTCTTCTTCATCGACTATCAGGGCACGCGGCAACAGATCGGTCGCGTCGTTACTTCCACAATTCCCACGACCGCTGAACGATCGGGGGACTTCTCGGCGCTCCTGGGTGTGCCTCTGTACCGTACACCATCCGGCACAGTGACCACGTCGCCGAGCCGGAATACGCCGATCACCACGGCGGACACTTCTGGGAACACGATCCAAGTGCGCCAAGGGATGATCTTTCGTCCTGCGGACCACCATGCCTATGCGGGAAATCTGATTCCCGCTGATACGTTCGATCCTGCCGCTGCATCGCTGCTTGACCGTTATCCGCAACCAACTTCCTCGGGACTTGCGAACAATTTCAAAAGGCTTGGCAATGAGCCCGACAATCAAGACCAGTTTGACATGCGCATCGACCATCGCTTCACGGAACGGGACCAATTCTTTGTGCGCTACTCGTATTTCAAAGATTTTACGCAACCGGTAACTCCCCTGCCCGATGGAAGTGGCGCGATCGGGGGGGGAGCCGCGCTAGGGCCTCAGGACACTCTGGCGCAGTCGCTTGCCGGTAACTACGTCCATCTGTTTTCTCTTCGCTTGGCTAACGAGTTCCGTTTCGGCTACACGCGGAGGTCGGTGGACCGCGCGGCACTGCTCCTTTCAGCCCCAGCTTCCGATCGCCTAGGCATCCCGGGAATTCCCGCTAGTGGTACGTTTGAAAATGAACTGCCTACTTTTACGATCAGCGGATTCCAGCAATTGGGCCCGCCTGCCAATACCGCATCTTCCTTCCGAACCGACGTTACGGAATTTGCCGACACGGCTTCCTTCATCAAAGGACGTCATTCGCTAAAGTTTGGAATCGATAACCGGATCTCGCGCTTGGACGTGGTTCAACCTCCGTCCCCTACAGGTTCGTTCACGTTTAACACGCTTTTCACCAACTTGAACAACGTCGCGGGCACGGGCTCATCGCTGGCGAGTTTTTTGCTTGGACAGGTGCAGCAATTTTCAATCGATGTCCAGCAGCGAGTCCTGCAACCCCGTGCTTGGTTTCAGGAATGGTTTGTCCAGGACGACTGGAAGGTGACTTCCCGTCTCAACTTGAATCTCGGGGTTCGTTACACGCTGAACTTCCCTTCAACCGAAGCTCACGACCAGGGAGCGGTTTTTAATCTAGAGACTGAGCAGTTGCAGTACCTTGGAAAAGATGGATTTCCGCGTTCTTCGAGAACGCTGCACTGGAAAGACCTCGGCCCGCGTCTGGGGCTGTCCTATCTCATCACGAAAAAAACTGTCGTGCGAACAGGATATGGACTGACGTTCTTCGATCAAGCGGGCATCACGACGCCGTTCACGAATCCGCAATTCCCATTTGTACAGACGGTCACGCAAGCAACGCTCGACAACGTTACTCCGGCGTTCGTCCTATCCAATGGTCCGACCGTTCAGCCCGTCGATCTAACCCCGGACGCCGGGCTGGGACAAGGCGTATTCACTGTCGACCACGATTTGGGGTCCGGCTACGTCCAGCAGTGGAACTTTGCCGTGCAACGGGAGATCACGCCGAATCTGACTTTCGAGATTGCGTACGTAGGTTCCAAAGCTACACACCTGGGAGATCCGGATGCGAACATCAACCAGCTCACACCCGAACAACTGGCGACAGGAGCATCCTTGCTGAGCAAAGTCCCGAACCCTTACTTCGGCCAGATACCAGCGTCCTCGTCGATCGGCCAAGCCACAACTACGCGGGCGCAACTTTTGAAGCCATTTCCACGATTCACGAACGTGACATTCTTCCGTAACAATATTGGGAATTCGAGCTATAACGCGGTGCAAGCCAGGCTTGAGAAAAGATTCTCACGCGGCCTTTCCTTTTTGGTCAGCTACACGCGTTCCAAGCTGATTGATGATGCGTCTTCTGTGTTTGACTCCTCGGTCTTCACTGGACCAGTCGCCAATTATCCGGTAGCGAACGGCTTCGACCGAAGATTGGATCGGGATGTTTCGAATGGCGACATTCCCAATGCGACCGTTGTCAGCTGGACCTACGAGCTTCCCGTAGGACCAGGGCACAACCTGAACCCGAAAGGAATCGCCGGAAAGTTCACAAATGGTTGGCAGATTTCCGGGATCGTTTCGATTCAGTCCGGAATTCCTCTTGCCGTCACACAAGCCACCAATTTCAACGCGTTTGCCGGATACGGCACGCAACGACCCAGCTGTGTAGCGAACACAACGCTCCCGGATTCGGAGCGCTCGACGACGAATTTTTTCAATGTGGACGCTTTTCAGAGCACGCCGCAGTTTTTTCTGGGAACCTGCTCGCGCAACCCGGTACGCGGGCCGTCGTATCAGGACGCGGACCTGGCGCTCATCAAGAGAACAATGATTACGGAGAGATTCAGTCTCGACTTCCGTACTGAAGTTTTTAACCTCACGAACACGCCGCCACTCGGAGCTCCGAATGCTGTCGAGGGCAGCGCAGGATTTGGCTCCATCACTACGGCCGGTGATCCGCGCGTGATGCAGTTCGCGCTCAAATTCAACTTCTGAAGACGGATCTTTAGCTTTAGGTTATGGGAGCAGTGTGCTCGGTTCGAACCCTGACCACGGTTAAGGATCTCAGCGTCCTCACCCAACGGGCAGGTCGTTTTTCGTGTGGGGCAACGATCTTGAAAGGGCCTTGCTTTGGACCGAGCGGCGCGCCGTCCAGCGTGTCGGCGACGATGACTTCCGCGTCCACGAGGTCACTGTCCAGCTCAGCCAGGGAGAAGACAACGCGATATCCGTCGGCTGCTTCCGCCAAGACATAGGTAGCCATGACCGCACCGCGAAGACCATCACCCTGAGGGACTCCGGCGCGGCGCAAAAGCTCCTGGAGTGGAACGCCCTCGTAAACCTCAGCCTTTTTCTCGTGCGGGTTGAGAACTTTCAAGGTCTTTCGAGGCATCTTCTTGAGATCGGCCATCGACAGAGCGAGTGGAGTAGAAACGCTTCCGGTGACGCGCAATTCGACTGCGGCCGCATCATTCTCGGTGGAAGGACTCGACTGCTGGCCAAAAAGTATGCTGGGCGCGCTCAGAGCAAATGCCAAGAGAGTGGCCCAGAGTTTTTTCAGTGTGCTAGGAATTCGCACGAATAGGCAGGAAGGCTAGTCCTTTTCCAGCATGACCTCGGTGGATTTGATGACCGCCTTCACGGTATCTCCAACTTTGAGTTTCATCTCATCCGCGCTGCGTTTTGTAATTACGCTTTCAATGAGGTCCGTACCAACTCGAATGACCACATGGGCCATCACTCCGCCAAATTGAATCTCTTCGATTCGACCAACGAGTTTGTTGCGCGCCGAGAGCGTCATGGTTGCGAGAATACATCTGCGGCCTAGAGCTGTCTAGCGCGAAGCCATTTGACAAGCAATGGCTCGAATCCTTCGCCCAACTCTCCTCAATTCATATATAAAATTCAAGTTGTTACCGTTCGGGGGCTCGTCGTTCAGCGGTTAGAGCAGCGGACTCACAATGGAAAACCAACCGTTGAAGAACTTGGTGTCCGTTTACGCAACGACACGTAACTTTCCGCTCCCGAGCTTGCGCGGAGTTAGGTTCTATTACCTCAGTGATGCAGGTGCCGACCTACGGACAGAATCTGCCTCGCGTAAAATCAATCAGGCCAACAAATTCGCATTTCTTCGCTACAAGGCCATTGACTCCACAATGAAGATATCTGTGTTCAATGTGCGTCTTTCTTTGGAAGCTCGCGCACGTACTCAACATCGATCGTGTCAATGCGTAAATTGCCAGCCAGTCACCTTCGGCGCGCGAGGTGTCTTGCAATCTTCCTCGTGGTGTAATCGGCGCCGTATGCGAAACGCATCATTGGGCCAAAGCAGTAAGCGGAAGCGAGTCCGAGAAAGTAGAGTCCTGGAACGGAAGATTCAAAGTTGGCCGACAGAATAGGAGCGTGCTCGAGACATTGGACTCGCGACAGGACATCCTGGCCCAGAAATGGCAGGCGGCGCAGATCGACTCTGTAGCCAGTCGCGACGATCACGTGGTCAGCGAAATGATCGACAACCGTGCCGTCTCGCCGCGTGAGTCGTAGATGAACCTGTCCTCCAGAGATCTCCGCTCGATCGATTTGGAAGCCCAGAGAGGCAGGCACACGGCCGAGAACGCGATCGCGCGTGGGCCAACCGGCCGCGGGGCCTAAATGCGTCTTGACGATGTTCACGCGAACATTCCCGGGCAAGTGGCGGAACAGGTTGGGATACTCCGCGTATAGAAACGACCTCAGGCCCGGACCTATGCCTGTCGACGGTTGCCGCACTCTTTTCCAAAGCGAACGGCGCCCAGGCGCCAGCTTGCTTTGAAATGCGAGCTCCGTCTGCCGAGCAATCAAGTGGACCATCGCGCCCTGCTCGTTGAGGAGCGCGGCCAGATCGAGCGCAGACGCGCCCGCGCCGACCACCGCGACTTTTGCGCCCCGGAATTGCTCCAAATCGCAATGCGCGAAGCTGTGGGTCAACAATTTCGAAGGAAAATGATGCAGTTCCGGCGGTAGGTATTGGAAGTGGCTGATGCCTACCGCAACGGCCACGCATCGTGCCGTCAGTTCATCGTGGTCCTGGAATTTCAACCGAAAGCCACCGGACGCGCACTCTAGGGATGCGACTAACTTTTCCTCCAGCTCAGGGGCAAAACGTCTCTGGAAGGCGAGTCCGTAGGCGGCGAACGATTCCAAGCGAACCGGTACGTCCGTAGGGTGGTATTCGATTCCTTCCCGCGCGCAAAAATGCTCAAGGGTGAAGGAGGATTCTGGATCAGAAAGATTCGATGCAAATCCATCAGACTTGAGTAGCATGCCTTTGGGCATGTGCTTGCGCCACGAATCCATGGGG
>Ga0207684_10004024_pt1 | contig 14052 bp, 10 predicted proteins | sample KBSK5501metaG_FD_184342 | JGI IMG/M metagenome (GOLD analysis project Ga0207684, IMG submission 184342) | Corn, switchgrass and miscanthus rhizosphere microbial communities from Kellogg Biological Station, Michigan, USA - KBS K5-50-1 metaG... | ecosystem: Host-associated > Plants > Roots >...
TGGTGTTGGTGACGGAGTCGGCGTCGGTGTCGGCGTTGGGGTTGGTGATGGCGTTGGCGTAGGAGTCGGCGACGGTGTCGGAGTTGGGGTTGGTGTTGGAGCCGGTGTTGGAGTTGGTGACGGAGTCGGCGTCGGAGTTGGTGTAGGCGTCGGTGTTGGAGTTGGCGTCGGAGTCGGCGTCGGAGTTGATGTAGGCGTCGGCGTTGGGGTCGGTGTTGGGGTTGGAGTTGGCGTTGGCGTCGGGGTTGGTGACGGTGTTGGAGTTGGTGACGGAGTCGGCGTCGGGGCGGTATTGGCAATCGTGACTGAGCCTGTAGTGGAAAAAGAAGCGAGCTTATAGCCAGCTCCAGAGGAGAGTATCATCGTGGCAGTTTCGCTTCCGCTTGAAAGATTTGTGACAAGTGCAGTTAGAACGACACTCCCCGAGCTTGCTCCGGCCGGAATCACGACCTGGCCGGAGGGACCACTTAGCCGGTAATGTGTTCCCAACCTGGCTGTTCCACCCATCGCGTAGTTGACTGTTATCGCGGTATTCCTTACGCGTGAGGTCCTGACACTGTACGTGGACGATTGACCCTCATTGATCTGTGTTGAGGAAACCGACACGCTTACGGCCGGTCTTATTCCGTTGCGCACACGCACAAGTCTCGCGACAGAATCTGGCTTAATACGGATCGGCCGGTCCGTGCCGGATGCCGCCCGCGTGGTATCGCAGGAAAAAGCTGCCACTAAGGCAAGGAAAGCGGCGGCGCCCTGGAGGGGAAAGGTGCGACGCTGTAGAATCCTGGATATTACCATAGATACCATAAAGCACGATCCATGCGCTCTCTGGAAGGAATCGGGTTTTTCTGCGAATTTTGTGATAACAAGACCTGAGCCAGTAACGCAGGCGCCCTAAAAACATTAGCGAGTCTCGGCGGAGGCACGCCGTGGCTTGCCATGGTCCAGCAGCGCCGGACGAAGGCGGGTCAGTTGCCTCTAATTGGGTGGAGGTATTCAGTTTGCTTTTTTGTGACTAAGCTTCTCAACCCTCTTAAGTTTCCCGGGACGTGGCAGAGCCTTTAGTTCTGAATGTTTAGTCGACCTCGTAATTGCCGGTCTCTGTTTCTCATGTCGCCTCTCCCTTTCCCCTGGCCTTCGCCGGTTCCCGATGACTTCAGTGTTCGGTACGGTCCAGTGGCAAGAAGACTTGCAGGCTCGCGATCATAGAGAGATATATTTCCGTAAATGACGAGCGCGGATATGATTTGGCCTTTTATTAGCTCACTGTCTTATAGCAGCAACAGTGACTAATCGTATAGATAAGGCAGCATGCACTCTTCGGATTTAAGAATCCAATCTGTCGCGCCCCGCCTCCCTCTAATTTTGACAGCGGTCGGCGCCCTCGTCGGAACATTATTTGTCGGCGCGGCAATTGGCCAAGGTAACTTCATTCAAGTCTACATGCTGCTTTTTGCGCTCGCTGCGCTCGCCTGCGTTTTGGCACTGGGATCAAAATATTGGCTGTTAATCCCGATCGCGTTTTCGTTCAACCTTCCGGCAATTCCGTTCGGTGGGCGAGCGTTCGAGTTGCCAGAGCTTGCCATTATACTGTGCACCATTGTCTTCGCCTGCCGGTATGCGATGTATCCGCGGGGCGTATTTCTAATTCGACCAGCATATGCTGGCGTTATCCTATACAGCGCTTGGGCAGGGCTCATTTGGCGCCTGCATCCGGTTGGCCTTTGGGCGATGGGTTCTGCGTCCGGAGGGGCCCGTTTTTACTTTAAGATTGCACTTGCTCTGGCCGCGTTCCTGATCCTGGCGAATCAGAAAATTACTGAGCGAGACGCGAAATGGGTGATTCGCCTTCTCCTCATCGGATCAATTGTCAGCATGACCTTTGAAATCATTAAATATAAATTGTATGGACAAGTCTACGTCGATCCGCAGGCCGAGGCGCAGGAGTATTACACCTGGCATCAAGCGATGGCATTGCCAGCCATGTGGATCATGCTGTGGATTGCCGCTCGCTACAAGACCAAGGAAATTCTTAATCTTGGTAGGGCATGGATGTTGGTTTTGGGTATCGCCTGTGTCGTAGTCGCCACAATGAGCGGGAAACGAGCAGTTTTAGCGTCGGTGCTTGCGACCCCTTTGATGGCCGCAATGCTTCGAAAGGAATATTTTTACGTGCTCTGCAGCGCGATCTTCGCCTCAATTTTAATCACCGTCCTCACCTTTGGGCAGGGAGATCTTTTTAGATTGCCCCTGCAAGCGCAGCGCAGCCTCTCTTATCTCCCAGGGAAATGGGACTGGGAGGTGCGAGGGCAGTTCCAGACCGGAATCGACCCATTTCGAAAGGAAATGCGGGAGCTTGCGTGGAACAATATTAAAAAACATCCATTTGTTGGTGAAGGTTACGGAGTAAATTTGCATGAACTTTGGGGGATCGCGTCCCATCGTGATTTGCACATGCTTACGATCGTTTCGCTCGCTCTAGGCTCTCAGTGGCACAACACTTGGCTCGGTATCTGGGCGGACTTTGGATTTCCCGCAGTTGTCTTCTGGGCAATTTTTTGGATTCAGAGTATTAGGAACGGCCATTGGGTTTATCGAAAGACGCTGCATGGAAGCCCTTTTCGAACCCTTGTCCTGATGCTCTTATTGTACTTTATTGCTGACATCCTGCGATCGTGGACGAGCGGTCATAGCGCGACCGATCCCTTCACCCGGTGGTGGATGTACGGGATTATGCTAAGCCTTGCTGCCAGTCTTCAGCGACAGTCGTCCCCCAAAACGGCGTCGACTTTCAACCGCACGCCATTTCAGACAGCGGAAGTCCGCGGAGCTCTCTCGGAATCGAGTGCGCGCAATGCGTGAAGGTGGATTGCGTTGCGAATCGGCTGTTCCGTAAGCAATGTCTAGCCAAGTCCGGCCGGAGGAGTTAGGCCTTTTCGGAAAGTTGCTGGCTAGGCTTCAGGGGCGACAGACGCTGCGGGCCCATTTTTGGCAATCGCTGGCTAACTACACCCAGCAAGGTTTTGGTCTCGTTTTCGGAGTGATGTTAGCGAGGATACTGACGCCGGCTGATTTTGGAGTTTACGGATTCGCCCTCGCCACGGTTTTCCTCGCAATCCTACCAGCGATGTGGAGTCTCGCGCCTATGCTGGTGGCTGATGCATGCCGAACCGATAACTTGCATCATGTCACCGCCAGCTTTGCCTGGTGCATCGGCGCTGTTCGATTTGCGATTGTTGTTCTGCTGGCGATTTGGTTCGGCGCGACTGGCAGACAAATCATTGGATGGCTCTGCTTAATAGTTGGATTCACGGAATCGTTCCGGGAAGTGAACAATGTGCAGAAGGCGTTTCTGGAAGGCGCCGGAAGGTTTGAACCGAATCTCCTATCTATCATAGCCAACATAATCTTTTGCGTCATTGTCGTCATCCCAATTGCTTTCCTGTTGCGGGGACCTTTTGTTTTGACCCTGCCCAGTTTTGGCATGCTGATCACAGATTTTATGGTTTACCGATATTGTGCCGGACGGAGCGTACTCGTTAGGCCGCGATGGATCATTCCACGCCAGTTTTTTCACAGCGGGTTTTGGATTTGGCTAAACACAATGTCCGAAATCGGCTTGTCCCGTTTCGATAAATGGTTTGTCGGGAGATTTCGCGGAGATGTTGCCTTGGGCAACTACAGCCGCGCGTTTGGGTACGCTCCCCTAGCCTTCTTGGCTTTGAACTCTTTTGCTACCAATCCAACGCTCTCGGGGCTGGCGAGGTGTAAAACCCCGAGCGCGCGTTTGCACCTTTTCCTCCGGACCGCAGCCATCCTCGTCGCCGGCGGAGTCGTAAATTGGCTGATCTTTTTTTTCTTCTCCCGCGAGATTGTTCTCTCCGTCTTCGGACCACAATGGGAAGAAACTGTTCCCGTGTTTCGGGCATTCGCCACTCTCAGTCTGGCCTACGCAGTCGCGTCCCTTCCTATTGCGGTGATGTATTCACAGAAGCGTTATCGTGAGGTCGCCATTGTCCGAGCCGCTGTCGTGCTCGCCTTTGCCATAAGCCTTTTCACATTTCGTGAAAACTTATCGATGACCGGCGTTGCCTGGCTCCTTCAGGCGATGCTTGTCGTCCAAGGTGTGGCGTTAATGTTTTTCAGCCGATCGATATTCAACAACGACTCGGCCCTCGATTGCAATCCGTGAGTCGATCTCCGTGCCGATGCGATTTTACAGTCCAAGATTATGCAGAGTCTGACCCCTGATTTCAACATGGAGTGCGACGTTGATCTAAGCGTAATCATTCCAGCCTTTAATGAAGGGCCGAATCTTGAAGAACTGGTCCAACGAATTTCGCACGTTTTTGAATCCCTGAAATTGGAGGGAGAAATCATTGTCATTGACGACGGAAGCACGGATGAAACTTCAAAAATTCTGGCACGGTTACGAGAGCGGTTTCACCAACTCAGAGTTCTGCAGAACTCAAGCAACCAAGGCATTCTTTCCGCACTCAAAAGAGGGGTCGCAGAGTCTTCCGGACCGCTGGTGGCAACGATTGACGCGGATCTTCAGTACAGGCCCGAAGACCTTATCCGCCTCTACCGCGAGTTAAAATACACCAATGCTGATATCGTCTGTGGCTGGAGAAGTCCGATCGGAAAACGAGGGGGGAAACATGGTTGGGAAAATCGCTTGTTCCGTTTTTTTCTGCGATTCCTACTGGGTATCGCCCTAAAAGACTCACGTACCGGTTTTCTTGTCGCATACCGGAACGTTTTGACCTCAATCTTGGCCGAGCACGACCGTGAAACGTTTTTTCATGCGTTTCTCGCCTCAATAGCGGTGCTGCGTGGTTATCGCGTTATGGAAGTGGAAGTCTGGTTTGAAGAGCGAAAGGTCGGGACTAATCGGTTCTCCAAACTGTCACCCCATGTGCTGGGACCGCTTTTCCTAGACACATTTCACGTTTGGCAGCGGAACCGCTTGAAACCCAGAAGAAAATGGCCGCTTGAGGATTTGCTAAAAGATGCGCCCGTCGATCGTTACCTTTCGAAGGATTGGTCTCTGTGGCGCCGGCTGTTATTCGAAATATATCGCCTGACTTTTCCGCTTCATCACTGGATGATTACATCACGATGCGGCGCGTTCTACTGGCAATTTCGCCGTACACAGTGGGCCTCGCAGACGCGAATCCGCGAATATCAAGAAGAACGGCTTCGCACGCTGGTACGGCACGCCTATCGTCACGTTCCTTATTATCGGATCCGAATGGATGAAGCGGGAACTAGTCCGTTCGATATTAACACCTTAGAAGATCTCAGGCGTTTGCCTCTTTTGAGCAAGGAAGACATCCGGAAGAACATTTATTTTGACCTTCTGGCTGATAATCACAAAAAGGAGGAGATTTCTCGTGTTAACACGAGCGGCTCGACCGGCGAACCGATGGTGATCTACGCGGATCGGCTGCAGCTAGAGCTTCGTTGGGCAGCCACGCTGCGAGGTCAGGAATGGGCGGGCTACCGCTTTGGAAACCGGTGTGCACGTTTGTGGCATCAAACCATCGGGATGTCGAAGTCACAGATTTTTCGCGAAAAAGCGGACGCGCTGTTTACCCGACGCCTGTTTATTCCAGCGTTCGAATTGAGTGACAGCAGCATTCAAAAGTTTGTGAGTGAACTGAAGCGGTGGAAACCCTCGTTCATTGATGGCTACGCCGAGTCTCTCAACTTCCTCGCGAGCTATCTCAAACAAAGCGATTTGAAGGAAATAAGACCCAGTGGAATCATGAGCTCCGCACAGACACTTCCACAGCGATCTCGCGAGATCATCGAGCGTGCGTTTGGTTGCAAAGTTTTCGACAAGTACGGGAGCCGTGAATTCAGCGGGATCGCCTACGAGTGCGATCACCACGCAGGACACCACATCGTTTCGGAGCTTTATATCGTTGAAGTAATGAAGGACGGCCAGCTTTGCCAACCTGGCGAAGTAGGAGAGGTAGTCATAACCGACCTGATTAACTACAGCATGCCTTTGATTCGCTACCGTCTCGGCGACTTGGCCATGGCGTTGGATAACACCAAGCCTTGTCCTTGCGGACGCGGCGCTTTCCGCATCGGAGAGATCCAGGGTCGAACACAAGCGATCATTCTCGGGACGCATGGAAAGTATCTGCCTGGAACATTCTTCGCCCACTTCTTCAAAGATTTTGATCATGTCATCCGCCAGTACCAGATCATCCAGGAAGAACGAGGCGTTTTAACGCTCGTTATTGTTAAAGGAACTCGATTCAGCCAACCCGCGCTCGATGAAATCGTGAACAGGCTCCGCGAATTTGTCGGACAAGATATGGTGATCAACACTCAATTTGCGCAGAGCATTCAGATGGTACGGACGGGCAAACATCGCGCCATCATTTCAAATATCCGACTGGATTTTCAGGACAGTCGCGGAACCGCAATGATAGAGAAGAGTCTCAGCTCATGAATTTCCAAAAACTCTTCTCCGGCAAAACGATTGTCGTGACCGGAGGCTGTGGCTTCATTGGTTCCCATCTCGTCCGGCAACTTGCGGCGCTGGGAGCCAGTCAAATTCGAATAATCGATAGTTTAAAGTTTGGGAAGGCACCGGACCTCGAGACTAAGGACGCACAAGTAACCCTGCACAAACTGGAACTTGGCGCCTCACCATCTGCCGACATTCGCGCGGCATGTCGGGACGCCGATTACTTATTCCATCTCGCTGCCGAAAAGCACAACTCTTGCCTGGACGATCCGGCTCGAGTTTATCGCGCTAATGTCATCGGCACTCATGAACTGATTGCTTCGGCCGTCGCCGAAGGAATAAAACGCGTGGTCTTTTCATCTTCATTATATACCTACGGACGGATGAAGGGAGAGCCGATGTCCGAAGATGAGATCCCAATACCTCGAACCGCGTATGGAATTTCGAAGCTCGCCGGCGAGCAGATTGTAAGAATGTTCCATGTCGATCTTGGCCTTCCGGCTGTTGTCTTGCGTTACTTTTTTGTCTATGGACCGAAACAGTTTGTGGGAATGGGCTACAAATCGGTGATTATTAAAAATTTTGAACGACTGCTCCACGACGAGCCGCCAATCATACGCGGAGATGGCCTGCAGACGCTCGACTACATTTATGTCGATGATGTTGTCCGCAGCACGCTTGCCGCCATGGCATCCGATATCAGTTTCGACATTCTTAATATCGGAAGCGGAACGGGAACACCGATCCGTGATCTCGTCGAGCTGATGATTGCCGTGCACGGCAACCGGGTGAAACCGATCGCTGAGCCGCCTGATTTCACGGCAGGATCGAGCCGCGTAAGTAAGATCGACAAGGCGGCTCGCGTGCTCGGTCACACATGTTGTGTCGACCTGATCGAAGGTTTGAGGCGCACTCTTAATTGGATGCAGACACAAAGGGAATGGGCAGTTAGAGAATGACGGTCCGCTCGTGATCCCTCAAGTTACGATCGCTTCTATCCATGGCCCCTTTGGTCAGCTCTTCCTTGCAGAAGAACTTCACAAACGCGGAGCCCTCGCCGCAGTTGTAGATACCCGGCCGTGGTGGAAGGCGAAAAAAAAACATCCGTGGTTGCCACGCTCGAAATACCTGGCAATGCCTCTCATCGAATATGGAAGGCAAATCCGGATGCAGTTCGTCAGCAAAGTTTTTTCTTACGACGACAGACTACTTACGGAGATTGAGCGAACCCTATTTGCCAAGTGGATCGCGAGGGTTATTCCGGAAGCGGACATTCAAATCTTTCTAGTCGGGTCGGCGCTAGAAAGCCTTAACGCTGCAAAACGCGAAGGACGAAAGACGATCGTTTTCAACAACTCAACGCACATCGACAATGCGGTTGCGGTTCTGACAGAGGAGGCTCGCGTCAGAGGCCTTCGCGAGCCAAAATATTTCTCTCAATGGTTTCGGAAACGGGTCCTCGACGAATATGAGCTGGCAGATTTTATCCGCGTGCCCGCCGAAATTGCGCGGCAAAGCTTTCTTGATCGAGGCTTCTCACCCGAAAAGGTAAGAGTGATTCCTCATGGTTATGAGATCGATGTGTTTCAGCCGCATCCGAAGAGGGACGATATCTTTCGAGTGCTCTTTTTTGCCACTGTCAGTTATCGAAAAGGCGTACCGTACCTTTTTGAAGCGTTTCGTCGGGCGAATATTCAAAAGAGTGAACTGCTCTTGGTTGGCGGTCTGAGTTCAGAAATCCGGCCATTTCTTAAGGCAATAGATATCCCTTTTCGTTCGTTAGGCTATGTTCCTTGGAAAGACCTCGCGCCAATTATCAGCCAATGTTCCGTTTCGGTTTTGCTTTCCCTCGAGGAAGGTTCGGCCGGGACCTTGGGCCAAGCGATGGCGTGCGGGGTACCCGTCGTCGCAACACGCGCCGCCGGGGCGGAGCCGCTGATTCGAAATGGGATTGATGGGTATGTGGTCGATTTGCCGCAGAACGTTGAGTGTGTCGCTGACTGTTTAAGAGAGTTAGCTCTTGACGAATCAAAGCGCCGCTCGATGGCAGCGAACGCACTCGGGCGAGTGTCCAGTTTTACTTGGAAGAATCACGCGGACGAGATGTGGAAGTGGTTTACTGAAATCGTGCCGTTATCCTGAGCCGATCAGCGCGTGAAAATTTTAATCGCAGGATCGACCGTGCCTTCATCGAGCGAATCGAGCTACGCGCGCCTGCTCCGGGAAAAGGGGTGTGAAGTGCGAATCTGGGACGACAAGGCTCCTTTCCCATTATTCGGAAAAAGAGATTGGTGGAGACTGACCCGTGCGGAACGAGTCGCTTATGATGCGATCGCGAGCGTGCGCTTTTATCAAGAATGCCGGAATTACAACCCGGACATTCTGTTCATGCCAAAGGCTGAAAACATTCACTCCTACGCTGTGAAACGTGCTCTCGAGGAAACGCGTGCGCGACTTGTGGTGTGGTATCCGGATAATCCATTTAAGGCCGATCAGACTTCGATGAATATCTTGCGCGATTTCAAACGTTCCGACGTATTCTATATTTGGGGAAAGTTTCTGGTGGACGCACTTCGCGCTGCTGGCTGCCGACGGGTTGAATATCTCCCTTTCGGGTTTGACCCGATTCAGCATCCGCCAGACACGGCACCCACGCCGGAAGAACAAGCTACAAATAAAAGCGACATCTGTTTTGTGGGCACTTGGGATCCGGAGCGAGAAGCAGCATTGCTATCACTAGCCGAATTCGATCTCGGGATTTGGGGTCCATTTTGGAAAGAAAAAGTTGACCGGAGATCTCCGCTTTATTCAAAAATCCGCGGGGACGGCCTCTATGGAGTGAAAATGGTTAAGGTGTTCAAGTCAGCGAGGATCGTTTTCAATCATTTACGGCTCCACAATGGCCCGGCACACAACGTGCGTACGATGGAGGTGACCGGAATTGGAGGAGGCGCTCTTCTTGTGCGGAGAACACCGGAGCAAGCAAAAGAGTTGTTTTTTGAGGGTAAACATCTCTTCTGCTTTGACGGCAGGGAGGAAATGCATGGCACTGTGAAGGAATTGCTACAAGCGCCGAGCATGACCCAGCAAACATCAATCCGCGCCCAAGAAGAAGTATTTTCCCGGCATTTGCTCACCCAGAGGATCGATCGCATCCTTGCAGATCTGCGGTGAAATACACCATGTCCGAAAAATACCGCCCTACTCGGTTCTGGGAATCCTCGCACGCAGCAGTGACGGCGGAAAAAGTTCGTGCCGGAATCGGGATGCGTCATGTAGGAGGCGGCGAATCGGACGCTGAAGCCGCGGCGCTCTACCGCTTAAGAGGAGCCAACGCTTCAAGGGTGCTTCGAAAATGTTCTCTTCCCGCTAACCCGCGGATCATGGAACTGGGAAGCGGCGGCGGCTATTGGGTTGAGTTCTTTCGACAACTCGATCCTGAGATATTTGTCGGCTCGGATCTTTCAATGACTGCAGTGGAGCGCCTGTCCTCTCGTTACCCCGATTATAAATTCGTCTGCATGCTTGAGACCGAACAGGCGTGGTCGCGCATTCAAAGTTTGGGACCGTACGACCTCTCGCTTGCTATAGACGTTCTTTACCATATCACCGACGACAAGACCTGGGAAGATGCACTCAATCATCTTTGCGCAAATGTCGCAGCGTCCGGTCTACTTCTGATCGCAGATTATTTCTACGAACAACCTGCTGAGCGGCAATCGCAGACTCACGTTAAACATCGCAAATTGCAGGACTACTTGGATGTTCTCGACAAGCACGGTTTCGAGGTCGAGCAGGTTCAGCCCGTCTTTTACTTTTTAAATCGAATAATCAGCGGCCCTTGGCGAGATCATGCTAAACTTTATTCTCCTATCCTTCGCCTTCTGACATCCAATTTCGTGGGCTTAAGGTTGATCGGAATGGTCGACGGTGTCGTTACGGCATTTGCTCGACCAATGAATCCGAAATGTAAGACCCGGTTTCTTCTCGCGCGAAGAGAAGCGCGAGTTTAGGCAACATCACAAGAACGGTCATGAACGTGACGGATGATGCAGTTAGGGAAAACGTCGCTTACAGCCAAATGCACAAATGAAAGTCGCTTTGGTGACGACAGATTTTCTGCCTAACATCGGCGGAGTCACACAACACGTTGTCGAGATCGCCCGCGCGCTGCTAGCAGATGGCGATTGTGTGGAGGTCATTGCGCCTCGCTATACTTCCCGATGGAGTGATCTCTGGAAGGAACCGTACGCTGAAACGCCGCTTGGGATTCCGGTTTGGCGGATTCCGCTGGTGTTGAATACGTCGATCAGGTTCGTAACAGGCCAAATCAGCTCTCGGATTAGCGATCAACGCCTCGGGCGCGAACTGCTGAAGCGATTGAGTGAAATAACGCCGGATGTTGTGCACTGGCACGCGCTTCAATCGCGCAGTCATCCACTGGCTGCATGGACAAGCTCGGCCAAAGTTTGGACCAATCATACCTCTCATTTTATCACGGGAATTGGATCGTCTCGGCGACAACACTATCAAGAGGAGGCCGGACAAGCCGATGAGATTATCGCTCCGAGTGAAGAACTTTGTGAACTTACAGCCAGCCTGGGCATATCTCGCGAGCGGATTCATTTCATCCCAAATGGCGTTGACTCTAGCCGGTTTAGGCCTGATGCCGACACGTCTCATTGGAGACGACGACTGCAACTAACGAATCAGCAACGCCTGATCCTTTGCCCCAGACGGCTCGAACGAAAGAACGGCGTTAGTTACTTTATTAAGGCTGCCATCTCTTTGCTCCAAGATGGCATTCGCAATGTCGCGTTCGCTATTGCTGGCGACTTCTCCGGACCAAAATCGGAATCAGAAGAAGAACTTGTCAGGAAACTGGTAGCGGATTCGACGTTTAGCAGCCATTTCAAGTTGCTTGGCCGTGTGGAAAATAGCGAAATGCCAGGCCTTTATGCCTGCAGCAACATAGTTGTTATGCCATCGCTTATGGAGGCAACGAGTTTATCTGCCATGGAAGCAATGGCAGCAGGTAAACCGATCGTTTCGACAAATGTCGGAGGCCTGCCATTTCTCATTCGCGACGGAGAAAATGGCTTTCTGGTGCCGCCTCGGCAACCCGACGACCTCGCAAATGCGATGAAGCGCCTTCTTGATTCACCGACCCTCGGAGTCGAATTGGGCAAAAATGGGCGAGCGCGCGTGGAAGCGGAGCTGGACTGGCAAAACATCGCTCGGCGGACAAAGGAAATTTACGCTCGCGCTATTGCAAGACATCGCCATTCTAGCAAATCGTTAGCCGACATCGCTGTTCGTTGAAACCGCACATTTTGTTTTATTTAGGCACGCGTCCCGAGGCCATCAAGCTTGGTCCGGTCATTCGGCAGGCGCGAGAAGACGGCTCCTTCAAGGTAAGCGTTTGCCTGAGTGGGCAACATCAGCACATGGCTTTACCGATGCTTCGTCACTTCGGCATCCAGCCGGATGTTTCCGTAGCGGTCCCACGAAAGATCGGAAACTTACCGCAACTGATTAGCGCGTCGGCTGCTGATCTCTACAAACTTTTCGAACGTTTCCGGCCGGACATGCTTGTCGTGCAAGGCGACACTACCTCCGCAATGGTCGGCGCTATCTGCGCGTTTTCCGAGCAGATACCCCTTGCACACGTGGAAGCAGGATTACGAAGCGGAGACTTCATGCACCCTTTTCCAGAAGAGTTTAACCGGCGGGTTATTGGACTTGCGGCAACTCTTCATTTCTGTCCGACCCGGCTCTCCGCATCGAATTTGATGAAAGAAGGCGTTCATCGTAAGCGAATTCGTATCGTGGGCAATTCTTGTATTGATGCGCTGTTTTGGACGCTCACCAATTCCAAACCTCGAGAGTGTTTCAGCCGGGACAGAATCGGGATACTAGTAACCAATCATCGGCGCGAAAACTGGCAGTCTGGAATCGCGAATCTTTGCCATGCTCTCGACCAGATCGCGACCGCAAATCCCAAAGTGGAAATATTATTCGCGGTGCACTTGAATCCCAAAGTGCGCAGGATCGTGCACGGGATCCTAGGAAACACGGAGCGCGTGAAATTAACGGAACCTCTCGACTACGCTACTTTCTGCTGGGCCATGAAACAGGCAAGACTGATCATTACAGATTCCGGTGGCATTCAAGAAGAAGCGCTAGCTCTCGGCACACCAACTCTGGTTACGCGGAAAGTCACCGAACGCCCCGAAGTACTAAAGGGCGGTACCGTGCAAGTAGTCGGCATCGATACCAAAAAAATTGTCGCCGCTGCGCAAAGGATTTGCATGGACCCGTCTGTCTACCGGCAATTGCATCGGCCGCGCTTTCCGTTCGGAAGAGGTAACTCCTCGGAAAAAATTGTTGTCGCCCTTCAACATTATTTTCGCAGACATGCTGGACGCTAGCCCAACACGTTACGTCATGTGCTTTGCATCGTAGATTTTGATTCCCGGTAAGGAAATTGGATCTCTACCCGCGAAATAATTGGAGTAACGGAAAGTGTCTATATCCTGACTGTAGCGATTCAAGTGAAGAAGCTTGGATGCTCCGAGCATCTTGTAAATATGGTATCCCGCAGGCTGCAATAATTCGAAGGCATCTTTGAGATAAGTTCGAGAATAGATCCAGGTCGCATGGTACTCGAATTGTATGAACTCAATTCTGCGGTTGGTAAGCAACCCGCTGGCCCCTCGCAGAACGGCGAATTCGTGTCCTTCGACATCCACTTTCAGGAAATCGATCTTACTGATTTTCTCTCTTTGACAATAATTATCCAAGTTATCGACTGAAACATTCTCCACTTCAGTCGTTATCTGTTCGATTCCTTCACCTCGAGCGTGATAAAAACTGCTGAGGTAGGAATAACCCCTTCGGTTTAACAGAGGCAGTGTGCCAACTGAGTCACCCATGGCCATCCGGCGGCAAATCACGCCGCGCTCCGCGACGTTCTCTTTCAGGACCTCAAATGTGCTGCTGGCAGGTTCGAATGCGTGAATCTGACAGTTCGGATTTAACCCGCTCGCGCGTGATGCCCACTGACCTTCATTGGCGCCCACATCAAATACGACATTACATCTGGGAATGACTTTGCGCAGAATGGCGTACTCTCCATTTGTTTCAGGATCCATATTGTTGTCACCCGCGAATTTATCTACGTATCTGGAAAGGGGAGAATAGATGCCGTAGCTCCTCGGCAAATGCGCGACTATTCGGGATGCAACCTCTACGAGCTTTTGTTTAAGCATCGATTCACTTTGTGGATGGGATGACGTCTCTCAAAGCTGCGCCGAGCGTTTGCGCCTCAAATGTAACACCGGCGCTAAAAACCACGCTTTCTTCGCAGATGGGATCCGGACTGTATCGGCCACTGGCATTTGTCGCCTAGTGTAAGTACCTTCCGATTACGCTGTGTGATCAGCGCATAGAGGCGATAATGCCGAAAATCCTTAAGTCGAGTAGACAGATTCATGCGCCTGTTCTTCGTCCGATGCCTTTTCGAGCTGCGGTAAGTTTTCTTTCTTCAGATACCATCCGAGGAC
>Ga0207684_10004026_pt1 | contig 14047 bp, 15 predicted proteins | sample KBSK5501metaG_FD_184342 | JGI IMG/M metagenome (GOLD analysis project Ga0207684, IMG submission 184342) | Corn, switchgrass and miscanthus rhizosphere microbial communities from Kellogg Biological Station, Michigan, USA - KBS K5-50-1 metaG... | ecosystem: Host-associated > Plants > Roots >...
GGGCCGATGCCCTTCTGACTACAGGAACTCGCTGGTCATCCAGCCCTACCACCTTGACCGGGCTAGTGGACTTTCTGCCTACACCAGGAGGCCGGTCGCGGAGAGTTTCCGCAGCTCAACGGCCATTTGCAGCCGACACGCCGACGCAACTCCGGGCTAGCGGGCGATCCGCATGCACAGCCACGCGGGGAAGGTGCCCGCCGCGCCACGGCTGGCCGCGCGGGCGGCGCGGGCCAGGTAGACCACCGTGACCAGCCACCGGGCCGCGACGAGCGGCGCGAACACGATCACAGCGACCTGTGGTGAGTCAAGCGCGAGCATCGCGCCCATGATCACTGCGGACAGGTCGTAGAGGAGGCCGGTGAACCACACGTTCACCGCGTGCGCCGCATGCTGGCGCGCCCAGCCCGATCCCCGCAGCGTGGTCAGGTAGATGACCAGCGGCACCAGGAGCACCGGCACCGTCAGGTAACCGAACACCGCCGCCCTGCGGCCGGGCGTTCCGCCCGTGGCCCGCCTCGGCGGCACGAGCCTGGCCGGGCGGCGCAGCAAGGCCCAGGGACGCCAGACGGCTGCGGGCGGCCAGTCCGGCACCGGTACGGCGTCCCGGACCGACAGGTAGGGGGGCGCCGCGGGGTAGTCGGGGACCGGCGGCCAGCCCACCACCGGCGGGTATTCCGAAATCGTGTTGTCCGAGATCGGCGGATAATCGGCGGGCGGCGGCTTGCTGGGTGCCGGTGGGTCGCCGGGAACTGCTGGGTAGCCGGGTGCCGGTGGGCAGTCAGGAACCATCACGCGGCCGAGGGCCGCGAGTTCATCCCGCCGCACCCCGCAGTCCGCCGGGCGCTCGCCGGGCATGGGCCGGTAGCCGGGCATCGCCGCGGGGCGCGTGGCGGGCACGTAACCCGGCAGGAGCGGATGCTCCGGCGCCGGCCGGTAGTGCGGCACGCACCGGTCGGCCGGCCCGGGCAAGCCGCCGCCCATACAACCCCCACGTGTGGTCTACCGCCTACTCAGCACCTAAGCCCTGAGGGGAACCTACCGGATCGGCGTGACCGGCGCGGCCAACCGCTGGCACGCTGGTGTCCCCGCCACGGTCCCCTGGGAGCCCAGTCCGCCTTAGAATTGGCACTCGGGACGATGGAGTGCTAGGGAGGTGGGCAGGTGCTGGATGACAGGAAGCTCGCGGTCCTGCGCGCCATCGTCCGCGACTACGTTTCCACGATGGAGCCGGTCGGCTCGAAGTCCCTGGTGGACCGGCACCACCTGGACGTCTCACCGGCGACCATCCGCAACGACATGGCGGTGCTCGAAGAGCAGGGGTACATCTCCCAGCCGCACACCAGCGCCGGCCGGATCCCGACGGACAAGGGCTACCGGCTGTTCGTGGACCGGCTCTCGGGGATCAAGCCACTGTCGGCGGCAGAACGCCGGGCGATCGAGACCTTCCTGGCCGGCGCCTACGACCTGGATGACGTGGTGATGCGCACGGTGCGGCTGCTCGCACAGCTCACGCGGCAGGTGGCACTGGTCCAGTACCCGTCGCTGACCAGGTCGGCGGTCCGGCACATCGAACTGGTGCCGACGGCCGCGCAGCGGCTGCTGCTGGTGCTCATCACCGACTCCGGGCGCGTGGAGCAGCGCGCGGTGGACCTGCCGGAGCCGATCGACGACCCGGCCGTCGCGCACCTGCGCGCGGTGCTCAACGCGTGCCTGGACGGCCGGCGGCTGGCCGAGGCGGCCTCCGTTGTCGCCGACCTTCCCGAACGGGTGCAGCCCGGGGACCAGAACAACGCCGCCGCGGTGTTCTCGGTGATCCTCGACACCCTGGTCGAGCACCACGAGGAGCGGGTGGTGGTGGGCGGGGCGGCGAACCTCACCCCGGCCGACTTCTCCCAGGGCCTGCGGGAGGTCCTCGAGTCCCTGGAGGAGCAGGTGGTGCTGATGCGGTTGCTCGGCGAGTCCGCCGGCGAGGCACTGGTGACCGTCAGGATCGGCGCGGAGAACGAGGTCGAGGGGCTGCGCAGCACGTCGCTGGTGGCCGCGGCCTACGGCGGTCCTGGGGAGCAGGCGCTCGCCAGGCTGGGCGTGATCGGCCCGACGAGGATGGACTACCCGACGGCGATTGGAGCGGTGCGGGCGGTGGCACGGTATGTAGGCCAGATTCTGGCGGGGTCGTAGTGGCGACCGACTACTACGCCACGCTGGGCGTGCCGCGGGACGCCAGCCAGGAGGAGATCAAGAAGGCGTACCGGCGGCTCGCCCGCGAGCTGCACCCTGACGTCAACCCCGACGTGCGCACTCAGGAGCGGTTCAAGGAGATTACCCAGGCTTACGAGGTGCTGTCCGACGCGGAGAAGCGCCAGATGTACGACCTCGGCGCCGACCCGTTCGCCCGGCCCGGGGCCCCGGGGGCGGGCGGTTTCGGGGCCGGGTTCCCGTTCAGCGACATCATGGACGCTTTCTTCGGCGCTGGCGCGGCGTCGCGCGGCCCACGCAGCCGGGCCAGGCGGGGCCGGAACGCGACCGTCCGGGTGGATCTCGACCTGTCCGAGTGCGCGTTCGGCGCGACCAGGGACCTGGCCGTGGACACCGCCGTGGTCTGCCCGACCTGCTCCGGTGAGGGCACCGCGCCGGGCACCCACCCGGAGACCTGTGACATCTGCGGCGGCCGCGGCGAGGTCAGCCACGTGACCCGGTCGTTCCTGGGCCAGGTGATGACCTCGCGGCCGTGCCCGGCCTGCGGCGGGTTCGGCACCGTGATCCGCCGGCCGTGCCCCGAGTGTGACGGCGACGGCCGGGTCCGCACCCGCCGCACCATCAAGGTCCGGATCCCCGCCGGGGTCGAGGACGGGACGCACATCCAGCTGGCCGGCGAAGGGGAGATCGGGCCGGGCGGCGGCCCGCCGGGTGACCTGTTCCTGGAGATCGTCCAGCGCCCGCACGCCATTTTCGAGCGCCAGGCCGACGACCTGCACTGCACGGTGACGATCCCGATGACCGCGGCCGCACTGGGCGCGGCCCTGAGCGTGGAGACCCTGGACGGAACCAGGGAGCTGGACATCCGCCCGGGCACCCAGTCCGGCCAGGTCATCCCCATGTACGGGCTGGGGGTGCGGCACCTGAACTCCTCCGGCCGCGGGGACCTGATCATCCATGTGACGGTGGAGACGCCGGCGAAGCTCGACGACGAGCAGGAGGCACTGCTCAAGCAGCTGGCGAAGCTCCGGGCCGAGGAGACACCGCCCGGCCGGTTCTCGCCCGGCCAGCAAGGCTTCTTCTCCAGGCTGCGGGATGCCTTCAACGGCCGCTGAGCCGGATTCCCGCCCGCCGGTCTTCCTCAGCGACCGCGCCGCCCTGGCCGAGGACATGGTGGTCCTCGCCGGCCCCGAGGGCCGGCACGCGGCCACGGTGCGGCGCCTCACGGCGGGGGAGCGGGTGGACCTGACCGACGGCGCCGGGCTGGTCGCGGAGTGCGTGGTCCTCGCCGCCGGGGCGGGGAGCCTGGAACTGAGCGTCCTGGCCCGGCGCACCGTGCCGCGGCCGGATCCGGCCCTGGTGGTCGCGCAGGCGCTTCCCAAGGGAGACCACGGCCCGCTGGCGGTGGACCTGATGACCGAGGGCGGCGTGGACGTCATCGTGCCCTGGGCGGCGCAGCGCTGCGTGACGCGCTGGGAGGGCGCCCGCGGCGACCGGTCACTGGCCCGCTGGCGCGCCGCCGCGGCGGAGGCGGCCAAGCAGTCCCGCCGCGCCTGGCTGCCGGAGGTGACCGCGCAGGCCGGCACCGGTGCGGTCGCCCGCCGGGCGGCCGCGGCGAGCCTGGCGGTACTGCTGGACGCGGCCGCGCCGGTGCCGCTGAGCGGGCTGGACCTTCCCGGCAGCGGCGACATCCTGCTGATCGTGGGCCCCGAGGGCGGGGTCAGCCCCGCCGAAACCGCGCAGCTGACCGCGGCCGGCGCCGTGCCGGCCCGGCTCGGCCCCACCGTGCTGCGGACCTCCGCGGCCGGGCTGGTGGCGGCCACCATCGCGGCGAGCCGCTCCGGCCGCTGGGGCTGACCTTTCCGTCGGGTGTCGCGCGGACCTTTAGACCGAAGTTACTTGGAGCGTTATGCAAAACTCCCTGAGGTGATCTTGCCCAACCGCTCTGACCTGCGGCTTCTAAGATTGTTGATCTTGGAAGTGAAGGGTTCTGCATAAGCCTCTTGATCTTCGAATGCGAAACCGTGCCATGACCTGCTGAAACGCTGACCCGGGCCGATGCCCTTCTGACTACAGGAACTCGCTGGTCATCCAGCCCTACCACCTTGACCGGGCTAGTGGACTTTCTGCCTACACCAGGAGGCCGGTCGCGGAGAGTTTCCGCAGCTCAACGGCCATTGCAGCCGACACGCCGACGTAACTCCGGTTTAGACCGTAGTTCCCCCCACCGCGACGCCTACATGGGCCTTGACCAGGTGAAAAAGCGTCAGGTAATGGACTACGTAGTCATGTAATCTTCGTCATCAAAGGCCCCACCACCTGCTTAAATACTGTGGCATATCGGCACAGGGGAACCTCGGTTTAGAACCGGACGCGCGCGGGGCTGAGGGATCGGTGGGACATGCCCTGGTCCAGGCCGACCGCGCCCGCTACCGGGGCCACGCCGCGGGCGGGGCGGCCCGTCAGGCCGGTGAAGCTGACGGGGACGAGGTCGGATTGGGCTGCGTGCACACCAGCGCGGTGGTCCGGTACTTGACCGCCCCGTATGCGCTCGGCGGGGCACCGGAAGTGGTCGGGCCCGGGGTCGGGGTCGCTGACTGCGACGGGGTCGGAGTCGGGCTCGGTGACGGCGACGGGGACGGGCTCGGCGGAGGTGACGACGGCGACGGCGACGGCGACGGGCCCGGCGACGGAGCCGATGACGCGCACGGTGACGACGACGCGTGCGCACCCGGGCGATGGTCGGTCCCCGTCCGCGCGGAGCTGCCGGCCTGCGAGGCGAGCGGCCCCACCCCGGTCACCGATCCACCGCCCCGGCCCGGGCTGACGCGATTTCCGGTGCTCTGGCTGGAGGTGCCGGAGGCGATCCCACCGGCACCGTCGCTCAGGCTGACGATGGTCTGCCGGATCTGGCCGAGCGCGAACACGCCCGCCACGACGAGGACTACCGCGCCGGCCACCGCGAGGGCCGGGCGGAGCCAGTTGATCACCGGCCCAGGCGACCTGCGCTGGCCTCCGGCGCCCTTGCCCGAGATCCAGGCGGCGATCCCGCCGAGGGCAGCCGCCAGGATCCCGCCGACGGCAGCCGCCAGGCGGCGCAGCCGCGCGCCGTTTCCGGCCGCGGCCGCCGCGCCGTCGCCGGCGGCCCTGGCGGCGAGGCTGGTGGCCGCGGAGCGGACCATGGCGACGAGGGACTCACACCGCACGACGGCAAACCAGCCGAGCACCATGAACTCATTGCGCAGCAGCCACCACTGCCGGTTGAGCCACGGCTCGCTGAGCCGTTCGCGGATCTTCGTCAAGCCGTCTCCAACCGGCTCGACGCGATCCGTCGCCGAGTGCAATACGCGGCTGAGGAGATCCTCGAAGTCGCGTTCCTGTGCAGTCATGCCCCTCGCTCCAGGCCGCTTTGGGCCCCCCTGACCCTGCTCACGTCTCCAACTCCAGGACGACCCGCAGCGCTGCTACGCCGCGGGCGGTATGGCTTTTGACCGCGCCCCGGCTGATCCCCATCGTGTCGGCGATCTGCGCCTCGGAGAGATCGGCGTAGTACTTCAGCACGAGCGCCTCACGCTGCCGCGCCGGCAGTGTGCGCAGCGCCGCGATCACCGCCGCCCTTTCCAGCAGGGAGATGGCCCCCTGCTCGGCGCTGGGCATATCCGGCGCCGGCTTGGGCGCGTTCTTGTCCACCACCACCCGGTGCCGGAGCACCGACCGGGACCGGTTCACCACCGACTGGCGCAGGTAAGACAGCGCCTTCTCGGTGTCCCGGAGCCGGCGCCATGCGGCGTGCATGGCGATGAACGAGTCCTGCACCACTTCCTCCGCGGTCGCGACATCACGTACCAGCAGGACCGCCAGGCGGACCAGCGAACGGTAATGCGCCGTATAGATCGCGGTGACTGCCCTGGCGGCATCCCATTCTGCGGGGACCGACTCCAGCGAAGCATCCGCCAGCAGGGTGTCGGTCGTCACGGTTATGGGACGCGCCGGTACCGCATCCGGTTCACCTGTGGTCATGCTGGAATTGCGAGAAGTTTCCACGGCCGCAGCCTGACCCCAACGATTCCGACCCCCAAACAACGAGCCCTTGCGTGTCGCGCGTTGCCCTGGCCCCGTCCAGACGTCACACCTAAGTGCACAGGCAAACACACGATTGCGGCGTGCTTCTCGCCAGGCGTGCGCCACAAACTTCGCAACGAGTCAACGATATAGGTGGAGAGCCGGTCATGGGGGCCATATGAGCAGAGTCGGCCGGGCCCCCGGGGCCGCCGGGCAGGCTAAGATCCGGGGGTGGCTGACTGCCTCTTCTGCAAGATCGTGGCGGGTGACATCCCGGCCGACCCGGTGGCCGAAAGTAGCCGGGCGATCGCCTTCCGCGACATCAACCCGCAGGCGCCCACCCACGTCCTGGTCGTCCCCCGGGACCACTACCCCAGCCTGGCCGCGCTGGCCGACGCGGACCCCGGCCTGCTTGCCGAGGTGGCGGACCTGGCGCACCGGGTGGCCGAGGCCGAGGGCGTCGCCAGCGAGGGTTACCGTGTCGTGTTCAACACCGGGCCCAGGGCGGGGCAAACGGTGTTCCATGTGCACGCCCACGTGCTGGGCGGCCGGGACCTGGCCTGGCCTCCCGGCTAGGGGCGTGTCCCGTAGATCTATGCCAGGCTGGATGATCTGCGGGACACGTCCTCACCCCGCGGATCGCAGGCTCCGGCGGATAGCATGGGCTCAGCGATGCGCGGGCGGGGGCCCGCGCCGGGCGGAGACAAGGAATTGACGGACACTACCCGCGAGACCCGGCGGCGCGCCCAGGGCGGGGCCCCGGCTGACGAGCCGGCCGCAGGCGGTACCCAGGTCAAGGTCGTGATTCCCGACGACCACTCGATGGTCAGCCTGCTCGGGTCCCACGACGAACTGCTCCATGTGATCGAGAGTTCGTTCCAGGCCGATATTCACGTCCGGGGAAACGAGATCACCATTACCGGAACGGCGGCCGAGACGGCGCTTGTCGCGGAGCTGTTCGAGGAAATGACCGCGATTGTGGGCGGCGGGGCGGAACTCACGCCGGCCGTTGTGGAGCGAATAATCCCCATGCTCCGCCGCAAGTCGGGCGTTCGCCCGGCCGATGTCTTGTCCCTGGACATCCTGTCCTCGCGCGGACGGACGATCCGCCCCAAAACGCTCAACCAGAAGCGCTACGTGGACGCGATCGACGAGCACACGATCGTTTTCTGCATCGGCCCGGCCGGCACCGGGAAGACGTACCTGGCCATGGCCAAAGCGGTCAAGGCGCTGCAGGCCAAGGAGGTTAACCGGATCATCCTCACCCGGCCCGCGGTGGAGGCCGGCGAGCGCCTGGGGTTCCTGCCCGGCACGCTCTACGAGAAGATCGACCCGTACCTGCGCCCGTTGTACGACGCACTGCACGACATGCTGGACCCCGACTCGATCCCGCGGCTCATGGCGGCGGGCACGATCGAGGTCGCGCCGCTGGCCTACATGCGCGGGCGCACGCTGAACGACTCGTTCATCATCCTGGACGAGGCGCAGAACACCTCGGCCGAGCAGATGAAGATGTTCCTCACCCGGCTGGGCTTCGGCTCCCGGATGGTGGTCACCGGCGACGTCACCCAGGTGGACCTGCCCGCCGGGCAGGCCAGCGGCCTGCGCCTGGTGCAGGACATACTCGAAGGCGTCGAAGACATCCAGTTCACGCGGCTGACCAGCCATGACGTGGTCCGGCACCGGCTTGTCGGGGACATCGTGAACGCCTACGCCGCCTACGAGGCGCGCACCGGCGGCGTGTCTGGCCCGGTGCGGGACGCCCCCCTGCGGGGCCGCGCCGCCGAGCACGGCGACGGCCGGGCCGGGCCGCGGGGACCCCGCAAGCGGGCACAGTGACCGGGCCGGGCGCATGAGCATCGAGATCCGGAACGAATCCGGGGTCAGTGTGGACGAGCCCGCCCTGGCGGCGCTCGCCCGGTACGTGCTCGACGAGATGCGGATCCACCCCTTGGCGGAACTGTCGGTATTGCTGGTGGACCCCCCGACCATCACCGATCTGCACCAGCGCTGGATGGGCGAGGAAGGCCCCACGGACGTGCTTTCCTTCCCGATGGACGAACTGCGCCCGCCGCCGCCGGGCAGCGACCGCGCGGACCGCGCCGGGCCCGCCGGCGACGCCGGGCCGGCCACCATGCTCGGCGACATCGTGCTGTGCCCGGAGGTGGCCACCAAGCAGGCCCACGAGGCGCAGCGCCCGGTCGCCGGCGAACTGGAGATGCTGTGCACCCACGGCATCCTCCACCTGCTCGGCTTCGACCACGCCGAGCCGGGCGAGCACGCCACCATGTTCGGGCTGCAGGAGCGGCTGCTGGACTCGTGGCGCGCCGAGCGCGGCCCGGCCCGGGACGCGGTGGAGCGGGACGGGGAGGCGGGTGCGGAATCCGGGTGATGCTGCGATGGCGTGGCTTGTTGCGGCCGCAGTAGCGCTCGCGGTGGCGGCCGGGCTGTGCGCTAGCGCCGAGATCGCCCTGTTCCGCCTGGTCAGGGCCGGCGGGAGGGAGCGCGGCAAGGAAGGCGCGGACAGCCACTCGCCCCCGCTGCAGGCGATACTGGCCGAGCCACGGCGGTACCTGAGCGTGCTCCTGGCGATCCGGATGGGCACCGAGACCGGCGCCGTGGTACTCGCCACCGCGGCCCTGATCAAGCTGCTCGGCGCCGGCTGGCGCACGTTCCTCATCGCGCTGGCCGGGATGACCGCGGTGCTGTACGTCCTGGCCGGGATCTGGCCGGTCGCCCTGGGCCGCCAGTACGACCGGCAGCTGGCCGGGGCCGCGGCAAGGCTGCTCGTTCCCGTGGTCGCTGTCCTCGGGCCGCTGCCGCGCCTGCTGCTCGCGGTGGGCAACGTGCTGACCCCGTGGCGGAGCGGCCGGGAAGCCCCCGCCGAGTCGGAGGAGGAACTGCGCGGGCTGGTGGACCTGCTGGAGGAGCACCGGGTCATCGAGCCCGGTGAGCGCGCGCTGATCCACTCGGTGTTCGAGTTCGGTGACACGATCGTCCGCGAGGTCATGGTGCCGCGGACGGACATCGTGTTCGCGGAGCGGGACAAGAACGTGCGGCAGGTGCTGTCGCTGGCGCTGCGCAGCGGCTTTTCCCGGATACCCGTGGTGGGCGAGAACAAGGACGACGTCATCGGCATCGCCTATCTCAAGGACCTGGTGGCCCGCAGCCGGGAGCATCCCGAGGCGGAAACGGTCGAGAAGGTCGAATCGGTCATGCGCCCCGCCACGTTCGTGCCGGAGAGCAAGCCGGTCTCGGTGCTGCTGCGGGAGATGCAGGCGCGCCAGATCCACCTCGCCATCGTGATCGACGAGTACGGCGGGACCGCCGGCCTGGTCACGATCGAGGACATCCTGGAAGAGATCGTCGGGGAGATCGCGGACGAGTACGACCAGGAACGGCCGCTGGTGGAATGGCTGGGCCCGGAGCGGGCCCGGGTCACCGCGCGGCTGCCCGTGACGGACCTGGAGGAACTGTTCGGGGTCAGCATCGAGGCGGAGGACGTGGAAACCGTCGGCGGCCTGCTCGCGCACGCGCTCGGCCGGGTGCCCATCGCCGGGTCGACGGCGACCGTGGCCGGCCTCACGCTGACCGCGGAAAGCCTCGCCGGGCGGCGCAACCGGATCGGCACGGTGACCGTGGAGCGCGCCGGGGGCTCCCGGGCCGGCCCGGCCCCCGATCACCCCGATCGTGAGCGCGCGCCCGAGGACAAGGCGGCGTCCCAGTGACGATCGCGGACGGTGCGCGCGGGCCTAGACTCGGCGCCGTGGCGGGCCTTGACGCGGAAGACCAGAAGATCATCACGCTGGCGCGGTCGGCCCGCGCCCGGACCGGCGCGGCCGAGGGCGCGGCGGTCCGGGACGGGACCGGGCGCACCTACGCGGCCGCGACCGTGGCGCTGCCCTCGCTGCGGCTCTCGGCGCTGCACCTGGCGGTGGCGATGGCGGTCTCCAGCGGCGCGACGAGCCTCGAGGCGGCGGCGCTGGTCAGCGACGCTGGCGCTCCCGACGCGGCGGACCTGGCGGCCGTGGCCGACCTGGGCCCGCGGGCGCCGGTGTTCCACGCCGGCCCGGACGGGCAGTTGCGCGCGGCCATCGCGCCCTGAGGCGGCCGGGCCGTTGCAGGAGGAGAATCCACCCGTGGGAGCGCAGCCGAAACCGCGCCGGGCCGGTGCCGGCACCGGCCCGGCGGCCATCGCCGCTGCGGTAGAGCCCGGCGGCGCCGGGGCCCCGGTGCAGGTGGGGGCCGCGCCCGGCCGCCCCCCCGGGCACGAGAGCGAGTTCCGGTCCGGGTTCGCCTGCTTCGTGGGCCGGCCGAACGTGGGCAAGTCCACCCTGATGAACGCGCTTGTCGGCACCAAGGTCGCGATCACCAGCAGCCGCCCGCAGACCACGAGGCGGGCCATCCGGGGCATCGTGCACCGCGGCGACGCCCAGCTGATCATCGTGGACACGCCCGGCCTGCACCGCCCGCGCACGCTGCTGGGGGAGCGCCTGGACAGCCTGGTGCGCTCGACGCTCACCGAGGTGGACGTGATCGGGTTCTGCGTCCCGGCGCCCGACCGGATCGGCCCCGGGGACAAGTACCTGGCCGCCGAGGTCAGCGCGATCATGGGCACCCCCGTGGTGGCCATCGTCACCAAGACCGACCTGGCCCCGCCCGAGCGGGTCGCCGCGCAGCTCGCCGCGGTGGCCGGCCTCGGCGACTGGGCCGACATCGTGCCCGTGTCCGCGGCCACCGGCTTCCAGCTGGACGTGCTGACCGACGTGCTCGTGGCGCACCTGCCGCCGGGGCGGCCGCTGTACACCGGCGGCGAGCTCACCGACGAGCCGGAGCAGGTGCTGGTCGCCGAGCTGATCCGGGAGGCGGCGCTGGAAGGCGTCCGGGACGAGTTGCCGCACTCGATCGCGGTCGTGGTGGAGGAGATGAGCCCGCGCCAGAACGGGGACCAGCTCACCGACGTGCACGCGCTGATGTACGTGGAGCGGCCCAGCCAGAAGTCCATCGTGATCGGCGCCAAGGGCGCCCGGCTGAAGGACGTCGGCACCAGGGCCAGGCAGCAGATCGAGGCGCTGCTCGGCACCAGGGTGTACCTGGACCTGCGGGTCAAGGTGGCCAAGGACTGGCAGCGCGACCCGAAACAACTGCGCAGGCTGGGCTTCTACGACTGATCGGCGCCGGCGCCGGGTGCGCCCAGGTCCGCGGGCCGGGGGATGCGCGCCGTCTCGATCTCCCAGGACAGCTGCCGCTCCAGCACCTCGAAGCCCAGTTCGGTGTTGATCGCGGCCATGCGCTCGTTGCCCTCCGCGGTCAGCGTCACGATCTGGGCCACCTGCGGCTCGTGCGCGGCGAGCAACTCCAGCATGGCCACCTTGACCAGCAGCCCGAGCCGGTGCCCGCGGTGCGGCCCGGCCACCGCGGTCAGCGCCTGAATGCCCCAGCTCGGGTCCAGTGCGTCGACCCCGAGCTGGGTGATCGCCGCGAGCGCACCGCCGCGCTCCGCCCTGGCGGCAACGCTGTAGAACCGCCAGCCCTGGTCGGCGGTCCGCTGGTCGGCGGCCCGGACCCGCGCCGGGTCCCAGCCGGGCGGATCTTCGCCCGGTGCGCGCGGTGCGTCGGCTTCGGCACCCAGGAGCGCGGCGACCTCCACCAGCCGGTGTTCCGCGGTTACCCCCTCCCAGGACACCAGGGAGTACCCGGCCGCCGCGCCCGCCGCTTTCCGGCGCAGTTCGGCCAGGTGGCCCGCCGGGATGGCGCCGAGCCGGAGCACCGAGAAGGTCCCGGTGAGCCGCTGGGCCGCGCCCAGGGAGCGGGCGAACCCCGTCCCGGCCGAGGACTCTTCGGTATGCCCGGTCAGCAGCGTCCGGCCCGCTTGCCGGGCCCGGTCCGCCGCATGGCCGAGCAGGGCCGTCCCCCGCCCGGCCCGGCGCCGTGCCGGCGCCACCACCAGGTTGACGCCGGCCAGGTGCCGGTTCTCCCGTTCCGGCACGCCGAGCAGGTACCAGCCACAGACGTCGCCGTCGTCGTCCCGGGCCAGCCACGCCTCCGACGCGTCCTCGGTCCAGCCGTAGCGCAGCCAGGCCTGGAAGGTTCGCGGGGACATGGGCGGCCGCCGGATTCCGTCCGCCCGGTACGCCGCCAGATGTATGTCGTGGCACGCCCGCACCGCGTCGGTGTCGGTCGCGGGGTCGAACCGTTCGGTCCGCATGCTCCTACCCAAGCGCTGGCGCCGCCGGCCCGCCACCCTGTTTCACCCGGGAACCTGACAGGCTACGGGCGGAGGTTATCCTGGCGCGGAGTTCTGTCCGCGCCCCCGGGTCATCCTCCGCCCGCCACCCTGTTTCACCCGGGAACCTGACAGGCTACGGGCGGAGGTTATCCGGGCGCGGAGTTCTGTCCGCGCCCCGGGTCATCCCCCGGAGGTGAGGGTGCGCAGGCCCAGCATGGTGTCGATCGCGGTGGACTTGCCCGCCCCGTTCGGCCCGAGCAGCGCCACCGTCTCACCGGGCTGGATGTCGAAACTTACGTGGTCCAGCGCCTTGAAATCGGGGTGGTACACCTTGACGACGTCGCGGAAGGCGACACCCGCCGGCCCGGTGGCGCCCTTGTTGTTCGTGGTCATGCCATCACGCTAGGGGCGCCGTGGGCCGCCGCCCTGTCACGCACATCCGGGCCTTGGGATGACAGATGTCACGGTTGCCGTGCTTTTGCCCCGGCCAGCGGCCGGGCAATTGCCGGTCTCGGCCCGCGGCCGGATGCGGATGGGTCATCATGGGCGGGCCGCCCGGACCGGCGGCAGCGCCGGCCCCCCGACGCGACCGGGGCGAATCCCCCTCAGGAGCGACCGTGCTGATCATCTGGGGCATACGGGTGTTCTTCCGCACCACCGGCCAGGGAGTGTTCCACTGCCCGCGCTGCGGCGGCGACCGCCAGTACCGGCACCGCGGCGGGCGGCGCTTCCTCACCTTGTTCTTCATCCCGGTTATCCCGCTGACCCAGGCCGGCGAGCATGTCCAGTGCCTCACCTGCCGCGCCCGCTACCACGTGGGCGCGCTCCGGCAGCCCACCGCCGCGCAGATGCAGGCCGCCCTGCCCGCAGGCATGCGCGCGGCGGCGGCGACCATGCTGCGGGCGGGCGAGGAGGACTCGTTCCCGGCGCGGCACCGCGCGATCCAGGCGATCATCGGTGCCGGGGCGGGTGGTTACGGCGACATGGCCCTGGACACCGACCTGGCCGAGCCGGACGGCGCCGGGGCACCGGCGCTGGCCCAGGTGGGCGCGCAGCTTGCCGTCCCGGCCCGGGAGTGGTTCCTCGCCGAGGTGGTCCGGATCGGCATGGCCGACGGCCCGCTCACCGGGGCCGAGCGCGAGGCCGCACGCGTGATCGGCGCGGGCTTGGGCATGACCTGGGCCCAGACGCTGGGCGTCATCACACTGACCGAGCAGCGCGCCAGCGCCGAGTAACCCCAGCTGAGTGGTACCAGGCCAACCGTGATCCCACTTCCCGGCTTATCATCGGAGACGAACGGTCCGGCGCCCGGTATGTCCTGGTTTGCGGAGCCGTCTCGGATGATAAGGGCTCGCAGACGAATAACCCGTCGGTGGTGGCCAAGCTGGAGACCTGCCGCACCATGCCCTCCGGGCAGCACGCCGAGCAGGCGGACGCGGCGCTGAGGCGCGTTATGTGAGTTGAAGTTGGGTTCATGTTGCGTCGTGGAGCTGGGTGAGCAGGAGGGTGTGGGCCGCGAGGGTGGCGGCGGTCCTGGTCAGGAGCCCTTCGAAGGTG
>Ga0207684_10004028_pt1 | contig 14039 bp, 16 predicted proteins | sample KBSK5501metaG_FD_184342 | JGI IMG/M metagenome (GOLD analysis project Ga0207684, IMG submission 184342) | Corn, switchgrass and miscanthus rhizosphere microbial communities from Kellogg Biological Station, Michigan, USA - KBS K5-50-1 metaG... | ecosystem: Host-associated > Plants > Roots >...
GGTCGGCGAGGCTCGGGAGGAGGCATCCTGCTCCCGCGCCGGCTAGCCGTTCGCTGGTCCTGGGGTCGGTCGCGTAGCCGATGGACTGGGTGCCTACGTCCTGACTTCGCTCACGATCTCGGGTCTTGGCTTAGGTCGTCTCGCTGACCTGCTGGTTTGTGCTTTGCCGGGACTGATTTTGCGCACTAGGCCGGGGTTCTAGAGTGGCCGGGTGCCGTACGTGCGGACGGTGAAGACGTCGTCGGGCGCGACGGCGGTTCAGATCGTGTACTTCTACCATCGCGGGTCGCGGAAGATCGAGCACATCGGGTCCGCGCATGACGACGCCGGGCTGGAGTTGCTGAAGGCGGTCGCGCGGCAGCGGCTGGCCGCCGGGCAGGAGGAGCTGGACCTGGGCCTGGAGCTCACGGAGCCGGCCCGGCGGAGTGCGGGGGGCGGGCCGCTGCCGATCACCTCGACCCGGATGGAGCACCTGTGGCGGGCCCTTTCACGTGGCTATGACGAGCTGGGGTTCGGCCGCGCCGCCGGCGGGGACGAGGTGTTCCGGCAGCTGGTGCTGGCGCGGATCATCGAGCCGGTCAGCAAGCTGGACAGCCTGCGGGTGCTGGAGGAGGCCGGGATCACGCCGGTGTCGTACGCGACGCTGCGGCGCCGCCTGCCGGCCTACGCGAAAGAGACCTGGCGGCAGGGGCTGTCCGCGGCGTGCGCGGCGCACGCCGGGCTGGGCCCGGCCAGCCTGGTGCTCTACGACGTATCCACCTTGTACTTCGAGACCGATGCCGGGGATGGGTTCCGCGAGAGCGGGTTCTCCAAGGAGCGGCGGCTGGAGCCGCAGATCACCATCGGGCTGCTCGCCGACCGGAACGGGTTCCCGCTGATGGTCTCCGCGTTCGAGGGCAACCGGGCGGAGACCAAGACGATGCTGCCGGTGATCGAGGCGTTCATGGCCGCCCACCAGCTGCCGGATGTGACGGGCGTCGCGGACGCCGGGATGATCAGCGAGGCGAACCAGAAGGCCATCGAGGCCGCCGGGCTCTCGTTCATCCTCGGGATGAAGATCCCGCACGTCCCCTATATGGTCGCCCAGTGGCGGCGCGAGCACCCTGATGAACCGATCCCGGACGGGCACATCTTCACCCAGCCCTGGCCGGCCGGCCCGGACGGCGGCCGCCGCGACCAGGTCATCTACTACCAGTACAAGGCCGACCGGGCGCGCCGTACGCTGCGCGGGATCGATGAGCAGGTGAAGAAGGCCGAGCAGGCTGTCACCGGGAAGGCGCCGGTGAAGCGGAACCGGTTCATCCAGCTATCCGGCGGCACCCGCGCGGTGAACCGCGAGCTGGAGGCCAAGGCCCGCGCCCTGGCCGGGATCAAGGGCTATGTAACGAACCTGCGCGCCTGCCCCGACGGCACTCTGATCACCGCGGAGTTCGTGATCGGCTCCTACCACCAGCTCTTCCAGATCGAGAAGAGCTTCCGGATGGCCAAGAGCGACCTGCAGGCCCGGCCCATCTACCACCGCAAACACGATCCGATCGAAGCCCACCTCACCATCGTCCTCGCCGCCCTGGCCATCAGCCGCTGGATCGAAGCCCGGACCGGATGGTCAATCCGCAAATTCGTGAAGACCGCCCGCCGCTACAAGACCATCGACATCCAGGCCGGAATCCATACCTTCACCGCCGCCGACCCCCTGCCCGATGATCTCCGCAACGCCCTCGACCGCGTCCACCACGATCTGAGTGCGCACTAGCGTGAGCGAAGTCAGGTCCCAAGGCCTGAGGCCGGGCGCTGGCGTCGGCCCGCGGCCTTGATCTAGTACGGCTTAATTCGGCAGTGGTCGGGCTCGGAGTCTGAGCGTCAGGTCGGCGAGGCTCGGGAGGAGGCATCCTGCTCCCGCGCCGGCTAGCCGTTCGCTGGTCCTGGGGTCGGTCGCGTAGCCGATGGACTGGGTGCCTACGTTCTGGGCGATCTCGATGCCCGTGACGGATGCGGTGATCAGCGCGCACTCGGCAGGGGATGCGCTGAGCGTCCGGATGATCTCCTCGACAAGGTGGGGGCCAGGCTGAAGGTGGCCGGGCGGATAACTGGGCGCGGTGGCGACGAGCCGGACTTGCTCGGCGAGGCCGTGCGTGGCGAGGTAGGAGCTGACGGCTTCGGCGGAGTTGCGGCTGACGATGGCGGATGTGCGCCCGGAGTCCCGGCTGGCGGCTAGCATCTCATGCACATATGCAGCGGGCCTGGCTGCGGCGGCTGCGGTGACTTCGATGGTGGTGAGCTGGGCGTCGATGCGTTTGCCGAGGCTAGAGCCGACTGCTTCGGCGTAGGTCAGGATCTCGAACGGGTCGCTGGTCTTCGTGATCGCCGACGGGAGATCCGCGCGTTCGGCGCGCAGGGTGGCCCGGAGCTGGTCGGCGACGTCGGGCATGGCGGCGGTCAGGTCGGCGATCGGCCCGTCGAACTCGAAGATGAGGTACCGGGCGCGGCTGAGGATCGCATCGAGTGCTGCGTACGGGGACTTATAGGGCACGGGAGTGTCCTGGCTGCCGGTGAGGTCGGCGGCACGGATGAGCGGGATGAGCTGGCTGAGCAGCGGGGCCGGGGCGGCGATGGTCGCGGCGGAGTCCAGGTCGTGGGGACTGCCGTTCGCGTCGACAACCATCGCGCCTGCTTCACGGGCGAGGAGGACTCCCGCGGCGGTGTCCCATGGCTGGTTGCCGAGGGTGACGCTGGCATCGAGGCGGCCATCGGCGACCCACGCGAGGTCCAGGGCGGCGGTGCCGAGCATGCGGACGCGGTGGACACGGGCGGCGAGCTGGATGGTCGCGGCCAGGCGGATCTCGTTCTTGCGGTCGGCTCCGTTGCCCACGGCGTAGTCGCCGATCGCGACGACCGCATCGCGGAGGCGGTCGGTGGTGCTGGCTTTCATCGGCCTGGTGCCGGTGTACGCGCCGTGGCCTTCGATGGCGTGGAAGCGCTGGCCCAGGAATGGGGCGTCGATGACGGCCAGGACCGGGCGGCCGTCACGCAAGAGCGCCAGCGAGGTAGCGCAGAGCGGCAGTCCGTGGGCGAAGTTGGATGTGCCGTCGATGGGGTCGAGCGTCCATAGCCAGCCGCTGCCGGGGTCGCCGGTGCGGCCTTCTTCCTCACCGAGGAACCCAATGCTGGGGGTGGCCTCGTGCAGGTAGTCACGGATCGCGCGTTCGATGGCGAGGTCGACGTCGGAGACGAGGTCGCGGTCGGATTTCTCGGTGATCGATGTCGGCCGCTGGGTCCGCATCATCTCGCTGGCGGTGTCGGCGGCGTGGAACGCGACTGGCAGGAGCGCCCCGGGGTCGGGTGTCACAGGGGCCTGCTCCGCTCGGCGATTGCGTCGTAGACCTGCTCGAAAAGCGGGTACAGGCCACCCGGGGTGCCATCGGGGCGGATCACGAGGGTGGGGGACTCGATACCGCGGGCGTGCGGGAGGTAGGGCTGCACGACGCACACCCTCTCATCGACCAGGACGATGTTGAACCGGATCGTTTCGTCGTAGATGCCCAGGCGCATGCGGTCCTGGGCGTCGGCGGGCAGTCGGTCGCGGAGCCGGGACATGACATCAATGTTGAGTGTGGTCCAGCCGGTCAGGTGGCCGGGCGGGTGTTCTTCTTCACGCTCACGGGCCTTGATCGCCTCGCCGCCGGGGTCGAGGAACAGGCACGTCACTTGGGTGCCCTCGGTCAGCATCCGTAGTAGCTGCTGGTCGGGTACTTGCTGGCAGATCATGTTGAGGGACAGGCCAGCGGCGCGGATGTGGCTTGCGTCCTGGAACAGTGTCCGTGGCTCGATTGCCGCCGCGAACTCGGATCGGCTCGCGAAGACGGCCGTGACATCGGCGAGGGCTGCGGTGCCGGGCAGCGCTTGGCCGTTGTGGAGCACCGGGCTCATGCGGGCGTCGGCTGCGCCGCGCACAGGGGCGGGAATGCCGCTAGCTGGACAGGGCTGGAAGAGTTGCGCGGCGGAGTATCCGGGCAGCATGTGCTCCAGCACACGGCAGTGATCGGTGTAGGGCAGGCCGCGTAAATCGGCGGTCAGCCAGCGGTGGAACTGGGCGCGGCTCGGGGCGCTGCCGCCAAGGTTGCGGTCTACGGAGCGGGCGGCTTTCTCGTAGGCCGCGCGGAAAGTCCCGTACCTGTGCAGGCCCTTGCCTTCAAGCAAGGCCGCTAACAATGGTGGCTGCCCGGTCATCAGCCGCTCCGTTCGTCGCTACAGGGGCTTGCCTGGTAAGGCTAGCGGAGCGGAGAGACGCCCATGAGACACCGATGAGACGGCCACGCCCCAGATGCGGCAGTGACGGCGCAGCGACGCGACGTGACCAGCGCTGATGATCGGGACATGAGATGCGGAACGGATGAGAATACTGAGCCGTGCTCCTCGTGTGGCGGGCGCGGCTGGAAATTAGTCACCTTACGTCGCGCCGCCGCGAGCGGTGGTGACGAGGAGAGCGAGCTGCTCAGACGCCGACGTGTGACCTGCCTCGCCTGTGGGGGTACTGGGTCGGCGCTGCCGGTGGGTGAGACGTCGTGAATGCCGGGTGAGCCTGTTATGAAGCAAGCCGAGTGCAGGCTCGCGGGCGAGGCGGCGCAGGTGCGGGCAGCACGGCGGTTCGTCGCCGAATTCCTCGGCGACGACTGGCCGGATGTCGATGCGGCCGTCCTGCTGACCAGCGAATTGGCCGCTAACGCGGTGCTGCACAGCGCGTCAGGAAGGCCGGGCGGCAAGTTCACGGTGCGCGCCGCGGTGCAACCACGCGATTACCTGTGGGTGGAGGTTGAAGACGAGGGCGGCCCGTGGACGCAAACCCCTGGCGACCGTGAGGCGGGGCACGGCCTGGACATCGTGAGCGCGATCGCCGACGACTGGGGCAAGGATGGCAGCCCTATGACCGGCTGGGTTGTGTGGGCGCGCGTCGAGTGGTCCTCCACCATGAGCGGCGCTGAGTGCGCCATTGACGGCCGTCCTGGTCCCGCGCCGCATCCCGGGGCCGGGACGGCCCGCCAGCCTGTCCCCGGACACGGCCCGGGCATCGGGTGACCCGGCCGCCCGGAGACCGGCGAGGCATGAGGAAAGCAGGGCGGTTCGCCATGGATGACGAGCACCAGCGCGATGGGGTCGTGGAGTCGGGTTGGTTCCAGCGCCTGCAGGCGCTCGAAGACGCAATTGCGTACCGGCGAGCCCGTGTCGCGGCCCCGTGCCCTGATTGTCTGGCTGCCGTGACAGGAAGGTGCGACGATCACGCCTGTGACCTGTACTTGATCGCCGGATACCAGCGTGCCGCCGCTGTTGTGTGCGGCTGGATCGATACCAGGCATGCCGAGATGGCGCGGACCACGCGGTAACACCCGACGGTCCCGTGCGATGAAATACGGCGTGCACGGCGCCGTGTCATCGAGGGTCAGGTTGTGCGGCTGGCTGCGGCAGCGTGACAATGTGTGATAGTCACGCTAGGCTTGCTTGATAAGTCAGCAGTCCAGGACTGGACGGGCACACATCATGGCATATGACTATGCGCCGCCGAAGTACGCGCAGGTGGTCAACGCGATCAAGCAGCGGATCGAGCGGGGCGAGTACCCGCCGGGCACTTTGCTGCCCTCTGAGCATCAGCTCGTGACAGAGTTCGAGGTTTCCCGGCCGACGATCGTCAAGGCGCTGTCGGCGCTGCGCCAGGACGGGTGGATCGATACCCAGCAGGGCAAGGGCAGTTTCGTGCGCGGCCGCCCTGCCCTCGCCGATGCGGAACGGACCCGGCCCGCTCACGGGGTGCTGGAGTTGGCCGAGACGGAAGTGTCGGGGGAGCTGGTGCAGGCCGGGGTGAAGCTCGCCCCGCCGCATGTCGCCGCGCTGCTTGGGCTGAAACCGGGGGCCAGGGCGTTCGTCCGGCAGCGGCTGCTGAGCCAGGACGGGGAGCCTGCAGAGCTGGCATCGGCGTGGCTTCCGCTGGAGCTGGCGGCCGGTACGAATCTGGCCTCGGCGGACCTGCTGGATGAGAGCATCCGCCAGCATCTGCAGTCACGGAAGAAGATCCGCCTCGACCACGGCGTCGAGCAGATCACCGCGCGCCACCCCACCGGCGAGGAAGCCGCGCTGCTGCGGGTGGCGGCAGATGCGCCGGTGCTGAGCGTGGTTGTCACGGCGTATGACGCTACAGCCAAGCCGATCCAGGTCAGTGACCTGGTGCTGCCCGGTGAGCGGCACGAGCTGCGGGACGCCTACCCCTTCACCTAAGCCCCATGACTTGCCCTGCTACGTCAGCGGTATCTCAAAGCTTGACAAGTCAGGTGGAGAGGCTTAACCTGTCTAACAGCCTGATAAGTCATGTCGGAGCCGTAAGGCAGACAGGAGAAGTCAATGGCGGTGCAGGGTCCGATTCCCGTGGAGTTCGGCCAGGTGTTCCCGCGCGGCGTGTTCGCGGCGGGTGGCTTCGAGCCGGTGCGGGACTTCGAGGCATCCAAGGCAGGCCGGTTCGTGCAGTCGAAGGACAAGGCGACCGGGATGCCGCTGTGGGTCGTGGGGTGATCGACGGTCACCCGCAGGCGCGGGACAAGACGGCGCGGGTGAAGGTCGCGACGCCGGCGGATCACCCTGCACGATTCCAGGCATACAACCCTGACGCCGGTAAGCACGCGGGCGTCCCGATCTCAATCGTTAGCAAGTGGGCCGGTCACTACGACTCGGGATTCACCCAGCGGACCTACCTCCACGCGAGCGATGACGACCTGAAGCAGGGCCGCACCACGCTGGCCAAGATTCACAAGATCGCTTAGTACTGCGAGAAATTGTGAGACGACCGGTCTCCGGAGAGCATTCAGGGCCTCGCCTCACGACTGAGAACAAGACCCTGACCTGCGGTGGCGGTGGCGCGCTCGGAGGGACTCGAACCCCCAACCTTCTGATCCGTAGTCAGATGCTCTATCCGTTGAGCTACGAGCGCTAGCGCCCGACAGTCTACGACACCTCTGAGCCCGCGCGGATCGCTCTGCCCATGGACAGCCCGCCTTGCCAGGCTCCCCGGGCTGGGGGGAGCCTGGCGCCCCGGTGTCACGGCGGGTCCGGTGGCGGCTCGCTTGGCGTCATGCGGGCTTGTGCCTCGGCGAGGCGCTTGATCGCCTGGAGCCGCACATCCCATTGTGCCGCGACGTGTGCCATTGCCTGGGAGGCTGCATCGAGCCGTTCGGGGCGAACGGAGTAGCGGATTTCGCGGCCGTGCCGCTGTCCTTCGACGAGCCCGGCGCGGGCGAGAACCGCGAGGTGCTTGGCGACCGCCTGGCGGGTGAAGGGCAGTTCGGCGGCCAGCATTGTCGGAGTGGCCTCGCCGTGGGCGAGGATGAGGTCGAGCACGCGGCGGCGTGACGGCTCGGCGACCGCCTCCCACAGTTGCTCGTCCTCGCCTCCCAGCGCCTGGTCACGGCGCGAGGGCTTAGGACTGTCCTGAGACATAGTCACGCAGGCTCACCAGATGAATGTCCCAGCCCTTGCCATGCACGTCGGCGTAGACCGCCTTCTCTTCCTCGGGCCGCTCCAGCTTCGGAAACCCGCTCTCTGTGACGCGCAGCCTGGTGCTCTCGCCCTCCGCGATGAGGGTGAACTCGACGCGCGTGGAGTTGCCTTCGTGCGCTGTTGCGCCGGCGGGATAGTCCCAGCGGAAGGCGAAGGTGTGCGGCGGCTCGGCGGTCTCGACGAGCAGGCGGACGGTAGCGCGCTCGTTGGTGGCCCGCATTTCGAAGGTGAGCGTGCCCTCGCCGCCGGGGCGTAGGTCGATTTCCGCGGCGTCGCTGAACCAGCGGCTGATCTGGCCAGGTTCGGTCACCACGCCCCAGACGGTCTGCACGGGCGCCTCGATCAGGATCTCTCGCTCGATAACACTTGGGATCATTGCTGTGCCTCCTTGGATTATATGCAACCTTCGGTTGCGTATGCCAGGAGGTTAGCAGCAGCCCACCGAAAGCGCAACCAAGGGTTGCGTATTTCCCAAGCCTCGTCACTCGGCGACAGAACGGCCCCGGTAGTGGGTGAATCTCCGCTTAGAGGGACCTGCGCAGCAGGGGCCTGTCGCGGGAGGCGGCGACTGCCTCGAAGCCGTAGCGCAGCATCTCCTCTTCGTACCGGGCCGCCGGCGCGCCGGCCGCGAGGGTGCGGCGCAGCAATGCGGCATCGCGAAGAGCGATGTTGGCGCCCTCGCCGCGGCCAGGCGACATGGTGTGGATGGCGTCACCAAGCAGCGTGACGGTCGGCACGTCCCAGGGCGGCACGGGCCGGGCAGAATCCACCGTGACCAGAAACGTCGCCGGGATGTCGGCCTCGTCTACGATCCGCCGCACCGCTGGGTGCCACTGGCCCAGCAGGCTGCGCGCCCGCGCGTGCAACGCAGCCGGCTCGGCCTCAGTGAGGTTCGCGGTGCGCACCGTCCAGGCGAAGTAGTCAGCGATGTCGGTGAGATGCGGTGCCGTGCCGTGTTTGCGGCAGGTCGCGACCGACATGCTGACCCCATCGGAGTCGGTCATCTGGTTGAACGTATCGATGAGGATGTCCGGGACGTCGTCGGCGAACGGTGTCCTGCCGTAGATGAAGCGGCCGAGCTCGTCCAGGCCTGAATCGGGGAGCAACTGGTGGCGGACCGCGGAGTGGGTCCCGTCAGCCCCGACGAGAAGATCGCCGACGGCCGAGGAGCCGTCGGTGAAGTGGGCGCGGATCCCGTCGGCCTCGTGGGTGTAGCGCTCGAAGTTCGCCCCGAAATGGACGATGTCGTCCAGCCCGGTGAGCAGGACCTCCCGCAGCGTGAGCCGGTTGACGCCGAAGCCAGAGCCGCGGTGGGTGATCGGCCATGCCTTGGACACGTTGAGCCGGTGGTCCATGAAAACCATACGGGTAGCGGTGGCGATGGATGTGGCGGCGCACAGGTCGTACAGGTCCGCCGGCAGGCAGTCACGTAGCGCGTCGCTGCCAGCATCCTTGATGCCGATCCTGTAGCCCTGGCCGCGGAAGCTCACCGACATGTCGCGCTCGTACACCGCGACGCTCAGGCCCGACTTCCTCAGACCCTGCGCGAGGCACAGGCCACCAAGGCCCCCTCCGATTATCAATGTGTGCATACCCGAACATTAGCTGTTGCAACAGCTAATGTCTAGACAGGTATAGTGCGACCATGGACCACTATGCCGCGCTTACCGCCACAGGGCTCATTCATCAGGTCTCCCGCGAGCTGACCACCGCCCTGGAGCGGCGGCTCGCCCCGCACGACATCACCACCCAACAGGCGGCGCTGCTGATCAACGCGGCGCGCGGGGAGACCAGCCCAAAGCGGCTGACGTCATTGCTCGGCACCGACACCGCGGGCATGACCCGGCTGCTCGACCGGCTGGAGGCCAAGGGGCTGGTGAAACGTCACAGCAATCCCGGGGACCGGCGCGCGATCATCATCGAGGTGACGCAGAAAGGCCGAGCGCTCGTCCCTGCTGTCGCCCCCGCCTTCGGCCGCACCGCCCGGCAGCTGCTCACCGGCCTTTCCGCCGCGGAGGTCGACCAGCTCACCGGCCTCCTGGAGCGAATGCTCGCCAACCTGGACCCCACTGATTAATCCGGCATCGTTGCACGCGAACAGTGCCAGCGAAGCTGACTTACTCGGCGTGTTCAGGTGGGGAGCATCCGCACCTCGGTGTTGGGCAGCTTCGCCCACCAGTGGTTGTAGCGTCGGTAAGCCCTCGGCTCACGCTCGGCGAGGAAGGCAGTCATTGCGCGGGCCTCGTCAGCCAGTCCCTGCCAGTCATCACCGTGTCTACGACCCGGACTCTACAGGACCGAACCACCTCGCTCGGATGACTGTGCACAGCGACCATCAACGCCCCCGTCCTGCGTGTCGACAGCCATCTCGTCCCAGTCGCGGCTGTCCAGCTAAGGACACCCGGCGTTAGCCGGGAGCCATGTCGACGAACCGGCTGTAGTGGCCCTGGAAGGCCACGGTCACTGTGGTTGTCGGCCCGTTGCGATGCTTGGCCACGATCAGGTCCGCCTCCCCGGCGCGTGGCGACTCCGGCTCGTAATGGTCTTCCCGGTGCAACAAGATCACGACGTCACTATCCTGCTCAATGCTCCCGGATTCGCGCAGGTCAGAGAGGAGGGGACGCTTGTCTGTGCGCTGCTCGGGGCCGCGGTTGAGCTGGGAGATGGCGATCACCGGGACGTCGATCTCCTTGGCGAGGAGCTTGAGCGAGCGCGACATCTCCGACACTTCCTGCTGCCGGTTTTCCACCCGCCGGGGCGAGCTCATCAGCTGCAGGTAATCGACGATCACCATCTTGAGGTCGTTGCGCTGCTTGAGCCGACGGCACTTGGCCCTGATCTCCATCATGGACATGTTCGGCGAGTCGTCGATGAACAGCGGCGCGTCGACCACCTCGCTCATCCTGCGGGCCAGCCTGGTCCAGTCCTCGTCTCCCATCTGGCCGGTCCGCATGGTGTGCAGCGGCACGCGGGCCTCCGCCGAGAGCAGCCGCATGGTGATCTCGTTGCGGCTCATCTCCAGGCTGAACATCACGGTCGCCATCCCGTGCCTGATCGCGGCCGCCCGGGCAAGATCCAGAGCCAGAGTTGAGTTATGTGTCGGGATCATGCTGCGGCCGGCAAGGTACAAGTGATCGGCGCTGTCCACCTGCACACAGCGCACCGGCACAGAAGGCACGGGACGCACGTCCACGATGTACCGGCTAACTTGCTCCCGCCTCCACTCCCGTCGCCCAGCGAGCGCCTTCCGGGGAAGACGTGCGAGCGACAGCGACGTGGGCACGATTACCTCCCACGATTGCCGGGATTGCCGCCCGGCCCGCAGACGAGGACCTCGATGACGCACTTGCGCAACGCAGCCCAGGCCTGTTACCAGCTGGACAAAGTCATCGATCAAGCGCCTGTTGGTGTTCGTGAAGCGGTAGGCCCCGTGGACATCGACGTAACCGTCCGAGTCGATGAGGCCCTGCACCAGTGCGAGGCGCTGCGAGAAGGAACCGCGGAGATATACCCCCGGGACATGCTTGCCCTGCGCCAGACCCAGCGAGCGCCATGTGTGGCCGATTCCCCGGATGCCGAAGTGCCCAGGATCAACGTAGACGCTGACGTTGTGGCCGAGGGCGCGAAACTCTTCGATAAGCCAAGCCCGATCATGGGGATCGCACCCCACTCGCCCCGTTCCGGCGGTGTCGCCGTCACCCAGGAGGTAACCGAGGGCATAGGGCTCGAAGGGCAGGTCGGCTTCGGGAAGGACGAGCGGGTGCGCGGCGGGGATCGCGTGATTCCTCATGCCCCGGGCTTGCAGGGTTGAAGCGATCTCCGCTGTGGTGCGAGGTACCACCCTCACATCCTTGCTCGCGCTGCCTTCGGAGCGATTCCATTGCTGCAGGACGGTCGAACGCGTGTGGCCCAGAGCACTAGCTACATCCGCCGATGACATGCCTGCTGTTCGCAAGGCGCGCATCTGCTCCCGCACTTCGGGGCTGTACCTGTGGTCCGATGCGCGAGACGACGCCCACTGCGCCCAGTCCTCTGGATAGGGAGGATCGCGAGGCTCACGGTGATAGTCGTAGGCCTTTCGAGTGGACAGGTCCCAGGTGATCCACTGGTGCTGGGCGTCTGCGGTGATGACTTCTCCGTCTGAGAACTCCACCTCGTAGCAGGGTCGCCCGTGCATGACCTCAGTGGCCGCGACGACGGTTACGGGCCTGCCGTCCGCACCGATCAGGCGGTCTCCCACCGAGACCTCGCCCATGGTCGTCCAGCCGCCCGGGGTGACGAGCGGGGTGTCGAGCGCGAGCGCCTTCCCGATGGCAGGCCTTGCGGCGATGACGATCATCTGGCCCGCGTGCAGGCCGTTGGTGAGGGCGTCCAGGTCAGCGAAACCGGTCGGCACCCCGGTCATTCCGCCGCCACGGCTGCCGATGGCCTCGATCTCGTCCAGGGCCCCAGGCATGATGTCCGACAGGGCGAGGTAGTCCTCGCTGATGCGATGCTCGGTGACCCCGTAAACCTCGGCCTGGGCCCGGTCCACGAGTTCGTCGGCGTCACCGTCGCCGGAGTACCCGAGTTGCACGATGCGGGTGCCGACCTCGACCAGGCGGCGGAGGATCGCGCGCTCCCTGACGATCCGGGCGTAGTAGCCGGCGTTGGCCGCGGTGGGCACGGAAGCGATGAGGGTGTGCAGGTACGTGCCACCGCCGACGCGGCTCAGTTCACCGCGCTTGCCCAGCAGGTCGCTGACCGTCACCGCGTCGGCCGGCTCGCCACGGCCGTAGAGCTCCAGGATGGCCTCGTGCACGATCTGGTGCGCGGGGCGGTAGTGATCCTGCGCGCTGATGGTCTCCATGACGTCGGAGATGGCGTCCTTGGACATCAGCATTCCGCCGAGAACGCACTGCTCCGCAGCGACGTCGTGCGGTGGCGTCCGGTCGAACTCCCCCCCGCGGGGCGCGATCTCGGCGACACTCACCTCGCATCCCCTTTCCCCGTACGTCCAGCCGCTCAGCGCACCTTCGGCGCCTACGATCAACTCAGTTCTAGCGCAAGGCACTGACACTTTTTAGCGATGAACCGACAGTCTCGTGGCAGTGCGCGGCACCGTCGAATCGGGCTGTGCACAGGTCTGTGGACAGCTTGTGCAGACACGCCGCGCGGCCTGTGCGCAGGCTGGGGATACCTCTGGGGACACGGTCCGGGATCAAGTCGCCAAGGCTCCCTCTGCCTGCGCTGATGCCGTCCACCGGCTGTGCGTGGAAAAAACTTTGACTCGGATTCGCCATCCACACACGGCAGCAAGTTATCCACACACGGACCGTGACGTAGGACGTCAGATACCGTGCTCGGGCGAGGTCACGCGGGGTACCGGGAGGGCCGTGCGGTGGTCGGTCAGGCCGCGTTCGGGGGCTGCGCGAGATCCGCTGCGGCCCGGCCTGGGCGGCCGGCAAAAGGGCCCGCGATCATGACCCTGCTGCCCTATGGTTCGCATATGTGTTCGACACCCGATGCGCGGCTCGCCCTGATCGGCCAGGCCATCGACAAACTGGCCGAGGAGGCACGCACGGGCACCCAGGCCGCGGCGGCGGCGGACGACGTAATGCAGCGCCTAGCAGAGATCTGGGCCATGGTGGCCGAACTCGACCCTGGCCTGGCGCAGCGCCTGCCCAGGTATGCCGACCCCGCGGACTGAGGCCGTGATCAGGCGCTGACGACCTCGATGTCCAGGGTGGCGTTCACTTCCGGGTGCAGCCGGACCGTGACCTGATGCGCCCCAAGTGTCTTGATCGGGTTGCGCACCTCGATGCGGCGCTTGTCGAGTTCGGGACCTCCGGCCGAGCGCACCGCAGCCGCGATGTCGGCCGGGCTCACCGAGCCGAACAGTCTGCCGCTCCCGCCCGCCTTGGTCTCCAGCTTGACGCTGAGCGACCCCAGCCTGCTCGCGGCGTCCCTGGCGTCGTCAAGGCTCCGGATGTCCCGGGCGGAACGCGCCCGCTTGATCAACTCGATCTGCTTCTCCGCGCCGCGCGTCCAGCGCATAGCCAGCCCTCGCGGGACCAGGTAGTTGCGGCCGTAACCGCCGGCTACCTCGACCACGTCGCCCGGGGCGCCCAGGCCAGTAACCTCCTGGGTGAGGATGAGCTTCATAGGTGTGCGACTCATCGGTATGCGGCCTTCCCGTCAGCGTGCCGTGCTCGTGTACGGCAGCATCGCCATCTCGCGGGCATTCTTGATAGCAGTGGCGACATCGCGTTGGTGCTGCGTGCAGTTGCCGGTGACCCGCCTGGCCCGGATCTTGCCGCGGTCGGAGATGAACTTGCGCAACAGCCCCGTGTCCTTGTAGTCCACGTAGGAGATCTTCTCCTGGCAGAACAGGCAGACTTTCTTCCTGGGCTTGCGTATTGGTGCTTTCGCCATCATGGTGCTCCTGGTGAGAGCCCCGCTCCAGGCGGGGATGGTCAGTTGTTAGGGGTGGTGGGCAGCGGCCAGCGGCGGGGCTCAGAAGG